>JABAOH010091219.1_pt2 | contig 13930 bp, 13 predicted proteins | sample 7062181 | NCBI WGS metagenome assembly JABAOH01 (sample SAMN14538630, study PRJNA623070) | marine sediment metagenome | biome: marine biome [ENVO:00000428]; feature: marine pelagic biome [ENVO:01000023]; material: deep marine sediment [ENVO:00002113]; isolation source: pool of 5 deep marine... | reverse complement strand
CCGCTTATCGAAACTAGCCGTTCGGAAATAGAAGAATATCTCCGCACAAAGGGTGTTAAATGGGTTGAGGACTCGACAAATGTATCAGATGAATTCCAAAGGAATAAGATCAGGCGCGAGCTAGTACCGGAGCTTGAGAGCTACAACCCCCAGATAAAAGAAACTCTTTCTCGTACGGCAGATATACTTAGGTCAGAGGATGAGTTCGTAACAAAAGAAGCTATTAAACATTTTGAGAGAACTTTCAAACTAAACGGGTCAGAGCTGGTTGGTGATCTGAACATTTACAGCAGCATAGATAAATCACTTAGGTTCTCGCTACTAAGAGCAGCAGTTGAAAAACTTAGTGCCAGTTTGAAGAACATCTCCTCAACCCATATAGTCTCAGCAGATGATTTCCTGCTGTCTGATGCAGCCTCGGGAGAAGTTGAGCTTCCGGGAGGAAATATAATAGTAAAAGGCTATGATTCATTTCTCGTTACAAACAAATCTGAGCTAGACCGTGAATTCTCTTATCTCATTCAGTCAGAAGGAAAATGGGGGTTCCCCGAGCTCGAGGTTGAGGTCTCAACGGTTAAATCAGATACTCTGGATGAGAATGATGAAAGTGTTGCATACTTTGATTCTGATTCAGTTGAGTTCCCAATTGAAGTTAGAAACTATAATCCCGGCGACCGCTTTTGTCCTCTTGGAATGAGGGACTCTAAAAAACTTCAGGACTATTTCACCGATATTAAGCTTCCTAAGTTCCTTAGATCCAGAGTTCCGATATTCTGCACCGGGGGTGAAATTATGTGGCTAGGTGGAATCAGGATCGACAATAGATTTAAAGTTATAGATAGGGAAAATGCCCTTTTAAGACTCAAGCTGGTTAGGCCGAATTTTTCCTAAATACTATGGCCGCTGCTTTGATGTGCCAAGTATGCTGAGCCTATAATACCTGCGTCGTCCCCAAGAGCCCCTCTTTCTATCTTGGCCCTTTCCATAGGTACATGGAAAGACCTTTTGCTGGCTTCATCACGGAGAGAGCCAATAAACAAATCCCATGCATTAGAAACCCCGCCGCCGATTACAACCATCTCTACATTCAGTAAATTTATAAGACTTGCAATTCCTATTCCCAGCGCTACTCCGACTTCATGCCAAATAGAAAGAGAAAATTCATCCCCCTTGCTTGCCGCTTCCATTACTATTAGCGGAATGTCCTCTATCTCTGCATCTTTAAGACCTTTCCTAAGAGAGGTAACTAAGTTTTCATCATTGAGGCCTTCGTGGACCATCCTTTTTACAGCGTTGGCAGATGCATAGCTTTCAAGACAGCCGTAGTTGCCGCAGTTACACTTGGCGCCGTCGGGATAAATCGTAATATGCCCAATCTCCCCCGCCATTCCGCCTACCCCTGTCCATAATTTGTCACTAATGATAATTCCCCCACCAACACCCGTTCCCATTGTAATCATTATCATGGAGTCTACGTCTTTTGCCGCACCCATCCACCATTCTCCAAGTGCAGCACAGTTGGCATCGTTTTCAATCACTACATTGATATTACTCCCTAGCTTTTCATCAAGCACAGACCTAAGCGGATAGTTGTCCACATTGATTATATTCGGGGCATCGGTAACGATTCCGTTTTCTGAATCTATAATTCCCGGGATACCGATTGCGATATCGTATACTTTTTCACCGCGGCTAATATCCTTGATAAATACTGCGAGATTATCAATCAGTCTGTCTATCCCCTGATCCGCCTCGGAGAGTATTTTCATCCTCTTTAGAATATTCCCCTCGCTGTCAACTAGAGCGCCTCTCAGGTTAGTTCCCCCAATATCTATCCCAATTACAGTATCAGCCATTTCTCTTCCTTTTCGTGTTATAATTCCCTTCTCAGCAAATATCGCTGAGTGACCTAAGACTAGACAATATAGCTTAAAATGCCAATTAAAAATAAGATACTTTGTTACGAAAGCTCACTAGGCGCAAATGAGGAAATGTATGGAACCGCCCCAAGGGTGGATCTGTGGCTGCTAGTTGAGTACAGAGGAAACTGGTCCGGCAGTGCATATAAAGACAGTAAAATTCCAAAGAGCGTAAAATCTCACCTCAACAAAGAGCTTAAAGCGGTTAAAAACTCCCGCCTACAGCTAATTAAAAAGCACGACAACCACAAGGATGACTTAAGATGCTACATTGCAGTATCTACTGAAGCGAACCCTAGGTTATATGAGTTTAATTTCAGCGACTACAAGGATCTGACATCACTTAAGATCAAGAAAATCCTAAAGTCTGACAATAATTTATCAGATGAAAAAATTTATATAGTTTGCACTAACGGCGAGTATGACACATGCTGCGGCAAGTTCGGCATGCCGGTCTACTTAGACGTTGCCAAAGGGAAATACGGGAGCAAAACATGGGAAGCAAACCATATTGGCGGACACAGATTTGCGTCAACTTTTGTGTGTCTGCCCCACGGTCTGGTTTACGGCAGAATTAGAGATGGCAAGGTTGCTGAGAGCATCATAAAAGAATATGAAAACGGCAATATTAATTTGCAAAGCTACCGGGGACGTTCATGTTTTCCGCCTCAAGTGCAGGCGGCTGAATACTATATGAGAAATGAGACTGGGAACATAGATATTAATGATATAGCGCTAAAAAGCGTGAAAACAAATGCTAAGAAGTCCAACATTAAATTTTTTTCTCTTTCCGATAAATCAGGTCACAAAGTTAAAATCCGTCAGGACAAACATACAATCAAAGTAATTAAAAGCTGTGGTGATAAAAACTCATACATACCGCAGTACAGGCTTATTGACTACTCTACATCCTAGAACCGTAGGAATCCAAATGAAAAACTTGACTGGGATCCTTTCTGAACTTATGAGAGCTAACTAGCCTTTCATCAAAATATCCAAACGGAAGAACTGTTAAAACATTTAAGTGCTCAGGGATATTCAGATATTCCATAAGCCCCTTTTTCTCAAGCCTCCCTATCCAGCATGAGCCAAGCTTGTGGCTCCAAGCAGTAAGCACCATGTTTTGTACAGCGCGCGTTGAGTCTATCTCGTGCCACTTAGAAGAAGGATCTGTTACAACTACAACCGCAAAATCCACTTGGGTAATAAAACTCCCGCTNNATATCATTAAGCTTCGATTTGTCTCTAATCAAAATAAATTCCCAAGGCTGATCATTATGGGCACTGGGGGATAGTCTGCCCGCCTCAAGCACTTCCATAACCACCTCATCCGGCACCTCTTTCTGTATGTAGCTTCTAATCGAGCTCAAAGTAGATACGCATTCAAATACTTCCATTTTCTTCTCCTTAATATTTTCATCTAAGCATTGAGTATTAGTGAAAAGACTCTATACTTACGCTCTAATTATGACTTCCAAAACAGCAAATTTACAGCCTCTTCAGATAAAAGACTGTGCTTTACTAGAGATTGCAACCGGGGTAAGTGCTCAGAACCTTCAAGAGCTCACAGAATCGTTATCTTTGATCCACCCTGATTCCATCACATATCATTTTTTTGGCACAAAGCTCAGAGCTTGCTTTGAATCTCCTGAATATCAAAACGATTTTGCGACCTGGGCATATAATAATCTTCACGACAACAGGCTGGCAGAGCGCTTGAGCCTAATTAACCCCCGAAGATATTCCAGTACGGAAGATCTTAGGAATAAGCTGATAGAAATTGTGGACTTGAGCATAGACGAAAATAAATCTTCCTCTAGAAGTAAAGAGAGCGAGAAATTTCAATTCATTCGCTCAGAAACAGTCTTGTTTGATATGAATATTACAGTCTCCAAACCTGAGGAATTAGTAGATGTAATTGGCGAGCTGCCACTTGGCAGCATTTACTATCACTTTATTGATTACACTAATAACATTGGCTCTTGGTTAACACAGTTTGGAGACGATTATAAGGACCTATCTCAAGCAATAATGAATATTGATCCATATTTTTACACACTAGACGAGCTGCGTACAAAAGCCTCTCAGGTATTTTGCGATTATTTCAAAGGAGCCTCAAATTGAGCGAACTACTCAAATCCTACGCTGAAGTTGCGGGCAATGATGCGATTGTCAAACTACAGCAGCTGGCAGCTCCTATGAAAGGGGCCAAATTTGTGCACGTCAACTCAACCCGCGTTGGAGGCGGTGTGGCCGAGATACTTATGAAAATGGTTCCTCTCATGAATGAGCTCGGGATAGATACAAGCTGGGAAGTAATCACGGGGGAGGACAAATTCTATCAATGCACAAAGAGCATGCACAATGCCCTTCAGGGGGATGAAGTCCACATACCAGAGGAGCTGCTAAGGGCATATGAAGAAACTAATGAGAGAAATGCAGATACACTCCGTCCAATCTTGGAAGATGCTGACTATGTAATAATTCATGACCCCCAGCCTGCACCCCTTCTTAGCCTTTGCCCTGAAAGAAAGGGGAAATGGGTCTGGCGCTGTCATATCGATGCAAGCAACCCTTACCCTCCGGTTTGGAGTTATTTGAGTAGATATGTTATAGACTACGACGCTAGTTTCTTCTCACTTGCAGACTTCGCACAGCAGCTTCCGCACACTCAATATCTTATACCTCCAAGCATCGACCCTCTTAGTGAGAAAAATATGGATTTAGCTCAATCAGAGATAGATTCAGTATATGAGGAGTTTAATCTCGACCCAAATCGGCCTATCATGCTGCAAGTATCAAGGTACGACCGCTTTAAAGACCCTATAGGTGTGATTCAAGCGTACAAGCTAGTCAAGGAGTCTATGCCGGAAATACAACTTGTGCTTGCCGGAGGAGGGGCAACTGACGACCCAGAAGGTGAGAAAGTTCTCAGGGAAGTTCAAGAATCTGCGGGAGATGACCCGGATATTCATATACTGCTTTTGCCCCCGGATGCGCATAAAACAATTAATGCCCTTCAGAGAGCATCGGACATAGTGCTGCAGAAATCATTAAAGGAAGGATTTGGGCTTACGGTAACCGAGGCAATGTGGAAAGGTAAACCGGTTATAGGAGGCAACACCGGAGGTATCAGGCTTCAGATAGTTAATCATCACACCGGCTACCTTGTTGACACTCCCGAGGGAGCAGCACTTAGAATTATTGAGCTTCTTCAAAACCCCCATAAGATGATTGAGATAGGCGAAAAGGCAAAAGAATATGTACGCGATAACTTTCTTAACACCCGCCATCTAAGAGAGATACTCAGCTTATTTAGCACTCTAGAGAAACAATCTGAATCATAATTTCACAAAGTTTGTGCTGTTTTATTACATAATCCCTTAAATATATCCTCTTAACATGATAAAGTTTCTAGACAAGAGTGTTCTAACTCATCTAAAATGTTGGTAATATATTTGCTTTTAAAGGAGCTGGAAATTGAAGAAGAAACCTTGGGCCGGACGGTTTAAGAAAGGTACACACAAAGTTGCTGAGAAGTTCTCGACCTCCATAGATTTTGATAAAAGGTTATACAAAGAGGATATCCAGGGCAGTATTGCGCACGCAACTATGCTGGGCAGCCAGAAAATTATATCAAAAAAAGAAGCTGACAAAATTGTAAGAGGCCTAAAGCAGATAGAAAAAGAGATTGAATCCGGAAAGTTTCCTTTCAGGGAAGAGTATGAGGACATTCACCTCAATATCGAAAAACGTTTAATAGAGAAAATCGGTGATGTTGGCGGTAAAATTCATACTGCAAGGAGCAGAAACGACCAGATAGCCCTTGATATGCGTCTTTATCTACGGCGTGAAATTGATGAGATTATTGACCTAATCGAGGCAGTTTGCATTCGCCTCGTTGAGCTGTCGGATGAGAACATCGATGCTGTGATACCTCTCTACACCCACGTGCAAAGGGGACAGCCTGTTCTTCTATCGCACCAGCTCATGGCTCTGTTCGAGATGCTAAAACGGGACCGCGAGCGCTACATAGACTGTTTAAAAAGGACAAACGAGATGCCGCTTGGCGCCGGCGCCGGTGCAGGCACTACATTTCCTATAAACAGAAAGCAAGTAGCTAGGCTTCTTGGTTTTCCGGAGGTATCGAAGAACAGCATTGATACAGTGAGTGATAGGGACTTTATAGTAGAGTTTATCTCCACTTCAAGCACGCTTATGATGCACCTGAGCAGGATCTCTGAGGAGTTTGTGCTCTGGTCATCAAAAGAATTTGATTTTGTTGATCTCGGGGATGAATTTACTACCGGGTCCAGCATCATGCCTCAGAAAAGAAACCCTGATATGGCAGAGCTTATCCGCGGGAAAACAGGGAGGGTATACGGCAACCTGGTCGCTATCCTTACCTTAATGAAAGGACTTCCGTTTTCATATAACCGTGATATGCAGGAAGACAAGGAACCCATGTTTGATACTGTGGACACAGTGAAAGGATGCCTTGAGGTTCTGTATGAAATGCTACAAGTAATACAGTTTAAACACGAGAACATGAAAAATGCCCTGCGTGAAGGCTTTATTACTGCCACTGATGTCGCTGATTATCTGAGCAGGAAAGGTATGCCTTTTAGGAAATCGCATGAAGTTGCTGGGAAAATCGTTGCATTTGCCGAAAAGAAAGGACGGGAGCTCATTGATCTTGATATCTCAGAGTTTCGGAAGTATTCGGACCTCATTGATAATGACCTCTATAAATATATAACCCTGGACGGGTCTATTGAAAGCAGAAAATCTGTAGGCGGAACTGCTAAGAAAAACGTCAAGACTATGATAAAATCAGTCAAAAAAGAAATCGCCGGCTGGTAGATAAGTCTTTCTATTCCTTTTTTGCTTTTAGAAACAATTTTAATATATACTCTAATCAAATCTTTCAAATTGGAGTACCCAAGATGACCGAGATGACAACAGACGAGTATGTAGAGTTTCTGCTTAAAGGCACTAAAACAGGCAAACTGGCGACAGTAAGAAAAGACGGGCGGCCGCATGTAACTCCTATTTGGTATGATTTAGATGGCGAGGACCTGGTATTCAACACTAATAAGAACTCTGTAAAATGCAAAAACATGGAGCGCGACTCAAGGGTATCTATAGCTATAGATGACCAAACACCTCTTTATTCCTATGTTGTGGTCGAAGGAACTGCCTCATTTTCTGAAGATCCGGAAGATGTAGTATATTGGGCCACCCGGATTGGAGGAAGATATATGGGAGAAGATAAGGCGGAGGCATATGGAAAACGAAATTCTTCCGAAGGTGAAATACTGGTAAGAGTCGCTGTTGATAAAATTCTGGCCTATAAAGACATTGCCGCGTGGTAAAATAGGATTCTGTATCAATAAATTGCAGAACGATAGGAATCTTAAGAATTTTGGTGGGAAATAAGCAAGTACCTGATATAGACTAAAGGAGATAGGATGAAGTTTGATTCCGAGAGACAACCCTACGGACCATCTGGCATAAGCAGACTATTTTCACGACTCTCCTCTGCAGAGAAAGGAAGCAGCATGGTCTTACTCTGGGCCGTGTTTGTGGGCGCCTTAACAGGTTTTGTAGGCGGTCTTTTTCAATTAGCCTTAGATCAGATAGCAATATTAAAAGCAATGTTTTTAAATTTTATTGATATTGCTCCCGGATTTCCTCTTGCCGGCTCTATAGTTATCTCCGCTGTTATGGTATTTGTAGCATTCTTACTTGTCAGAAAGGTTGCCCCCGAGACCGGAGGAAGCGGGGTTCAGGAAATTGAAGGCGCACTTGACGAGGTACGGCCGCTTCGGTGGAAAAGGGTTATCCCGGTTAAGTTCTTCGGAGGTCTGCTTTCACTTGGAAGCGGGATGGTGCTTGGACGTGAGGGACCTACCATACAGATGGGCGGTAACCTTGGGAAAATGATATCTGATCTGTTCAAGGCAAATAAGGATGATACCCATGCCCTCGTTGCAGCAGGCGCAGGAGGCGGTTTGTCCGCTGCTTTTAACGCCCCTCTCGCAGGTATCCTTTTTGTGTTTGAAGAGATGCGCCCTGAGTTTAAGTACAACTTCCTCTCTGTTCAGGCCGTAATAATAGCTTGTGCATCAGCCGATATCGTTCTTAGGATTATGGTAGGTCAGGAATTAGAAATACCTATGCATATGCTACCTACACCTCCCCTGCCATCGCTCTTTCTGTTCTTAATATTTGGATGCCTGTTCGGACTATTCGGCTTTGTGTTTAATCGGTTGCTTGTTAGAACCCTTAACTTTTTCTCGAATCTTACAGGCTGGCCGTTTACCCTGACAGGGCTTACTGTGGGTGGGTTCATCGGCGCGTTATTCTGGCTATTCCCCGACACTGTGGGAGGGGGGTATGTAGTCATACCCAAAGCACTGGCTGGCTCGATTCCGGTAATGATAATGCTGCTTCTATTTGTTGTCAGATTCGGAACCACCATGATCAGTTACGGATCAGGTGCAATTGGCGGCATTTTTGCTCCAATGCTTGCTCTGGGAACATTGTTTGGAATGTGGTTTGGACATTTCGCTCATTTTTTACTTCCCGAACTTGTTGTTAGGCCCGAAGTGTTTGCAGTAGCAGGAATGGCTGCACTATTTTGTGCGACAGTGAGGGCACCCCTTACAGGGATAGCGCTCACTATTGAAATGACGGGCAACTATTTTATGATTCTGCCGTTAATCCTTACTTGCCTTACATCTACAATAGTAGCACAAGGCCTGGGTGGTCAGCCTATTTACACGGTGCTCCTAAGAAGGACTCTAGATTTGGCTAAAAAGACAGGCAATATGCTAATGCCGGATAAATAAGTATTTATAGGCTCTTATTTGTAGTTGATTTAAGCTACTTCTTCCTTGCAGCCGCCTTCATCCAAGATTTTTTCTATTTCATATCCGGCAGCAATTGTAGCAAGACGGGAAACGAGATCTAAAGCAGGAGAACAAATAATCTCAACCTCATCAGCATGGGCCGTCTCATCACAGGGATTTATATGCGCAAATTCCATTCCTCTAGAATTTAAGTTCTCCAAATCGTTTCTGCTTCTATTAAGTCTTAAGAAACCTCCGGCAACCTGCGTGTCTACAAGATAAAATACAGGCTCTGCAGGTATATTATCCTCATATCTAAATGAGGTAGGAATACCTTCTTGAATTACAACATCTCTTACGGGCTTACCGCCTTTGCTTACCCTCATTCGTTTTCTTTTCTCAGAATTAAGACCTATTACATCATCTCCGCATGACACATTCACAACAGCCATACCATATGTGCCGGAATTACTTTTTATAAATAAGTAAGGGTCTTCTTTAATCCCCCTCGCCACATACTCGCTCTTTAGCTTATCTATCATCGAATCAACTACCCGGGCTATCTTCTTCCTATCATCGGGATCATCAAAATCAACCCCGTCATCATCTATAGTGTCGATTGAAATTACCCACGGATCGATCCCGATAATATCAGCCACTTCTGAAGCAAGAGCGTTATAGAATTCAAAATGCACGCTCTTTTTTCTAGTGTGCCACCCGATCTCAACCGGCGGCTCAACCGGCTGTGTTATGTCCCTTAGGGTCTTCGGACACTTCTCAGAAAAATCATTGTTTATCAGTAAAAGATCAGGGTCTAGAGGGGGAATTGTAACTCTATTATCTTGTTTTATAGCCCTATATGCCTTTACGCTATTTCCAGAGGCGGCTTCAAACTCCATCTCTGCAGGCAGATCTTCCTCGCTGATTATTCCGACGTGAACAAGATATCCCACTTTCTCCAGAATTGATTTGAGAGTTGAAATATTTTCCCAGTAAAATGTATTTCTGGTATGGAGCTCAGGAATTATAAGAATACTTTTAGTGCTCGGGAATTCCCTTTGGAAATAGTTTTTAAATAGATTAGAAGCTCTGTCCCTAAAAATGCCTGAGAGATTGTTAAAACCTGCAGGAAAAACATTTGTATCCACAGGAGCAAGCTTGTAATCTGAAATTCTCAAGTCAACAGATGTGTAGAGAGGAATAAAAGCTCTTTCTATCTGGCTTTTAAGCCACAAATCAAGTTTGTCTTTATTGTCTGCAATCTTCTGATTAATTTCCCTTATATGATTCATAAATTTATCCCAATTAACTATTTTAGTCTTTCACCACAAATGTTCCTGCTAATTTATCATGCCAGGACTGAGCGTTTTGATCAAAGAATGACCATAGGAAACCTACGAACAGAAAAATTGCGGATACATAATAGCCTATCCATCTTACAAAAGATCGCCAAAATCCTATACTCCCACCCTCATCTGAAATTATCCTGATTCCCATTAACTTCTTTCCTATAGTTCTACCCGTATACCCATTAAAGACGACAAAATATGAGGAAGCAAGAATAAATAGAAGCAAATATATAGGCATGAAAACGTTTTCTGAGCCAGAGTCGCTATCTCCAAGAAAAAACATTCCAACTCCATATGCAATTAACGCAATCAGAGAAACAATGACAAGATCAATGAAAAGCGCCAAAGCCCTTGTATTTAATTCAGCAAGATTGTATATGGCTGACTGTTCCTCAAGGTTTTCTTGTTCCATTGTTGTCCCGATTATCTCCCACGGTGCAAGACACACTATATGATGCACAAACAATTATTTAAGACGCTTCTTAATTGAACATTATACAATTATATTACACATAAAGCCCATTTTGTCCGGCTATAAGAATAATATTTTTAGATGTACTGTTTTAGAAAAGAGAGAGTCTGTATAAAAAACTGCACCTGATCCTAATCTATATAGATACGAATACAGGTGCAGTCATACATTTTAATTTTAGTTTTATTATGAGCCTTCGGAAAGCTTAAGGTCTATTGCGGACTTAACACCCTCAGGATTAGCCCCCGGAACTATCTTTCCGTTAATTACAAATGTAGGAGTAGAGCTGACTCCTATTGACTGTGCTTCCGCCATTTCGGCTTTCACTCTTGCTGAAACTTCTTCAGATGCCATGCATTCATCGAATTTTGTAGTATCCAGTCCGATATTCTTTGCATAACCATTAAATTTCTCATCAGCATTTTCTAGGGTGATTTTTTTCTGGTTATCAAACACTTCGTCATGAAAAGCCCAGAATTTATCATTTCCACCCTGATCATAAGCACACAAAGAAGCAATTGACGCCTTCATCGCCCAATTATGATTTGGTAGTGGCAGCTGTTTGTATGAAATTGAGACTTTGTCTCCATATTCTTTTAAAATATCAGGGAGCATATCCTTTCCTTTTTTACAGAAGGGACACTGGAAATCTGAGTACTCAACCACTGTTACTTTAGGATTCTCAGCACCCTTGCTTGGAACATTATCAAGTGATATTTTTTCAACTACCTCTTCATCAGGATCTATAGTGGTATCGAGGATACTAGTACCCAATCCCGGAGTTCCTAAGATCATAACTTTTCCATCTGAACTCACAAACAAGGGCACCTGACCGCGTCCGCCTCCCACAGCACCTTGCTTAAGCCCCGCTACACCCGTATCTTTAAANNGCCGTCCACAGAACCTTTCTTAAGCCCCGCTACACCCGTATCTTTAAAATCTTTGGTGCTTACTACGTTAGCTCCTAATATCACATACTTAGCATCACCCATAATAAAAAGAGGAACCTGCTGCCTTCCGGCGGGTATAGTGCCTTTTTTGAATCCTGCAAAACCCGAATCTTCAAAATCCTTAGTGCTAATAAGCTGAGCACCAAGCATTATGCTCTGGCCGTCCTCAGTTACAAGTATAGGCACGTTATTTGAACCGTATGCAATCTGGCCTTGCTTTATGCCTTTTACACCACTAGGCTTAAAACTTGAAGTGCTTGTCGGTTTTCCTATTAACACATATTTCCCGTCATCACTAATAATGAAAGGAAGTTCCTGATCTCCGCGGTCCGTAATTACAGAGAATACACCTTGTTTAAAACCTTTGATTTCGCTTGCTTCAAAACCTTCCACTACAACCTCAGATTCAGGCGGCATTGTCGTCCCAAACCTGTTCATGAAGAAAGAGTGAAGCCTAGTTGCCTCATCTTTTGAAATTGTTTCTGCAAAAGCCGAGCTTCCAACTGTAAAAAAGCATAAAGCTATTATTGCAGTCACTAAAAATTTGACTCTCATTACCTGCCTCCTATATATCTATTTAATTTTGGATAGGTAAAACTATACCACCTAATATTTAGAAAGCAACAAGAATAATCGCTGCCGGAAGGGCCTGAAATCAAACAATATTTTTGAATTTCAGCTACTTAAAAACCCTCTTGAAGATGCTGTTAAGATTTTTAAGATCAGCAGTCACATTAAAACACTCATCTATCTCTTCAAGTGTTAATACATCTTTTATCTTCTTATCTTTGATTAGCAAATCTTTAAAATCATTTTTACTCTTCCAAGTTTTCATTGCATTACTTTGCACGATTTTATAGGCATCTTCCCTCGAGAGGCCCTTATCGACTAATTTGATAAGTACCTTTTGTGAGAAAACCAGTCCGCGTGTAAGCCAAATATTCTTCTCCATATTTTCCGGATAGACCTGAAGGCCATCTAAAAGATATTCAAGCCTGTTAAGCATGAAATCCAATAGAATCGTTCCGTCAGGACCGATTACCCTCTCAACAGAAGAGTGACTTATATCACGCTCGTGCCAAAGCGGTACGTTTTCCAGCGCTGATACTGCATAAGACCGTACGAGCCTTGAAAGACCGCAGAGGTTCTCAGAAAGTACGGGGTTTCTTTTATGAGGCATAGCAGAGGAGCCCTTTTGCCCCTTACCAAAAGGTTCTTCAAGCTCAAGCACCTCGGTTCTTTGAAAATGCCTGACCTCGACTGCAATTTTCTCAATCGTTGAAGCTATTAGAGATAGGGTGAGAAAGAACTCAGCATGGATATCCCGCTGCACTATTTGCGTAGAAATTGTCGCTGGTTTAAGTCCCAATCTCTTACAAGCAAACTTTTCCACACGAGGTGAGACGTTCGCATATGTACCGACAGCACCTGATATTTTACCAACGCTAATTACATCCTTTGCACGCTCCATTCGCTCTAAATTCCTCTTCATCTCGTCATACCAGAGGGCAAATACAAGCCCAAGGGTCTTAGGCTCAGCATGAATACCATGGGTCCTGCCTATCATTAAGGTGTCTTTGTGTTTAAGCGCCTGCTTTTTTAACACTTTTAGCACTAACTTTATATCTTTGATAATTATCTCAGACGAGTCTCTTAGCTGTAGTGCCAGTGCGGTATCTAACACATCTGAAGACGTAAGCCCAAGGTGTATAAACCTCGAGTTCTCTCCAACATGCTCTGCAACTGATGTCAGAAAGGCGATAACGTCATGCTTTATCTCTTTCTCAAGCTCATTAATTCTGTCTACATCAAAAGCTGCCTTCTTCTTAATATCCCTAAGGGCCTTTTGAGGGATTCTTCCATACTCCGCCCATGCCTCGCACACGGCAATCTCTACACGGAGCCAGCTATTATACTTGGATTCATCAGACCATATGGACGACATCTCGGGTCTTGAGTATCTTGAAATCAAATTTGCACTACCTCCCCAATTGTTTTTCTTGGCGCAACTGAAATATCTATCTCTGATTGAGCACCGTGTCTTTCTAAAACTTCTGAGGCGTACCGAATAGCAGCCTCCTTGGTGTTGTTTACCTTACTTAAATGCCCCAATATAACATGCTTTAGCCTATTGTGAACAAGACCATTCAATAGCTCTGCCCCCTGTGTGTTAGACAAGTGTCCAAGGTTGCTTTTTATTCGCTGCTTCAGATCCCAGGGATAGTGGCTGTAATTTAGAATATTGATATCATGGTTGAACTCTAAAAGTAAAATATTGGAATTTCTTAACCTCTCTATAACCAGTGCTGTAACAAGACCTATATCAGTAACTATCCCTATTTTACTATCTTCTGATGAATCGATTGTAAAACCCACTGGATCTATA
>JABAOH010007286.1_pt3 | contig 13938 bp, 12 predicted proteins | sample 7062181 | NCBI WGS metagenome assembly JABAOH01 (sample SAMN14538630, study PRJNA623070) | marine sediment metagenome | biome: marine biome [ENVO:00000428]; feature: marine pelagic biome [ENVO:01000023]; material: deep marine sediment [ENVO:00002113]; isolation source: pool of 5 deep marine... | reverse complement strand
AGTCCCAGGGTCATCGCGATTGTTCGTTGAACGTAGTGGGGCGTTTGCGTTGATGTCGTGATGGTGAGGTTTCCATGGGAATCATATGTGGCAATACAGGCTTGGGGTTCCAGAAAACCTGCGTCGAGACGATCGTTCACGAATCTGTCCTCTCGAACGTAATCTGCCCCGGAGAAGGCAGTCTCCACGTCGCCAAATTCCTGGTGAACTTCAGCCGTAATGTTTCTGGGGAAGTCTTCGTGGATCAGAGGAGATCCCTCAGCCATGGCCTCAACGGGATCGAGCATCACCGGCAGTTCCTCATAGTCGACTCGGATGAGTGCGAGTGCCTCCTGGGCGGTATCCCAATCCACGGCTGCGACTGCGGCGATCTCATCGCCGATGTATCGGACCTTGTCGGTGCAAAAGATGGTTTCATCGTATCTCGCGGGACTCACACCGTACTTGATCGTGCCAGCGTCCTCGTGGGTGATAACGGCTTTCACCCCCGGAAGGTGTTGAGCCTTTGACGTATCGATGTTGAGGATACGGCCATGGGCGATGTCACTTTGCAAAATCGCTCCATAGAGCATGCCTGGCATGGAGATGTCGTCGGTAAAGATTGCCTGTCCCGTCGCTTTGGCTGGCGCATCGATTCTCGGAAGCCTTGAGTTGAGGATCGTATAGCCATGCCTGTCTTTGCTAACCATCATCGTTCCCTTTCTCAGAGGTCAACATCTTTGCAGCCACCTCAACGGCGTCAACGATTTTCTGGTAGCCCGTGCAGCGACAGAGGTTACCCGAAATACCCTGGCGAATGTCTTGCCTGGTCGGATGTGGGTTATGGTCCAGCAGGACCTTGGCCGAAAGGATCATTCCAGATGTGCAGAAACCGCACTGAATCGCACCCTCATTGACAAAAGCGGACTGGAGGGGATGGAGCCCCCTTTCGCCTACCAGGCCCTCAATGGTCGTGATCGTATGACCGGCTGCCTCAACGGCTAAGACAAGGCAGGAGTTGACGGCCTTGCCATCGAGAATGACCGTGCAGACGCCGCAGTCGCCGATTTCACATCCCTGCTTCGTACCCGTAAGGCCGAGGTCCTCACGGATCACCTGGGCGAGGGTTCGATTGGATTCAACCAGGAGATCATGAGAGACACCGTTTACCGTGATCTGAATCGTTTGTGCCATGGCCCGTCCTCTTTTCCGGATTTCTAGACCTTACGGGACAGTGCCCGTCGAGCCGCCTCCTCAATTCCCCTTCGCGTCAAAACTTCCACAAGAATCTGACGATATTCGGCAGATCCTCGGATATCGGATATGGGCTGACATCGGGCTGCGGCCGCTTCTGCCGCTTTTTTCAGAGTTTTTTCATCGGGCGGGTTTCCAATGAGACATCTCTCCGTGTCCGGAGAGCGGATGGTTTTGGGAGATACTGCCCCCAAAGCGACTCGGGCGTGTGCGATTGTCTTGTCTTTTTCTAGACACAGCAAGACACTCACATTGACGACACTGATCTCCAAGGTTTTGCGAATACCGTACTTGAGGTAGACGCCCCCACATTTTGGAGGAATCTTATCGATCGTGATTTGCGTCAATACTTCATTGGACCTTCTGACAGACGTTCCAGGGCCTTGGAAAAAATCTTCCACTGGAACCTTCCGGCTCCCGGACGGCCCTGTCAGCTCGATTTGGGCCCCAAGGCAAATGAGAGGGCCATGAGAGTCAGCAGCGGGTCTTGCAGTCACCAGATTACCTCCAATCGTCGCACGGTTGCGAATCAGAGGAGATCCCAGTCTTTGAGCTCCTTGAGCCAGGATGCTAAAATGCTTTTTGATCACTTGATGAGTCGCGATTGCATCCATCGTTACCATCGATCCCAGTCGAAGCTTTCCAGAATCTCCGTCTGTTGAGATCCCCTGGAGTTCGCCAACCCTGGATAATGACACAACCACCGAGGGTCTGATTAGGCCCTTTTTCATGTTCACCAGCAGGTCGGTGCCGCCGGCAAGGACTGCCGCATCAGAGCCGTAGCGATCGAGAAGTGACAGGCATTCGTCGAGGGTCTCCGGTTCGTGAAAAGTGAACTTCGGAAGTAACATTGTTTTCCCCGTGTATGCAAACGATCAAATACCAGGGTTCATCACAGTGAACAGAGTAATTATGATATCACTTTATGGCTGTGTTTCAAGAGGGGTGAATTAACAAAATTGAGCTAATTCGTTCATTATGGAGAACGACTTGTGAATTGTTTTGGCCACAGAATAGAAATGCTAGCCTCCCATGGCCAGGTGGATAATCTCCATGCGATCCCCCTCTTTTAACATCGTGCGGTCGTAGGTCTCAGCGTGGACAAATCGGCGGTTGATCTCGACGATCATTTCCGAGGTGGGTGACTCCTGCACAATTTCAAGTAATCTGGATACATTTGTTCCTGGAGGGACCTCGGTTTCAACGCCGTTGACGAAGATCTTCAAAAGAGACCCTTGCGCTTTGTTATGGACAATCAGATCTCGTCACTCCCTTGTTTTTAGTCAATCTTGCAGCCGGACGCGTGTTCGGTTTTCTCCAAGAGAGAACTTTCGGCTGTCTTAGGCATCGCCTCGGCAAGTAGAGAAGAAAAGGCGATGCCCGAGGATGTATCCTACCAAACATTTGAGTCTTTTGCCATATTTCCAGTCCCTTCGCCTCCTCCTTTTAGCGTTGACCCCTTCGATCCGAGGGCGGGACAGGTAAGGACGGGCTCTTGGCCATATTCCCTTAGACCACATGTGTCGAAGCCATTTCCAGAGTATTTCAGCAGAAAGTGGGAAAGGAAGCTCTGAACCAAAAGTCGGTGTTCGTGGTCCGTCGTGCGTGGTTCGTTCCATAAAGACTAAGATTTGCACATCCACGGCTATTCAAGTGACGGGTTCAGGGAATTTGATTTTCAATCGAATGACGTGAATGGATCGTTACAACTGACCACTGACAACGGACAACTGACAGCACCGAGAAAAGCTTTTGAGCAGCGAAGAGCGCTCCTTTTCCACTTCCATCAGAGAAAAACCGAGAAAAGGGATTTGGGAAGGGTCCGAGGAATACTGACACCCTTCCACGGCAAACCTCTCTTAGGGACCATGAACCTCCACAAAACTGACGAAACTCCACAAAGCGATAGGTGGTCAATCTTAGGCCAACATGCTAAAATTAGCGGACGAGATAGGTTCTGTTGAACGTCGCGTTGAGACTTATGATATCGATTTTGGATTGAAAAGGACCGGAAGACGTTTAGATGGCAATCACCGTTAACACGGTCCGACCCATCGCAGAATGGATCGGGAAGAGGAGGATAGAGATCGAGTGGCCCGGGGGAACCCTGGAGGAATTGATCCGCTATCTTCACGAAAAAACAGGCGCTGATATCGAGAGGGAGGTAAAGGAAGCGGATGGATCTCTTGCCTATGTCGTCACCCTTAACGGAGAAATCCAGAGGAGCCTGTCTGCCCCGATTCAAGATGGAGATGAAATCTCATTCCTCCTGCCAATCGGCGGAGGATAAGTCAGGAACTGTCCTGCCGTGAATGAGCGTAAATCTTCCAAAAAGGCGCTCTTCACTGCGAACACAGGCTTCTATCCTGTTACGTGGTAAAACTATAAAAAAAGCTGATTTTCTCGCCCGGGCTCCCCGTTTTACGGAAATCGCTCGAGCACTCAGAGGTCGCAGAGTAGAGAGGTTGATCGATAACAGTTCTGGCCTAATTCTTTGAGAGGAAGAATTAGGCCCAGTCTTCTGCTCTGGATTGGCAAGTGGCCAATCCAGGGCAGATTGTCTCTGAATCTCTGTGAGAGGTCATAACTTCCTGGTTTCCAGCTATTAGCGGAAAAACCTTATTCGTGCTCAGAGCTTCCTTTTTCAGTTTTTAGGAGCCCTTGAGCAAATCGATTGAAAGCACCCTTTCCGGGAGCTATGATAACTTTATTGATTTTATCGATAGTTATCTCACTCTATGCTCTTGGAGTTTTTGATACCAGCTGATTCGATTTTTGCTAACAAGGAAGGTGTGGGAACGATTATGACGCAAAAAGAAATTCAGATTCGATGCAAGGCCTGTAGTTCAAGATTCAGTGTCTGGCCGATGGAACCGATTGCTCAATGTCCACAGTGCCACCAGGATTGGAAGATCAAGTGGCTTGACTCCCGCTCAGGGATGATCATTGCACCAGTCTCTTGGAGAGAGTACCAGTCAAAATCGAGGAGGATCATTCCGGATGAGTAGAATCGCCTATGTCAACCTAACTTCAGAGACCGTTGATATCCGAGAGATCCCAATGGAATTGAGAAGGAATTTCTTAGGTGGTCGCGGGATCAATACCCACCTCCTCTACGAGATGGTTGGGGAGAAGACCGATCCCCTGGGGCCGGAGAATGTTCTTATTTTGGGTGCCGGTCTGCTGACAGGAGTTGCAGGGATTTCCAACTCTCGGATTAACTTTTCAGCAAAGTCCCCTGAGACGGGTCTCTTAGGCGATTCTGCGATGGGGGGATTCTTCGGCGCCGAGCTCCGTTATACCGGATTCGACCATCTTGTCCTCCAAGGAAAGGCAGAGAGACCTCTCTACTTGTGGATTCATGATGGGACGATCGAGTTTCGGGATGCCTCGAGTCTCTCTCAGCTCGACACCTTTCAAATTCAGACCAGGATCCGGAAAGACCATGGAGATCCCAAGATCCAGGTCGTCTGTATCGGCCCAGCAGGGAGAGAGGGTGTCGCCTTCTCTTGTATCATTCATGGGCTGTCTCATGCTGCGGGTCGAACGGGCATGGGAGCGGTGATGGGTTCAAAGAATCTCTGGGCGATTGCTGCACGGGGGACTGGAGCCATTCGAATCCATGATTCTGAGAAGCTTCTCCGAGTGGTTGAAAAACAGTACGAGCAGGTCACAAGAACAAAGGGCTTTCTCGCATCTTCCATCTACGGGACGATGATCAGGCTCAACAACACGAGGACTCAGGGGTATGAGGGTGGCCTCAACCATCAGTTCAACATGATGGAGTATGGAGGCGAGGAGCTGGACGCCGAGGTGTTTATTGAAAAGTATGAGACCCGAAAGGCCACCTGCTTTGGCTGTCCCACGGCATGCAAACATATGTTCAATGTGCCGAGTGGGGTCTATCAGGGCATGGAATGTGAAGGACCCGAATACTACGGCTGCGGGGGATGGGGTTCGCAATGTGGATGCTCTAGCTGGGAGACCATCCTCGAAGCGTGGAATCTCTGTGCTAAATATGGACTCGATGTTGGTTCTATGACCGCCTACACAGCCTGGCTCATGGAGCTGTATGAGAAAGGAATCATCACGGAAGAGGACACGGGTGGCTTGTCCCTTGAGTGGGGGAGTTCTGAGGCGATTATCGGTTTAATCCAGCAGGTTGTTGAGAAGCGAGGGATGGGAAAGTTGTTGGCCCAGGGCTGGATTGAGGCGGCCAAGGCCATCGGTCGCAACAGTGCCTCCTATATGGACCATGTGAAAGGCCTCTCAATCGAATGCGACGATGTCAGAGGTCACCGAGCCCAGACACTTGGGCTGGCTGTCGCTTCTCGAGGTGCCTGCCATCTCAGGAACCGATACACCTTAGAGGAATTCTCTTTACCCGAGGAGGCCACGGAGAGATTGACTGGAAGGCCGATCCCGCGGGATCCAGCAACTTATGAGGGCAAGGAATGGGCCTGTTACTGGACCGAATGCCTCTGCTCCCTTGCGGATGCGCTCGGCGTCTGTAAGTTCATGACCAAATGGTTGAGCGTCGGGCTATTGGGATTTGAAGAATTCGTCGAGTCGATTGAGGCCGCCACCGGCCTCAAGCTTTCCCCTGATGAGTTGTTGGAAATAGCAGAGCGGATCTACACGACAGAGAGACTCTTCCTTGTTCGAGAGGGGATCTCTCGGAAGGATGATGGGGTGCCGCAGAAATTCTTCAGGCCATGGACACACGGTCCCAAGGCCGGAACAAAAATTGAGGCCGAGCCCTTCGAAAGACTCCTCGACCGCTACTATGACCTCCATGGATGGGATCTGAATGGAATTCCAAGGGACGAGACCCTAAAACGATTGAAGATCGGAGAATCAGGTTGAAAAAAATGGAAGTCGAACAAGAGAGATGCACCGGTTGCCATCTATGCGAGACGGTTTGCTCCCTTTCCCATGAGGGAAAGATGAATCTAACGGTCTCGAGAATTCAGATCGACCCCCTGTCTGAGAGTCGTTATCACCCCCGAGTGTGTCTCCAATGTCAGAAATGCCCACCGTCAGAGGTCTGCCCGACCCGTGCATTTCAATGGGACAAAGAGACGAGAGTCGTCAGGATTATCGAAGACGAATGTGACGAATGCGGCCTCTGCATTTCGGAATGTCCTTTCTCCGCTGTCTTTGAGAAGGGCGGACGGATTCTCGTTTGCGATATCTGCGCGGGAAAACCCAGGTGCGTGGAGGTCTGTGAGAAACGGGCCATCATATTTGCCTAAGGATTACAAACTGTGCTCTCCTTTCTCCTTTATTGACAACGATAATTTCATCATGCTAGATTGCGCCAATTCCTAAGAGGTGGGCGAAGAGTGGCGTTATTTTCTGATGTGCCTGAGCAGTTCAACCTCGCCGTCTTCCTTCTCGACCGGCACCTGAGGGAAGGTCGCGGAAAAAAGATCGCCGTCTACTGTGAAGGTGAAACCGTAACCTACGCTGAACTCGCCGAGGCCGCCAACCGCGTAGGCGATGCCCTACTGCAGTTGGGCATCGAGTTAAAAGACAGAGTCGTGATTTGCCTTCCGGACTGCCCCCAATTTTTGGCCAGCTACCTGGGTGCTATGAAAATCGGTGCCGTACCCGTCCCAGTCAGTACCATGGCCGTGCCGCAAGACTATCTGTACTATCTCAATGATAGCCGGGCAAAGACACTCATCGTGGACCAGAGCATAGCTGCCAATTTGCGAAAGGTCCGCTCCGAACTCCTTTACCTGAAGCATTTTATTGTCGTGGGAGAAGCCGGGGTTGGGGAATTAGACTATGATTCTCTGGTTACGGGTGCTTCCACGGACCTGGTGGCCTGTCCGACCACAAAAGACGACATGGCCTTCTGGATGTACAGTTCTGGGACGACGGGTAAGCCCAAGGGAATTGTCCATCTGCACCACGACATGATGTACTTCATGCCGCCTCACTGTGAGGTAGTTTCGATGGGGGCGGGGGATATCGTCTTCTCAACTTCCAAGCTTTACTTTTCGTACGGGAGAAACAATTCTCTCGAAGCCCCGTTCCTGTGTGGGGCGGCCGTGGTTCTATACCCTGGAAGGCCTGAGCCAGAAAAGGTCTTGGATGTGGTCGAGGCATACCACCCGACACTCTTTTACAGTGTTCCGAGTTCATACAATGCCATGATTACATATCTAGACACGACGGGCCGGAGATGCGATTTGTCCTCGATCCGCCATTGCATATCTGCCGGTGAGCCTCTGCCCAAGGCGATCTTTAAGCGATGGAAAGAGATCTTTGGGATCGAAATACTCGAAACCCTTGGGTCCACAGATGTTGGGGCCGAGTACCTTTCAAACAAACCGGGCTCGATCAAACCGGGTAGTAGCGGAGTGCTTCTTCCTGGTTTCGAGGGTAGATTGGTTGACGAGAAGGGGCGTGACGCCAAAGAGGGGGAGGTTGGCACCTTATGGGTCAAGAGCGACGGGACGGCAGCTTTCTATTGGAACAACCCTGAAAAGACCAGGGAAAGCTTTCATGGTGAATGGTTTAATACCGGTGATAAGTTCTACACGGACTCAGATGGGTTCTACTGGTATGTCGGACGGGCCGACGATATTTTCAAGGCAGGAGGGATCTGGGTATCGCCTCTGGAAGTGGAGGGAACCCTGCTGGAACATCAAGCGGTGAACGAGTGCGCGGTTATCGGTGCACCCGATACAGCGGGTTTAGAGAAGCCGATGGCCTTCGTTGTCCTGAGTCAGGGTTATACCCCCTCAGAGGATTTAGAGCGTGAATTACAACAGTTTGTTCGAGACCGGATCGCCCATTACAAGTGTCCGAGGTGGTTTCGCTTTACCGATGAACTGCCGCGGACAGCAACCGGCAAACTTCAGAGGTATAAGTTGCGGGCATCGCTGAAGTAAGCGTGGTCGGTTGCCCTACCCCTTCCGCAATGTTGCTCAGGAACTGGAGGATTTCCGAAAATGGGGGAACTCCCCGGTCTTCACAGATGGAGGGAAGCCGGTGAGACTGCCAAAGTTCAAATACGCAGAACCGAAGAGTATTCAAGAAACCTCCTCTATTCTACTCGACCACCCTGAGGCCAAGATACTGGCGGGGGGTACGGACCTTCTCGTCAACATGAAACATCGGGTCGAGACGCCTAGCTTTCTCGTCAGTATCAAACGGATATCGGGCTTGGATTTCACGGAACAGAAGAACGGCGCCCTAAGGATTGGTGCACTCGCTTCTCTCAAGCGTATCTATGGGAATCCAGTTATCAGAGAGAAAGTTCCCGGTCTATCACTGGCGGCTTCCTCAGTGGGTTCATATCACCACCAGACTATGGGCACCCTCGGTGGGAATATTTGCCAGCAAAATCGATGTAAATACTTCAACCAATCCAAATGGTGGCGAAGCTCCAGGCCTCTCTGCTTCAAGGCGGGCGGAGAGACCTGCTACGTGGTCAACAAGAAATCAGTCTGTTATTCAAGCTACTGCGGCGACGTGGCTCCTGTCCTAATCGCCCTTGATGCCCGGGTTATCTTGGAGAGCAAGAAGGCCAGGAGGGAGATTTCCTTGGAAACTTTTTTCTCCGGAAATGGGAAGAACCCCCTCGATCTCAAAACCGGGGAAATCTTGACCGAGGCCGTCATCCCTCAAGAGGCTTTGGATGGTTTTTCCACTTATGTGAAATTTGCAAATCGCAATAGCATCGATTTTCCAATTGCTGGGATGGGGACTTGGGTTTCCATGAAAAAGAAAGAGGTGAGAGTCTCTTTCACGGCCGTTGATCGAAAGCCGGTAAGGGCGAAGCGTGTCGAAAAATTCCTAAGTGGAAAAGATCTCGATGAGCAGGCCCTGGAGGAAGTGGTCAATATTGCCGCGAAGGAGGCGACTCCGGTGAAGACGTCCGTGTATTCGCCTTCCTATAAACGGAGAATGATGGGATTACTTCTAAAAAGCGCATTAACGGAAGTGGCCGGGAGAAAAAGGTCATGAAGCAGGTTATTGAGCTGAAGATTAACGGAGATACGCATGAAGTTCTTGTTTCCCCGAATCAGACCCTCCTCGAGGTATTGAGGGAAGGCCTGGGGCTTGTGGGAACGAAAAGGGGATGCGATCTGGGTGCCTGCGGCACCTGCACGGTCCTCCTGGATGGGGAGGGGTATCTCTCATGCCTGACTCTTGCGCTGGATGCGGTTGGAAGAGAGATAACCACGATCGAGGGTTTGAGCGAGGAGGGAGATCTCCATCCCATACAGCGGGCCTTCATAGAAAAGGGAGCAATTCAGTGTGGGTTTTGCACCCCTGGAATGGTACTCACGGCAAANNGGAGGAGTAAGTGGGAAAAGATCTCGATGTGGTTGGTAGCAGGGCACCCATGCTCGACGCAGCAGTTAAGGTCAAAGGGGCGGCCCAATTCATTGACGATTTGACACTTCCAGGAATGCTTTACGGAAGAATACTGAGAAGCCCCCTTGCCCATGCACGGATTCTCCATATCGACACCTCCAAGGCGGAGAAACTTGCCGGAGTGAAGGGGGTGATGACCGGAGAGGATATCCCCGATCGGAAGTATGGGATCGTGCCAAAGGCAAAAGACGAGTACGCCCTTGCAAAAGAGAAGGTCCGATTTATTGGCGATGATGTGGCTGCTGTCTGTGCCACTGATCCTGAAATCGCAGAAGCGGCCTTGGAACTTATCGACGTGGAATACGAAGAACTCCCTGCTGTCTTCGATCCCATGGAGGCGGTCAAGGAAGGGGCGCCTTTAGTCCACGAGGACGTGCCAGGGAACGTTTCTGCCTCGATCAAGAAGGAATTCGGAGACGTTGCGAAGGGATTTAAGGAGAGTGATTACATCTTCGAGGACGCTTTCTATTCTCAGGCCGTGAACCACGCGCCCCTCGAACCCCACGGAGCACTCGCTCAATATGACCCTCTCAAGGGAGAATTGGTTATCTGGTCCTCTACCCAGATTCCATTTTTTCTGAGAAGAAATCTATCAACGACGCTTCTTGTTCCGGAGAGCAGGATCCGTGTAATCAAATCGAAGGTAGGCGGAGGTTTTGGCCAGAAGATTGACATGTATGCCAAAGACTTCTGTGCATGCTGGTTTGCGATGAAATTAGGGAAACCGGTGAAATTCGTCTACGACCGGGAAGAGGTTTTTATTGCAACCAGACAGAGGCACCCGGTCCATATCCGGGTCAAAACGGGAGTGAAAAAGGATGGAACGATCGTCGCACAGGAGTTCCGCGCCCATGCAGACGGCGGAGCCTATAACAGCACCGCGCCGCTCATGATTACCCTTCTGGGTTTTTTTCTCATGATACCCTACCGCGTGCCCAATCTCCTCTACGAGGGGTATCACGTACACACGAACAAGCCCGTCGGTGGGGCCATGAGGGGACATGGTGTCCCTCAGGCACGTTTTGCGGTGGAGCGTCAGCTGGATATGGTTGCAGAGCGGATCGGCATGGATCCAGCAGAGATGAGAATCATAAATAGCATTCATGCCGGGGAACCCCATCCAGCCAAATTTATCATTAATACCTGCGGCTTTGCGGATACGGTGAGGAAGGCCGCCGAGGCAATCGGGTGGCAAGAAAAGAGAGGAAAACTGCCCTTTGGGAAAGGCGTGGGAATGGCCGGGGGAGCTTTTCCAAGCGGGGTCAGCAATATGAGCCACATCAGCTCGGGGGCTGTGGTTCAATTAGGCCGAGACGGGGCCGTGAACGTTCTGACCGGGGCCGCAGACATTGGCCAGGGAGCGGAAACAGTGATAGCTCAGATTGTTGCCGAAGAACTTGGCGTGCCGATTGATGACATCAGAATGACTGCAGCCGACACGGGGATCACCCCCTTGGATCCAGGAACTTTTGGTAGTGGTGTCACAGTCAGGGCTGGAAACGCAGCGAGAATAGCCGCTGTGTCTGTGAGGAAGAAGGTGTTTGAATTCGTGGCCGAGAAGCTTGAAGTCAGCCCCGAAGAGCTCGTGGCGAAAGATAGAAAGATCTATGTTGAGGGATCTCCTGACGAGGGGATAGCCCTCTCCGATGCTCTGAAAGCCTATCAATATGCGGATCTTCCCATGCCCATTGTGGGCAGAGGATCATGGATGGCTCCAGCCACCGAGCCCACAACTCTCCTCAAGGAGAATGGGAATTTCTCTCCAAATTACTCCTTTATGACCCAGGCGGCTGAGGTCGAGGTCGATCCCCTCACAGGTAAGATACGGGTTCTGAAGATGGTGACCGCTCATGACTGTGGAAGGGCGATCAACCCGATGCTTGTCGAAGGTCAGCTTGAAGGCTCCATTGTGGGTGGGATGGGCCAGGCCCTCTATGAAGAAGTGTTGGTTGAGAAGGGGCAGGTCATGAACCCTTCGTTCCTCGATTACGGGATGCCGACGACCATGGAGATGCCAGAAATAGAGACCATTGAGGTGGAGACAGAAGACCCCCTCGGACCTTTCGGAGCCAAGGAATCAGGAGAAGGGACTCAGGTAGCTCCAGCTCCTGCTATTGCCAACGCCATTTACGACGCCATAGGGATAGACTTCAATGAACTTCCGGCAACGCCGGAAAAGGTCCTCAACGCACTGAAGGGGAAAGCTGACCAACCGAAGTAGGAGGAAACGGGGTCATTAGCAGTTGTTTCTGCTCTTTCCAGCGCGGTCAAATCCTGCTGCCTTCCTTACCATGTGGTCGGTTACTCGTGCAGTCGGGAAGGAGTCTTGACCCTTGAAAGAGGGGTTTTTGGCTCCGGAGGTGATTATGCCACTGAAAGGTTTTCGTGGGTACGAAAAAGAGGATGCCGAAAGATATAGTCGGTCCAGGTGGTGGTTGGGTATGACTTTCGGGGATATGTTCAATAAGGCCTCGGATCTATATCCCCATAGAGAGGCTTTAGTTGATGACGAAAACCGGTTCACCTATGGAGAGCTTCGGGAGAAAGTGGACAGACTGGCCATCGGTTTGATGAAGGTCGGTATTGAGAAACAGGATCGCGTTTTACTTCAATTGCCGAACTGGAGTGAGTTTGTCTACTCCTATTTTGCTCTTCAAAAAATCGGTGCCATTGTCGTTCTCCTCCTCCCGAGGCATGGGCGATTGGAGATCAGTCACATCGCTCGTCTGACCGAGGCCGTCGCCTGGATCCTTCCAGAGCAATACCGAAAAGCGAACAACCTCCCACTCATTCATGAGGTTCTAGAAAAAAATCCTCAGTTAAAGCATGTCATCCTCGTGCGACGAAAAGAGCCCAATCGATTTATGGACCTGGAAAGGCTGATAGGCGAGGCGGATCTCAGCGACAGTAACCTCCGACAGCTGACTGATCGAACGCCTGATCCAATGGAAGTCGCCCACATGGGACCAACGGGTGGAACCACGGGCTTACCCAAGCTAGCGCCTCGGACACATAATGACCATATCTGTAACATTGAGTACAAGACCAGGACATGGGAACTGATTAGCAATGACACCTGTGCGGCCGTGGCTCCTGCAGGCCATGACATGACTTTTACTGTTGCCATCTGTGGTACGATTTTCGCCTTTGGCAAGCTGCTTCTCCTCGATTCTACCAGGCCAGAGGACTTCTGTATGGTCGTTGAAAGAGAGAAGGCAACCTGTGCTGTCATGGTTCCGGCACTCGCCATGAGAATCGCGAATTTTGATGGCCTGAAGCATTACAATTTGAGCTCTTTGGTGAAACTGCATGTCGGCGGTGCTCCGAGTTCGCCTGATCTGATCAGAGCTATGGACGAAAAAATCGGATGTAAATACGTGATTGGATTCGGTTCGACCGAAGGCTTGAATGTGATGACGAGGCTGGACGATGATCTGGATACCGTCTGTAACACGTCCGGAAGAGCGTGTTGCCCCTATACTCAACTCAAGATCATTGACCAGGATGGGAATGAGCTCCCCGCCAACGTTGTTGGAGAGCTCGCCATTAAGGGACCGGACGTTTTTGCTGGCTATTTCAAATCTCCCGAGGAGAACAAGAGGGCTTTCACAAAAGACGGGTTCTTCGAGACAGGCGATTTGGCAACCATCGATGATGGCGGAAATATCCGCGTAAAGGGAAGGATCAAGGATGTTATTCTCCGGGGTGGCGAGAATATCATTCCTGCTGAAATAGAGGGGTTGATTATTGATCACCCAGATGTTGAAGCCGTTTCCGTCATTGGAATGCCTGATGAGGAACTGGGAGAGAGGGCATGTGCTTATATTCAACCTGCTCCGGGGACAAAGCCAAGTTCTGATGCGATCATAGCATTTCTGAAACGGAAGGGCGCGTCTCTGCTGCAGCTCCCCGAGAGAATCGAATTCATCGACGGCCTCCCTTTAACCAAAGTCGGAAAAGTCGACAAGCGGGCCCTCAAGGAGGACATTCGAAAGCGCGTCGGAATAGCCTAGGTTACGTCGGTGTTTGAGCGAAATCGATCTTGACCTTTCCCTGAATTACGTCATCGACGGAGAACTTATCGCGTTTGAGGTAGTCGTTGCCAAACTCCTTCCTAATTGCCCCTTCCTCCACTGCCTTGGCCGTGATATATGCCCTAAGCCGTCTTTTATCGATGGCATTTTTTGGCGTCAGGGGCCATCCGTCAACAATCTCAAGGCGCTCGGGCAGGCTAAAGACCGCGATGCCGAGTCCTTTCAGGTATCTTATGAGTTCATCGAGGGAGATGGTTTCTCCCTTCACGGGTTC
>JABAOH010001923.1_pt1 | contig 13940 bp, 11 predicted proteins | sample 7062181 | NCBI WGS metagenome assembly JABAOH01 (sample SAMN14538630, study PRJNA623070) | marine sediment metagenome | biome: marine biome [ENVO:00000428]; feature: marine pelagic biome [ENVO:01000023]; material: deep marine sediment [ENVO:00002113]; isolation source: pool of 5 deep marine... | reverse complement strand
TCTCCTTTCCTCCAGGTTAAATTCTAACATAGCACCTGGACTAAGATTAGGGGGGCAGGTCAATAGAGGCTACTAAGAACACTAAGATTGGAGTCAGGAACGAAAGTGGCCAAATAAGAAAACGAGCCAAGCGATAAAAAAGCGTAACTTAACGCTATGTGGGAAAAAAAAGAATTCGAAAAAAAGGTAAAGGAACTTGAAGCGAAGGTGCCGTATGCTAAGGGGAAAAGCTGGAAAGAAATAGCCCTAAATTTTTCTCAAGAAAAAGTAGATGTGGTAATCCTTGATTGTATTGGATATAAAATAAAGGATAAACAGGCGATACAAAAATTATTGTCCGTTCCTGTCCTTTTACCCAGGATCGTTCTTGCGTTTGCAATCGATCAACACGTCTAATTTTTGCTTTGACAGGAAAACTATTATATATTATGCTTATCCACATAAAAGAAAACAGCTAAAATTAAATTAATCGGGTTGAGTAAGGGACCCAAAGATCAAAAAGAATGATTGGCCAAACTATCTCCCACTACAGAATAATTGAAAAAATCGGCGAAGGCGGCATGGGCACGGTCTATAAAGCTGAAGATACCAAACTTAAACGCACTGTCACCTTAAAGTTCATAAGAAAGCAGGCTATGGAAGTAACCGAGGAAAAAACGCGTTTTGTGCGTGAGGCACAGGCTGCAGCCGCTCTGGATCACCCCAACATCTGTACAATCTATGAAATTGATGAAGTCAAAGGAAAGACTTTCATCGCCATGGCTTATATCAAAGGTCAAAGTTTGAATAACAAGGTCAGATCAGCTCCTCTGAGACTGGAAGAAGTCCTGGATATAGGCATGCAGGTTGCTCAGGGACTGCAGGAAGCTCACGAGAAAGGTGTCTTTCATCGTGATATCAAAAGCTCCAATATAATGGTAACAGACAAAGGCCAGGCCAAGATAATGGATTTTGGCATAGCCAAATTAGCTTGGGGAACAGAGATCACCAGGCCAGCCACTTTTATGGGGACAGTAACCTACATGTCTCCAGAACAGGCTGGCGGAAAACCTCTGGATCACAGGACAGATATCTGGTCGCTGGGAGTTGTGTTGTACGAGATGCTTACCGGGCAAACTCCGTTCAAAGGGGAGCACGAACAGGTGATTTTGCATTCCATCCTTAATAAAGGTCCTGAGCCAATTACGAGCTTACGCAGCGGCGTTCCTCTGGAGCTTGAGGCAATCGTGAACAAGTGCCTGGAGAAGGATCCTACCGAGCGGTATCAGACCGCCGCTGATCTGATTGCAGACCTGAAGCGTTTAGACCGAGATATGACTGCAGGAGAGGCCATTGTCTCTACTGTAACGCTTGCCCGGCCGCGTCCTTTCCAACGGCCTCTACGCAAGATTGCTATCCCTCTTTCTGGAGTGATTCTAGTGCTGTCATTGTTATTTTTACTTCCCTCTGTTCGACAGGCCGTTATGAAGTGGTTGGGTTTTAGACCCATGCCTGAAGAGATGGGCCTGGCTGTGCTCCCCTTCACTATTGTTAGCGGCGAGTCAGAAGACCAGGCTATTTGTGAAGGTCTAGTAGAAATTCTGACCAGCAAGCTCACTCAATTGGAACGCTTTCAAGAGTCGCTATGGGTCGTGGCTGCTAGTGAGGTGCGTGAAAATAGAATTACTAGCCCCAGCAGAGCCAGGCGAACTCTTGGGGTCACTCTAGTTGTAACAGAAAGCTGGCAACACGTCGGCGATGAAGTTCTATTGACGTTGAACCTTATTGATACAAAAACTTTACGTATACTTAGATCCCGTGATATCAAAGTTCCCATCACAAATATTTCCACTTTGCAGGATGATGTTGTCTTCAGATTGGTAGAGATGCTGGACGTAGAACTAAAACCGCAAACTCGTCATGTATTGACGGCAGGAGGCACAACTGTACCGGACGCCTACGAATTCTACCTGCTTGGCCGTAGTTACGTGCTACGATACAATGATGAAGAAAGCCTCGCCAATGCAATTAGCTTGTTTAATCAGGCGATTGAGAAAGATTCTTCTTACGCCTTGGCCTACGCAGGATTGGGGGAAGCCTATTGGCTTAAGTGGAAACTAACGAAAAACCCAGAGTTGATTAAAATTGCTCAATCATACTCTGAGCGTGCAATTCAGTTTAGTGAAAGCCTGGCGCCTGTTCGTGTTACGCTCGGAATGATTTATAGAGATACCGGTAAATATGAAGACGCCATTAAAGAATTTAAGCAAGCATTACTGCTTGATCCTGTAAGCTCTGATGCCCACCGAGAATTGGCTTTAACTTACCAAGAGCTCGGAAGACCAGAAGAAGCAGAAGATACATATAAAAGAGCAATTGAATTGAAGCCAGATTATTGGTCGGGGTACAGTCATTTGGGAGTATTTTATCTCAAACATGCCCGCTATGAAGAGGCGGAAGAAATGTTCCGCCACGTCACGGAATTAACTCCTGATAACCCTGAAAATGCTCTTGGTTATAATAATTTGGGGGCAAGCTATCTGTATATGGGTCGTCTTGACGAGGCCATAGCTATGTTCAAAAAATCCATAGCCATCAACCCCAGTCCAGAGGCCTGTTCAAATTTGGGTACATTATACTTTTTTCAAAGCAGGTATACTGACGCTATGGATATGTATGAAAAGGCGATAGATCTGGGAAAGAAAGATTACACAATTTGGGGGAATCTGGCTGATGCTTACCGTTACATACCAGAATATTCAGAAAAGGCCCCTGAGGCCTATCAACGTGCTATTCAACTAGCTAAAGAACTCCTAGCAATTAACCCAAGAGATAGCGAGCTTCGTGGAAAATTAGCCCGCTATTACGCAATATTAGAAGACCATGGAAAAGCGCTGGCTGAAATCTCTGAGGCTCGAAAACTAACTCCAAGTAATGTAAGGGTACTCTTTAATTCCATCTTGGTCTTTGAATTCGCCAATCAACGCGACCAGGCAATTCAAGCCCTGCAAGAATATATTGAACGTGGTGGTTCTATGGAAAAAGTTCGTAGAGACCCTGATCTTTCTAAACTCCGTGAAGACCCTCGTTACCAACAATTGATTAAAAAAGGGGGATCTGGTGTGTTTGATCCACCAAAAATAAACAAATGATAAAGCCAAATATAGGCAACCGTTTGAAATTTAATAAATTAGCCGACCTTTATTGCCAGTCCATCTGGGGATAAAGGAAGGGAAAGGAGGGAACATGTCTATAGAATCTACAATTCGCACCATTAGAATTAGGTTGGGAGAAGAAGATCAAGCACATCAAGTAATTTGCGAACCTCGGCGACTTATTGCGTACCGTGAGGATACCATTAAATTCATATGTGAAGACGGGTCTGATTTTGCAATCCATTTCCATCCGACTACACCTGCATATAACGTACGTTTCGGATCAGGTCCAAATCATGAAAAAGAGGCCAATATCCGAGATGATGCTCCATATGGCCGCTATGAATTTTTTGTTGCTGTTAAGGAAAAAAATGGAGGGCACATCTGGACCGACGATCCTGATATTATCATCCCACCGAGACCAAGGCACTAAAAAACAGTAACACTGTAGCTAATAAGACACTGCTGCTGTAACCTTTTTTTAAGGCGTTCTCTATCTAAACGAACGGGATTTCTGGCATTTCGTCTAAGATTCATTGGGGGCTAAAGCTCTAGCTGCTTACGTATTTGCTAGGGAATACTGGGTGCTCTGCTGGGTGATCATGGCCTGGCGGTGCGATCCTTAGGCAAGCAATACGCCTATAGAGCTTGAGCAGCAAAGTACCCAGTCAAAGATAAGTGTCCTGGTCCGCACCATGTCCAAGCTGGCATGCACAAAATCTATAAGCTATAAGAATTTTCTTTTAATCTGATTAACTTAGGACGCATCATTATCCAAGCTGACATACCTACAATCCGTGTTGATCCGAATCCCCTCTGAAAATATCTCTTCATCCCTTGCATTTATAGAAAAAACCTGGAAAAGGATAATTCCGATGTTCCCCTTTGAATTCAACTTTCTCGAGGAGGCTGTCGACAGAACTTATAGAAACATAGAAAGAACAGGGAAGCTCATAAACAATTTTACAGTACTAGCCGTATTCATTGCCTGTCTTGGCTTGTTCGGTTTAGCTTCTTTCATGGCAGAACAGCGCACAAAAGAGATTGGCATAAGAAAAGTCTTTGGTGCTTCAATGTCTAGCATTATTTTATTACTAATGAAAGAATTCATAAAATATGTATTGATCGCAAATATCTTCGCCTGGCCTATTGCATATTATTTCATGAATAGGTGGCTTGAAAATTTTCCTTATCGATCTAAGTTTGGATTAGATATTTTTATTTTTTCTGTAACACTTACTTTGGTTCTCGCACTGCTGACGGTCAGCTATCAATCTATCAAGGCTGCCATAGCCAATCCGGTCGATTCCCTGCGGTATGAATGAGTATTTATAGCTGAAACTCAAATCAGGATTCCGGAAATCTTCTTTCCGTTCTCTTGCTCATCAAGCCAAAGCCGGTGTACTGTCAAAGAATGAGGGATTTCCGGACAGCCTGAGACCTTGGCTAACATCCTCGTTGTTATTTCTTAGCTAGATCATTGTAGATGATTTTCACAAACATCTCGGGGGGAATTGCCTGTGCCTTAGCTTTATCAAAATCTGCAGTGGGTTTAGAAGCAAGAATTTCTTCAAACGTCTTTCCTTCTTTTATCTGACTTTTGATCCTGTCTCTCACTGTTACCAGCATGTCTCGATACTTCTTCAACTCCTCAAGGTTTGATAAAGGACCATGGCCTGGAATTATTTTTGTATTTTCATCGATCATTCCCATTGTCCTCTCTGCAGCCGCAATCATGCCGTCGATGGAGCCTCCATGAGAAACATCTATATAAGGATATAAAATAGAAAAATATAAATCCCCAGTGTGTATAACGTTTGCCTTAGGGAAGTGAATGACGATGTCCGCATCAGAATGTGCATTTTCAATATGAATTACCTTGATCTCCTCGCCGTTGAAGTGCAAGGTCAAAGAATCCTTGAAGGTCACTACAGGGAGAGCTTTTTTTGGAAACGCGGGCATATTCATATTAAAATCCGGGTAGCGTTGCTCGCTTGTCATACGCATCCTTGAATTCTCGTGCGCCATGATCAAAGCCCCCGATTTCCCGAGAGGCTCGTTCCCATAAGCATGGTCATAATGCCAGTTGGTGTTAAGCACGATCCGAATCGGACCTTTGCTGATTTCAGCAATCGCTGATTTGATCTTCTCCATTAGCTCGGAAAACTGGGTGTCAACCAATAAGATTCCATCCTCACCTGCAGAGACACCGATGTTTCCCCCCGAACCTATAAGCATATAAATTCCATCAGCTATTTTAATCGTTTCGATCTTAACCTTTTCGAAATTCTGAGCAGTAGAAAAAGTGGAGACAGTTACCAAAACAAAAGCAAGAAAAAAATACCTGAAGCTTTTTGAATTAATCATCATGTCTGAGTCCTTTTTTTGATTATTGATTCTTTCTTATTCTAAGTTGGATTCAAGAGTAACAATGAGCGAGAAAAGATTCAAGAAGATAAAATTGTGAATTTCTTCCCATCCTTTTTACAAATAATCTGAGCCACACTCCTTCCGGACATTATGGCCGGAGGAAGCCCTCCTCCTGGTTCCACCCATTGCCCAATCATGTAGAAATTGCTCAAGCCGGGCAGAGTTTTATTTATTCTAATCATCATCGTCCCTCGCCTGGGATGCCAGCCCTCAAAACTGCCCTTCCAGTTGTTAGTAAATCTTATTAAAGATGCGGGGGTGGAAACATCCGTTACCTCAATATTTGATTTAATATTCCCAAGTCGCTCCTCCAGAGCTTCAATAACCTCGTTTGCTATTCTTTCTTTTTCCTTTCTGTATTTTTCTTTATCGTTTTTTCTCAGCTCCACCCAATATTCATAGTTATAGGTACCGAGATTCACGGTTATACTGGTTTTTCCCTCAGGCGCAAGTGTTGGATCAAAGTTAAAAATCCTGACAGTAAGATATTCATAATTTACGCTCTCATCCACCACAATGGGTTTTTTTAGAGGAAAAATTAGAGTTTGAGGTTCATCATCAAACTTTCCGGCAACTCCGAGTGCGACGAAGACAAGAGACGGGAAAACCTTAAGCTTTTCGCTCTGTCCGCTGTAATACTCACGCAGTTTTTCATCAACATATTTTCCATCCAGCATCTTGAAAATTGTGCTGTATCCATCAGCTGCGGAAATGATGATGTCTGCCAGATGCGTGTCACCGTTCTCTAGTCTTATCCCTCTGGCCCAGTCGCCCTCCTCTATGACCCTTTCTACCCTTGAGTTATAATTGACTTTCCCCCCAAGACTTATATATTTCTTTTCAATCAATCGAGCGAAATTAAGCGAGCCGCCTATTGGATATCCGGCCGACTTTTTATGCATAGTTACAAGTGTATAAAAGAGAAAAAATACGGTAGTTTCTGGCAAAAATATTTCCAGGATGGCTCTTTTGAGCAATGGATTTTTGCATCTGTTGGCTAACTCGTTGGCAGACATATCTCCCCATTTCTTAAAAGCCCCAAAATAAGGGAACATTTTAAACATCATTTTCAGGCCATCTAAAGGATTCATCACTTCGCGTGCTTTATCTAGCGGCATGTTAAAAGGAAGAAATTTCCTGACCCCTCCGATAAAGTCTTCGATGATATCTTTGTCTTCAGGTGCAACGTTCTTCATCTCTTCTTCTAATTTGTCCACGTCTGTAAACATTCGGAGTTTACGCCCTTCTTTATCCTCAACCTGGAAAAATATTTCATGATCCACGAAATCTAATTTTTCCATCTCAATGAGTTCGTTCCATAGGCCATAAAAATTATCCGAAGGAGAAGAACCGACAAGCCAGTGAATGCATAGGTCAAACGTATAGCCTTTTCTTTCCCAGGCAGTACATAATCCGCCGGGACGATTGTGCAGTTCAAAGATCTCAGTGTTATAGCCATTCATCTGAAGATAACTGCCTGCGCATAAGCCAGAGATCCCGGCACCTATGATGATCACCTTTTTATTGTTCATGACTGAATTATCCTACAGTTTAAATCCTAACATGTAAAGTTCAACAAGATAGTGGATGAGAAATCCAACGATCTATTGACGCATAATGATTAAATACTCTGCCGTTCTTCCTATGCATTATCTAACCCATTAAATTACTAGGAGTTACGCTTTCTTTAGATACAGCTTTTTGATTGATCCCACAACTATTCCACTGGTTTTCCCCGTTAGTCTTATCGAGAATTGCTAAGTAATTCTGGGTTTCCTCTTCATCTGATGAGGCAATAAAATGCTCTGCTATCTTTTTCGGAATCAGGAAGCCAGAGCCTTTAGGGGAATTGGATTCTGCTCTATAATCCTGATTTGAGTTTCAGCTATAAATACTCATTCATACCGCAGCGAATCTACCGGGTTGGCTGTGGCGGCTTTGATAGCCTGGAATGAGACTGTGATAAGAGTGAACACGAGAGCCACAAGGGCAGCCAGGACAAAAATCCAGAGGTCGATAGATGTCCTGTAGGCGAAGTTCTTCAGCCACTTATCCATGAAATAATAAGCGACAGGCCAGGCAAAACAGTTCGCCAGCAGAATCCATTTTGTGAACTGCTTGGAAAACATGAGTACAATTCCTCTAACCGAGGCACCGAGAACCTTTCGGATTCCGATTTCTTTGGTCCGGCTTTCGGCTGTAAATGAAGCCAATCCCAATAATCCCAGGCAGGCAATGAATAATCCCAGGAAAGTAAAGATTCCTAATACATTCCCTATCTGCTCATCCGCACGATATTGCCGATCGAAATCTGCATCCAGAAAAAAGTGCTCGAAAGGATGACCCGGCCACAAAGCTTTCCACTGAGACTTGACAAAGGCCAGGGTCTCATTCAGGTCAGTGATATCTATCGAGAGGGTGAAGTACCTGAAAGACGTGGGCAAAAATTCCATGACCAGCGGCTCCACCTCGGACTGAAGTCCACGATAATGGAAATCCTTCGTGACACCGATTATCGGATTCACCCGGCCTCCGTTCCCTGTGAACAGTCGCTTTCCAATCGCCTCTTCAGGATGGCTCCAGCCAAAAGCTCTGACTGCCGCCTTATTGATGAGAAAAGCTCCCATTAAGTCTGTCTTCATTTCTTTTCGGAAGGCACGTCCGGCTATGATTTCTATTCCATAATTAGGGATAAAATCATCATCAAAATACATATGAAACATCGACTGACTTTTATCATCCTCCTCTCCGACCAAATCAATACCAAAATTAGATACTCCCCGTCCTGGAACAGTGGAAGAAACTGTGACTCCGTTTACAGAAGAATGTTTGAAAAACATGTCTTTCACGGATGCAAAATTCTCCCTGATGTTGATTCTTCCTCGGAGAGGGAGAACGAGTTTCTGCTCTTTTTCAAATCCCAAATACTGATTCTTCATGAAGTTGAACTGCTTGTACATGGTCAGAGTCCCGATAATAAGCACAACAGAAATAGCAAACTGGACGACCACAAGAACCGTCCGTAAGGCTAAACCGTGAGAGCCCGCCCTCTGAACTCCTTTAAGAGTCACAGCAGGCCTGAAAGCAGACAGCACGAATGCAGGATAAAGTCCTGCAGCCATCCCCACCAGAACTGCTCCACTTATGAGGAAAAGCAAAACAATTGGGCTAAGAAGTGTATCAAAGCTCAAGGATATTCCGATCAAATCGTTCAAGAGGGGAATCGCAAACCTGACAATGACCATCGCTAGCCCCAACGAAAGAAACGCCACCAGTAGTGATTCTCCTAAGAACTGACCGACGAGCTGAAGCTTTTGAGCGCCAACAACCTTGCGCAAGCCGACTTCCTTAGCCCTGTTCGCTGCACGTGCTGTGGAGAGATTCATGAAGTTCAGACAGGCAATGATGAGGATGAAAAGGCCAACAAAGGAAAAAATTGTTATATAGACAGGATTTCTCGAGGGCTCGGTCTCATACCGGAGATGAGAATGGAGGTGTATATTGGCTACCGGCTGCAGGAAATAATGATGAGTGGATCCCCAGCTCTTCAGTTGTTTCCCGACATATTTATCCGCAAGACGGCTGATTTGTTGGGAAAAGTCTTCCACATTCACACCAGGCTTTAGCTTTAGATAGGTATAGAACATGGTTGAATACCAGTTGGACATCTCCTCCCAGTCCTTAAGCGTCTCCAAAGAAGCGATCATATCATACTTCAAATGCGTATTCTCCGGAGAATCCGTCACCACTCCTGTTATCTCGTATTCCCTTTGGTTGATCTCCAGAGTGTCTCCCAGGGGATTGGCATTGCCGAAATACTTAACCGCAATTCTCTGTGATACAACAAGCGTATTCGGCCTGGTTAGGGCTTCCTGGGGATTTCCCTGGATAAACTGAAAAGTCAAAACATCAAACAATTCCTGGTCTGCATACAGGAAACGGTCTTCGTAAAATAATGTGTCTTTCCGCCTGACTAATCGGGAGCCGACCGGTATGGCCCGGGCAGAGTATTCAACTTGAGGATAATCGGCCTTTAAAGCCGGAGCAACAGTGGGCGAAACGAGGGCAAAGACCCTGTTTGATGTCTGAGTGCGGATATCTAGCCCGACACGACACACTCTTTCGACATCCTTATGATACCTGTCATAACTCAATTCATGGTGGACGTAGAGAAGAACAAGGAGACAGCAGGCCATGCCGATAGCGAACCCGGCAATGTTGATAAAAGAATAGACTTTTTGTCTTTTTATGCTTCTAAAGGCGATCTTAAGATAATTTTTAAACATGATAAACCTCCATCTTAAGTTAAAAAGTACATCCTTGATAACAGCATCTAGACACTGCCCCCAGTACCATAAGCAAGCGACAGTAAAGCCCCGTTCCCTGTATATCCTCATAAAAACCTCATGCAGGTCATCGAGGATGGCATGGTTCATCTGATACCGCTCAAGGCGCTTTACGAGCCAAACCGCCAGCCTAGGAGGAGAAGGGAATTTGGATGATCTCATTTCTTTTTTTCAGAATGCATATTTTTTAATACCTTTCCAGAGGGCTTCCTGGAGTTCCCTGGCCTCACGCAGGGCTTCAAGGCCGGCTTTGGTGATTGTGTAGTAGACTCTCTTATTCCCTCCCGCTTGATTTAGGATTTGCACGGCCCGGGAAGTCACATAGCCTTTCTTTGCCAGGTAATCCAGAGTGTTGTACAGAGTGCCGAAAGTAAATGTCCTCTCTGTCATCTCGATGATCTTATCCCTGATCCTGACCCCATAAGCCTCGTCTTTGAGCCTCCATATGGCTATTAGAAAGATTTGCTCGTTGACTGATAAAACTTTCAATTTAAATCTCCTCTTATATCTGTGGGCAATAATACGATATTATCGTACTGTCAATAATATGTACGCAATTTAGCTCAAAAAGGTTGCAAATATGAATTTTAATCCGAATTTAGCTGAAACGAAACATATCTCCTTACTTATGGCAACCTCTGCCATTTGAAACGTGATATATCGGTTGATATCTTCATATTGAGATGATATTTAATAATTAAATATATCTAAAGGATTATATCCCGTGAAAAAACTTATCATTTGGGTAAAGTATCACCAGCTCATTTCCTTCTTTATCCTAACGTTTCTGATCACCTGGGGATTTGGGTTCTCTTATGAGGCAGTTATGAGACAGGGAAAAATTATCCTGGTTCCTCTGGCATTTTTAGCGATTGCGGACCTGCTTTAGCAGGGATCATCGTCACAATTATTGCCAGCCTACAGAAAAAATCAGAAGGCAACAATCGAAATGCGTGGATTGTTTTTTTCGCAGCTTGGATTGCCGCAATAATAATATTTCTTGCTCACTTTGTATTTATTAACAAAGCACCTCTTTCCCCAATGTGGGTTGGTATAGTTATCGTTTCAGTGATACCAGTTGCGTTTATTATAAATCTGATCTATTCCCGTTTCCCTATTATTAGAAATTTTCCAGTGATACTAGTTCGAATACGTAAAATTGTCTGGTGGATTCTCTTGGCATTGATACTGATGCCCTCTCTGTGTTTGATCTCTGTTGCCTTTAGCCAATTACTTGGCAGGGCGTCTAATTCATTTTCCGCTCTCCCAGCATCGGGAATTTCTTTAATTGGTTGGACCGCACTGAAGTTCTTGTACCAGTTTTGCTTTTTCAATGGAACTGGTGAAGAAGTAGGCTGGCGCGGCTTTGCTCTATCCCGACTTCAAATGCATGTTAGTCCTTTGATTGCTACTCTGCTACTTTCTTTTATCTGGGTACCATGGCATGTGTTTTTATGGCAGGCAGAAGGACGATCTATTAATACTTTGTCCTTTTGGCTCATGTCTTACTTGATAAATATTCCTGCAAGCGTTATCATTTGCTGGATTTTTAACCGAAGCCAGGGAAGCATCCTTGCGGCTGGAATTGCCCACGCTGCTGCCAACACTGTAACGGCTATGTTTGAGAACTTAGACTCAAACGTGCTGGCACTAAGGGTCTATGTATTTGTAATAGTAATTGTTTTTGCGGATCGTATTTGGCGGAAACTACCAATGGATCATCCGGCTGTTTATAAGGATGTTATACCTTCTGTTTCCACGGAAATCGCAGGCTAACAAGCAAATCAACCGGACGCCGTTTTTAAAGAGGCAGGTGTATCCTTTATTGAGGTATGCTGATTTTTATAGGCAACGATGGTTGTCTAATCTTTTTTGCTCAGCGCTAGTCTCCTGTTGAGTTTGTCATTTTGGTCGGGAGACACCCGCTCCGGGGCCTCTTCAGGCAAAAATCGTGGAAAATGTCTGGGATTTTGCGGCAGGCAAAAAAAGAAAATCCTTATCAAATTAAAAAATGCCTACATCCTGTGTGAAATCTTATGGACAATCCACCACTTTCCGTTGATTTTCATCATGTTGAAATGATCGATATAACCGAAGTTCTGATTCTTGATCCTAATTTTCACCGCTGCATTATGTTTCGATACATCGATATAATAAAACTTTGTTTCCCATTTTAACTCTGGATTCACTTTATCTGGCTTATACCACGATTTATATGTCTCCTTATCAACCATGATAAGCTTTCCCTCATCGTCTAAATAGAAGAATTTCCACTCGTCATGCAGAATCCGGTCGTACAACGTTGGATCGGATTTGACATGCCCCTCGTGATAGTGGTCCATGATGGCTTTTTTAATCTTCTCCTTTTCCTTACTTTTTTGGACTATTCCTGTTGTGAGGTTCGAAGCCACTAACATAATAAAACTGCATAATAGTAAATTTTTCATGATCTTTCCTCCCAAAATAAAGTTCCTGATGTTTTCACACAATAGATTTAAGCATATTTCATATATAAAATTAATTGACATTTATTTGTTAATTATATAAATTATTTTTATATTTTTTGCTATCAAATGAGACTGGATACACGGTATATTGATACATTTCTTGCTGTTTTAGAAACCGGCGGTATTGCCAGGGCGGCAGAACAACTGTGCATCACGCAGCCAGCAGTGAGTCATCGTATTAAGATGTTCGAGCGTGAGCTGAATATTCGACTATTCAAGCCCCAAGGACGAAAAATTGTACCTACCGATGCTGCTCGAAGACTCGAGAAAATCTGTCGTCATTACTTGAATGAGCTGTCAGCTTTCCATTCTGAACTATTCCGGTCAGATGGCAAAACCAGAGAAACAATTTGCATCGGTTCAGTAAGCGGTTTCGGAAGATTTTTTCTTTTTCCATTACTCTGCGCTCCCGAATTTAGCCATCTTCGACTCCATTTAACTTATCCTCTCGCCAGAGATATATTCCGCGATATTGAAGAAGGCAACTATCAACTAGGTTTTGTCTATCACAAGAAATTATCCCATCGGCTCATTTTTCATCCCGTTTACAACGAAGAGCTCGTTTTGATCGGATCTCCCCAAAGACATTTTGAAGCGGCGGATTTCACCGATGTTAATTCTTATCAAAATATTCCCTTCATAACATATGATGAAAGCGATTATGTTTTCGGGAAATGGTTTGAAAGTAACTTCAGAAAACAACCGCGTACCATACCCAGCTATCATCACTTCGAGGAACTGGAAGAGGTGATTGCTATGGTCGTACGGGGCGATGGATTGTCGATTGTCCCGGATTATACGGTGAGCAGAGAAGTCAAAAATCATGAAATCGAAATTATTAGGCCGACAAAAAATATTTGTTACAATCAAGTATACGCGGTCACCCCGGCGAACATGACAATAGGTAAAACAGTCATTAATTTTATAGAACGTATAAAATCATTGACTTAGTTTATTAATTGTTGAATTTTCGTTCTTGAGACCAAAATATGACCTTTTATTCATACTGAGATTTTGTATGACTTTCTGTTTTTAATCTGAGGTTTCAAATTTTTAGAAAAGTCAGTTCTTTTTGATCAGCATTATATTCCTGTAGGTCGGGATTGTGCCCCGGAAATCCAAGGCCTCTCCGTTGTATTGAAAGAATAATCCGGGCAGATATTCATGACACCGGGTTCCGTTCAAAGTTAAATAACCGTCCTTTTTCGCAACTTTCACAAACCTGCCTTCCATCCTTCCCCACATGAGCATTCTGTAATCGCCGAGGTATTTCTGCCATTCCGAATTGTTCGGTCCAGGCTTATCCTGCGAGGGATCAGGCTTTTGAAAATCATAGTAGGAGCAAGTGCCGCGTTTTCTGTGTAGGGTGACAATCGCGCCTGGTCTCCCTTTGAGAGGAGGTTTAAAACGCAGCTCGGAAAATTTCCCGAATTTTCCTACAAGCCCTTCTTTCCCGAGAAACATTTTTAGAGGATAAAAATTTTTTCGCAAATTGATTCCGAAATCCTTATCTTTGTATCCAA
>JABAOH010006861.1_pt4 | contig 13948 bp, 12 predicted proteins | sample 7062181 | NCBI WGS metagenome assembly JABAOH01 (sample SAMN14538630, study PRJNA623070) | marine sediment metagenome | biome: marine biome [ENVO:00000428]; feature: marine pelagic biome [ENVO:01000023]; material: deep marine sediment [ENVO:00002113]; isolation source: pool of 5 deep marine... | reverse complement strand
ATTCTGATAATTTTAGGTAACGCCGGTTTCGTTATTATGATTGCCACTTTGGCCGGCTCCCTTGTACCCCAGGAGACCATACTTTCCAAGCTGTCCGAATCGTTCCTTCCGTTTAGTGTTCCAGCTTTCTTAGTAGTATGGATAAACCTGGCCATTATTATAGTTGTTGTCTATAGCATCTATCGGATTTTCACACACGAAAAATTTGTCAGGAAAATGACAACTTTTCTCAGAAAAAAGATTATCAAAAAAGAAATCTTTCAAAAGGTGTCCTTTGAAGAGCTGCTGCTGGCAACCGGTGGATATGGTATCTCAAGGATTGCCGTCAGCTCAGGAAGTCCCGTGCTTAATAAGACGCTTGCCAAGTCCGAACTCAGAGAACAGGATATTATGGTGCTGGCGACCGTAAGGGGCAGCGAAACAATACCCAATCCGCCGGCAAATATGAAAATTCTCCTCGGTGACGAGCTTATATGCTTCGGCAAATTAGAGAACATCAGAAACAGGATTTCTATGAATCCGTAATAATAAATAAATGGCAAGTTTTCATTGACAGGATTTTAATCGAACAGCTTTGAGAATGAAAAATATGGGTGATTTACTGGCTAACTCGTGGGCCTATACGTGGATTGTCATACCTTTCCTGATTTTCGTGGCAAGAATATTTGATGTGAGTCTGGGAACGGTGCGTGTCATATTCGTTTCGAGAGGATTCAAATATCTCGCCCCTGTGGTCGGTTTCTTCGAAATCCTGATATGGCTTCTGGCTATCGGCCAGATTATGAAGAACCTTTCCAACCCCGCGTGCTACATTGCCTATGCAGGTGGGTTTGCCATGGGTAACTTTGTCGGAATTCACATAGCTGAAAAACTATCCCTGGGATTGGTGATGATAAGAGTGGTTACTAAAAAGGATGCGGCGCCGTTAGTGGATTTTCTTAAAGGAGAAAATTATGGAGTTACCAGCGTTGACGGGCACGGAACGAGCGGGCAGGTAAAGGTAGTTTTCACAATTGTGCCGCGCCGGGAGGCACATAGTGTGGTCGAGCTAATCAAGAAATTCAATCCCCATGCGTTTTACTCCATCGAGGAAGTGGGCCTTGTGGAAAGGGGGATATTTCCGGTCAGAAAAAGCTGGCGGGATTTTAGTTTATTGGGATTATTCAGACCGTTTCGAAAAGGAAAGTAGAACCGCGTTCTCTTCAAGTAAAAAGTTTGGCCCACAAAATAAAAGAACGAAAACATATTTAAGGGCATTAAAACAGTTTTTAGGGTTTTCCAGCATTAATGCTCGACATCTTTAACACTGTGAGAGGAAATACGTAAATATCGGCTTGTTCATAGATAACTTTGTATTTAGGCATGCCTGCGCCGTTTATGAGGAAGAGTGTGGTTTCCAATTCACTTTTACATCTGATATCCTCCAGGTGTTCAGGATGACAAACCAATAATTGGGACCGTGGGCTAAGTATTTGTGAAAATTTGTTGCAATTTTTGTTAATGTCGGTTAGTATCCAGCACCTATTGAGGCACGGCAGGCATCAATAGCTCCGTTGGTGTAGTGATTCGTCAACTTCGAGCAATAGGTTCAGAATGGATGAGCCGAGCGAAAATAGTGATAAAGGCCTTGAAACGAGCGTCAGTAAGATCGTAAGCGATTTTGTCGCCGGCCTGAGTGATGAACATCGTATGCTGGTCGTTCTCAAGGCACAATTGTACGATGGGACCTGGGAGCCGATGCTCGATGACCTGGAAAACCGCTTGGCAGGTAAGCCGTATATATTTAAGCTGGTAAATCGAATAAAAGATGACATCGAGCGTATCCATGAGATGCAGAAATTCGAAAAGGAAAATAATGTCGATTTGGCCGACTATGTCGAACTACCGTAAAAGTAAGGTTTTTTTGTGAGGGTTTATGAAAATGGCAAGAATATTGAAAAGCAAATCAGACTCCAGACCCCAGACTCCAGAATCCAGATCCAGGTCTTTTGTCTTTTGTGTTGTGTCTTTTGTCTTGTGTCTTGTGGTTTTGTGTGTTGTGCAGAACAGCTTTGCAGGATTCCCGCAAGGTGGGGTCGCAGCCCAAGGGGGTCCGCAACGGCTTGTTTCACCGAAACTGCTCGAACATGCCAAGTTGAATATATTGTGGGAAAACAAGCTGCCGATTAAAAAGGACGAGAGTTTAGAGCAACTGCTTATCTTCGGTAACCGTATCTTTGCAATTTCGGACCGGAACTATACGGTCTGTCTGAACAGGGAAAACGGAAATATGATATTCGGCAGAGTCGTTGCACCGGAAGGCCTGCCGGTTGTGGGATTGAAGCTTTATGGCAATGAGCTTATATCAATAACCGGCACTAAAGTGATTGAGATTGACCCGGATTCGGGTGCTCATCGAAAGGCCGTAGATGTGGGCTTTAGTATAGTTTGTCCTGCCGCCCGCAACAGTTTGTATTTTTACCTGAGCGGAGTTGACAAACGTTTGCATGTATTGCGTGCCGAAGATAAGGTCCAGACTTTTGAGGTTTCTGCTGATAATGAGTCGATGATTACTTCTATTATCGCTGATGAGACTTCTGTCATCTTTGCCACCGAGGCGGGCAATGTGATAAGCATTATGCCGAACAGACCCCTGCGGCTGTGGCAATTCGATGCAGCAGGTGGTATAGCAGGGCCCATCATCAAAGATGGAATATCGCTGTTTTTTGCCAGTAAGGACACAAACGTTTACAGGGTTGATATAGTCGGCTTACCATTGAGAAAGCGGCTTGCCTGGAAGTATCAGACGGCCGGAGTACTTGAAAACGCCCCTCGCGTTACACGAGGGGTCGTCTATCAGCATGTCCCCGAGAAAGGCGTAACGGCGATAGACAAAGGAGGCGGCACGCCTTTGTGGTCGGTGCCGGGAGGTGCCGATTTGTTAGCTGAGGCAATGGACAAGGCCTACGTAATTACGAAGAACAGAACGCTGGTGGTAATGGACAACCTCAGTGCAAAGAAACTGTATTCGGTTAATTTTGCAGAGGTTTCAAGATACGCAGCCAATATAGCGGACTCTAAAATCTATATTGCTGATGAACAGGGCCGGATAGCCTGCTTACAACCGGTTGAATAGTTCGTAGTTCCACAGTATGGCATCGATATGCGGCGCCGGCCGGATGCAATACGGAATGCGAGGGACCAATAGAAAACTATAAAGAAATTTTAGACAGAAAGGAGTTCTAAATGGACGTAAAAATCAAGATGGCATTGATAAGTGTTTCAGACAAGAGCGGTGTGGTTGATTTTGCCAAGAAGCTCAGCGAGATGGGAGTTAAAATAATCAGCACCGGCGGAACAGCTAAACAGCTCAGCAAAGCAGGCCTGGATGTTGTTGGTATCGAGTCGGTTACGGGCTTTCCGGAAATGATGGACGGCAGGGTGAAAACGCTTCATCCGAAGATACACGGCGCACTGTTGGGACTTCGCAATAAGAGCGAACATAAAGCTGCCATGAACAAACATGATATCGAGCCGATTGATTTGGTTTGTGTAAATCTGTATCCGTTTGAACAGACGATTGCCAAGCCGGATTGCACTCTGGCCGAGGCGATTGAAAATATTGATATTGGCGGGCCGAGTATGCTTCGCTCGGCTGCAAAGAACCATAAGTTCGTAACCGTCGTAACACAACCCGAGCAGTACGATAAGGTCATCGAAGAGATGGAGAAAAACAACGGGGCTGTGAGCGAGGGATTGCGGAGCGACTGTGCACGGATTGCGTTCAGTCTGACAGCTTCGTATGATACAGCGATAGCAAAGTATCTTAACGCCCGGGCAAATGTGGAGTATCCAGAGAAGGTCTCAATTGCGCTGAGCAAAACGGCGTCTCTGCGCTACGGCGAAAATCCTCATCAAAGCGCAGCATTCTATAAGCTGCCGCCGAGCGGTGAAACTTCAATCAGCAGCGGCACTTTGCTGGAGGGCGGCATAGGCATCAGCTTCAATAATCTGCTGGACACTAATGCAGCGTTCGAACTGGTGAAGGAATTTACCGAGCCTGCTGCGGTTGTTGTCAAGCATCTTAATCCGTGCGGGTGTGCCATCGACGAGGACATCTGCGTGGCATATCGCAAGGCTTACGAAGGCGATGTGGTCAGTGCGTTCGGCAGTATTATCGCCTTGAATAGGAAAGTGGACGTGGAATTGGCCCGAACGATTATGGAATCCTACAGCCGATTCGGCAAGGCATTAGGGGCCGGAGGCTTCTTTGCAGAGGTGATTATCGCACCGGAATTTGATAAGGACGCGGTTGAGATAATCAGGACGCTCAAGGCCTGGGGCAACAGGGTCCGGCTGGTGGAAACCGGGCCGATTGACAGAGCTAAAATAGACTGCGGCGAGTTTGACGTTCGCTGCGTAATCGGCGGACTGCTCTTACAGAAACGGGACCTGGTTGGCTGGGAGCCGGATGTTTTAACGTATCCGACAAAAGCCAAGCCTACTAAAGGTCAGCTTGAGGATTTGAAGGTCGCCTGGCTTGTAGCCAAGCATACCAAGAGTAATACAATCGTGCTGGTCAAAAATAAGAAGGTTTTAGGCGTAGGGGCCGGTCAAATGAATCGCGTTGAGTCCGGCCTGATTGCATTTAAGCACGCCGGCGACGAGTCGAACGGTTGTGCGATGGCCTCGGATGCGTTCTTCCCTTTCCCGGACAATGTTGAAAACGCCGCCAAGGCAGGCGTAGCTGCAATAGTTCAGCCGGGCGGCTCGAAAAAAGACGATGAAGTCATCGCCACCGCAGATAAGCACGGCATCGCAATGGTCTTTACCGGCAAACGACACTTTAAACACTAATTCTGCATTGTGTCACGCGCCTATCGCGTGAATTTGAAGCGGGTTTTAATTTCGCTGATGTTTGGTTTTGCCCGGGGCCCGCCGGAGAGTGGTAGCGGGCCACCGGGCATACCGTTTTTCTCAGAGGTCATTCGCCGCCGAGGATGTACACCATCGGCGGCTGTAGAAAACGAATTTGTCGGCTGGTTCTATCACGCCATAGAATTGATTCCTGAAGGTTTTGTTTGGCGATATCGGCCTTGAGTGAGAGCAGCTCATAGTCGTCGGCTTTGGCGAGCAGCGATTCCGCCTCGGACAACTGCTGCTCCAGGCTCAGAATGGATGCCTCGTCTTGAGTTGCCTGTATCGAACGGTCAGCTAATTCTTTATTGAGAGTCTCTATCAGGTTACCACCAACAGAGCTGCTGAGCTGTTCTTGGCGTCGTGCAATCTCTATTTTGGCTCTGGCGAGCTTTTCCTTCAGTTCGTCAAGCTGAAGAGACGAAATTTTACCTTCTTTAACTTGTTTTTCTGCTTCAACTACAAACTTGCCGCTCATTTCGACTATGTTCTGGAGCTCAATGGTGATTGAGTCATTTTCAAGCTGTTGCTTTATCTTGGCCTCAATATCAGCTATTCGCTTAGTGGTAGCATCGATAATGACCTGGTTGGAAGCCTGATTCATCTTGGCCGTCTGAACTTCTTGACGCAGACGGTAAATATCGGCGAGAATCCTGTCGCGGTCAAGGACGCGGGAGCGTGAAATTTCCCTGAGAGTTTTCTGCTTTTCACGAAGGTCGTTTTCGGCACTGGTGGCTTCCTGCTCTGCGAGCTGGAGCTGTTTATTGAATCTAAGCTTATAGTCCTCAAACACTTTAACAAGAGTGCTCCGAAGGCTGCCAACAAGAGCGTCCATAAATTCCTCGGCTGCCGGCCTTACGCCTTTGGGAAGCTCAACTGAGAGCCAGAAAAGAAGCGTTTGCTCAGCAGCAGAGCTCGGAGGTCTTGCAGTGTTTGTGGGAGCTCTGCGATAAGACATAGGACGGGCTGTAGAAGCTGTGTCCCCCTGCCTAATCAAATCCCTCTCCATCATCATCTCATAATCGTCGTACTCTTCCCCCATCGTGGGTGTCGATCTCCGTCTGGCTGAAAGGTCTGGTAGTAACCTGCCGGCAGCGCCGGCCAACGCCTCGATTTTGAAGATATCAGAAACCTGATCCGGTGAGATATCGAGTACTTCACGGGCGACCTTGCCACCGACGCTGCTGCTGTGCAGCAGGTAGTCTATAGTTATATCATCAAGCGGCAAAACAAGCGGGTCGAATGTTATCTTGACTAAACAGCTCGCAACGTGCGTATTTGAAAGAACCGCTGCTGCCGGCCTGTTAGCTGATTGTGCCGGAACTGATATTAAAAGTAATAAAACTAACAAGAAAAAGATACGTTTGGTGGCTTCCATTTCAACTCTCCTTTTGAGGGTTCCCGCCCTGCGGGGTCCCAATCTCTTTTGTTGAACTTTCTGTTTTCGATCTCAGATAATCGCTGCCGGGCAACCTGGGCCCATCGATTTTTGGGGAAAAGTTCGATGACACGGTTGTAAGTCTCGACGGCGGAATCTGTCCGGTTTAGCTCGCGGTACAAACGGTCGGCCTGATAGACGAGGATAAAGGCGGTTTTGTCAACCTGTTTCTGGATTTCTTCGAGGGGGTCCGGAATGCTCGCAAGCTGGGCTTCAAGCTCATCAAGCGATTGTTGTTTTTGATCCTTTTCAAGCACGTCCTGTATTAAATTTAGTGCGGCATCGGTTCTCACATAGAGCTGTTTTAGCTGGGTTTCGAGCAAGGCGATTTTCTGCTTCTCCTGGGTTGTTTCAGTGGTCCTGATGGCAAGATTCCAGATGCCGGCAGCGATTAGAACCACAGCGGCTGCCGCCAGGGGTGCAGCTAAATTTACAAAGTGCCTGCGATGAGCACGTCGGCGGACAACGGCGGAGAGATTGATAGAAACGGGGCTGGGCAAGCCCGCCATACGGTCGGCTTTCTGAAGCAGGTTTTTTATTTTGTCTTCTGTCATAACTATTCCTTTGTTAGTTCAGCGAGGTCCTCTCTTAGATGCGCTCTGGCGCGGTTTAGCCTGACCTGCAAAGCGTTTTTCGATATGCCGAGGATACTGCTGATTTGGTCAGTCGGAAGCTCCTGCAGATACCTTAGTACGACCGGCTCGCGATATTTAGCGGGCAAAGCCTGTATAGCACGACGAACACTCTCGAAGGTCTCACTGTCCATCGGCGTCTTATCCGCTTCGCCGGCCGATGNNTTGACCGTTATGGTAAAGAGCCAGGTTTTAAGGCTGCATTCGCAGCGGAATTTTTTCAGGCCGAGAAATGCAGCGAGGAAGATGTCCTGCGTAACATCTTCGACCTCGCCGGACCAACCGAGCAATCGATTGGCCAGTGCTGCAATATCGGACGAATATCGCTCGACAATCCTGTCAAAAGCAGATTCGTCACCCCGATTGAACTGTTTGACGAGATGCTCGTCATCAATCGTATCGGCCATGACCTTCTATATTAGACCCCTGAGGCACCGAAAACTTACAAAAAATCGTGGAAAACCGGAAAAATACCCGCGATTATACAGATTATGACAATTATATGGCCAGCCTTACAACCCGGCAGCCTTTCTGAGTTTTTTTGCCATATCGGTTTTTTCCCAGGTAAAGTTTGGTAAATTCCGCCCGAAGTGGCCCCCGTAAGAGGTCTCGGCAAAGATTGGACGAGCGAGTTTTAGGTGTCTAATCATTGCCTTTGGGGTCAAGGGGAAAAGCTTTCTAATGATTTGGCTTAATTTCCGCTCGCTGATTTTTCCGGTTCCTTCGGTATCTACAAGAACCGAGACCGGTTCGGCTACCCCGATGGCATAAGATAATTGTAGCTCGCAGGCGTCGGCAAGGCCTGCTGCGACCACGTTCTTGGCAATGTACCGGGCCATATAGCTCGCGGATCTGTCGACTTTTGTGGGGTCTTTTCCACTAAAGGCACCGCCGCCGTGGCTGCCTCTTCCGCCGTAGGTATCGACGATGATTTTTCTGCCGGTGAGGCCGCAGTCACCCTTTGGGCCGCCTACGACAAATCGGCCCGTCGGATTGACGTGGAATATAGTGTTTTTGTCAACAAGGCGCTTTGGCAGAACCGGGATGATGATTTTTTCGATGATTTGTTTTCGCAACTGCCGGTAAGCAATTGTGGGGGCGTGCTGTGTGGATACGACGACCGTGTGGATGCGTCTTGGTTTGCTGTCCTCATATTCGACTGTCACCTGACTTTTGCCGTCGGGCCGCAGCCAGGGCAGTGTTTTATTCCGGCGCACTTTTTCAAGTCGGATTGTTATGGCGTGTGCTAATTGAATCGGCATCGGCATAAGTGCGGGCGTTTCTTTGCAGGCGAAGCCGAACATCAGGCCCTGGTCACCCGCTCCCTGTTCTTTGTGCAGGCCGGTGCCTTCGCTGACACCCTGTGAAATATCGGGACTTTGCTTATCGAGCGTAACCATAACGGCACAATTATCATAGTCGAAGCCCATATCAGGGTCGGTATAACCGATTTCTTTGATAGTGTCGCGGACCACTGTTGGAACATCCACGATTGCTTTTGATGTGATTTCGCCGGCGACAACGACCAGGCCGGTTGTCACTAAGGTTTCACAGGCAACCCTGCTCTTTGGATCCTGCGCGAGCATCGCATCAAGAATTGCATCGGATATGTGGTCAGCCACTTTGTCAGGATGCCCCATCGTTACGGACTCGCTGGTGAAAAGGTATTCGTTGGTGCTAAGATGAGGATTGCTGTGAGTTGAATTTTTTGCCATTTGTAATTTGTCCTTTCAACATTTTATAATTCGCAGCTCATAGTTCACAGACTATTGCTCTGTCAAACGTCGATTGATGTGCTGTCATTCCTGCGAAAGCAGGAATCCAGATTGTTAGAAATGGATTCCGCATCAAGTGCGGAATGACAATAACTCAAATCATGCTTGACAGAGCACTATGAACCATCGTTAATCGTCCAATCATATTTCATAAATTTAACAGAATAATTTCCTACTTCAAGGAAAGAGACCTTATCCCCGGGAACGTAATTAGTAATAAAATTCAAAACGGCCCGAGTTGTCGGCTCATGGTCTTTGAACTTTTTATCAATGGCGAACCTACTCATAAACTCTCTGCCATACGAGGATGATTGAAAAAGGGAAGATAAATAAACTCTTCCTTTTTCTTTGTCTGTCCCGAACGCCAGCGGGCTGGACAGAAACCTTTTAGTCTGGTCATCCAATTGTTCATTGAGCTTATGACCATAATATGGCTCGTTGCGCAGCGGCGGACTCGAGAGACTGGCCCTGGATATGGCAAAAAATATTCTGGGGTCGTCAAATTCTTTTCGGAAAAACCGCCTGTCAATCTCCGCAAGGGTAAATTCCTCATCCATCACAAGAAATTTGTAATTCTTCCATATCCCCTTGATGTGCAGAATACTGTTGGGACCCCAGCCCGGGTAAAGGCGCAGGATTCGCGAAGATTCGATGGGATAATTTTCAGTAATTATCTTCAGCATCTGGATGTTGTATGCGTTGAGCCAGAAGGCGATTTTGTCCTCTTTGGACCAGGATTCATATTCATTTGGGTCAAGATTATCAAATTCCTGAAGTAGGGCCTTTAGCTCGAGCCTTTTTCGCCTGAGCGTTTTATAGTCAACCATTCCTTCATCATCGACGAAGTTTTTCAGAATCTCGGCACATTTGTCATGAAAAGATACGGTTGGCCTGAGCTTTGGTTCATTTGGCTCGACGTCGTTAGGCTCGACGCCGACCAGTTCGACATCGCTGGGTTCAGGCTCTACAGATTCGACCCTTCGGCTACGCTCAGGGCAGGACTTCTCAGGAGTGATTTCCTCAGGCTCGACATAAACAGGTTCAACTTTATCCGGCTCTGCGTGATTGGGCTCGCTCGGAGCAGGAGTAACCTCATCAGGCTCAATTCCAACAGGCTCGGTTTCATTAGGTTCGGGCTTAGCAGGTTCGAGCTTAAAGGTTTCAGTTTTCACAGGCTCAACAGGTTCAGACTCTACGGGGGGACAACCGGCAATAAAGACCAGTACCATCAGCGAAGTTATAAAAACAATAAGGCGTTTAGCCATTTTCACCTTCCGACAAACAAATGAGAAACCAATCAGTTGTAAAACCACCCGATTTTGTTTTGTATTAGCATAAGGCATCAGACAATAAATGTCCAGCACCAATCCCGACTCCAAACCGGCAAATCTTATCACAGCCCTTCGGCTCCGCTCAGGACAGGCCTGGACTCAAGAGGATTGATGCTGGATTGCTGTTTTATGGTATTTTTGTGGAGAATTCCTGACCAGGATGTCCCAGAGTGGAGTGCTTTAATTAGTAGTTACGAAATACAGAAACTTACAGCCAGCCAAGGACCAAACGCAATTGGTGAGAAAGTTTAAGGATTACTGAAAAAACACCAAAAAGTTTAGGTTACTCCTCTAATCCTTATGTTATTTCTTGAAATCATAACTATTAACGATCCAAGTCCCAGTTCACAAAATCCACTTATGCCAATTTGTTGCAGATTCCATGTTTTTCGCACTCAAAATACAGGGATTTTTCGCTGGACTTATACATCGAAATGTAACTAAAAAGAATCTAAACGAAAGAAACCAAAATTGGTTGTTCAATATTGTATTTAAGCATTGAGCCAAGACAGAAAACAGAGGACAGAATTCTCGGTAGTGACAACAATAGCATCTATAAGTTAGGAAAAAAGAATCGATTGGCCCGAAAATAGAGGATACAGGGCTGAGGTGCGGAGGGAGAGGAAAAAGCGAGATAACCTCAGCCCTGTGAATGTGTCCTAACGAAGAATATACCAAAAAGATCTATGCAAAACTAATTTTTTTGTCGAAAAATGTAGGAAAGTTAAGCCCATTTTTCCCTAATCCGCCTTAAAATCCCCCCAACCCTATTCAGATACCCTTAAGCTTCGACTTGAGTTTGGCTATTATAGAGTGCTAATATCAATTATAGTTAAAAGTTGCCGAAAAAATTATACTTTATACTAACTGAGAGTGTCTGGATTCCTGCTTTTGCAAGAATGACAAGGTTTTCTAATCGGCAATCAATAAATAGAATTGGTATAAAACACCTCTTACAGCCATCCTACAGAAAATCCTGAACTGGTCTGACCTGATAGGAGTCAGAGGTGGATTTACTTCTTGTCTCTACAGTTGATTCAAACAGTAGTAGCACTTTATGGTATAACGGCCCGGTTATAGTTGCGAACATCATCAATTAGGCTAGAAAAGAAACTCTTTGCGTTCAGCTTGCAGTGTGCAAACTATTCAACCGGCGGAATTTCCTCGAACAAATGCTCAGCAAGGACAATCAGGTCCTGGACATCGACGATGCAGTCACCCCAGGGCTCAAGGGATTACAGGCAAAAGGATGTGCGAGGGATGTTCCCTATCGTGATAAACGGTTTGTGTTGCCTTTACTAGCTCAGTACCCGTTCCAAACGGATCAGAGGTGTTGAGATTTCGGTCAAAACGGGGAAAATTGCTGCTGGATATTTCGACCCGAATCTTATGACCAGCTAAGAAAACATTACTTGTCACCCACAGGTCGATCTCATAACAATATATTTTTTTAGGCTGAATCAGGGTTGGATTCTGGTTCGACTCTCTGTAGCAAGCACGCATGATACCATCGCAAAGATTGAAGGGACGACCATCGGGGTGGACATCGACTAATTTAGCTGTCCAGTCGGTATTACACGCGGAGCTGGCGGCATAGAGAATACCCTTTACCGGTCCCGTAACCTCCAAGTCAGATTTCAGCTCATCACTTGTGAAAACAAGGACATCCTTTCGATTTTCAGCCCTTGTCTGGTCCCGTGGCCCGGCCGGGCAACCAACCAAGTTGCATCCGCCAAGTGTAGGAACAGGGTCATTCGGGTCATACACAAATCTATCAAAGGGTTCATCATCCGGCATAACCGGGCTTAACCTGCCATCTCCTTTAAGTGTATTTGCAGAGCCTTCGCTGTGAAAATAGTACGGCGTGTATTTAGTTCGCTTCAACGGCCATTCTTGCTCATCCCGCCATTGGTTTCGCCCCATCACAAAAATGCGATAAGCCGGCCAAGTGTCGGCACCTGTCTGTTCAGACTTCAACCAGTAATCGAACCACTTAGTCTGAATTTCGCGCAGGTTAATCACGGATTCTTTACCAAAATCCAAGTCACCCACTTTGCCGTCCCGACTTATCCCATGTCCCCACGGCCCCATCAGCAAGTGCAGGTGCTTTCGAGCGTGCTGTGAACGTGACATTGACCTGACGGCATTTACATGCTCGAAAACGCTCCTGGCGAAGATATCGTACCAGCCGCCGACCACATAGATGGGCACATTGATATCCTGCCAGCGATTGCGAACGCCGCGGACAGCCCAGTACTCATCAAAATGCGGATGGGCTACCCAGTCCCGTAGGTACTGGACCTTGCGACCAATCGCACGGTCCCACTGGCCAAGGGGCAATGTTCGAAAGGCCTTATCCCAATCCTCCTCCTGCCATCCGAGCATAGCAATTTTTTCGCCGGGCCGGAACGACACAAAGCTGCCCCAGCCCATAATCAGAGCGAGATTTAACGCTCCATCGGTGTATATACCATCTCCGTAGGTGTCAACCAACGGGACGACCGGAAACATAGCCTTTAGATGCTCGCCGGCGTTCGGAGCAGATATCCATTGTGTAAAGCCCACGTATGAACCGCCGCTCGTACCGATGCTGCCGTTACACCAGGGTTGTTCCAATACCCACTTTTGGGTATCCCAGCCATCGTCGGCCTCATTTGCAAATGGTTCCCATTGGCCCTGTGAAGCTCCCCTGCCACGGCAATCCTGGCTGACGAGCACGTATCCGCGGGCGGCATAAAACAGGCCGTCACCATATTTTTCGTCACCCTTGCCATACGGAGAACGAATAAGTATGACAGGAAATTTTCCCTCTGATTTCGGCAGGAAAATGTTTGCTGATAGCTCTATCCCATCTCGCATCGGAATCTTAACGTCTGTACGAACTTCGACCTCAGAGGCATTTTCCGCAGCAAGAACTGTCTGCTGTGATATGAAAAAGGACAAGAGAAAGAATGAAGAAATAATAAAGAATTTACATTTCCCATTTAATTTGTTTCGAAACATTTTTCTACCTTCCAATTTCACTATAATACCAAATTATCCCCCTTCAAATGGGACTTTCAAGCTTAGCCTTTTAAGACGGCTAAAGGCACCATTCGGGCGACGGGCTTGGCCCAGCCGCATTCGACAACAATCCGCACGACCTCCTCGATGTCTTTGTAGGCATCCGGCGCTTCCTCTTTTATTTTGCGTTTATCGCCGGCGATGAGTTTTATACCTTGCATACTGCGTTTGAACTGCTCATCGCTAATCAAAGCCGGCGTAATAACTCTGCCCTTACGGGCCTTGCCGCGAGCGGCGGTGCGGCTCATTACTCTGCCTGCACCGTGGTTGACCGAGCTCAAAGACTCCTCGGAATGACCCGTTCCGACCAGCAGAAAACTTGCGGTGCCCATTGAGCCGGGGATTATTATAGGCTGGCCGATTTGGGCGAAAATACTTGCGGCCATCTGCTTGGGACCGAAGGCCCGGGTCGCACCTTTGCGATGGACCCAAAGCCGGGCGCCGCTATGGGTTTCGAGCTTTGCCATATTGTGAGCGACATCATAAACGAGCGTCAGTCCGCCTCTGGCGGATTGGCCGAACATCCTGTTAAAACAGCGCCTTACAAGCAGAGCCATAATGTGGCGATTGGTAAATGCGAAGTTTGCGGCGGCGGCCATTGCAGCGATATAGTTTTTTCCGGCACCGCTCTCGGTCGGCAGGTATGATAGCATTTTTTTGCGGTCGGCATTCTCCGGTCTGCGGGCGGCGACATTCATATATTCATCGGCGATTTCATAGCCGAACCGACGCGAGCCGGAGTGTATCATTACAACAAGCTGGTTTTTGAAAAGCCCGAAGCCCTTCGCTAAATCAGGTTCAAAAACTTCCTGG
>JABAOH010001775.1_pt6 | contig 13951 bp, 13 predicted proteins | sample 7062181 | NCBI WGS metagenome assembly JABAOH01 (sample SAMN14538630, study PRJNA623070) | marine sediment metagenome | biome: marine biome [ENVO:00000428]; feature: marine pelagic biome [ENVO:01000023]; material: deep marine sediment [ENVO:00002113]; isolation source: pool of 5 deep marine... | reverse complement strand
AAAAGGGCGGGCTTTAAAATTGCTATTGAACCAAGAGCGATAATTTTACATAAACTAATTGAAGGAAAGAAAAAATCTTTTTTTCAGACTTATCATTTGATGCGAAGCAATTTAATTTTTGTTAATCGCTATATATCATTTTGGAAAAGGCCATTGGCGTATCTTTATTGGTGGGCTTTTTCGATGAAAATGTTGCTCACGGAGTTTTTATGATCACAGCAATAGTTCTCACCAAAAACGAAGAAAAAAATATTGAGGAGTGTTTGAAAACACTCAAGTGGTGTGATGAGATTATTGTGATTGATGATTATTCTGATGATAGAACTCGGGAAATTGCCCAAAAATTAGGTGCCCAGGTTTTTAAGCACCATTTAAAAAATGATTATGCTCAACAGCGGAATTTTGGTTTGGAAAAAGCAAAAGGGGAGTGGGTTTTGTTTGTTGATGCGGATGAGAGGATTACTCCAGAACTTGCTCGAGAGATAGAGCAGGAAGTTAAAAAAGACGAACGCTATGCTTTTGTTTTTAAAAGACAAGATTTTTTTATGGGTAAACCTTTAAAGCATGGCGAAAGTTCCCAAGTTAGACTTTTGAGAATGGCAAAAAAGAATGGAAAATGGGAAAGACCTGTTCATGAGGTTTGGAAAACCAAATGGCGCACTAAAACTTTAAAAAATCCCATTCTCCATTATTCTCATCCTTCAATTACTCAATTCCTTCATCAAATCAATTTTCACTCTACTTTACACGCAAAGGCTTTAAAACAGGGAAGAGTAAAATTTAGCCTGTTTCGTTTAATCTTCAATCCTTTGGGAAAGTTTTTACAAAATTATTTCTGGCATCTAGGGTTCTTAGATGGCATGCCTGGGTTAATCATGGCTTTGATGATGAGTTTCCACTCTTTTTTAGCCAGAGCCAAACTTTTCCTGCTTTCTGAAAATAAGAACCTTGCTTTCGGCAAGAACCTTGTTTCTCACTAATGTTCGAAATGAAAACCTCAATAATCATTCCCGTTTTTAACGAGGAAAGAACAATTAAAAAAATTCTTGGAAAAGTTCTCGCGTCGCCAATTGAGAAAGAAGTAATTGTTGTTAATGATGGTTCAAATGATAAAACCAGTGAAATTTTAAAAAAGTATGAAACGAGAATAAAAATTCTAACCCACCGCAAAAATCTAGGCAAGGGAAAAGCCATCCGAACGGCTTTAAAACATATAAAGGGGAAGATTGTTTTAATTCAAGATGCGGATTTGGAATATGACCCAATTGATTATCCAAACTTAATCAAACCCATTATTGAAAAAAAAGCCAAAGTCGTTTATGGCTCACGCTGGTTAAAAAAAAGAAAATTCAAACCTAGTATTTTCTATTTTGGCACCCAATTTCTGACCTGGGCAACAAATTTCCTTTACAAAACTAAAATTACTGATGAGTCTTGTGGCTACAAAGTCTTTGATGCCAAGCTCCTTAAAAGCTTGTTTCTTAAAAGCAAGAGATTTGAATTTTGCCCTGAAGTAACAGCCAAACTAGCTAAAAAAGGAGTTCAAATAATTGAAGTGCCAATAAAATATACTCCCCGAAGCATTAGTGAGGGAAAGAAGATTAAATGGCGAGATGGAATCATTGCTCTTTTTACTTTGTTAAGATACCGTTTTGCTTGGGAAAAAGCTGGCATACCCTTATTTCTTGTCTGGACAATTTTCATTTTATTTCTTTATATTATAGAGCTTCTTTGTCGAGGAGGCATATGTTTGAACTGGCAATTGCCATAGGCATTTATTCTTATCTGATTTTGATTTTGGGATTAATAGGAAAACTTTCTTTTTTCCCAGTGGCTTTAGTTTCTGTTTTATTATGGGGTTTTGTGTTAATTGTGAAAATTAGAAAGGGGATTGAAGTAGAGTGGGGGAGAGTGAAAAAAATTTTTAAGAGTAAATTAGTTTTATTGCTCCTTTTTATTCTTTTTATCCAAGGCATAATTAGCCTAATTGGTGCCTTAGGGCCTGAGCTTTCTTTTGATGCTCTTTGGTATCACCTTACCTTGCCAAAGCTATATGTAAACGGCAGGTGGGTATTGCATGTCCCTGGAGGCCTGCTTTATTACAGTAGCATGCCTAGGTTAACGGAAATGCTCTACACAGCTGCTTTAATTTTCAGAGATGAAATCCTGGCAAAATTAATTCACTGGCTTTTTGGGATACTTTCAGCCATTGCCTTGTTTAAATTACTCAGGCGTTACTTTAATGATAAATTTAGTTTTTTGGGCACGACCATTTTTTACACTTTGCTTGTTGTTGGCTGGCAGTCAACCACGGCTTACGTTGATTTAACCAGAACCTTTTTTGAACTTCTGGCACTCACCTATTTCTTGCGTTGGCTTGAAGAGAAGGGGAATTGGTTATTAAAAAGCGGTTTAATGATGGGCTTGTCATTAAGCACTAAATACTTAAGTTTGGAATCATTACTCATTTTCCTGGTTCTTATCATCATCTTTAGTCAAAAAAGAATTAAAAATACATTGCAATTTTTAGGTGTTTCTCTGGGATTGGCTCTGCCTTGGTATTTTCTTGCCTATGTCAATACGGGCAATCCCTTTTATCCTTTGTTTTCTGGCTGGTTCCAAACCCATCAGATAGGGGAGTGGGGAATGTTTTTTTCATCTCACAATCCCCTAGCCTTTTTTATCAGTTTTTGGCAAACAACCTTTCATTTAGACAATCTGCTCACCCCCGTTTTTCTTATCTTTTTGCCTCTTGTTTTGTTTAAGATTTGGCAACAAAATAGGCTCACTAAAATAGTGGCTCTTTACTTCTTTTTGGGTTATATTCTTTGGTTTTTAACTCCACCCTCATCAGCTCGCTATCTTCTTCCTTTTATTCCCGCCCTAATCTTTGTTAGCATGAGAGTTTTAATGTCAAGTAACAAAATAATTCAAAAAGTCGCTATTAGTGCTATTCTTCTTGCTTGCTTTTTTAACCTCGGCTCAAGAATAATTGCCACCCAAAAGTTTCTACCCGTTGTTTTAGGCAAACAAACCAAAAATGAATTTTTGAGCCAAAGGTTGAATTTTGATTATGGTGATTTTTATGATGTTGATGGCTTTTTTAAAGAAAACGTTAAAGAAAAAGACTTGGTTTTAATTTATAATATTCATAATCTTTATTATGTTGACTTTCCTTTTGTTCATCAGTCTTGGGCTAAACCAGGAACCTATTTCACCCACATTTTAGTTAAGGAAATTGACTTACCAGAACAATATGGCGACCTTGAACTCTTGTATGAAAATGAGAAAACTAAAGTTAAACTTTATCGCTACGGAGATTTTTATTAATGATTAAATTAATTGAAGGACTCTTTTTTACTTATCTGGTTCTTTTTCCTTTTGGGCAGTTAGCAAGAATTCCCCTTTCTTTTATTGGACCCGAAGTCCATCTTTACATGACGGATATTGTTTTAGCTTTGCTTTTGTTCTTATGGGGGATATGGCGGTTTGGTGTGAAAAAAAAGAAATATCAATTACCGCCTTTAGCTTTTCCCATTTTTTTATTCGCTGTTATTTGTCTCCTTTCTCTTGGATTTGCCAGTCCCCTACTATCGAATAGGGAAGTAATCATTGCTGGCCTTTACTTAATCCGTTGGTTGGCTTACGCTGGGCTTTACTTTGTTTTATTTGATGTTAAAAAACGCCTTTTCAAGAATTCAAACCTGTTGAATTTTCTAATGATCATTGGAGTGGCGATTGCTCTTTTTGGCTTTGTTCAATATTTTCTCTGGCCCAATTTAAAACCCTTGGAATTTCTCCACTGGGATCCTCACTTTTATCGTTTGGTTTCCACTTTTCTTGACCCAGGCTTTACTGGCTTAATTCTTGTTTTAACCCTGATTATTCTGATTAACTTCCTTTTAAAAAATAAAGACAATCAATGGCTAATTCTGGCAGGAGCAATTACCTACGCAGCCATGGTCTTAACCCACTCCCGCAGCTCTTATTTAGCTTTTATTGTGGCCATGGGAATAATCTCTTGGTTAAGAAAGAATCTAAAGTTGTTTTTTATTGCCGCCCTTATTCTTTTTTTGTCTTTAACCATCTTACCCCAACCAAAAGGTGAGGGCGGGAAACTAACAAGAACTTATTCCATCTTTGACCGTTTCCAGAGTTGGCAAAAGGCAACCATAATTATAAAAGAACATCCCGTTTTAGGAGTGGGTTTTAATGCCTATCGTTATGTTCAAAGAGATTATGGTTTTCTTGAAGAAGAAACTTGGCAAGAAACTCACGCTGGAGCAGGAGTTGATTCCAGCTTGCTTTTTGTTTTAGTAACAACAGGAATCTTTGGTTTAGTTGCTTACCTCTGGCTTTTGGCAAGCGCAGGATTTCTCGCTCTTAACCAAAGAAAGAAAGTGATTGGCGTAATCTGTTTAGCCAGCTTTGGAGCAATTTTTGCCCACTCTTTTTTTCTTAATTCTTTGTTCTATCCCTGGATAATGGGCTGGTTAGTGGTTCTTTTGGCTTGCTTGTGAAATATGAAGCTTTTCCTAAGGTGTCAGTTTTTTTAGTTTTTTCAAAATATAACGATGTTCTTGCTGGATTATTTCTTTCATATTTTTGGCTGCCCCCTCGCTTATAATTGGCTTAGAATAATCAATGATTCCTTTGAGGATAATGTCTTCTCGAGTTAAACAGAGGCAATCGTGAAAACCCCCATAGCCGCTTAAATGATAGTGACAAAGCCTTTTTTTAAATTTTTGATAGTATTGGTTAGCCCTACTCATTGTTTTGTTATTCGTGTAAAGATGATTAACATCGAATACCCATTTAGCTTGGGGAGATTTTGTAAAGGTGTCTTCTAAGTCTTTAATGGATTTCCCATAGTTTGTCTTTACATCTGTATTTTCAAAAGCTAGAAAACTGCCAAATTTCTGATTGATCCAATCAAAATTATCTATTAGGTTTGGGTGAAAAACAACCACATTAGGGTTTAGTTTCTTTGTAAGAAGCAGTAAGTTATCTATTAGCCATTCAGTTTTTTTGCTAGGATATCTGGCCTTTCTGACAGGAACATGGAGCGAGCGATATTTGAATTTATTTATCATACTGACAGTATCTTTGTCGAAAGCTTCCAGCAATTCTTTCTTTTTTTGAAAGATTACCTCGATGGCGTCCTTTTGAATATTTAGGATATATTTAACTTTTTCTTTTAGAGGAATATTATATGCGTAGAAGACGCCAGTAGAATAACCCAATTTTATATTCATTTAGATACGGTTGCATTAAGGAGAGTAATTAACCTTCAGTTCTTTTTCCGTTTGATTGCCAGCTTTATCTATGGCAATGATTTTAAAAGTATTCTCACCCTCTTTTAAAGAATATTGATAACTAAAGCCTCCTTCAGGACTAACAATAACTAAACGGTCGTTAACACTGACTTTAATTCCTCCTTCTTCGGTTTTGCCTTCTATAGTGATTTCGCTCTCAAATCCAGTAATCGTTTCTCCTTCTTCTGGGTGAGTAATCTCTAAATCCGGTGGGGTGGTATCATAATCAACAATTGCTGGCATTGAGGATTGACTTTCATTCCCGGCAGCATCTTGAGCCACGGCAGTAATTTCATTTCTCCCTGCGGTTAGTTTCAAATTTTCAATGGCAAAAGAGCCTTCACTATCAACCACCGTTTCGCCAAAAGACAACCCGGAATTAAAGACTTTGATAGATGCCCCTGGTTCAGAATATCCTTTAAGAGAAAATTGGGCGCTGTTAGTTGCCTCAAAAGGAACAACGATTCTTGGTGGTGAAGGAGGAATAGTGTCAGCTTGTTCTGGAAGTTTTGAACTGCCTCTAATATTGCCTAGAAAAATGGCCATTCTGATTAACAAAGGAATGCCAACAAAAACCAAAACAAAAGCCAGCGCCAAAGTGAGGAAGATGTAAAACACGGCTTGGCGGATATTTCTTGCTTCTTGTTTTCTTGTTAGTCTTGATCTTCGAACCATGAGCTGGCGGGCAGATTCGAACTGCCGACCCACCGCTTACGAAGCGATTGCTCTACCACTGAGCTACGCCAGCAGACAGAGCGGTGGGGGGGAGTTGAACCCCCGACCTTCTGCTTGGGAAGCAGATGTTCTGCCAACTGAACTACCACCGCACCTATACCATCTGTTCAAAATCTCTTTCTGAACAGACTATCTCGGAATTGTTAAAATATCTCCCGGATTAATAATATCAGGATTAGCAATCTTATTTGCTTGAGCTAATTCAGTCCACTGAAATCCATCACCATAAGCTCTAACCGCAATTCCCCATAAATGGTCTCCTTTTTCAACCACATACTGATTACCTTCTATTACCGGACCAAAGACAGTCATCTCAGCCGCTAGTGGTTTAATGACTGCTGCCCGAGGAATGGTCAGTTTTTGGTCAACGTAAATCAGATTGGGATTGCTAAGCTGATTTTCTCGAGCAATATCAACCCAATTATAACCGGAGCCATAAAATTTTTCAGCAATTGTCCAAAGGTCATCGCTTTTCTGAACTTGATAGCTAATTGGAAGCCCTTCGGGAACTAGTTTTCCTTCCTCTTCAACTAGTTTTATTTCTTCTGGAGGTTTTAATTCCTCTTCTTTAGGGCGCTCGACACCCCTGAAGTAATTAAAAATTAAAGCCCCAACAACAATTATCACCAGGGCGCCTAAAATCATACTGATAGTGGATTCGTTAAGTTTAATACTTTTTAGAAGTCTTTTTAATCTGCCGTTGTTCATTACTTTTAGACAAAAACCTCCTTTCTAGGCAGTATTTGGCAGGAGTAGATAAATTTTAGCGGGGCTGACGAGACTCGAACTCGCGACCTTCTGCGTGACAGGCAGACGCTCTAATCCGACTGAGCTACAGCCCCACCTTGCCTATAGTAGCAAATTACTGTTCCTTAGTCAATCGATATGATATTATTGACCTACCATGAAAATGAGTAAAAAAATGAGTAATCAAGAGATTGCTCAATTGCTTAAAGGCATGGCAACAGCTTATCAAATAAAAGGCGACCAGCAATTTAGGGTCAAGGCTTATGAAGAAGCAGCGGCATCAGTCGAACACGCAACCAGCAGTCTTAAAGACCTTTGGGATGACAATAAGTTAGAAACTCTTCCGGGAGTGGGCAAATCAATTGCTGCCTATCTTGATGAACTCTTCCGCACTGGTAAAGCAAAACACTTCGAAAAAGTTATGGGGGAGTTTCCCCCAGCCATGTTTGAGTTTTTAAAAATTCCTGGTGTTGGCGCCAAAACGGCTTATAAGTTAAGCAAAGAATTAAAAATTACCTCATCGAAAGGGGCGATAAATAGGCTAAAAAAGGCTGCTAAGGCTGGGCAAATTCGCCAAATTGAAGGTTTTGCCGAGGAATCAGAAAAAGCCATTCTTGAAGGATTAGGAGATGTTGGCAAAAGAGGTAAGGAAGGTCAAAGAATGACTTTACCTTTTGCTGGCGAGTTAGCCAAAGAGATGATTGATTATATGAAGCAATGTCCCCATATCAAGCGAATCGATCCACTGGGTAGCATGAGAAGACGAGCCGCCACCGTGGGTGACTTAGATTTTGGTGTTGCCACCAAAAAACCTGGTGAAGTTATAAAGCACTTTTGTCGTTATCCGAAAATAAAAGAGGTTGTTGCTGCTGGAGGCAATACTGCCAGAATTGTTACCAGAGATAATCGTCAAATTGACCTTAAAACAATGGCTCCTGAAGCTTATGGAGCTTTATTACAGCATTACACGGGCTCAAAACAACATAATATTCATTTAAGAGAAATTGCTCAAAAAAAGGGTTTGAGCCTTTCTGAATACGGAATTAAGAGTAAAAAGAGTGTGAAAAAATATGATACCGAAGAAAAATTCTATAAAGAGCTAGGCTTGGAATGGATACCCCCAGAACTAAGAGAAGATGCGGGCGAGATTGAAGCAGCTCAAAAGGGGCAAATACCAAAACTAATAAAACTAAAAGAAATTAAAGGAGATTTACACATTCACTCAAATTATCCTATAGAACCAAGCCATGATTTGGGAAGCGCCTCAATAAAAGAAATAGTAGTTAAAGCAAAAGAAATGGGTTACCAATATGTGGGAATAGCAGAACATAATCCGAGTATAAGCAAACACACCGAAAAACAAATTATTAACATATTGAAGAGAAAAAAAGATACTGTCGAACAATTTAAGTCCTCGAACAAAAAACTTACTCGTACAGTTTATTTATTCAATAGCTTGGAAATTGATATTCGTCCGGATGGGAGCTTAGCCATGCCTGAAAAAGGTTTTGATTATTTGGATTACGCTGTTGTTTCTATTCACGGCAGTTTTCGTCAATCCAAAAATAAGGCCACTGAAAGAATTTTGGCAGGGTTAAAACATCCTAAAGCAAAAATTTTAGGCCATCCTACAACCAGAATGATCCACCAAAGAGAAGGCATGGAACTTGATTGGGATAAAATATTTAATTATTGTAGAAAAAACAAAAAATGGTTGGAAATTAGTGCTTGGCCAACAAGATTAGATTTGCCAGATTATCTTGTTCGTGAGGCTGTGAAAAATGGTGTGAAAATGGCAATTAATTCTGATGCCCATACATTAGAAGAAATGGTTTTAATGGAGTATGGTGTTTCTGTTGCCAGACGTGGTTGGGCGCAAAAAAAGGATATAATTAATACCTTAAGCTGTAGTCAAATAAAAAAACTTTTATGTTGAACAAAAACCAAGTTAAACACATCGCCAAACTGGCTAATTTGAAACTTACTTCAGTTGAAATAAATAGGTTTAAGAAACAACTTTCAGAGGTTTTGGAGTACATTGAGCAATTAAATGAGTTAAATACCAAAAAAATTCAACCCACAAGTCAGGTAACAGGCTTAGAAAACGTTTTCCGAGAGGATAAATCAAAACCTTCTCTTTCCCAAAAAGAGGTTCTTTCTGGAGGTAAAAACACGGAAAAAGGCATGTTTAAAATCAAAGCCATTTTTGAGGAGATTACTTAAATGCATTTAAATCAATTTACCATTAAAAAAGCATTAGAGGGTTTGAAGAAAAAAGAATTTTCTTCGGTTGAATTAACTAGGGCTTGTTTACAGCAAATTAAAAAACACGATAAAAAGATAAATGCCTTTGTTACCCTTTGTGAAAACCAGGCAATTGCCCAAGCTGAAAAGGCGGATGAAATCATTAAAAAAAATTTGCCTGTTTTTAATGAAAAACCGCTTTTAGGCATACCGATTGGCATTAAAGACATTTACTCAACCAAGGGAATTAGAACTACTGCTGGCGCAAAGGTTTTAGATGATTATATCCCTGTTTATGATGCAACTTCTGTGAAAAGAGTGAAAAAGGCAGGAGCAATAATTTTGGGTAAATTGAATATGGATGCTTGGGCTCATGGCTCTTCAGGGGAAAATTCTGATTATGGAGCAACAAAAAACCCTTGGAATCTAAAACGTGTTCCTGGTGGTTCAAGTAGTGGTTCGGGCGCAGCCGTGGCAGCAAATATGTGTCTGGCTGCTTCAGGGACTGATACAGGGGGGTCAATCAGGTTACCTTCCTCTTTTTGTAATCTTGTTGGCTTGAAACCCACTTATGGGCGCGTTTCTCGTTACGGGATTATTGCCATGGCTTCCTCTCTTGATTCAATTGGCCATATCACTCAAGACGTTGCTGATGCCGCTTTAATCTTAAGCATAACCGCTGGGAAAGACCCAGATGATGCCACCACACTTGAAATTAAAGTGCCTGATTATACCCAAAGTCTTAAAAAAGGGATTAAAGGTTTAAAAATCGGCATTCCCAAAGAATATTTTCAACAAGGATTAGACAAAGATGTTAAGGCAGTGGTTGAAAAGGCGATTAAAGAGTTTGAGAAACTGGGAGCGAAGGTAATTAATACTTCTTTACCTCATACAAAATATGCCCTCGCGGTTTATTATATTATCATGCCCGCCGAAGTTTCTTCGAATCTAGCTCGCTACGATGGAATCAGATATGGCTTTCCCCGGGATAAATTTGCTGATGAAGCCAAGCGAAGGATAATGTTAGGGACTTTTACTCTTTCCACGGGCTATTACGAAGCCTATTATCTTAAAGCCATGCAAGTGAGAACTTTGATTAAAGAAGATTTTGACAAAGCCTTTGCTAAAGTAGATGTCATTTTCGCCCCAACTTCACCAAATCTACCATTTAAATTGGGAGAAAGAATTGATGATCCGTTAAAGATGTATCTTTCTGATATTTATACGGTGACCGCTAATTTGGCGGGTATTCCAGGCTTAGCCATTCCAGCTGGATTTGTTAATAAATTGCCAATTGGAATTCAAATTCTGGGACCGCAATTTAGTGAAGAGCGATTATTTCAAGTAGGTTACGCCTACGAACAAGCCACTAAGTGGCATAAATTAAAACCAAAACTTTAATGACAAAAACCACCTTTTTAGCTGTTTTGAAAAACCGGGATTTCTTGAAGCTTTGGATTTCTCAGGCTCTTTCTCAATTAACAGCCAACATGCTCAACTTTATTTTAATTATTAAGGTTTACGAGGCAACGGGGTCAACGGTGGCAGTGGGTTTGCTTTTGGCACTTTATGTTGCTCCTTCATTGTTTCTTGGTCTTTTTGCTGGCGCTTTTATTGACCTTTGGAGCAAGAGAAAGGTTTTACTCTTCACCAATCTTTCTCAATCTTTAATTGTTTTGCTTTATCTTGGCGTGGGTGTTAAAGTTTGGCCTATTTATTCGATTGTTTTGCTTTATTCGATTTGTGATGAGTTTTTTAATCCAGCCCAGGCAGCCAGTTTGCCAGCTCTGGTTAAAAAAGAACACTTTCCCGCTGCCAACAGTTTTTTCTTTTTTACTCTTCACGGAGCTTTCCTAGTTGGCTATTCAATGGGGGGTCCAGTGATTAAAGCTTTGGGGCAAAGGAGTCCTTTTGTTCTGGCTTCAATTTTCCTTTTTATTGCTACCTTGGCAACCTACCTCTTGCCCAAGGATGAACCCAGGAGAAGGTGGGATGTTGAGAAAGGCTTTGGAGAAATTGCTAAAGATGTTAAGGAAGGTTATGAGTTTATAAAAAATGAACCCCGAGTATTAATTCCTATTGGTCTTTATGTTCTCACCCAAATCTTTTTGGCGACAGTGGTGATTCTTTTTCCTTCATATTCCCAAAATGTTTTAGGCATTGACATTCGTGATGCTGGTCTGATTTTAATTCTTCCCGCAGGAATAGGAGCGGTTTTGGGAAGTATTCTGGTTGAAAGGTCAATTAAGAGGCTGGGCAAAAGAATTCTCATTACCATAGGAATTTTTGGGTCTGCTTTTGGCTTAATGTCTCTGGCTTTGATTGTTCCCCGAGTCACGATGGCTACCTTTTTTGCTTTTGTCACGATGATTGCCTTAGGAATGACCTCGATTATGGTCAATATACCCGCCCAAACCCTGCTTCAAGAGAACACTCGCTTTGATGTTCGTGGGCGTGTTTTTGGAGTCCTGGGGGCTTTGGTGACCGTTGCGGCTGCCATTCCTGTTTTTGTTACTGCCGCGCTGGTTGATTTGATGGGGGTTACCTGGATTGTTTTGATTATTAGCCTGTTTGTTTTCATTTTAGGCTTATTCAGTCTTAGAAAAAAATATGTCTTACGAATCTATCATCGGTCTTGAAATTCACGTTGAGTTACAGACCCGTTCAAAAATGTTTTGCGGCTGCTCAACTGATTATTTTGGTCATCAACCAAACACCCATGTCTGTCCGGTCTGTTTGGGCCTACCTGGAGCTTTGCCAGTGGCTAACAAAAAGGCGATTGAATGGTCTCTTTTGGTGGGCATGGCTTTTGGTTGTCAGACTCTTTCATTTTCCAAATTTGATCGGAAGAATTATTTTTATCCTGATCTTCCTAAAGGCTTTCAAATCAGCCAATATGATTTGCCTTTTGGGGTAAAAGGAAAGATTGGTAAAATCCGGGTTAAGCGGGTTCATCTTGAAGAGGACACGGCAAAGTTAATTCACGCCGGAAAATCAACTTTGATTGATTTTAATCGGTCAGGAGTGCCTCTTTTAGAGATTGTGACTGAACCAGATATAAGAAGTCCCTGGGAAGCAAGAGATTTTTTGAAAGAAATTCAGCAAACCCTTCGCTATTTAGCTGTTTCTGATTGTGACATGGAAAAAGGCTCAATGAGGTTGGAAGGCAACGTGAGCATCAAAAGCAAGAAAACAACCAAGCTGCCAGATTTTAAAGTGGAGATTAAAAACCTTAACTCCTTTCGGTTTGTGGAAAAGGCATTAAATTACGAAATTAAAAGACAACTTCAGTTAATTAAAAAAGACAAGAAGCCTATTCAAGAAACACGGGGATGGGATGAGGCAAAACAAAAAACCTTTGTCCAGCGTTGGAAAGAGGAAGCCCAGGATTATCGTTACTTTCCTGAACCCGATTTGCCCCCAATCCGTTGGCATAAAAAACAACTTACCGCTATCAAAAATAAGTTATTAGAGCTACCAAGGGCTAAAGCTGGTCGTTTCCAAAAAGAATATCAATTAACCGACTACCAAACAAAAATCCTTATAGAAACCAAGGAAAAAGCGGATTATTTTGAAGAAGCAGTTAGGATTGGTAGAAAGCATAAGGTTTCGGCTAAAGAGCTAGCTAATGTAATTATTAACAAACGAGTTGATATTGAAAAAATTCTACCTGCGGAACTGATTCAGATTTTGGTTAAGAAAAAGGCGCCGTCTAAAATTGCTGATAAAGAATTAAGAGAGATAATAAAGAAGGTTCTTAAAGAAAATGCTAAAGTTGTGGCTGATTTTAAAAAGGGCAAAACCCAAGCAGTTGAATTTCTAGTGGGACAGGTGATGCGCCAATCCAAAGGAAGAGCCGACCCCAACCAAACCCGAAAAATCCTTCTTGAAAAACTTGAAAAGAAGAAGTAAGATTGAAGTTGTAAAATGGATGAAGAGACAATTTCAGAAATTAGTAGAGTTGATAAAACTAATCTTCTGTTCTCAACAGGGACAAATGAATGCTCCGTAACAAATCTACCTTACGAAACACCTGATGCCAGAAGGAAATTAATTGAAATTGTCGAGCAGGCGATTAAAGAAAGGAAAACGGCAGTTTTTATATATGGAGACATGGATAATTTAAAGGAGTTTAATGATTTATATGGGCATGACGTAGGGGATTTGGCTATAAGGCGAATGGTCTCCGGTTCTCAGGAGGTTCTAGCTAAGCAAAAAAGAATTGAGCTTGTTTGTCTTTTTCGCCCCCAATCTGGTGGAGATGAAATTGAAATACTGATGGTTTTAAATGAATCAGAGGCTGATTTATCCAATGAAGTTAAAGAAAGTTTAAATAAACCTTTTATCTTAACCTGGAATGGGAATTCTAAGGAGGTTAACTGCTCGTTTGGAGTTAGTTCAGTTCGTTTTTCTGGTAGTGAAGATGCAAATAAACAATTTGAAGATTTGGAAACAAAGGCAGAGGAGAATTTGGATACTATTAAAGCTGAAAAAGTAATTTCCCAAGTGAATGCCATTATCGACGCAGGAAGAAAGATAGGAGTCGATGAATACCGTGAGCTTATAGCCAATGCCTGGCTAGTTAGAAAACTAACTGGAACGGCTTTAGACTTATTGTTTAAGCACTTTCAAGCCAAAATTGTAAAGCAGATATTACCTAGCAAGCGATAGACAGGAAGGTGTTTTATGGCGAAGTTTACCCATCTTCATGTTCACAGTGAGTACTCACTTCTTGATGGTTTAGCAAAAATCGACGAGCTTCTTTTTAAAGCCCTTGAGTTGGGCATGGATTCGATTGCTCTGACTGACCACGGAGCAATGCACGGGGCAATTAAATTCTATCTGAAAGCAAAAGAGTTTGGTATTAAACCGATTGTTGGCATGGAAGCCTATGTTGCTAACCATTCCCG
>JABAOH010007447.1_pt2 | contig 13954 bp, 5 predicted proteins | sample 7062181 | NCBI WGS metagenome assembly JABAOH01 (sample SAMN14538630, study PRJNA623070) | marine sediment metagenome | biome: marine biome [ENVO:00000428]; feature: marine pelagic biome [ENVO:01000023]; material: deep marine sediment [ENVO:00002113]; isolation source: pool of 5 deep marine... | reverse complement strand
CTGAGGAGCACCGATAATAATATCATCGTAATTATCTCGATTATAGTCTGCGCAACAAAGAATGCAGCCAAAATCTGAATCTCCCGGGCCATCAAGAAGGGAAACTCCCAAAGCTTCCAGATCAACAAAAAAAGTATCTGCAAATACTGCTCTACCATAAACCACAAATACTTTTCCCCCGATAGGTGCATAAAGCTCATTGTACTCCGGGGCACCGATAATAAGGTCATCATACCCGTCCCCATTCACATCTCCCATTGCAAGACTTCTTCCAAAGGAAGATACAAATGGAGGTGGAATTAAGGTTAGATCTGGGGGTGTTCTCTCAGTTTCATGCTGTTTGATGGGAATAAAACCTGTTAGGATTAAAATTAAAATCACAACCAATACTATTTTCTTTTTCATTATCTCTCCATATTTTTAAAATTTCAAAAAAAAACTCTTACAGAACCATGGATAGCCCTATAAGAGTCTTTTAAAATTGAATTATTATGCCAATAAATTTGTTGCAAGGCATTCTTACTTCTGCTTCAGTATCATTGTCATCTGTTGTTATTTTGATCAGAATAATACTTCTATATAGTCATTTTTCCACTTAATACAAATAGCCTCCTTTGAGAATCTGCATATAATCGGGATGTTGAATCTCACCCCTTGCCGTAGAGTGAATTAGCTCATAATCACGAAATCCTTTTAACTTACCAAACACGAATATGACTCCACCTTGTATTGCATTATAACTCCAAATCTCATAAGGCTTTAAGTCGGCCTCATACGGATGTTTTTCTACATAATCTGGCTTTCCATAAGTAATGTACACACGTCCTCTTTCGGTTTGCCATCCCTCCCGTTTCATAGCTTTAAAATTTTCATTTGAATACGAAATCCTATCCATGTATTCTTTTCTGAACTCATTCGTCATTGTTTTTGGATCGGGATCATTCGTTTTCCACATTAAATAAAGAAAACGTCTCTTAGCATCAACATTCGTTAGCGATTTATAGTTCTTCTTCTGTTCATCAGATAGAATATATCCAACGTATTCAAATTCTTTATCCAGTTCACTTTCTTCCATTGAGCTGAATTCACTCTGATAGATATTTGAATCATCGTCTTGAGTCATTTGCTGTTCTGCTATATCATTTGCTGGTTTATATACAAAGAACTTTTTTGAATTAGATGTCAGGATATTACCGGAAGAATCGGATATTTCGAAATTAAACAAGTAACTAGATGATGACAATAAACCAATGTTCAATGCACCATATTCAACTCTGGTATCATATTGTTTCATTCTGGTCAGGCGAACCGGCGGTACTTTTTCAACCATTCCACCGTTTAAATCAGAAATGCAATACCTGATGGTGTAACACGTTTCCCGTATACTGTTTTTTAGATTATACGATTCAATATAGAAGAATAGACGATCGGCTTGTTCTCCAAACAGCTTTGTCGGAGTCGGAATGACCAGCAAAGTATTTTTATAAAAAGGACTTTCTTTAGCCCCAGGTTTCCTTTCGATAGACGATGCTAACTCCACATCGCTCAATGCCACATTTCCTTGGGAAAATGGTTTTATTAAGGCGTCAAATTTGATAGAATCAATCAAAGAAGGGTTGTTCAAATCTTTGGCTATTAAAGTCACCGCATAATTTCCGGCAGGTGCAAGGAGATAAACACGATCCACAAGATCATTCCACAGCGTCATTTTGGCTGTGTCCTTAACTGTGCTCTGCATTTTCCATCCATTTTTTCTCCAAAGTGTATCATCCTTATAAATGACCAGCTGTAGCAAAACTACTGTTGAAAATTCAGATTCTTCTTTAATATAAGTCAAATAATTCTGATGGATGGCGTAATAAATCTCCCAATAGACCTGACTCGAATCATACTTAAAGACGGCGTAATCAGCCTCTAAAAGAGATTTTGACTGTCCCCATAAAAATCCTGAGTAAAATAGGAATATTACAATGCTTATAAAACCTCCCAAAACTCGTTTGTGTTTCATTTTGCATATCCTTTCAAAAAAGAGGATTGATTAACCTCTACTCGTTAAGGATTAAAAAGTAACAGCTATTGTCATTCCCGCTAAATCGGGACTCAGAATGACATTTTAAGGAGTTTTCGTTCAGACACTAATTAGTTTCTGTTGCAAAATTCCCAAAACAGGCTGAATTGTCATGCCTGCGCATGCAGGCATCTCCTTCTTTATTTGACCTAAGTATAAGTTTATAAGGGGATTCCTGCATTCGCAGGAATGACGCCGCTTCATCAGATTTCGATTTTTGCAACAAGAACTAATTAGGAGATGTCCCGATATTTCGGAACATGACATTATAAGATAAACCTTAAAAAATAAATAGAACTACTTAGTCAGATTGCAGTAGGCGAATTTAATTTTTCAATTTCAAGCTAAATAACATCCCCCCTTCAAAGGGGGGAACGATAGCACGTCCCCCTTTGAAGGGGGATTTAGGGGGATGTTCGAGCAAAATCTGACTAAGTAGTAGTAATAGTATTCAGCTTAATAATGTATCCTGTTCTGAGAATGAATAAAAAAGGGTTGGCGTATTCATAAAATCGCCAACCCTTTAACATTATCTCACCATTGTTAGAATCCGAATGTCAGAGTAAAGAACTGATTACTGTCGAAATACTCAGCCGTTCTATATGCGTAATCCAAAGAAATACGGACTGATTGACTGATGGGGTAGCTGAATCCAAAGCCGAAGCTCGGTCCGAAAAGATAAGATTTATCCCCATTTACATCACTCTCTTCCGGAGACAAACTATAGGCACCTCGTAGATAAAACATATTATTGAAGCTCAACTCTAATCCACCAGCCATTTCGTCATTGGCAAAATTATGGTTGCGGAAGTTTCCCATCGCGGTGACATTCCAATTTTCCATTGGCGCATAGTCATAAGCAATTCCAACTTCAAAAGTTGATGGAAGTTCCGATTCACTCGCCAGAACCCGAAGCCGCGTGTCTGGTGTCTGTGGTTCAGTACCGGTAATGGTTACCCGATGTTCCATATTCCCACCATCAAATTTCATTGCGGGTCCCCAATTTTTCATAACAATACCTAATCGAACACCTATAGGGGAGGTGTACTGAACACCCATATCAAAAGCAATGCCACTGCTCGTCATTTCCATAATCTTTTCGGTAATTAACTTGGCGTTGGCACCAATATAGATACGGTCAGTCATAGCTCGAGAATAAGTAACTCCAAAGTTCATGTAGGTTGGTGAAAAGGTTGCTCCGGTGCCCTCAGGCGCCTCTTCTGTGGTCACATCGATACTACCAAAGTTAAACGTCGTGAAACTAACGCCGATGGAACCGATACCTGTTCTCACACCCACCGCTGCATAACTGATTCCGATATCAGCAATATACGAGTGGTGAGAGAACATTGCTTCTACTACATGTGAAGTATTTGCCAAACCGGCGGGATTCCAATAAATAGCGCCACTTCCATTGATCGCAGCGAGGCAGGAACCTCCAAGAGAACTCCCGCGGGAACCGATAGGGATTAACAGTTCTTCAGCAGCGCTGGCGCCTTTCTTCTTCGAATGCCCAGCCTGTGCCTGGAAAACCAGCCCCATAACAAGGACTACGGTCAATCCAAATATTATAAGACATTTAAATTTCATGTGTTATCTCCTTATATTTATTTTTAGTTACCTCTAGCGGACGGGGCATGAAGAAATCTCGTCTGGCGATTGATCACAGCAAGCTTCAGGATCTTTTCCCCAACATTGGGAATTTCAATATATGCTATGTACATTCCACTTGCCACAGGGATATCTTCCATGTTGGTTAACTTCCATATATCCATTGATGTACCATTGGTATGGTTGATCGTACTGATCAACTGCCCGGATAAGGTAAAGATCCGAATGGTACATTCATCAGCCGGCAAGTTAATGAAGCTCACGAATTGGTCAAATGTCGACGTTTCAGCTTTATTTAATCCAAAATATGGATTCGGGAAAACCTTGATTTCATCAAGCCTTGCCTTGGCGATATCATTGGAAGAGACAGGCGTAAAACCTGCTGATGAAAAAGTGATATTATCACCAACTTTAACCGGATGAATGGAATGGATTGTAAAGTCAAATTCCAGGTCACTGTTCCGGCTACCACGCTGGGTTGGCCATATAGCGTAAAGCACATCAGCTCCCGGCGCCCAATTATCATCGTCATAAGCGCCGCTTTCGGCATAATCACTATTCATAATAAAAAGATATTCGCGACCTCCTAAACCATCACCAACATCGGCAGCAATCGGATCCCAGTGCATATCTGGCGCCTTGCTGTCAACTTGCTCGACAAATGCTAAGTTTATCTGTCTTGGATTATTAGGATCGCTTACATCCTCTGCCCAACCTGGAAACGTGCCTACACCTTTAAAGGCATATCCTGGTCTTTCGTATACATAGGCCTTCTGCCATTTGGATTGGTCGTTAACGAAATGAATGGTTACATCAACGTAATCAGATGGTGTCAATCCTTCTGAACCAAAGAAATTTACGCCAATATCCATTCCTCCCCAAAAGGTTAAACCTCCCCAGTTAACACCGGTGATCCAGCGGTCGGCATTAGGTGTGGCTGTAAAACCACCATAAGGTGCGCCATAGGATCCATAAGTGCCAACATTAACATTGATACCATAAGCGCCTGGCTCCGGTGCAATAACTTTACACATCAAGCCGTCGAAAACCGCATAATCATCTTCTAATCCAAGAATATTTTCCCATCTTTCAACGACAATCTCACCGGTAGTCACGTCAGTAATTTTAAAGGCATTGGCGAAGCCACTATCGGGACCTGAATCTGAAAATATAAAATCAACCCGATAGTCGTGTCCGGTTATTTGAGTAGGATCAACTACCTTTACTGTCGCAGAAATATCTCCTGCGCCAACACCGTCCCCAGGAACAACAGTTGTTTCTATTGTTTGCTCGGTCTTGGTTCTCAGTTCTGTCTTCAACTCTGGTTTATGAGGAACAGCAGTAATAGGAATAATGCCATTCTCTAGGCTCTTGGGAGTTCCTTCCGCATTATAGGTATAGCCAGTCACTGCAAAGTAATAGTGTTTACCGTTAATCAGCGGCGTATTCCCTTGAAGTACATCCTGGTCGATTAAAATAGAGTATTGAAGACCATGATCGGTACCGAACTGAACAGGTTTGATCAGGGTCTCGTCCACATCTGGGTCGTAGGCTTCATCCCAGATCTTGGTGACGAAATTCTGTTTATCAAAAGTGGCGATTCGGGTCCACTTACCAGTTTCATCCCCGGCTACCGAGGGAGCCTGCCAGACGTTATATCCCTCGAACTCATAGCCAGCTTCATCTTTATAATCTCTAGCGGTGTTATCCCAGGAAAGGACAAGCTCCTTATCCCCTTCAAAAACAGTCACTTGTGGCTGTGGTGGTGGTGCCCCGACTTTCCAATTTGAATCATAAGCAAACTGTGCCACCTTATCATTGTATTTCATGACTGAAATGGAATTAAGATAGTTGGTTCCCAGACCAGCGACGATGCCAGCGACAACTTCCATGGGCTGTCCCCTCTTTAATGTGAAAGGGCCCGATGATAAAACCATCCTCATATCCCCGGGAGGAGATTCTGCACTACCCAACCAGCCCGTTCCTTTTACCGGATCTCCTGAGTTAACGAATTTTGAGGCTTCACCGGTAGTAGGATCAATAAAGGGAGAACCATCCCAAACGAATCCCCTAACATAGTTATAGGCTTCGTTACCGCCTTCTGCGGATTGCAGTGTCGGATCTGAGAAAGTCGCATTACTGTTGATGTACTTAACAAATGCTGTCATTGGCAGCACTCTCATGTCGGGAAAGACTCCAGAGGGTAGATATGCTGTATCCCCTGGAGATTCCATCAATGGTCCCTGGAAAAAATCGCAGCCTATTGCCGGTGGTTGATACCCGTAATAAGGATCATACGCGGTACCGTTATAGACATAGCCGACACTCAAATCGGTATCACAGGCTACATAATCGTCAGTCGCTTCTCCCAGGTCAGGATCAAAGAAAATAGCAACGTAAGCGTCTACCAAATCAACTGGACCTTTGTTGATGAACTCAAACCTCATAAACATACAGTCGCCTAATGGACCAGCCTGGCTGTAGCCCCAGACCGTCTGACGCACCTCAAGTCCGATGGGTGGTGTCTGCCATACAGCCTGATGAGCCGCTGGGTCTGCATCATTGTACACGCAAAAAAGCATCTGGTCTCCGATCACTTCAGCAGGACAACCTTGATCGATCGCAACCTGGTCTACGACATCACCCTTATTATATTTATAAACAATATACTCAGATTTAGTCGGATCATCCGGGGCGCCGCTATCCAGGATTTTACCCGGTCTTAAATCTGTGGAGTAATCAGCAGCACAGGCTCGTAGTTCATGATTATCAGCCGTCAGTCCGAGCAGCCACAGACCCGCAGTGTAAATTGCCAAATTTCCGGATCCTTTAGGGTATTCTAAACCTGAATATCCGGTTGGCGGGTCATTGGCGAATAATCCATCATTAATGATCCAGCAACTGATGCGGTTGACATCAAATTGCGCCGCAGCATGTAGATCAGTGGGCTTACGCAATCCTTTTTTGTCTTTGTAATCATAGTTTTTTCCGGCTATCAACATACTGGACATCAGACCAAAGACAAAAACCAGGGTCAGTAAGCCGATGAAACTCTTATTTTTCATAATATTTTTCTCCTTGTTTTTAATCACTCAGAAATTAGGCACTCCAAAATCCTTTCACTTTACAGGATTTTAATGTCCCTCTCTGGTTTGGTTTTACAGCATAATCTTCAACCCCAATCGTACCTGGCGAGGCGCCTGGTATCCCCATGTACCGCAATTGGTCAACAGCGCCTGATACCAGCGTTGGTACTCACCTTCGCCGTAAATCGCATCAAAGGCTGCTGCTCGCTGTTTGCCGTCATTTGTCTCTAAGTGCCCATCCGAATCAGGGGTTCCGGTCTGGCGCCAAACATTTGTCACCGATTTGGTATTTAAGAGGTTGAGCGTCCACAAGTAGACATTGAGATCCAATCCACCTACGGAAAAAGTCTTATCAAGTTGGGCGTTAAGTTGGTAGAACCACGGCTGATTTGATTGATTCCACGATTCGAGAGGAGTAGCCGCCGTATAGCCGAATACTTCACTGAAAGCATCCCCGGCTACGGTCCTGGTGTATGGAGATCCGCTGTTAAAATAGAACATACAACTCAATCCCACATTGCCCAATGGATATCCACCGAATAAAGTGGGTCCGTCATCAGCATGGAATCTGACATCGACATTGACCGTTCCTCTGTGGCGTTGGTCAAATTCTAAAGGCATAATGACCTGTGGGAAATATGGATTGTCCTCAGTCCATGCAATATCAAAAGCGTTACCAGAGGTTGAACCTGTTCCGTCAGCAAACGACAACGTATAGTTGGCTTGTGCCGAAACGCGCATGACTCGCCTCAGGCGGAAGTCAATAGAAATACCTTTCACAGTAGAAAAGTCTTCGTTCATATTGATCCAGGGAGCTTCATAGGGAGCACCTTCCACTGGGATCACGGTTCGCATTGCGATTTGATCCTGGGTATCCTTGTAAAACGCAGTAATATCCAATGAAGCATTATCCCCAAACTGCTGGGCGAAGCCAAATTCGTACTGGGTCTGCCGTTCCGGTTTCAAGTTGGGATTAGGATACTGTCGTGCATAACCGGCTGAAAACAGGGCATGTGAAAAATAACCCCAGCTTTCAAAAACATCTAACAGCCGAGTTAGCTGGACGAACTTACCGAATTGGGCATGGAACACGGTCTTATCAGTGACCGGAAAGGAGCAGCTTAACCGGGGGCTGACGTAAGTGTAAGCCTTTCCCTCCACAAAACTTTCCTCATCGATGAAGCCGGTGCTTGCCACACCAATATCCCTGATATTTTGCAATCGATCCGATCCGGTTTTGTAGTAATCAAATCTGACGCCGGCATTGAGAACCAGATCATTCAACTCGATTTTATCTTGAATGTAGTAACCGGCAAAAATCGGATGTGGCGGTGCATCTTTACCGTCAAATGCAATCTTCTCGCCAGCTACGTTGACCTCATATGTTTGGCTCTTGTCGATCTTATTGCCATAGATATCATATCCATAATTCCGCAGAAAGGAGCGATGGGTGGTATAGTCGGTCATCTCATTTATAGTCCCGATGGTGCTCCGCTGGGTTGCAAACGCCTGAAGCATTCCTGTGGTCGAGATCTGGTAACGCCGGAGCGTGTAATAATTAAATTCTCCACCGGTCTTAACCTCGTGTTGTTTACCAAACTGCTTGGTAAGATCAAGCTTCACACCCATATAGCTCTCGCTTCTCTTTTCAAAAACATTATATGGTCTATTGATCGGATCATGGTTGATTCCAATCGGGTGAAAATATGTTTTGACGACTCCGGTGTCAACAAAAGCGTCATTGAACTGTGGATCGCTTGCCGCTCTGATATTATCCCACCAAATTTTATCACCTCGCTTATAACCGGAGAAGAAATAGTTTAGGTTCACGGTATAGAACATGGTCGGATCGACAGCGTGCGTAAGCTGCGCATAGCCGCTATAATTCGTATACTCTCGTTTTTCAGGTCGACTGGGATCCGTTATTATACTTTCTGGATCTCCATTGGTGTTTGATAGATTTCGTCTAAAATAACCGGAACCGCCGATTTTCAACCGAAAGGGCTGGCGATCCCATATAATATTTCCATTTACTGTATAACCTTTATTAGCTCCACCAGGAAGTCTTCCTGGGGGAACATCAGCATAAAGCTGTAGGGTGTCGGTCACTGTTGATGCCCATGGTTTCCCCTGGTCAATGTTCCACGATCGGATGATTGCAAGAGAATCCTGCTGCCATCCTTCAAACCAGGTGGCATTACTTTTCCGATATAAATGCTGACCTGCCACATAGAACCTGACATTTTTTAAAAGGGGAACCGGTCCGCCGGCGGTAAGGTAGTAATCATCATATCCATAGGAATAGAGTTTATCGATACCAAGAATCCGGTGTCCATTTTTCTCATCATAAACAGAGAAGATATCATCAGAAACCATCTCGGCTGAAAAGTGATAATCACGACCCCCGGTTTTGGTTACCGTATTCACGACACCCGAATTGGCGAAACCATACTCTGCGGTCATTCCACCAGCCTGGTAGCTAATCTCCTCAATGGCACGATCTACGAGATTGAGAGCATCACCTCCATCTCTGATAGAAGTCGTGTAAACACCATCGACATATCGAGCATTCTCGTGGTCTCGACCGCCCCGAATATGAAGACCATCTTCTTCAACCGCTCCTGCCTGTCGGGCAACAACAGCAGCGACACCGCGGATCGGCATGTTCTCGAGATCCTCTGAGCGCATTACACGAATATAGTTGGTAGCATTTTTGGATACCAAGGGTCGTTCGGCCATAATTTCAACCACCTCAGCTGCTATTGCTTCAAGCGGTAAAGCAAAGTTAACTTCTGTGGTTAAGTCCATAGTAACCTTAACATTACTAATCCTAACATTCTGGTAACCAACAAAACTGGCTTTTACCGTATAGGTACCAACTGGAACATTAAGTATAATGTACCTGCCATCTAAATCTGTAGCCGCACCCATAGTAGTACCTTCAACCATTACGTTAGTACCAGGTAATGCGTCGCCTGTTTCCTTGTCTGTTACTGTTCCTCTAATTTTTCCTGTTATTCCAGCAGAAACAAGCGCCGGTAAAAGCAGAACCAAAATTATACAGCTAAATAAAATTTGCTTAGACATACTTGGTCCTCCCTAATAATCGGTTTCTTTATTAATTAGTAATTAATGTACTTCTAAAACGACTGCTTAAAGTGATTACCCTGTTACGCCTCACCTCCTTCTCAATTTTTATTATAATTCATTTTTTTATAATATAATTTTTATTTTTAGCAAATCACCTCCTCCAATTTTTATAGTTATCAACTTGAAAAATTTTATTTAAATATAGTAAAGTCTTTCAACAATGCTTTGGTTGCGTTCAACTATAACTACATAAAATAATATTCTCAATAAAGATATAAAAACCTTTATCCAGTATAAAAAAATTAAATTATTTTGAAACCTTTTTGAAATTCTAACGTAATACTGAGGGCAAAAATAAAAGACCCTCTCGTTGGTCTCTTGCCAACAAGAATCTTTTCTTTTTGCTCATCAAATTTTATAAGGTCATAAATGGTCGTCTGGCAACCCCATTTATGGCCTTTTTATTTAAACTGTATATTATAGCAAATTTGTTGCCAAATTGTAACAAATTCAATTATTGGACGTAAGTTCTTTATTTCTGGTATGAATAAATTATTCACAGACTTTTCTAAACTGTTCCGTGCAATTTTTTGCATGAATTAGTGTGAAATAAATTGCACTATTCCCCTACCTTAGTTACCATTTCAATCCATTTTTCCATTTTATTTCAAAATAATATTTACATCAATAACGAGTATCTTTTTAAGATAGTGTGCCCCTTGTCATGTTACTGGTATGTAAAAATATATAACAATTATTATCTTATTTTACTTAAAGAATTTTCTGCTGCAACTTGAAGATCAATATCTCCAGATTCGTTTTTGATCTTTTCAAGTAGAGGTACTGCCTGACTTACATTTAAAATCCCTAACATTCCAATGGCATGTGACTTTACACCTGGCGGAGCATCCTCTGAACAATCCATTAGAACTTGATGCAATTTTTGATCGTATGGTGCGCAGTTTTTCCATGCATCCAGCGCTGTATTTCGTATATGCTCATGATATTTTTCGTTACTAAATGGTTCAATATCTGGAACCAATTGTTTGTCACCAATAATTTCAAAAGTACTTAAACATGCCAGCGCAATCTCATCATACCAGGCAGGTCGGTTTATCTGCTGACGAATGAAATCGATATTGGCATCAGGATTTGTTCTGGCAAGAGAGACAATAGCTGTTGCAACGATGTCCGAATGCGAATCCTGTTTGATGACGTGTTTCAATATTTTCTCAGCAAAATTTATCCTGAAATTGGGCAAAGCCAGAACTGCTGCTTTTCGAATTCGATAATCAGGCGATTTTAATGCCTTCGATAATTCTTTTTCTGCTTCGGGAGTGCGAAGTTTGCCCAACAAAAGAGCGGCTTCGGCTTTCAACCCCCAAAAGAATTGACCTGATAAAATATTTGAAATGGTCGGTAATGATTTTGGGTGGACTGGATATTTTTGTGCCATTTGTCTTAACGCCCAGATACGACCAGGCAGTTCATCATTGTTTATTTGATAGAGCAATTCGTTAAGTGATTTGCCAAATCGAATTTCGGCAACCAGTGCACCTTCGCCATCAAAACTAATCATTAATGGCTTTTCACCACAATCCAATAGAAATTGATCGACTTGGCTCTTTACCCAGACTGTTTCCTTTTTCGTTCCTTTTGAAGTGGCAATGGTTATTCCCACAGGTAGTGTAAATAAATTCTGCCCTTCAATAATAGGCTGAATTTGTTTAACTGTTAGATCGATGAGTTTTTGATCGTTTAAATAATTATAGCTGACTTCAAAGATGGGGTATCCGCCGCCATAGACCCAATCATCAAAAAACCAGTCTAAATTTTTTCCTGTTGCTTCTTCAATTGCTATCTTAAAATCTGTGCTGATTACATTTGAAAATTCATGCTTACGGAGAAAATAACTCATTGTCCGAAAGAAATCTTCATCGCCCAGAATACTTCTCAATGTATGAACGATAAGGGCGCCTTTGAAATAGGTGATTTCTATGGTATACATGTCTCCAGGGGTGTCGTAATATGCATATTCCAATGGACGAATAACATGATTTTTAGCCACATAATTCAGATATCGATCAAGCGCTTCCCGCCTGACCAGGTGAAATTCATCTTTGCCCAGGGCTTCTTCATCCCAGAGCATATTACAATAAGTAGCAAAGCTTTCGTTCAGCCAGAGATAATTTAGACTGCGGCAGGTCAGGTTATTCCCGAACCAATGATGCGCCAGTTCATGAGAAATTAGTGCCTCGGCAGACCAGACTTGATAGTATCTCTCGAAGTCAGGAGGACCAAAGTTATCAGGCGCCTGCTCATCTCTCAATACAGAAGCCCGATGACCCGTGACCGAAGTATGTTCCATCGCTCCAATTGAATAATCAGGAAAGGCAACTTGATCGTACTTATCCCAGGGATATTTATAATTAAATTTATTGGAAAAAAACTCCACCATTTTGGTCGTGTTACGGAATGCATAAGCCCCTTGCTTTAATCTTCCTTCTGGCACCCAATAGCTAAGCGGGATTTTACCAAAAGCAGGATGTAAATCCTCTTGTTCAAATTCGCCTATATAAATGGAAATGAGGTAATTCGAGTGTGGCAACTCCTGTTTCCAGTAAAAAGTCTGATTGCCAGACTCATGTTTTTCAACGTTTATTAATTTTCCATTGGAAATTACACTATAAGGCTGTGGTACGGTTACCACCATTTCCATCGAAAATTTATCATTAACCTCATTATAAATGGGAAGCCAGTTTGCATGAAGTCCGCCTTCCCCGTAGGTGTAAATATAGAATTGACCATCATGATCATAATCCTTCAAAAAATACATGCCGGCATTGGGTTGAGCTGAATAACTAATTGTTATGGTTAATGTATCTTTTGGCGAATACTGCTGATCAAGGGTTACATCTAAAATCTGGGCATGATGATTATATGTTAATGGCTGAGTTGTGTTTTTTTGTAATAAATCGATTCCTTCAATCTTTAGCCTGATGGCGTCTAATTGGAATATATTAGACTTACATAATGGTCTGAAAGTAATGGACGCTTTTCCAGCCACCTCTCGTTGATTGAAATTAATTTTTAATTCAGCTTTATAATGAATTAAATCAATTGTTCGTTCCCGGATTCGATGATGTTTTCCCTGCGGTAAGCTTTGGGCATAAATTGAATCACTAAAGATAAGGGCTAAGATAATAGAAATGAACAGGACGAAGATTTTGGTTTTAGACATTTCTTTTCTCCTGGTAACTTATTATAACCTAATAGTTAACCTCCTATGCAACTCTTAATTTTGATTTCAGAACAAGGATTGAAGAGTTACGATTTTAGAAGTATTTCTGATTTCATGGCTTCTGTTTTTCACACAGCATTCCTTCTTAAATCAAAAATCGTTAATCTTTATTCGTAAATCAATATTTTCTTTCATAACAAAAAAAGTGAGCAGGGATGTCAACTACTACATTATAACTAATTATTCAGTGAATTGGTCCGATCGCTTTAGAATTGATTATCAATTAACCACAATTTGATTTCAGACTCTTTTAAAAATTTTCCTTTGTAAATTATAATTTTCCTCGATACAAAAAGGAACATTCACAGGCACTTTCTTTTATATTTTTTCTGTGTTTGTGCCTTCCAGAGGTGGATAATATGTATAACTCGATTTTTTCTACGGCAATGACCTCGCCACCCGAAAACCAACAAACGATTGACCTAAATAATTGTGATCAGCCTGGTCTGGAATGATCCCACGAAAGGCGGATCGGCAAAACTGGGACGGAATGATCCAGGAACCACCTCGCCAGAGCGCTAATTTATCAGGAAGTCTGCCAATGGGCATCGGCATCGCAGGACCGGGACCGATGGGATTTTGCGCAGGACTATTGGCGTAGTAATTTTCATCATAGACATCAAAAATGTATTCCGCAGCGTTTCCACTCATATCATATAACCCGTAAGGATTCGGAGGAAAGGACCCCACTGGTGCTAAGCCATCATAAATATCGTTTCCACCAACACCAGCATAGTTAGCCAGATCGTGACTGATACTACCATCATAAGTGCCATATTCAAGTTGTTGACCACCTCG
>JABAOH010020678.1_pt1 | contig 13955 bp, 10 predicted proteins | sample 7062181 | NCBI WGS metagenome assembly JABAOH01 (sample SAMN14538630, study PRJNA623070) | marine sediment metagenome | biome: marine biome [ENVO:00000428]; feature: marine pelagic biome [ENVO:01000023]; material: deep marine sediment [ENVO:00002113]; isolation source: pool of 5 deep marine... | reverse complement strand
GGCAATAAGCACTTTAGGATTATTTCAGAAAAAGAGTTCTACTACCATCATAGGTAACATTTTTCTAAGGAGAGTACATGTTACCTCTTTTGGATAATTATAGGTATTCATTAATGTTTTTCGACAAATCACACTTATACAACTAATGGTACCGATCTCAATTGACATTACACAAAGGAAATAAAGGAATAATTATTTATGTAGTGTTCGTCTTAACGATATTTTATAAGATATAACTTAGTATTTTTTGTAGTATTGGGAATATATCAATAAATCTCAACCAACATGATGTTCTGGTTCAATTTATTATCAATTACTACCACCTCAACAATAATGCCAAAAGAAAAATGAAAAAACCTTTATCATTAGTTCATTATTATCATAATTGCTTTCATTAATTTTTTTATCATGATTAATTTTTAAATAAAACCTAGCAAAACAAAATAGTGGTAATGTAAATTCACCACATGAAGGAAGTACAGAAATTGTTTCACCTGGTGCTAAACCATATTTTAAATTCTTTGAATAAACATCCTTATAGATAGTCCACGTATCAAACAACCAAAAAAAGGTTCTTTTTACTGTGAACTCAACAGTTAAATTTCCATATGCATAATCATCACCTTGATTTTTAATATAACCATATACATAATAAAAATGTGAACCAGGATCATGTTCCCAAAAAACTATGTCTTTAACTATTAATTCAGGTAAACCATCATTAAGACTTGGATTCTCATTCAAATCAGATGATTTAGTTTCAACGGCAAAAGCAGGTTGAACACCAACACCTATAAACAATACAACTACACCCATTACAAAGGTTTTACATAACAAATCTTTTTTCATATTATACCTCCTCTGCAAATTACCATGGAATTTTTAGTATTTAAAACATGTCTACAGATTTATTACAAATTGCGGAAAAAAAGCTTTGCACCCATATTATTAATTCTGCACCCAAATTAATGTTTTACAGTAGTTACTAAGAGCTTTGTCCTAAAAATCCATTTTGCACGTAACGTGAATTACCAGATAAAGCCAACTTCTCATAACATGATTTTTATAATCGATGTTAAATAACCGCTCCGATTATGTTCAATATTCCATTAACAGCATATTGAACGTTTTTACTGGTTGCCTGAATCTCTTTATGGACCACTTTCGACATAAACTGGAGTAGTCAATGTTAAAATAACTATCATAATTATCAGTGTTATTACACCAAGTATGAGTCCAATACTCCCATAGCTATCTCTACGTTTCCTCGCAAATTGGCCAAAGACCGCCGCTAAAATTGCTATAGGTATAGCTATTATATCACTTCTGAAAGGTAATCCAATCCAAGGTAAAAATAGTAGAATTATACCTAGTATTCCTAAAACAACTGCTGCAATTCCAATATTTGTATGTTCTTCTTTTTCCACCATGTATTTCTTCTCTCAACCTACAATTTCATAACATTTCTTTCTCAGTTTTTATTTATATACTGTCTGAAAATGTTCGGAAAAAACCATAAGAATTACTGATTTTTTCTATTTTCAAACCTCCTTCTTTTTCCATTTATCTTTATTAGCAAGACCAATTGCCATATAACATAAACCCATTACTGTAAAACCAAAAAAAGCAGGGCTAACTGTTATCATAGATATTATTCCCATTGGTAAAAAACAAATTCCCATAATGAAAAATGCTTGATAATCAGGCTCCTCATATTTGCCTTCTTTTTTCTTTTTCCAAACAATTAGTGTTAAGAGGATACCCACAAATACCAATAACGCAATAATTCCTATAACAATTAATATCCATTCGAACATTTTTATACCTAATATATACATAGAAAAGTAGAATATTTAAGAATTATTATGGAAAAAATTGTACAAAATAACATTCCTTGGCAGATTCTATCAACTTAACGTACAAAGATCGCTCAGTACTTTTAGTAAATTCTCTCCTGTCAAATTGCCGTTCTTTATCATTTTTTTTCTTTAACATCTATTATTATACAACAATCCTAATAAAATATCTATAATGTATATAAACTGTACAATAATGTACATTTATTAACTATTTTTAAATAGTAATTTATATATACTGTTTATGTAGAAAATGAAAAATACTACATTTGGAAAAGGATTGGTAGTTGGAATAGTAATCTTGTTTTTTGGAGTTGCAAGTATATCTGGTATCGCTTCTCATATTAACCAGATACCTTTTGCCAATGGAAGAATAGTGCCTATTCATAAGGAAATGGTTGAAATTACCTGTGGATTATCTACAACAACAGGTATAATTGAAATAAGAAAAGAAATATGTGTTGAGGATGTAAAAAAACTTTCACAATTAATGAATGAGTCAAGAGAGGCAATTAGATCTTTACAGAGTTTTAACTTATCAACTGAAGAAATAAATGAGGCAAATCAAATCCTCGATACTGCAATCTCTGAACTGAAGAGATTCGACCTCCTTCCAACGACCATGAACCTAGAGGAAGTTAGAGATTTTATTACAGGTGCATTTGGTGAACAGATTTATGATAAGCATTTAAAAAAGCTTGAATTGGAAACGATGATGATTCAAGACCAGGCAAGCTTTGATTTAAAAACGAATATAGCCTGCCGCGTCTTTGGTAGTGGAGCTCCTATGGGTATATTTCCTTTAAGCTCTCCCTTTGTTGTATTAGTTAAAATATTTAATAAATTATGGGATATTGCTATTGAAAATGGATTACCTATTTTTTGTTATATTTTTAGGAAATTGGTCGAATTTTGTAATACTATACTTATGTTCATTGGAATACGTCCTAGGATTTTAATACCAATAGGTATAATCTATCTTGAACCTATTTTTCAGGGATGGAACACAGAGCCTGCTTCATTAAGCACAAAGGGTATACTTGGATCTTGGCATATTCATGACTTAGATAGAATCGATGTATTTACATTTGGTTTTATTGGTATCTATGGTTTTTTTGGAATGTTTGGTTTCGCCCCGTTTATCATCGCCTGTTGATGAAAAACTCTATCATTCTCAAATTTTATGTTAATAAATTATTTAAATTGATTAGTCCTTTTATCAATTTCCCTTCTGTTGAATGGCTATTCTTTCTCATTTTTTTACATTCGGAAGTACTGTATGTACTTTTTATCGGTCTTTTCCTAATCTGTTGATGTTGAATAAAAGTGCAAAATGGTGAATAAAAGTGCAAAGCAACAACTACTTTTTAATTTTGAAAAATCTCTAAAAAATCTAAAAAAAATATTATGATTGACCAAGTTTTATTCACAAAGTTTTTTTAACATTGATTTGATAAATTAAATATTCTGATGAAAAAAATTAAGATCATTAATAAAAAACCTATTATTAAGGTTAAAGTTCTTCTTCTTATTATTAGTTTATCGACAGCATTTATTTCCCCGTTAGTTGCTGCTGAAAATGTCAATGATTTTTATGTTATTACCATAAATTATTCGTTTACACAACCCATTATTAAAAAGGTGGACGTTGGTAAAGACGTTTATGACACGATAATTATGTCATCTGCTCCTAATAGCGGCAATGTTGGCGAACCATGTTTACCTGCGAGAGGAGCTTATATCTTGTTACCACAAAAAACAAAAATTAATAAGATAAGCTTTTCTACTGATAATAAAATATCACTTGGAGTTGATTTCAAGGTTATACCAGTAAGTCAGCCGATTCCCTTATCACAGATCAGCTTAACCTCTGTTCCAATCCCCAATGAAAAAATCTATGAAACTACTGAAATGTATCCTGGAAAAGTATTTACTGAAATTGGTACCTATAGTTTTAGAGGATATGAAATCCTTGTTCTCATGCTTCATCCTGTTCAATATGTTCCAGGTACAGGTGAACTTATTTATTATGAAAATATAACGATTTCTGTTGAAACTGTTAGAGATAAATATATAAATACTTTATTTCGTGGATTAAAGCAGGATACATCCGAACTAAGAACTAAGGTTGATAATCCTGAGGTTATTACTGCATATTCAAATACATTGTTATATTCTGATTTATTCGATAGCTATGAACTTCTTATTATTACTACTGATGAATTAAAAGATGCTTTTGAAAGGTTAAAGGATGTACATACTGCTGAAGGGATTAATACAGTGATTAAGACGTTAACCGATATTGGAGGAAGCACCCCTGAGGATATTCGGGATTTTATTAGAGATGAATATGTCAAACACAATATTGAGTATGTTCTCCTGGGAGGAGATGACAATATCGTCCCTGCAAGGCAACTATGTGTAAGATCTTGGCCAGGTGGTCCTACTGATGATATGCCTTCTGATCTTTATTATGGATGTCTTGATGGAACCTATAACTTTGATGGTGATAGTAACTGGGGTGAACCGACAGATGGCGAAGGTGGTGGTGATGTCGACTTAGTTGCTGAGGTATATGTGGGTAGAGCATGTGTAGATAATAGGGAAGAAGTAGGATTTTTTATTAATAAAACAATTTCATATCTCACCGCTGATCCTGATGATGATTATTTAGATAATGCGTTTATGGTCGGTGAATATATTGGTATATGGGGAGAAGGAAAATGGGGCGGTGATTATATGGATGAGCTTATTGACGGTTGTAGTGATCATGGATATACAACTTTGGGGATACCTTCTGATGAGTACAATATTAGTATGTTATATGATCGGGATTGGGGATGGCCTTATTGGTCCAAAGAAGAACTGATTATGCGCATTAATAATAATACTCATATCATTAATCATCTTGGCCATGGACATAATTTTCATGTTATGAAACTTGATGAACCAGTTCTTTATGATTTCCTTTACAATGAGGTGATTGGTGAATGTCATGATATTATGGAGAATCTTACAAATAATAAGTATTTCTTTGTATATAGTCAGGCGTGTTATGCTGGTGCTTTCGATAACAGAAGTATTAACTTAACTGGGAATCCTCCAATTATTCCATATGATTGTATAGCTGAATATTTTTCTGTTAAATCAGAACATGGTGCTTTTGCGGTGATTATGAACGCACGTAATGGAATTGGCTCAGGGGATTATACTACTGATGCTCCTTCTCAACGGTATCATAGGGAATATTGGGATGCTGTTTTTGGAGAAGGAAAATCACAAATAAGTAAAGCAAATCAGGATTCCAAAGAAGATAACCTCTACCGAATTAATGAAGATGCAATGAGATATTGCTATTATCAGCTAAATCTACTTGGAGATCCAACAATTGATTTCTTCAAACATATCAATAATTCACCACCTATGCCGCCTTTTATTGTCGGCAAAAAAAATGGAAAAGTAGGGCAATCTTATGACTATACATTTGTGTCAATAGATCCAGAAGATAATGATATTTGGTATTATATTGACTGGGGCGATGGTAAAATAGAGAATTGGATCGGTCCAAACGAATCTGGAGAGGAAGTAACTGTATCTCATAATTGGTCAGAACAAGGGAAATATACCATTAAAGCTAGAGCTAAGGATACTAATAATCTTTGGGGTCCATGGAATAAACTACAGGTTACCATGCCAAGAAATAGAATTTTAACTAATTCGTTGTTCCAATGGTTTTTAAAACATTTTCCATTACTTCAAAAAGTATTGTTATATCTTATTGAATAAGACTTTAACATAGGTGCACAAATAATACCTAAAAGTAGCTATTTTTTGTGCAGAAATAAGAATTTTTGTGCAGAGTAGTTAATTTTAAATAAATGTAAAAATAAGTAACTGTTTACTCCCTCGATAAAATATAAATTAAGACAGCAATTAATTCTAAGACAATTAATATATTGGCCAATGTTTCACCTGTTGCTACACCAGTATTTTCTTATAATATATTTTGCAATTCTATTGCCTCTGGTAGTATTAACATCCCTTGCTGCCATTGATTTATCAAGTAATTTTTCTCTGGGGTAGATAAGGATTAGATTTTTTTATTTCCTTAATACTTTTAATTATTGTAGGTGGGGGATGTTTTGCAACACTGCCAAATGTCTTAATAAATACATTAAAATCTCCTTTCATTTCAGAAAGAGTGCTATTAGCTTTTAATAAAGGATATTAAGCTTGCATTAACGAAGCCAATTTTAATATTTATATGCTCTTTTCTTTGACAGATCTCCTTTATAATATTAATATTCCTAATATAAAGGTCTTTTTAGAGTATGCAGCTGAGCTTAATGGATGGTCTAGGTTTACTCTTATCGTTACTGGTCCAAATCCAATAATTATGTTTGACTGAATTGTTTTAAGTTGATGCGCTGGAATATCAATAGTTCCTGAAGAACTACCACCTAGTAATATTAATCCACCCTCAAGGTTAATCTCCCAACTCACATCATTTGCATCAGCTTCTCCTATATTTACTAATTCTGCGTCTACTCTAAATAATCTACCACCTATTTTGATAATATCAAGGTCAGGTGCTTCAATAATTGTAATTGTGTGTGGCTCTGACCAGTCGCTTTCTGTACCATTTATATCCTTGGCTTTAACATGTACATCATAATCACCTGCTTCAGCCCACTCATAAGAGGCTTCTACTGTTTCTCCAGAGGAATAAAAACCCAGCCATTTACTAAATATACCATCTCCCCAATCAAACATGTAATATATTTTATCTCCATCTGGATCTGTTGTAGTACTTGTGAACTTGTATTCAGTTCCAGTTACCCCATTAGTTGGCCCATCAGGTTTCTCAGGTATCTCTGGAGGAGCATTTTCATCAGGAGGTACTGCAATAGTATCATCGACATAATAGGCATCAAAAGGATTATCTGAAGGTGGGTATGCATAACCTTGATGCCATTCGTCATTAAACACTGCTGCAATTACCATGATATTATCTACAGTTATGCTGGGGAAACCATGAGCGCTACCATTCCAAATTGTAGAATCAGACCATGTGCTACCAGCAGGAATGGAAATAACCTTGCCAGTACCATCATCCTTAAATGCAAAGTCTAAAAGTGGAAATGTGTAAGGTTCACCTGTTGTATCCTTCCAACCCATACTTGAAACAATTTCTGTGATATAGACACGAATAGTACCATCATAGGTACTATCCTCATTATTATCAACTGAGACATCAATTTTCATCTCTGTACCACCAAGCCATAAAACATTAAGATCAATATCTACATCATATACTTCTCTGTTGCCACAAGTAACAATAGCTGCTCTTTGATCATCCTCAACACCAACATAACCACCAACAACCACTTTATCACCACCGTCAAAATAGACTGTTGGGTATCCATAGAGATTTAACTCATCAAACAATCGGGGGTCACATACAGGTATATTTTTATCTCGTACTAAAGAAACATAATAAAATGGATAATCCCCACTAGCATATATGTTCTTCAATGCTGTATGTGCATAATGACAAAATCCACACCATGTAGCAGTTCCATATTCTCCAAGAACTGTATGGGTAAAATCACGTTTTTCATTATTTATTTTCTTATAATTTATAGCATCAGAATCTAGTTTTTCAATGTCTTTATCAAATGCAACAGCTCCAAATCCATTTATGATTAAAATTCCCACTACTAATATAAGCAATATTTTTTTCATAATATTACCTCCACTATTTTATATATTTACATCATATTAACAGTATATAATATTTTTTACAAATTTATCACTAATTGTCGAACTTTGAATACCTTTTTTAAAACTAGATTAAATCTGAACTTATATTAAAAATACTTTTATAATGAAATCATCCATCTTTTATTTCGAATGATTTTTCAGAAAAAGATAATTTATTATTTGCAGAGTCAAAAGCTTCAATTTAATAAGTAACAATAGTTCCAGTAGGAAATTGTCCTAATTCTAAATTAAAAATTAGATATTTGATTCGTTTATTAATGGATCTTTCTCATGTCGCTCTAGCTTTGCACCCAAACTCAGAAAAAATCACTACTTTGGGTGCAGAATTGGGACTTTGGGTGCAGAATCAACTAAGGGTGCAAAAACGCGAATAAAAATGTAAATCATTAAATTATAGTATATTTGATGATTTGTACGAAAACATTTTTTTAATACTTTTATTATCATATTGTAAAAATTTCTGAAAGAATATTTTTTATATATTTGTAACTTACTTTAAATAAATGGAGGAATAATATGAATAAAACCACTTTATGGAAGAAAGGTTTGGTAGTTGGAATGATCTGTTTGTTGATGCTATTATCGATTCCAATTACAATTAGTAATGAAGATTATTTTAAAAATAATTACAGCAGTGATTTTGGAATTTTATCTCTAAAGGCAGAAAGTGCAGATATTTTTTATTCTGATTATGGTCACATAGGTCAAATATGGCTTCCAAATCATTTCATTCAGTTAAATATTTATGGAGGAGAAATGGAATTGAAGATCAATGGTAGAACACAGCAAGTGGAACCTCCAGTCTATATCATGCTGAGACGTTTTTTTGGATTTGGCCCATTAGTTCATAATAGTAAATATGAACAAGACATAAGTGTTAATTTTTTTGGAATATGCGGAGAAACAATAGCTATACCATTTGATGTACTTATCGATTATATATATGAACAGCATGTTTTTAATGTCGATGATATTACGGATTTTGGACAGACTGCATGGGGATTAACCTCAGCAAATTTTAATGATGACCAGTATGTTGATTTTGCAGTATCCTCTGCAACCGTTCCATTTTCATCTTCAACGATCTCTGTCTTTTATAATGATGGTAATTTAGGTTTTACGCAGGATGATGTTTTTACGTTTTCATATTCCTACATAAGTGACTTAGACTCAGGTGATTACGATAATGACGGCGATATTGATTTATTGTTCACTTATTCTGAGTATGTATGGGATCAAGGCCTCCCGGTTAATGTCAATGGAACAGTGAACCTATTATTAAACGATGGAAATAATAGTTTTGGCAATTTATCTATGGTTGCCTGGCATGGTCCAGGTATCCCACATCATCATGAAAACAGGATTAATCCACAGCTCACCTCGGCAGATTTCGACATGGATGGTGACATCGATTTTCTAGTTGGTGACAACAGTGGCAAAGTTGAGTTTTACATAAACAATGGTTCTGGAGATTTCACGAGCAATGGAGTCATCCATGATTTTGGTTATTGCAGCTGGGGTATAACATCTGAAGATTATGATTCCGATGGTGATATTGATTTTATGGTTGCTTCAGGCATATCCCCAGTTTATTTTGACGGGCATATATATCTAAAACAAAACATGTTGGTGGAATCAAATTATTCAACCTGTTTTAAACCTGGTAGTGGTGAGATACTTTTGAATATCTCTTCATTAACTGGTTCAGGTAGTTTACAAGTTCTTGATTATGATCTTGATGGTGACCTTGATATTATTAATACTCTTATGGATATGTTTTTTCTTTATCTTCAGGAGCAGGATGGTTTCAATTATTATTATCTTGGCAGACTGCCATTAAATGAGAAAGGATATGCCGATGATTTGTCACTGGGTGGGTTGACTTCTTCAGATTATAACAACGATGGGAAAGAAGATATTATCTTTGGAGGAGTACAAGGAAAGGTGAGATTATGCATTAATAATTATGGACAATTAGCACCATTTAAACCCTGGATAAAGGAACCTTTTGAGGTGAGACCAGGTGTGGAGGCTGAGTTTACATTTGTTACAAAAGACATCAATGGAGATGATGTCTACTATTACATTGATTGGGGCGATGGAACAAACTCTGGATGGGTCGGACCATATGCTTCAGGAGAGGAAGTAATATTAAATCATTCGTGGCCTAAGGCTCGTGCTTATTTGATAAAAGTAAAAGCAAAAGATGATGATGGAGAAAGTGAATGGAAGGAACATGTATTAATTATATTTAAGGGAAGAGCAAGTATCTCTTTAGATATGTTATATCCATCTACTGATTACAATGGATTTCTATTATTTGAACCAACAATAAAAGGTATTACAACTAAGATGGAATCAGTTCGAGATAATAAAAATAATGGCTTAGATTATCGGCAATATTTCAAAAAATCCCCTCCTTTTGTCTATATTTCCACTGTTAAATAATCGTTCTTTGGTTTTGTTGAATTAAGAAGTGTTGAAATTATGGTGTTGATTTTACAGTTATTAAAAAGGATTTTATAAAAATCTAATAAAATTTTTTTAAAAAACAATATTTATTTGTAAATTTTCCAAATAAGTATAAAAAAATTAGTCGATAACTTTATGATTGATAAATTTTTATTAAGATTTTATTTTCGTTTTACTATAATTGTGTAAAAAATGATTGCTTTTTTCTTTTATTTAAATCCAATATTTTCTAATTTATAAAAACCATCTATTCTAGGACTCCAATCAATATGATCCAAGGAGCCTTGGATTTCCTGAGGCCAAAATAAAGGAATAAAAGCAACATCATCCATAGCAACTTCAAAGCCCTGTTGTATCAAATCCAATCTGTCCTTAGGATTTAATAAACTCGAAACCTGTTCAGCAATTCTATCAACTCCAGAATTTGAATAATATCCAAAATTAAATAATCCTGTAGCATTCTTTTCATCTACTGTTTTAAGTAAAAAATCAAAAATTTCTCCACCGTCACCAGAAGATACCATCCACCCAAGATAATAAAACGAGGTATTTCTATTTTTAAACATCTTTGAAATGTTTTGAACTGAAGAAGCATTTAATTTAACATCAATATTAATCTCAGACAATTGAGCAGCAATCTCTTCACATATAACCTTTTGACTTTCACTATCTATACAATCCAGTACTATTTCAAAGCCTTCCTCATATCCCGCATCAAACATAAGCTCTCTTGCTTTATCAAGATTATAAGGCAATCTTTCTATCTCAGGATTATAACCAAAAACAAGTGGCATAACTAATTGGGAAGCCGGTAACGCAAAACCACCTTTATACTTCTCAATGATTCGACTAATATTAATCGCATAGTAAATGGCCTTTCTAACACGGATATCAGAGACAGGGTTTTTTTCTCCATAAAAACCGTAACTATCATTCGCTCTAAAATCAAAACCAAGAAAAATTACACTTGGAGAAGAAACCAATTGTAAATCAATATACTCTATATTTGATAGTTCCTCATAATAATCAGAACTGACCATTATTATATCTACTAACTGAGAAACAAGTGCATCCTTCCTTTCTTCAATACCCTGTAACACTTTAAAAATGACTTTATTTACTTCAGGCGGAGCTGTCCAATAATCTTCAAATTTCTCAAGAAGAATATAATCATTTTCAACACGTTCTACAAATTTATACGCACCTGTCCCAATAGGCCAATTAGATTCTGTTTCTTCTTGGTACTGTTTTGAAACAATAAAAATATCAACTAATCTATTTAATAACACTGGATAGGGATCCTTTGTTATAATATCAACAGTATAATTATTAATAATTTTAACTTCTGAAATTTCAGCAATTGAATCCCTCAACACACTGCTTTCATTTCCTTTTATTAATTCAATTGTGAACTTAACATCCTCTGCTGTAAAATCATTACCATTATGAAACTTAACACCTTCTCTTAACCTAAATCTCCAAGTATGACTATCAGGATTAATCCAAGATACAGCAAGAGCAGGAACAATTCTAAAATCCTTATCAAACTCAACGAGACCATTGAAAATATTGGCATTTACACATAGAGTTTCTGTATCATAAGATTCCATCCAGGGATGAAAACCTAAACAATCAATATATAAACCAATTGTAATATTCTTATCAGTTTTAATAGCAGAATCGCCTTTATCGTCAGTGAAACAACCTGTAAAACAAATAAATGGAACAATTATTACAAAAACCAAACCTTTTTTCAACAATTTATTCTGCATATTTTTACTTCTTCCATATGTTCTAATGTAATTGAAATTATTTAATACTTTTTAACAAATAAATATGTAAAAATAGGAAATTATGTACAAAATAACTTAACATTTTTTTAGAAAAAATCTGGAATAAAAGTACAATTTCTGAACTTTAATATAGATACACAATAAATACCCTTTCAGAATAATATATATTTATTTGTTACATTTGTAATTTAAATAGAGTCTTTTGTATAAAATCTATAAATAAGGTTTAAATATTAGAAATTCTATGTTAAATAAGTTTAGGAGGTAAAATTATGAATAAAAGAAAATATTTTTTAGTAGGCATAATAGTAATAGCTATGTTATTTTCAACTGCAGGTACTTTTGGCTCTATTATAGTAGTTAACAAAAATCTCATAAAAAACATTATTCCACAACAATCTATAAATGAACCAATATTAGAAGTTACAACCGATAAAACAGCATATAAACTGGGTGAACCAGTTAATATATTTTTAACAAATGTAGGCGATGAGATTCTTTGTGGAGGTGGACCAATTGTTACCATATATAATAATGAGGACGAAATAATCTATCAGGAAGCATGTTATTGCTATTGGGAACTTGAACAAGGAGAATACATCACCTGGCCATCATGGGATCAAACAGATAAACAAGGAAATCAGGTTCCGATTGGGGAATATACTGTTGAAGGAATTCTTACTGGTCATGATGAAAACTATGCTGATACAGCAATCTTTTTTATAATAGATTATGATCCATCTGGCTCACCATCTGGTCCAAAAGAGGGAGTAGTCGATGAAGAATATATCTTTTGTATTAAATTACCAGTTGCTCCTGAATGTGGATTCCATGTTATATTGGATTGGGGAGATGGAACAACCAGTGGGTGGCTTGGCCCATATGAAGCAGGAGAAATAATATGTATCGCTCATTCTTGGGCTTATCCAGAATATTATGATTTACGTGTAAAAATTAGAGATTGCTATGGATATGAATATTTAACAGATCCATGGACTATTCATATCATTATAAACACCCCACCAATCCAGCCAAATATAGGTGGTGCGAAAAATGGAAAGGTAGGAACATCTTATGATTATACTTTTATGTCAACAGATCCTGAGGATTCTTTTATTAAATATTTTATTGATTGGGGTGATGATACAAATACTGGATGGGTTGGACTATGTCCATCTGGTCAAGAACAAATATTTAGTCATACTTATAATGAACAGGAAACTTATACGATCAAAGCAAAAACAAAAGATATTTATGATGCTGAAAGCGAATGGTCAGAATTTGAAATTAAAATATCAAATCCGAGAACAAGAACATCATACTATTTTAAATTTATTGATATGTTGGGTTTGCTCTTAAAGTCAGTTTTGCTCTTAAAATACGAGTTTTGCTCCTAAAGTCCAATTTATAAGATATAACAAAGTATTTTTTGCAGTATTGGAAACATATCAAAAAATCCCAACAAATTATTGGTTGCCCTAGTTCTTGGTCTAATAAACTCATGATAACCCCAAGGACCCCAACGGTCATCCTCATCTCTTGCTTTAACACGGACATTATAAACCTTTTTACCAGTTGGCCAATCTAAAAAAGCATGTCCTAAAACCACAATTTCACCTGATTTATAAGGACCAATCCACCCTGTATTGCTCCAATCACCCCAATCAACAAAATAATACAAATCTTTATCAAAAGGTGAAGTAGCACTGAAAGAAAACTCATATTTAGTTTCAACTTTTCCTTCATCAGGACCACTAATACTTGGTGCAGAAGGAGCATCAGATTCTAAATCATTAAAAGCATGAAGATAACCAACTAATATATATCCAGATCCAGTAAATTCTTGGTTAGAAGAACCAACATAAATAGTACCATCCTCGCCAATAATAGGTGCAAAATGGCAATCTCCTATATATTTCTTCCAGCGTTCAGAGCCATCAGGATTCACAGCAACCAGATACCCTGGACCTGTAGTTCCACAATAAATTATACCATCCGCTGAAATACATGGATTACCACCTCTAATACTTCCAGGGACGTTTAACTGCCA
>JABAOH010206933.1_pt1 | contig 13957 bp, 13 predicted proteins | sample 7062181 | NCBI WGS metagenome assembly JABAOH01 (sample SAMN14538630, study PRJNA623070) | marine sediment metagenome | biome: marine biome [ENVO:00000428]; feature: marine pelagic biome [ENVO:01000023]; material: deep marine sediment [ENVO:00002113]; isolation source: pool of 5 deep marine... | reverse complement strand
GTCTCCAGCGATGCTCAGAATGGTGACCTGGGTCACAAGTTTCGGCCCTGACCGGTTCCGGGAGTGAGTGAACCGGTGCCCGTTTTTATCGCATATTTGCTCGCGAGATCGGCAAATCGAGCGTAAAATCCGGCCCTTACGACATAAGCGGTTGTGGATAAAGAGATCCAATCCACAGAATTGGGCTACAGGGATATGTAATATCGCCGATATTGTCGTAATCGCGTCTAAATCATTGTTTTTTTGAACTATCGGTACTACAGAATGGCCTCCCAAAGCAGTTTTGTCAGATCAGTCCTGCTCGCGATTTTCGTCCTGTGGGCAGGTTCCGCCATGGCTCAGGATGAGCTGCGCAATACCTTCTTCAAGGAAGCGGATGCAGCCCGCGCAGCAGCTGACGCCGTTAATTCTTATCTGCTGGCGCCGCGCAGTTATGCTGCCGCGACCAAGGATTACGAAGCCGCCGATGCCGGCCTGAAGCGCGGTCGGAACATCGAGTATGTCCGCGACAAGGCGGCCAGCGCCGTGCGTCATTACAATACGGCGACGACCGCCGCCGAACTCGCGCAAACGGTACTCGCCCAGGTAATGAAGAGTCGCCAGGATGCCGCCAATGCGAAAGCACCGGAGTTGTCACCCGATATCTGGGATAAAGCACAACGCGAATTCGGTTCGGCAATCCGTTATCTCGAGCGCGGCGATTTAAAGAATGCAAAGCGCAAGGACATCGAAGCGACGAGTCTTTATCGTGACGCCGAACTGGTAGCGATCAAGGCGCAGTACCTGACCGAAACACGACAGCTCCTTGCCGATGCCGATCGTGCACGCGTCGGTCGTTATGCGCCAATCACGCTTGGCAGGGCAAAAGAACTGCTGGCGGAAGCCGAAAAAGAACTCAATGAAAACCGTTACGACACGGATCGACCGCGCAGCCTTGCACGCCAGGCGAACTACGAAGCCAAGCACGCGATCTATCTTTCGGAAGTCGTGCGCGATGTGCGCGACAAGGAACTGTCGGTAGAGCAACTCGTGCTGCAGTGGGAAGAGCCGCTGAACCAGATATCCGGTGCCGCCGACATCGTGCCGGCGATGGCCGCCGGGCCGGACGAGCTGACCGAAGAGCTGGTTGCCTATATCGAGAATCAGCGCAATGACATCCAGAGCCTGGAGCAGGAAAGCCAGGCCGCTAACCTGCGCAATGCCGATATGGAAGAAGAACTGCGTGCCCTCGACGAGAGGCTGGGCGGTGCGACCCAGGAGCGGCTGGCGCTCGTGCAGCGGCTCGAAGCACAGGCACGGATCAAGGAACAGTTCGAGCAGGTTGAAAAGATGTTCACGCGGAACGAGGCGCGCGTCTTCCGCGAGGGCAACAACGTGATCCTGCGCCTGGTCGGGCTGACCTTCGACAGTGGCCAGTCAGAGATTCGCCAGAGCAGCTATCCCTTGCTGCAAAAAGTCGAGCAGGCTATCGATGTGTTCCCGCGCAGTGAACTGGTGATCGAAGGCCACACCGATTCCTATGGCGGCGATCAGTCCAACCAGGTCCTGTCGCAGAAACGCGCGGAATCCGTGCAGCGATACATGATCAACGCGATGCGGATTCCCAGTTATCGGATGATTGCAACAGGCTACGGCGAAACCCATCCTGTCGCCAACAATGAGACGGAAGCAGGCCGCGCCAGAAATCGGCGCATCGACATTGTCATCAAGCCGAATCTCGACTCGGCTTAAGAGACCTCTCTCCACCAGTCCCGAATCACCGTTGCGGTTACCTCGTTCACGAGGTAACCGTATTCGGTGTGCACGTTAAGCACCCCGTTCATTCGATAATAGTTGTAGGACTCGAGGTCGACGATGTCCTCGACGAGTCCAAGATTGATCATCTCGCCGAAGTCGTTGTTCAAAGTCATGTCGATCGCCGTCAGTTCCCCGATCGCGGCGATATTGGTCCAGCGACGAACGTTGACCGGATAGCGCTCGACTCCTTCCCTGTCAAAGCCCTTGAGCTTCTTCTGGATGAGGCGTTGCCCGAGCGGGCTGCCAGTCGTGAGCCAGAGGTCTATTTCGACATCCTCATACGGCGCGTGCGAGAGTTGCCAAAGGGTATCGAACGCAATCACCGATCCCATGCTGTGGCCATACAACAGGACCGGTCGCCCGGCACTCGTGGCCGCGCGCAGCCTGATCTTCACCTCGCGCCGAATAATCTCCGCGATGTCATCGACGTTTTTTGCATAGCGGCGAAGATCACGTAGCTGCAGCTCGACATCCTCGCTCGCAAAGTGCGGAATCAGGAAAGGCAGATGATCCGCGGCACGATACAACCATCGAATGAAGCGCCGCTTCACGGATGTCGCAAATTCCCTGTCTGCATCGCTCGCTTGGGATTTCTGGAGCACCGCATCGATATCGGCGAGATCGATGTTGATATCGCGATGCACGCCGTAGAAGTCATAGGTCCAGCTCACGAGATCGAAGAAGTGTTCATCCTGCGCCATCTCCTGGGCGATCGCCGGGTCGACACGTCGAACGCCCTCGAGCATACAGCGCAGGATCTGTTCGCGGTGCAACGAATATTCCGGCTTCGGTTTCAGCCCGGGGATGTAAAGAATGAGCGGACCGCGCGACATGACTGTCATTTCGTCTTGTTGATGTCTTTCAGCGCGGGCTCGAGGAGATCGAGCAGCTCGGGTATCGTAGCAACGACGGCATCCGGTTCGGGCAGATCCTCGGGCCATTCCTCACCGTTGCGATTGATCCACGCCGTGCGCATTCCGACCTGGCGGGCGCCATCGATGTCGGTCTCCGGGTGATCGCCGACGTGCAGGATTTCTTCATTCGAGTAACCGCTGCGCGTAATCGCCTGCTCGAAAATCTGCCGGGCAGGTTTTGCGAACCCGGCTTCCGCCGCCGCGACGACGTCCTCGAACAGATGCCGAATGCCTATTCTTTCCAGGTTCGCATTGCCGTTGGTTACGGCGACCAGCATGAAGTCGCCAGCGAGCTTCTCGAGTCCAGGCATGACATCGGGATAGAGATCGACCTCGTTCCGGGCGCGATCGAATACGTCAAAAGCCGGCTCGACCAGGTCCGTCGTGTAGCCTGCATGAACCGCAACCTGTGTGAGTACTTTCTTGCGCAGAAAACGAAAATCATGGCTCTTGTCCAAATGTTCCTCGACAACGGCTTCGCGCATTTCGAGCAAGGCTTCGGGCGAGAATGTCGCGGGAATCCGCGGGTAGTTGTCCGTCAGCCACGCCCACAGCGTCGCCTCCGCCCGCCGGATGACCGGATCGATATCCCAGAGCGTATTGTCAAGGTCCAGTGTTATGGCGCGAATGCGATGCAAAGTGAGTTCCACAGTAGAAACATTGCGGCATTGTCGTCTTATAATGAGCGATAGTTCAACCGAAGAGCCAACACAACAATGAAATACCTGCACACGATGGTCCGCGTCACCGATATCGACGAATCACTGGATTTCTATTGCAACAAGCTGGGTCTCCAGGAACTAAAGCGCTACGAAAGCGAGCAGGGTCGCTTCACGCTCGTGTTCCTGGCCGCGCCCGGGGACGAAGACGCGCAGGTCGAGCTGACCTACAACTGGGATCCCGAGGAATACGACGAGGGCCGCAACTTCGGCCACCTCGCCTATGCGGTCGATGACATCTACGCAGTCTGCCAGCGGCTCATGGACGGCGGCGTCACCATCAACCGGCCGCCGCACGATGGACGCATGGCTTTCGTCCGTTCACCGGACAATATCTCGATCGAATTGTTGCAGAAGGGAGATGCGCTGCCGAAGGCAGAGCCGTGGGTCTCCATGGGGAATACGGGTCATTGGTAGTTTCTGGCGCGCCCGAATTGTCATCGGACTAAAGGTCAGTTCTCGCCGATCAAACCGGTCTTTCTGATCTACGCGGGAGAACTGGGCATCAGAGGTGGAAGGGCGTCCGTCGGTTTCTTTTCTCTTTTTTCCTGCAATACATTGATCGTGCGCAACGATTTCGCGAGCGCCTCGCGATCGAATGCATCTTCGCTCGGACCGTAATCGGCGCGGCACAGTGCGTCGAGTTGTGTCGATAATGGCATCGCGACTCGATCTGCGAAGTCGCCGATGTTGAGCGGCGGATCCTCGGGCCACTCGAGCCTGCCCCAGCGGAGCAGCGCGAAGCGGATGGCGGCGCCATCACCCGCTCTGGCGGCTTTGCGCGCTTCCTTGAGCAGTTTTGCCTGCTGTTTGTAGACCGGCGGTGGCGCCGGTTCTTTCGGCTCGCGTGCTGTTACCGGGCGGCGCGACCACCACCAGGCAACGACGGTCAACATCCACAGGCCGGCAAGCGCCTCGCTCACGCGGCGCCAGAAGCTCGACTGCACGACCAGCGTGCCACTCGGCATTGACGCCGGCACCAGTTCCTCTTCCTCGGTGACGACAGGCGGCGGAACCGCGGCATTGGCGGAAGGCAGGATCTCGATCGAGGTGCCCGGCAGGCTCGCGAGCTGCCACTCGCGTGCATCTATGTTCCACCAGGGAAGCTCGAGTTCCGGCAGCTGTACACGGCCCGGCGAAATGCCGATCATCGCGTACTGGTCCTTGCGCATTGCACGTATGCCCGCGGCTTCCGCCACATCGCGGAGTTCCGGCTTGTCGGGATAGATTTTCACCGTGTCCGCGACCGCGGGATCGATGACCGGGATCTGGGTAGAGAGCTGGCCAAGCGCGCTTACCGTGATGTGCCGCGTAATCGGCTCGCCGGCGGGCAGGCTGTCGGGTGCGCGCGACCAGTCTTCACTCAATGACACATCGCGCGCGGGAAACCACACGGCATCGGGGTAATCATCCGGTGGTGGCGGTATCGGATTGACCGTTACCTCGATTGCCTCGGACTCGAAGATCTTGCGACCAGTGATGCGGCCGTCGCGAAGGACCCTCGCTTCAAATCTTGCGGGTGCGATCGCGATCTGCCCGCTTTCCTGCGGGAAAACAGCGTAGACGCGCTCGACGACGTTGTACGCCTTGCCGTTCAGAATCGATTCGTAACTCCTTTCCTCGCCGGCCACCTCGACCAGTACTTCGACGCCGCGAATATCAGGTTCGCTGAGGCGCGGCTGGCGTGTCGCGACTGACCGATACACCTTGACCGTATACAGAAGTTGCGCCTGCACGAAACTGTCGGTGTGATCGACTTCCGTCGTGACGAAAATGTCGGCTTCGCCGGGTAATGCATTCGACGGCGCACGCACACTGATCGGTACCGGTTCGCTTTGCTCAGTGCCAATGATGATCGGCGGAATGACGAGATCGCCCTCGCGTTTAGCCATCAGGATATAAGTCCAGGTCCGCGAGCGGCTGATCTGTCCATTGACGATCGTGGTATTACTCAACTGGCTGCGCTGCCCGACGTAAAAGTCTGCGTCCAGCGCCGACGCATCCGGCTCCGTATCGATCGCCGTGTCGACGGTGATTTTCAGGGTGAATGATTCGTTCAGTTCGATATCGGCGCGATCGACGCTGGCGACGACTGCCGCCTCCGCCGCGGTGAATATCAGTGCCGCGAGTAACATCGCGGCGCACGCGGTCTTGCTCATAAAATGGAGTTGGCTGCGGCTCACCACGGCTGCACCTCGTCATCCGGCCACAGGTTGTTGCCATCCTGGTCTCGGCCCTGGCGCTGGTATTGATAACGGAACTTGCGGCGCAGCAGTCCGCCGGGATCGTTGGGGATACGCCGCAACCATTGCTCCATCGCCTGTTGCTGTTCCTGCGCCCGTCGCATCGCTTCGGCATCCACCTCGCTCATGCCCTGTTGCTGTTCTGACTCGCCCGCCTGTTGCTGTGCCTCCTGCGCCGCGCGTTCGAGTTCCGCCTGCATCGCTTCGAGATCGTCCTGGTTGACGTTTTCCTGGTCGCGTACCGAAGACTCGCCTTCTGCGCCCGGGTCGCCGGTCGATCCTTCCTGGCCGGACTCGTCGGACTGACTTTGACCCTCCGACTGCTGTGCGCCGCCACCGGACTCGGACGAGTCCTGTTGGTCGCCCTGCTCGCCGCCCTGCGAGTCCTGGTTCTTTTCCATCAGGTCTTTCAACAGGTCGCGATTGTAAGCCGCATCTTCCATGCCCGGATCAAATTCCAGCACTTCCTCGTAGGCATCGATCGCCGTTGCGAATTCGCCCATTCTCGCCAAAGCGTTGCCGAGATTGTAAAGATTGTCGATGTCCTCCTGGGTGGCGAAACCCGCCGCGCTCGGACCGAACTCGCCGGCACGGTACCTGGCGACCGCCTGCCACACCGGATCTTCGAAAAGTTCGCCCGCTTCCAGCGCATTGCCTTCCTCGAGCTGGCGCTGCGCCTGCTGGTCTTTCGTGAACCACAGGTCTTTCCATTCGAGCGCATGTGCCGGTTCGGCGACGGGCAGGATGAAAACAAACAGCAACAGGACGAGGCCACGGCGAAACGCCATTGCGGCCATTGGTACGAGTAACAGTAAGAGCCACGGACCTTCTTCCTGCCATTGGTCCGTGGCAAGCGATTCGTCCGACGCGGAGGACGAACCCACTGAACCGGACAACAGGTAATCGATATCGCCGTCATCCGCGGACAGCATGGCAAATCGACCGCCACCGGCTGCCGCCAAGCTGCGCAGGGTCGTCGTCTCGATGCGCGGCACGACGATGTTGCCGGAGCGATCGGTGACGAACCCGCCCCCGGCTCGCGGAATGGGCGCGCCCTCGCTCGTGCCCACGCCGAGTATGGACAACGAGTAGCCCGCGCTCTGCAGGTCTTTCGCCGCGCGTTCCGCGGCAGGCGAGGTGCCGCCGTCGGTGATCAGGAGTACTTCACCGAGGATCGCGCCTGCCTGTTCGAGCAATTGTTGCGACTTGTTGATGGCCGAGACCGGATAACTGCCGCGGCTGGGCATGATGTCGGTGCTCAGGCTGTTGACCAGTGCGGCAATGGTGTCCGAATCGGTGGTCAGTGGCGTCACGGTAAATGCGTTCGACGAATAAACGACGAGTGCGGTCTGGCCGCTTTGCCGCCGCTCGAGTATGTCGAGTATCTTGAGTCTTGCCCTGGTCAGGCGGCTCGGCGTCAGGTCCTGGGCATCCATCGAGCGCGAAAGATCGAGGGCAATGACGACCGATTGTTCGGAACGAAACACCGGTTGCTCGACCCGGTTCCAGCTCGGGCCGGCGAGTGCGAGCACTGCCAGCACGCCGCCGATGAGCGTGAGCCACCAGCGGTAGTTCAGTCGTTTGATCTGTGCCGTGGAAAGAACGAACGGTGCCAGCGCGGGATCGACGACGCGTTGCCAGCTGCCCGGCGACAGCTGGCGGTGCGCCAGGCCGTAGGTCATCAGGGCAATGAGCGGCAATGCCCACAGCCATTCGGGTCGCAGGAAGTGAAACTCAGCCCACATTCAATCTCACCTTGCGTTCGCGGAACCATTCGAGCCCCGTCACGAGCGTCATCGCGGCCAGGAACAAGGCCAGTACGAACGCACCGCCGAGCGGCCAGTAATAAAGCGACTTGACCGGCCTGAAACCCGCTTCCGGTTCCGCGACCGGTTCCATTTCGTCGAGCAGCCGATAGATATCCTGCAGGCCTGCCGTGTCCTTGGCGCGGAAATAACGCCCCCCGGTCAGGTCGGCGATTTTCGTCAGCGTCGCCTCGTCGAGGTCGGCGGAAGGATTAACGCGTCGCATGCCGCCGGTGATCGACGACACCACCATCTGCTCCGCACCGATGCCAATCGTGTAAATGCGCAGGCCGATCTGCTGCGCGAGTTCCGCAGCCTTGATCGGGTCGATTTCACCCGCCGTGTTGGCGCCATCCGTCAGCAATATCAAGACCTGTTCGTCGGCGGCGGCACCCTGGTCGTGAATTCTTTTGACCGCCAGCGTGATCGCGTCGCCGATCGCGGTCTTTTCCCCGGCGAGGCCGATGAATGCTTCGAGCAGGAGGATCTTGACCGTTTCGCGATCGAGCGTCAGCGGCACCTGCAGATAGGCCCTTTCGCCGAACAGGATCAGGCCGATGCGGTCGCCCTCGCGGCGCCCGATGAAATCGCTGGCAACGGCCTTGGTCGCGGTCAGGCGATCGACCCTGCGGCTGCCGAGTTCGAAGTCCTTCGCATCCATGCTTCCCGACAGGTCGACGGCGAGCATCAGATTACGGCCGGATACGGGAACGTCCAGCTCGTCGCCGATGCGCTCGGGCCGTGCTGCCGCGAGCACGAGAAGGATCCACGCGATCACGGCGAGCCAAAAACGCCAGTTCAGTAGTTGCTCGACCTCGGAGCGATCCTGTAGCACCTCGAAACTTTTGAGGCTCGGCACCTTGAGGCCTGCGTCCTGCGATCCGACCACCGGCGACAGCAGGTAACGCACGAGCAGTGGCAGCGGCAGGGCCGCCAGCATCCAGGGCCAGGCCAGGGACCACATCAGAGTGCCTCCGCCGGTAACGGCGTGCGCAATCTCGTGCGGATTGCGTCAATGAGTCCCTGTACATCGACATCGTCTTCGACGCCATCCGGGCGGCGATACGGCAGCGATTCCACGTGTTGCCCGGATCCCTTCGTAAACGGTTGTTCCTCAAGCCCCTGGTCGAGCCAGTCCAGCCATTGCTCACCCGTCAAACCGGCAACTTCCTGTCTGGGTGCATAAGCCAGCATGGTTCGCCGCAACAGTTCCGACAGTTCGATCGCGAGCGAGATCTCGTCGACGCCATTCCTGTATGCCTTCTGTATGCGCGTCAATTCCCGGATGGCGACACGTCGCAGCGCATTGCGACGCCATTTGCGAATCAAGCGATACGCGAAGTAGACGATGCCCGCGACGGCCAGGAGGATCAGGAACCACCATCCGGGCGCCAGCGGCCACCACCCGATCGCCTCGGGGAGGTGCAGGTCGCGCAATGGTATCTGTGTCGGATCCATATGGTTTTCTCAGAGTTCGCGACGTCCTAGTGCCTGTTGCAGGGTCGATATCGGATCGTCTTCCGTCGACATGTGCAACAGGTGAATGCCGTAACGCTGGCAGATCGTTTCCAGGTCCTCGAGCCGGTCCTCGAACAGGTGCCGGTAGTCGGACCTGGCGCCGCGAGCATAAGTGTCGATCGCCATTTCCTCTTCACCGCTGACCAACCGGTAGTGACCTGGAGGCGGCAAACGTCTTTCAAGCGGGTCGCTCAGGAAAACCGCGAGTACTTCATTATGCCTCGCTACACCGGTCAAGTGCGCCTGCGCGTTGCGTGACAGGCCGATGAAATCGCTGATGACGATGACCAGGCTGCCTGGATGCGTCACACGCCGCAGCGCAGCCATTGCCGCGATCAATGGCGGCTCCTCGTCATTCATTGCCTGGTCGCCGGAGGGTTCCCAGTCGGGGTGAGTGACGATCTCGTGGATGTAGCGCAACGCCGACTGGCGGCCGAGCCTGGGACGTAGTTCGCGGTGGCGCGTGTCACCGAATACGATTCCGCCGAGCCGGTCTCCCCGATGATGCGCCGCCCACGCCAGCATCGCGGCGACCCGCGCGGCGCTGACGGATTTGAAGCAACCCTGCGTCGCGAAATGCATGTTGCTGCGGAGATCGGTAACGATCAGGACCGGTCGTTCACGTTCCTCGCGAAAGAGTTTGGTATAAGCCTCGCTCGAACGCGCTGTGACACGCCAATCGATATTGCGGGGATCGTCGCCGGGCTGGTACGGACGGGATTCGTCGAACTCCATGCCGCGGCCCTTGAAGTGCGACACGTACGCACCGGTCTGTAACGACCGGACCCTGAGTACGTCGAGCGCAATAACGCGCGAGGGACCGCCAAGCCGTATCAACTCGGCCTGGGTAACGCTTACCGGTGATGCGTCTGGCTGTAGGTGGTCGTGCCGCATTGTCTAATTAGATGAAATCTAAGGTACCCCGACTCCGTCCAGTACGCCCTCAATGATCTCGTCGGGTAGCACACCGTCTGCTTCGGCCTCGAAACTGAGGACGAGGCGGTGACGCAGGACATCCGGCGCAACGTCCTGGATGTCTTCGGGCCCGACATAGTCGCGGCCTTTCAGCCATGCGCGCGCGCGCGCGGCGCGGTCGATGCCCATGCAGGCGCGCGGACTGGCGCCATACATGACCTGACCATCGAGTTCCTTCTTTACCGCACCCGGATTGCGCGTGGCGACGACGACATTGACGATGTATTTCTCGAGTTCCTCGGCGAGGTGCAGTTGCAGGATCTGCTGGCGCGCCTCCATGATGGCCGTTTCCGGCATGAGCTTCGGCGGCGCGAACGCGTCGCGCTCTCCCGATTTCGCCTCGTCGCGATTGAGGATGAGAATCTTGCGTTCGTCCTCAACGCTCGGATACCCGATGGTCACGTGCAGCAGGAAGCGGTCGAGCTGCGCCTCCGGCAATGGATACGTGCCTTCCTGCTCGATGGGGTTCTGCGTCGCCATCACCATGAACAACCTGGGCAGCTTGTAGGTGTGCTCGCCGACCGTGATCTGTCTTTCCTCCATCGATTCGAGGAGCGCCGACTGAACTTTCGCCGGTGCGCGGTTGACCTCATCAGCAAGGATCAGGTTGTGAAACAGCGGTCCCTCGCGGAACTCGAACGTGCCGTCCTGCGGACGATAGATATCTGTTCCCGTCAGGTCGGCCGGCAGCAGGTCGGGCGTGAACTGCAGCCGGTGGAAGTCTCCCTCGATGCTCTCCGCAAGAACCTTGATGGCACGCGTCTTCGCGAGACCCGGAGCGCCTTCCACCAGCAGGTGGCCGTCGCACAGCAGCGCGATCAGCATCCGGTTGATCAGGTGGTCCTGACCGATGATGAGACTGCTCGCGTGGGCTTCGAGCTTTTGGAATTCTTCTGAGACGCTCATGCGGTGCTCCGGGGTCTAAAAGGCGNNAGTCCAACTTGTGAGGCCAAAATCTGTCTCACATGGAGCAATTCCGGCGCTTTAGCGATAATGAAAACCTTACGACCGGTTCTTGGCCGAAACATTGCATAAATTTGCGGACAAATCTGCCGGCCTCCCGAGGGAGAGCCGGGAAATGAGGCTCACTCGCGTAGTCGCGATTCTGTGCCTCGGAGTCTTGCTGAGCGGTCAGGCCAGCGAGGACGGTGATCTCGACGCGGCCTTCGACAAGGACCGGCTAGTGATCCAGGCCAGCGAACACGCCTGCTACGTGTTCGACGTGTATCTCGCGTTTAGTCGGGCGCAGCAGACCCGTGGCCTGATGTTCGTCCGCTATTTGCCGGAATTCACGGGCATGTTGTTCGTCTACCCGCAGGCGCGGGTGGTGTCGATGTGGATGAAGAACACTTATATACCGCTCGACATGCTGTTCATCCGCGCCGATGGCTCGATCGCCAACATCGTCACCAATACGATTCCCCTGTCGCTCGAGTCCGTTGCCGCAATCGAGCCGCTGAACTATGCCCTCGAGCTGAATGCCGGGGTCACTGAGCGCCTGGGTATCGATACGGAAAGCCGCGTTTACTTCCCGGATATCTGAAATCCGAGAATCAGAGCACTGCGGCGATTGAATCCGCGAGGTAGTCGACGTTGTCCTGGGTGATGCCGCAGACGTTGATGCGCCCGGTATCGACCAGGTAAACGCCGTAGTCCCGTTTCAGAGCCGCAACCTGCTCGGGCGTCACTCCGAGATAGCAGAACATGCCCTTACCGCGCTCGATATGTGAGAAATCCCGGTCCGGCGCTACCCGACCGAGTCCGGCGACCAGCAGTCGCCGCATTTCCTTCATGCGCTCACGCATGCCGGAGAGCTCGTCGAGCCAGCTTTGGCGGAGCTCCGCATCATCGAGAATCATCGTCGCCACCGCGGCGCCATGATCCGGCGGCAGCGAATACATCGTGCGCACGATATTGAGCGCCTGGCTGCCGACGATCTCGGCAGCTTCCGCGTTTGCCGACAGGAAAGTCAGCGATCCCACCCGATCGCGATACAGGCCGAAATTCTTTGAGCACGATGCGGCAACGAGCATTTCCGGCACTCGTTCGAGCATCGTGCGCACGCCATACGCGTCCTCGTCGAGCCCCTCCGCAAATCCCTGGTAGGCGATGTCGATAAAGGGAACGAGCCTGCGTTCGATGACGAGATCGGTGATCTGATCCCACTGACTGTTATCGAGGTCCATGCCGGTCGGGTTGTGGCAGCAGCCGTGTAACAGCAGCACGTCACCTGACGGAATCGCATGCAGCGCCTCGAGCATCGCGTCGAAACGCAATGCGTTGCTCTCGGTGTCGTAATACGGATGGCTCTCGAGTTTCAGGCCGGCGCCGCCCAGAAGCGGCACGTGATTGTTCCAGGTCGGATCGCCAACCCAGAGTGTCGTATCGGGTTTCGCGCGCAGGATGACGCCGGCGGCGACGCGCAAGGCACCGGATCCACCCGGGGTCTGCAACGTCATGAGGCGTTCGTTGCCGCGACTTTTCTCGCCAAACACGAGCGATTGCATTGCCTCGCAGAAATCCACGGCCCCGCGGATACCGAGGTAGGATTTGCTCGACTGCGTCTCGAGCAAGTGCTGTTCGGCTTGCTTGATCGCGCTGAATACCGGCGTATTTCCGGCAGCATCGCGGTACACACCGACGCCGAGATCGATTTTCTCCTCGCGCGGATCGTTGCCGAATTCTGCAATCAGCTTCAGGATGGTGTCGGGCGGCTTGCGTTCTAGTGTTTCGAACAAGAAGTTTCTCCGCGAGCGTCGAGGCGCGAATTGTACACAGGCCGAAACGGACCTGTGTAATTAAATAGTGTCGAGCGGAATCTTGATATAAGCAATCTGGTTGTCTTCCGCCGCGGGAAGATGGCCCGCCGTAATATTGACCTGGATTGCCGGCAGAATCAGCGCGGGCAGTGACAGCGTCTTGTCTCGCGTCGTGCGAATCTCGACGAATTGGTCCTCGCTGGTCCCGCCACCCACGTGAATGTTGTCGTGTTTTTGCTCCCTGACGGTCACCTCGTAGCGCAGCTCGCGACCATTCGGCTGGTAGTCATGACACATGCAGAGAATCGTGTCATCGGGCAGCGCAAACAGTTTTTGAATCGACCGGTAAAGCAACGTGGCGTCGCCGCCCGGGAAATCGCAACGCGCCGTACCGCTGTCGACCATGAACAGGCTGTCGCCGACAAACGCATACTTGCCGATGAGGTAGGTTACGCTGTCGCTGGTGTGTCCCGGCGTGGCTATGACGTGGCATTCGATGCTGCCGAGCGCAAAAGACTCGTCATCGCGGAACAGATGATCGAACTGGTGGCCGTCCGCCGCAAACGGTGCCTGCAGGTTGAAAACAGAGGCAAAATGTTCCTGGACCTTGCAGATGCCTTCGCCGATCGCAACTTTTCCGCCGAGTGTCGACTTCAGGACCTGCGCACCCGAGAGATGATCGGCGTGCGCGTGTGTCTCCAGTATCCATTCGAGGGTCAGGCCACTCTTTTCTATATGGGCGATGATTTCGTCAACCGGTCCGGTATCGGTACGGCCGGAAATGACGGAGAAGCCCAGCACCGGGTCGATCACCGCCGCGGTCGCCGTCTGCGGATCGCTGACGACGTAGGACAGCGTACCGCTCGATTGGTGGTAGAAATGCCGAAGTTCAGGCTGCATCGTCAGCTACCTCGCCGGACGTCTTGAACTGATGCCACCAGCGCCCCGTCAGGATAAACATCGGGAAGACCAGGAATTGCTCCCTGAACCATCGCCCGAGGAAATTAATGGGGCCGGAAAACGGTTCCGGCGCGTGCGATTCCAGTGCATGCCCCCTGCCCTGTAACGCCATGGCGGCAATCGCTGCAAAAAGCGCCAGTCCCGCGGGCACATAGTCGCCGCGGACAAGGCAGACGAGCAGCGACAGGGTACCAATGACGAACACTGGCACCGCGAGCGCATGAATAATGAGGTTGCGCCTGTCGCTATGAACGCGCTGGTAGCTGT
>JABAOH010045426.1_pt1 | contig 13960 bp, 19 predicted proteins | sample 7062181 | NCBI WGS metagenome assembly JABAOH01 (sample SAMN14538630, study PRJNA623070) | marine sediment metagenome | biome: marine biome [ENVO:00000428]; feature: marine pelagic biome [ENVO:01000023]; material: deep marine sediment [ENVO:00002113]; isolation source: pool of 5 deep marine... | reverse complement strand
CTCGATAGGTACGGCGATAAGTTGTTGAAAGAAGGGTAGGGGTAGGCACATGAGCGGTGAAAAGACGGATAAGGGAAATGAGTATCTTTTCGAGCTGGCGACCTTCTTGGCTACAAGCGCGAGGGGTTGTATCGATGAGCCGCCCAGCTATGGGCCTTTCAGGCTGATAGACGCGCTAAGCAGACTAATAGATCTGCCTAAGTATTCCGCTTGCTTGAGCGAAGACAAGTTCCTCAAGGACGTAAAGAAAGAAGTCGATGAAAAAAAGTATCTGGTTATGTCCGATATGAAGGAATTCCACAGATTTCTTGAAGAACTTGTAAGTCGATTTGCAATAGAGCTGAAGAAGAGATCCTCAAAGTGACAGACCCGCCCACATTTTTCCCGTCAAGGAGCAAGAACGGAAACGAGTTCAGTCTTAATGCAAGATTCATCTAAAGCGAAGGCACGTCTTGAGATAGTTACGTTTCTCAGCGTGAAAAGTCTTATATGGAAACAAGAAAAAGGGTAACGAAAAGGTGGTATTGATGAAAATTTATGTGATATTACCGATACTGCCTCATAAGGGCTTTGAAGAACTAACATACAAGGAGTTTGAGGCTGCTAAACGACCAGGCACTGAGATTGTTGTTAAAAGCGTTAGGAAGGGGCCTGCTTCGATTGAGTCAAAGTACGATGAGGAAATAGCGGCTCCGTGGATTTTGGAGGAGGTAATTAATGCCGAGAAACAAGGGTATGACGCGGTGATCATAGATTGCATGGGTGATCCCAGCCTGTACGCGGCTAGAGAGATAGCAACGATTCCGGTCATAGGTCCATGCGAGGCATCGATGGCCATCGCCTCGACTATCAGCCATAAGTTCTCTGTCGTCACAGTCCTCACCAACATTGTGAGGCTTTTCGACGAGATGGTTAAGGTATACGGCTTTGAATCGAAATTTGTTTCGACGAGGTCGGTAGAAGTCCCCGTGCTTGACCTAGAAAAGAAGAGGGAAGAAGTAGAAGAAGCTCTGGCTTCGGAGTCAAGGAAAGCGCTGGAAGAAGGGGCTGACACCATCATTCTGGGATGCACTGGAATGGTAGGCATGGCGAAGGCGCTGCAGAAAAAGTTGGGTGTCCCGGTCATCGACCCGGCTGTAGCCTCCCTTAAGTTGGCGGAGATACTCGTCGATATGAAGCTGACCCACAGTAAGATCTACTTCCCAGAGCCGCCGAAAAAGAAGAGGGTAACGTAGAATTAACAGGAAGAACCGTGAACCTAAACGTTTCCTAGGCTGATAGGAAACGTTTAGGTTCAAAGCAAACACCTACTTCTCATCATTGTACGCGATCAACTTGCCAGACCAAATGCGCATGGGAAAAGTTTTATTACTCTTCCTTGCCCTAATGGCTTTTTCGGAGGAACTGAAATGAGAATACTGAAGGAGAAGGGGCTAAAGGATATTGTGCAAGGAGCTACTTTGCTTGGATCGGGTGGTGGTGGTTCACCCGATAATGGTATGCAACTGGTGAAAAGCCTACTGGAGCTCACGGATGAGGTTAAGTTAGTTGACCCAGAGGAAGTGCCAGACTACAGCATGGTATGTGTTGTAGCTGGAATGGGTGCCCCTGAAGCTCTGCTTAAGAGAGGATGGGAGAAAGAGGACGTACCCGCCCTAAAGCTAATGGAGGAGGCGACGGGTAAAAGTATGGATTATACCGTAGCCGTCGAGACCGGGGGCTTCAACTCCATAACTCCGATGCACGCGGCGGCTGCTCTGGGAATTCCATCCATTGATGGGGGTGGCATCGAGAGGGCTATACCTCAGCTTGAGATGACCATGTTCCACGTGCACAACATACCAATAGCCCCAACTACCTTGGCGGATGCAAGCGGCAACTTCGCTGTTCTGTATCCCAAGGACCCGCCCATGGCGGAGAAGATGGCTAGAGGGATAACAGTGGCGTTCGGGATGAAAGCCGGCATAGCTTGTCATCCAATGGCTGGTTGGCAACTAAAGAAGAGCGTCATTCCCGGAATCCATACAAAGGCTGAGAACGTTGGTAGAGCGATGAGGGAGGCAAGGAAGAAGGGTAAAGATCCGGTGGAGGCCGTGGTGAAGGCTACAGGTGGATACGAGATTGCCAGAGGAACGGTTAAGGAGAAAACCGTTGAGACGAAGGGCGGCTTCGACTACGGGAAGGTTCACGTCGCGGATGTTAGGGTTGACTACAAGAATGAGAACATGATAACGTGGAGGGGTAAGAAGCCTGCAGTAATATCACCCGACCTGACCTGCTGGATGACAACGGATGGTAAGCCTCTCACCAACGCGGACATAAAGGAAGGATTAGAGGTTGCGGTTATAGGGATAAAGGCCCACGAGAGGTGGAGAACCCCTGAAGGACTTGCGGTATACCGCCCCGTCCTAGAGGAACTAGACTACACCGGGAAATACATACCCATAGAAAAACTCCAAAAATAACCCCCATTTTTTTGAAGTGGTCTAGGAACCTATTTCTTCTTTTTCATAGTTCATCTCAATGTTAATTGCAATGCTGCTGCATGCATGCATGAGGTGGCATAATTAATATATACAGAACTCGCTACAAAATTCTGGGAAGGGAAAGCTCATGAGTGAGATAATAGTTGTAAAAGATCTCGTCAAATGGTATGGTAAGGAGGTACTCGCGCTAAATGGTGTTTCCTTCGAAATTGGTGAGGGTGAGTTCTTCGTTATAATCGGACCTAGCGGTTGTGGCAAAAGCACCCTAATGAAGATCATGGCTGGAATACTTGATTATGACAGCGGAGCGCTCTACATAAACAACAAAAACATGAAGGGTGTGCCAGCACATAAGCGCGATCTTTCACTCATGCTTGAAACGTATGCTGTTTTCCCTCACATGAACGTGTTCGACAATATCGCGTTTGGTCTAAGAATGATAGGGAAGGACAAAGAGTACATCAAACGCAAGGTTACAGAAGCCCTTGAACTCGTAGGATTATCTGGATTGGAGAAAAGGGCCCCCGTGGAATTGAGCGGAGGGCAGAGACAGAGAGTCGCCCTTGCCAGATCATTGGTGATCGAACCCAGCGTCTTATTATTAGACGAGCCGTTNNTTGGGCATAACGTTCGTTCTTACGACGCACGTTCAAGAGCACGCGCTGATCTTGGCTGACAGAATGGTGGTGATGAACACTGGAGTAATCGAACAGATTGGTACCCCCGAGGAAGTTTACCGCACGCCAAGAACCATCTTTTCAGCCAGATTCGTGGGTGACATCAACCTGGTTCCCGGAGAAGTCGTCTCCAAGGACGATGGAGAATACGTTGTGAAAACGGAGATTGGTGAACTCAAAGCTTTGGCTTCTGGTGAAACAGATATGCTGGGTAAGAAGTTGGCGTATGCAATCAGGCCGGAGTTTATTGAAGTTGGCAAAGAAGTCAGGTCTTGCGAAAACAAGCACAAGGCTAAGTTCGTTGGGTTCTATTACTTGGGGAACTTTGTCGAATGCCTGTTCAATTTTGAAAACAAGGTTGATTTGAAAGTTTCTGTTCCCCCGGAAACGGCAGGCAACTTGAAGCTAGGCAAGAAATATGCAATAGGTTGGCGTTCAAATGATGTCGTACTACTGGAGAAACCAAGCGTCATAGAGGGACTAGACATAGAGGAGGTAATCTATGGAAAGTAGGAGAGGGGGATCGTGGTTAAGTACACAAATTACTTGATGCTTCTACCAGGCCTTTTACTGTGTGTTTTTTTCCTTGTTATTCCTTTGGGAATAATAGTGAGAATAGGTTTCTCTGAATCTGTATCCACTGCTGAATTTGAAATACACGGTCTTACGCTACAAAACTACGTGAGGTACTTCACGGCTCCTCAAACCCTCGATATCTTGGGGAACACCTTCGGGACGGCTCTAATAACATGCTTTATCTGCTTCCTTGTCGCATACCCATTCGCCTACTTCTTGACTTTCCACGTAGAAAATCAAAAAATAAAATCATACATCATCAGTCTTTTAATGGTTCCGTTCCTGATCGACTGGAACATTAGGACGATNNGGTCTCATAAAAGAACCAATAAGCCTTCTCTTTGGTCAAGCCGGCTTGTACATAATATGGCTTCAGACCTATGTGCTGTTCATGATGTTTCCAATCTATCTAGCGTTGAATAGAATCGACCCAGACCTAATCCAAGCGGCAAAAGTACTCAAGGCTCCTCCTCACAGAGTGTTCTACGACGTAATCTTCAAACTGTCATTGCCAGGAGTTGTTTGTGGTTGGATATTCGTCTTCGTCAGTACACTTGGCGATTTCCTAACTCCAGGATTATGGGCTGGAGGGTTTCAAACCTTAGGCCTATCTATTTCAACCTTTTTCGGTAAGAACGTCTGGCCCTATGCTTGTACTCTCTCCACAGTCATGATAGTGATCGCGCTTGCGGCACTTTACATTCTCCTAAAGATGGTTGACATAAAGAAGCTTATCTACGAGAGTTGAGGCGTATGAAGTTAAGTGTTAAACATCTGCCGGCAAAGTTGAGGCGTATGAGGTTACGTGTTAAGCATCTGCCGGCAAAAATCTACATAGCCATAATAATAGTGATTGTTTATCTTCCCATCATCTTGATGGTGTTGCTTTCATTCAACGTTTCAGCTAACGTAACTTTCCCGATCACAGGATGGACATTGGATTGGTACATCGCCAAACCGAAGGAATTTGAGTACGGATCTTACATCTCGGTTCTATATGATAAAAGTTTCTGGAAGGCACTCACAAATTCGGTTTACGTGTCTGCAGCAGCAGGGTTACTAACCTGTTTTATAGTGACCATAACAGCTTTAACTTTGCGTCGTAGGATACCGGGAAGAGATATCCTTTTCTACATGATTCTACTAGGCTTCATAGTCCCGGGAATCGCATTAGGTTTAGGAAATGTCCTTTCTCACCGATTGTTAGGCTGGAAACCCTCATTTTGGACACCCGTGATGCTGGATGTAATATTCGCAGTGCCTTTCGGTTTAGTGCTCATGATGGCTAGATTCGAGCCGAAATTGATGGAATACGAGCTCTCTGCGAGCTCTCTGAAAGCGAGCCCATTACAAGTTTTCAGGCATGTAACCTTGCCCCTGATTATTTGGGAAGTGATTTCCGCAGCGATATTTGGCTTCTTGCTGGCTTGGAGTGAGGTTATTCGAACCCAGTTTGTTATCCATGGAACTGGTGTGCTTTCAACGTTCATCTTAACCGAGCTAGAGATTAATCCGGTAACTACAAAATGGTACGCTGCAGGTACTATCCTAACAGCCATTTCGGTTGCTGGACTAATAGTGTTTGCTTGGATCCTTTCGAGACAAACTGCTCGTAGGTAAAAAAAGGAAGGGGGTTTAAGGTAGAGCAGCCTTGAGTTGTTCCCACTTCGTTACGTAGTAGTCGTTGTCGTCGGGAAGGTCGGGAGTCAGGAAGTACCTTGTGATCTCCTGCTTGAACCTAACCGAACCTATGTCTCTTCTGTTGCCGCGGGGGTCCGGGGTGCCTGTCCTCGGGGATTCTCCCGTCCAGAAGTGGTGAAAGTACACATCAGGGAGGAAAAGCGCGTTCTGCAAGTTTTCCTCCAACGCCCAAATGTCCTCCCGGTCTGGCCAAATTTCCTCCATCACTTCATCAATCGGCAGGTATGTCGCTTTATCCATGTAGAACCAGTCGTAGAACTCATCACCCATCGCTTGTTTGTATTCGTCAGAGTAAATACGAGGTGACGGGTAGCCTTGTTTTGTGAAAAGCATCTGGCAATACAGGTCAATCTGCCAATCGGCGAACTTATAGCACCAGGGCACCGCATCTTCTGAGGCGTATTTTGATATAATATTATTGTTGGTCCAGAAAAACGGCCCGTCTCTTAGGCAAGCGTAGTAAGTGGGCGTTCCTGCTTTCCTCGAGTCAAAGCAAGCGGGCTGATACGTCATTGTAAGATATACCTCTTCGGTAGCCAACATGGAGACGCTGTCCGCGTACTTGAACCAGAAGCTTTTAAATTGTCCGGCCTGTATTTCGGGAAGCAGGAAGTTGAAACATTTGTCGACATCTGCATGTGTCATGTTAGTGGGGGGCCCTTCAAACACAGCTAGACCTGAGGCATCCAAATAGTTAGCCACCTGGCCGAAACCTACCATTGGATCGTCAATACTCGCAACTCTGCCTTTCCATTCTGGATTGTGTAGCTCCTCGTATCCCATGCTGATCCGTGAGCCACGCTCGTAGAAGGGCAGAAACTTGGGTAGATAAGAAAACGAGTCGTAGTTCCACATAAGTGGAACAGATCTCAAGGTTGTGCCCAGTTCCTCCCACAATAATGATTTGAATCTCTCAGAGACCTTTGGAGGAAAGTAGTCGTCTGGACTGGTTATACATTCCATCATTTCATCGGCCTTCCAATTGGGTAGTTCTGCCACCGGAATCGTTAGAAGCACCCCTTCCTCTACAAGGTGTCTGATCATGCCTGAGCCGCCCACATCCCAGGCATGGGGATCGGCAAGCTGTTTCATAGACAGCACGAGGAAGTCTTCGTAGGTGACATCCATTGGCACATCGGTCTCTTCTTCCCACTTCGCTGCGCCTTCTTCTGGAAGGTAAAAGGGATAACCCAAGTACCTTAGTGTCGGCAATTCTTCCTCCGCCTTTGGACGTGTCGCCAAGTAGACGTATCCCGCCCCAGCGGCTATGGCCGCTCCTGCAGCCACACCAGCCGCTATTTTCAAGAAACGCCTTCGAGATACCTTCTCAGGTTCTCCGCTCTCTTCTTTCTCACTCAAATTATCACCGCATGCGCATAATCGTTGTTACGTTTTTTATTTAAGATTTGTGGAATGACTGGCGGTGTTCAAAAAACCCATTTGGTATACTGTTGAAACTGGAGGCGCGCATTGTAGACCCTTTGCTAGCGGCTCTGACGATAGCTGAAGCGTTGGTGCGCCTAAATCTGAGCCATAGCAAGGGCGCGCACTACAACTAGGGGCGCTACCGCATGGCCCTCGGTAATCGACCAAACCCTAGCGTTAGAGCCCATGTGAATGCTTATATTCAAAGGATGCTCTGTTTGAACTAACCCTTAAAGCTAATAGAGTGAAACCCCATACGACTAGTTATTGGAAAATAAACGCGTGAAGGAGTTCGATGGGTCCCAAAAAGTTGGATTCTAGGAGGAGACCGTTAAGATACGAGCGTATTCCAACACCACAACCGGACCGCATACTCCGAAAGGGATCTATCAGAAAAACCGGGAAGGATGCTCTGCGGGAGAACATTCTAGTAGCAAGGAGTATGGCGGAATTCGTCAAGACTCTTTTAGGCCCTCGAAGAAGAAGCAAGATCGTACTCTCGCAGAGCGGGCGGGATACGTTGACTTTCGTAACAACCGACTTGAAGACTATACTGAAAAGAGTCAAGGTGAGACATCCCGTCGCACAACTCATGGCTGGAGCTGCACTTAGTGTGTTCCAAGAGAAGGGAGACGGATCGGTTTCAACAGTAATCTTGGCGGGGAAAATACTCGAAGAATGTGAAAAATTGATTGCTGAGGGGATCCATCCAAATGTCATCTGTGACGGCCTGACACTATGCTACAAAAAATTGACGCAAACTTGGGATGGCTTTAGCTTTAATCCACAGCAAGATCCAACAGAAGTCGTTGGATTAGCTGTTCACAACGCTCTCGCTGGAAAATTATCATACCAAGATCGCGAGCACATAGCTACCTTGGTATCTGAGGCAACCAGAGTCCTGGGGCTAAAGACTTTATCGAGTTATGAAGGCACAGACATAATTGATGTAAAAAAAATCACGGGGAAATCTTTGAAAGACTCCTTTTTAGTTGATGGGTTGGCACTTTACAGAGAAATGTCAAACATTTACATGCCAAAAAGAATGGAAAACGCGAAGATCGCGTTGATAAAAGGGGAGCTCAGAATTCCCAAAAAAAAGTTAACGAGATATCAGGATTATCAGTTTGAATTTAATACTGTGGAACAACTCCGCAATTTTAGAGATGCCAAGCTAAAGTACCTTAAATCTATTACCGATAGGATACTTAGAGTCGGAGCAAACGTAATAATGTTAGAAAAGGGTGTTGACGACTTAGTATTGGATTACCTTGCTAAACAGAAGATCCTGCTAGTTAGACGTTTTCCACCAACCGAAGTAGACCGGGTGGCCAAAGCAACCGGAGCATTTGCTGTAGCCAGTGTACGCGATATGGATCCTTCTTGTCTTGGCTGGGCAAATATTGTGGAGCATAAAAAGATCAGAGGGGAACCTTGGCTAATCATTAGAGGTTGTAAAAATCCTAAGACTATAGATATCGTGTTGAGGGGGGTATCTAGGTACCTTCTAGACGACGTCGAGCGCATTATCAAAGGCACAGTCTTAGTGGCTAGGACGTTAATAAGAGAGCCACATTTAGTCTGGGGAGGAGGGGCTTTTGAGGAGGAAATTGCTCTGGCTCTTAACAACTACGCCCCGGAAATAGCGGATAAGAGGCAGCTTGTAGTTAAAGCTGTTGCGAAAGCTTTTGAAATCATCCCCCTGCTGTTAGGTAGGAGCGCTGGGATGGATGAAATAGACGTTATTACCAAGTTGCGTGCAAAACACAGTAGAGGTGAAGCCTCAATAGGAATAGACGTTATCAACTCTCAACTAGCCGACATGAGCAAGCTTAGGGTTTTTGACTCGCTGGCTGTTAAGAAACAAGTGATAAAAGCAGCGTTTGAAACAGCCTTAACAATTCTTCGCGTTGATGACAACATTGAGTGTCGAGAACTACCAGAACCCGAAAAATACTATGCTAAGAGGATGGCGAAGACAAAAGACCGTAAGATAGAAGAAGAGGCTTAGAGCGCGCGCATTAAGAAGCTGAAAAACTTTTTCGTATGCATGCAACCTTTAAAGACAAACATCTAATTTAGAAGAAAGAGAAAAAAGGGAGAATGCGGGGGATATCTCCATTTTATAGGCGTATACTTCAACTCCCTCCACGGCAGCGTCTCGAAGAACCTTTCCAAACTCTGGATCGGTTTCGTCGTTGGGAGCGAACACGTGAGCATCGGTTCTTTGAACGATAAAAAGCACACACGCCCTATAACCTTCTTTCTTGGCTTTCACCAAATCCCTCACGTGTCTCCTCCCCCTTTCAGTCTCGGCGTCAGGAAACATAGCAACGCCATCTTTCACCAGCGTGCACGACTTTACCTCCAACAAACAACTCTCGTGCTCGTTGGCCAAAAAGAAGTCAAATCTAGTGTGTCCATAACCATATTCTGGCTTTATCATGTTGTATTCTGAAAGTTCTTCTATATCCCTGTTTTTTAAGGCTTCCAAAACCAGTTTGTTGGGCACCCGAGAATCAACGGACACCACCTGACCGTTATAGAAAACTCCGATCAAGTCATAATCGGTTTTTCTGTTCTCTTTCAACACCTCTCTGAGAATAACTTCGGTTCCCGGAGTTAGAAGTTCGTGCATTCTTCCAGGGTTGGGCAAAAAACTTGGCAAAACCCCATCTTCGACTTTTACGAGGGCTAAGAAACGGTTTGGTCTCTCTTGAAAAACGCCTCTAAGGGTTCTTCCTTCGATTTTTATGAAACTAACCAACGTCTGACTTTCCCAACTAATGGAGAGCGGTGTAGCGTTGGTTTTATGTTTTCGATTTTCTATTCTTCTTCCACGGTTATGGCTTCGGTGGGACACTGAGTCACGCAGGCCATGCAGAGGATGCAGTCTTCTTCTCTGACAGGAACAGATTTCTGAGTGTCTGGATATTCAGCAATGTCTTGAAGTTCGAAGACGTCGACGGGACAAACATCTACGCAGACACCGTCGCCATCACACTTGGTCCAATCAACCTTGACCTTTACCATTTTATCTAACCTCAGCTTAATCCTTATTCAACACATAAGAGATTTTAATACTTTATGTTCTGCACCTGTTTTGTCATTTTTCGTCAACTTGCACAACAAAAGTTTATAACAGTGTTATAACATAGTTTATCTTGCATGCATGCATGTTGAACTCTTTCAGGAACCATTTTTCCTTTCTTGCACGCGCAAACTTGGGCAACCCACTCAATGACTCATGTATTTATAACCTCACTGTTTAGCATTGGTTCCAAGAAACTGACGTTCAATTAACTAATGGTCCACGCGTAAAAGTCGTAGAGCGTACGCGAAATAGGAAACAGAAGATCTCTTCTCTTCCGTCGAAGGAAACTCATTCCAAGAAGACGAGTGAAAACAAGATGAGAATTCCGAGAATAAAGACTGTTAGCTGTAATGCTGATTTTAAGAGTCCAACTTCCTCTTTACGAAGTTCTGGGATCAAATCTGAACCTGCTATGTAAATGAAGTTGCCTGCAGCGAAGGGTATCAACAATGGAACAAAATCTTGAATTAAAAAACCCAAGCTGAGGGCGATGATTGTTCCAAATATTGCGGTGAGGGCGGTTGAAAAATTGAAGAAAAGAGCCCTAGATTTGTTGAATCCTCCGTACATCAGAACTCCGAAATCTCCGATTTCTTGAGGAATCTCGTGGAAAACGACGGCTAGGGTTGTGGCTACTCCTAAGGGTATGCTCGCCAAGTAGCTTCCGCCTATTATTAAGCCGTCTATGAAATTGTGAACAGCGTCGCCGAAGAGATTCATGTAGGCGAAGGAATGAGGATGTTCCTCTGAGGTTGGTACGTGGCAGTGTCTCCACTGGAAAAACTTCTCTACAATAAAGGAAACAATGATTCCAAGCAGGATGTACAGCGACATATGTGTTCCGAAACCACTTTCCTCTGCTGCTTCAGGAATCAGGTGAATAAAGGCGTCTCCAAAAAGTCCTCCAGCAGAAAAACTTACGAGATACAAGAGTATCTTCTTTAAATTTTCTTCTTTTAACGAAAAAGTCAACACACTGACTAGAGAGATTAAACTCACAATAACAACACTCGCTAGACTGTACAACCAGACAACCGCCACAGAATTCCCCCAGGTGAAACAAAACTATAGAAGGCTGTTGGAACTTTTTACCTTTTTCTTTATTCTAAAGTCAAATATATACATAAGCTGTTGCTTTCATAGTTTTCTATGAGGTTGCATAAATGGGACTTAAAGAATACTGGAAGAAAAGAGATTTCGAAAAGACAAACGAGCCGAAGGGTAACGAGAAAACAAGTGGCGGAAACATTTACGTGATTCAAAAACACCAGGCCAGACGTTTACATTACGACTTAAGGCTAGAGATGGACGGAGTTCTCAAAAGCTGGGCAGTTCCCAAAACACCTCCCACAGAAAAAGGCATAAAAAGACTGGCAGTGCAGGTGGAAGATCACCCCATCGACTACGCAAACTTTGAAGGAACAATCCCTGAGGGGCAATATGGCGCGGGTTCCGTGGAAATCTGGGACAAGGGACAGTATGTCTTGAAGGAAAGGAATGAAGACAAGTTGGTTTTTGAAATCAAGGGCAATAAGCTTAGGGGCGATTATTGTTTGGTGAGGTTCAAAGGAAGGAAGAACTGGTTGTTTTTCAAGAAGAAATGAGTTGATATTGCATGCGGAAGTTCTGTTTCCATGTTAGGAGTTTTTCAAAGTCATGTATAACGCCGTTATAGATAAATATGACAGAACCCCTCTTACTTTTGGTGAAGAGTTAACATTTTAGGTTAGCAATGTCACTCAATAAAGTGTGATTGGCACGGAGGTTTGTAGTTGGGTAGTCAAATTAAAGCCCATCGGGAACTAGACTGCCTAGGTCTCTACTGTCCTGAGCCAGTTTTTAGAACAAGACAGGAAATTGACAAGCTAGCCTTTGGCCAAGTATTAGAGGTAATTGCAGATGATCCAGCCGCTGAAGAAGACATAAAACGTTTAGTTAAAAGACTTGGGCATCAACTCCTTGAGCTACGCAAAGAGAAAGATCGGTTTCATTTTTTAATTAAGAAAGTGAAAAAGGAAGGGACCTAGAAATTGAGAAAAGTGTATATGGACCATGCGGCTGGGATGCCCGTAGACTCCAGAGTTTTCGAAGCGATGAAGCCGTATTTTATGGAGAACTATGGAAATCCTTCCTCTTCCCATTCCTTTGGGGCAAGTGCCAGAAACGCCTTGATGGAGTCGAGAGAAAAAGTTGCTCGACTAATCGGAGCAGAGAAACCTAAAGAAGTCATTTTTACTTCAGGGGGCACAGAATCCAACAATTTAGCAACAAAGGGAGTTGCTTACCGAAATAAGAACAAGGGAAACCACATAATTACAACCGCCATCGAACACATATCGGCGATAAACATCTGCAAGCATCTTCAAAAACAGGGCTTCGAAACCACCTACGTGCCGGTGGATAAACAAGGCATGGTTGACCCTGAAAGACTCCAAGACGCAATAACGGCCAGAACCATCCTCATATCTATCATGTACGCAAACGGCGAGATTGGAACGATTCAACCAATAAAGGAAATAGGGAAAATAGCCCACGATAACCAAATCTATTTTCACGTAGACGCTGTAGCCGCGGCAGGAAAGGTACCCATCAACGTTGAAGAGGAAAACATAGACCTCTTGTCAATTTCCTCCAACGACATGTATGGACCAAAGGGCATGGGAGCCCTCTACATCAAAAAAGGAACCAGAATTCAACCAGTTATACAGGGCGGCGGTCAAGAAAGGGGGCTGCGTTCGGGAACAGAAAACATACTAGGCATAGTGGGTATGGGGAAGGCAGCTGAGATCGCCCAAAAAGAAATGGAAGCCGAAGGCAAGCGGTTAAGACAGCTACGGGACAAACTCATAAAGGGTGTTTTGGACACGATTGAGCGTTCCTACCTGAATGGACATCCAACTAAAAGACTTCCCAACAACGCCAATCTCAGATTCAGTTATATAGAAGGAGAATCTCTCATCTTAGGTCTAGATATGCTTGGCATTCAAGTGTCTTCGGGGTCAGCATGCACTTCAAAAACTTTAGAACCTTCCCACGTATTACTCGCCATAGGCTTAGCCCACGAAGAGGCCCATGGTTCTTTAGTCTTCACTCTGGGCAAGCAAAACTCAGAGGAGGACGTGGATTATGTGCTGGAAGTGTTACCGGGCGTGGTAAAGAGACTAAGGGCAATGTCTCCCTTAACCCCAAAAGAAATGTTGGTGTAAAAAATGTACACTGAAAAAGTTATGGACCATTTCATGAACCCACGAAACATAGGTGAAATTCCAGACGCAGACGGTGTTGGAACCGTGGGCAATCCCGTTTGCGGCGACCTCATGACCGTATACATTAAAGTTAAAGACAACAAGTTGGAGGATGTTAAGTTCAAGACCTTTGGTTGCGGAGCAGCCATAGCCACAAGCAGCATGGTCACCGAACTTGCAAAGGGAAAAACCATCGAAGAAGCTTTAAAAATCACTAGAGGCGATGTAGCAGACAGCCTAGGCGGTCTCCCGCCAATCAAAATGCACTGTTCTAATCTAGCCGCAGACGCCCTACATACAGCCATAAAAGACTATATGAAGAAAAAAGAGGCAAAAAAATGAAAACTTTCGTAAAGTGTGAAACATGCAACGCAGAGATTTCTGCGGACAGGTGTGTATTTGCAACTCACAAAAGGGTTATTGATGGAAAGGAATACGTCTTTTGCTGTGTACGCTGTGCTGAAGCCTTTGAAAAGAGGAAAAAATAACAAGACCTCCCTCTGATAATCTAACAACTGCATCCTATGCATGGCATCGAAGTCTAAACCTTAATCCTCCCCGGGGCCTTCATCAAACAGCTTTGTGAGAGCCAAAACCGATAGTAGCGCGGTTGCCACAATGAAGACTAGGAAGGGGTTGTAGGGCGAAGACTCGTATAGTAAGCCTCCTAGGTATGGGGCTAGAAACGCGGCAAACATGCTTGCCGACAGTGGAACAGAAATCCACCTTGCCCTTGAGGGTTCCGGCGCGATGGGA
>JABAOH010140791.1_pt2 | contig 13964 bp, 13 predicted proteins | sample 7062181 | NCBI WGS metagenome assembly JABAOH01 (sample SAMN14538630, study PRJNA623070) | marine sediment metagenome | biome: marine biome [ENVO:00000428]; feature: marine pelagic biome [ENVO:01000023]; material: deep marine sediment [ENVO:00002113]; isolation source: pool of 5 deep marine... | reverse complement strand
CGAGGAAGCGACCGGCCGCAACCGACAGAGCGGCCGCCCCGAGGGCAAAGCCGGCCCCCACGAGAAACGCCCGGCGGTCGACCGAAGGAGGCCCGGCTTCCGCCTCACCCACCCTCACTCGCCGTGGCCGCAACAAGGCTGCCAGCGTCGCCACTCCGGCCCCGGCTGCCGCTCCCGGTCCTATCCAGGCGAAGGCGGTCGACAGCTGCGGATCGTTGAAGACGGCCACGACGCCGAGGAAGGCAAAGGCGAGGAAGCCGGCGGCGCCGAGCCAGAAGCGGCGGACCGACACCCAGCCGAGAAATGCCCCGAAGAGAAGGGCCAGCACGACGATGCCGACGACTAGAGCCGGCTTGTCGGCGGTCCCGAACACACTGATGGCGAAGTCCTCGACCGACGGCGGCACCAGATCGATCACTCCCCCGCCCACCGCCACCACCAGCCCGGACTCCTGGCCGAGCAGGCCCGCTACGAGCTCCCCGACCGCCAGCGCCACCAGTGCGGCCAGCAGCCCGGCCACGGCACCCCGCCGGCCGCCGGATCGCGTGTTCGTGAGAGAGCCGTCTTGGTCCAAGGGAAACAGGCTACGACCGATCGTTTCCTGCGGTAAGGGTCTGGTCGTCGAGTTTCGAGTTTGTTGAGAAGTGAGTTGCGGCGAGAGGCCAATGAACACGGTCCGGTGAGACACTCGCGGCGGCGCGGGAGCGATCACCGACTCCGCACCGCGAGCGAGCCGCCCCGGTCCAGGGACCCGGACGGGCGATGTACGAAAAGGTGCCGCCGGGACGGGCGGCAACCAAGGAGGCGACGTTCAGCCCGGATAGGGCTGAGAAGGAGCCGACCCTCGCCCGAAGGGCGAGGCCGACGATCGCCGGTGAACGTGGATGGCGTGTGAGCCCTGGTCCGCCTGCTTCAGCGAAGAGCCGATGAACGAGGTGGGTCGGGTGGGAATCGAACCCACAACCTTCGGGTTAAAAGCCCGCTGCTCTGCCTGATTGAGCTACCGACCCGAGCTCAGGACCGGGAAGCTCGCCGCTTCCCGGCCAAGACCTGAGTTACCGTAGCGCCCCAACCGGGCNNTGGCCCAGGAGGGCGCGAGGGGTACGTTGAAGATCCTGCAATTGGCTCCACCCTGGGTGGAGGTGCCACCGGTCGGTTACGGAGGCATCGAGTGGATCGTGGCCGCCCTGGCCGACGGCCTCAGCGATGCCGGCCATGAGGTGACGCTGCTCGCGTCTGGGGGATCCCGGACGAACGCCCGCCTGCAGACCGTCTTCGATGCACCTCCATTCCCTATGCTCGGCGATGCGCGGATCGAAGCCATTCACGCCCTCACCGGCTACCTGGACCGTCATTCCTACGACCTCATCCACGACCACACGGCAGCCGTGGGCCCGGTGCTGGCTGCGGTGGCCGACGGGCCGCCGGTCGTGCATACCTTGCACCGGCCCTGGGATCTCTGGCTGGAGTGGTGGGCGAGAAAGGTGGCACCTCCGGTGCACCTGGTGGCAATAAGCCACGATCAGGCACGGTCGACTCCCACCGGCATTCCCATCACGGCCGTCGTCCACAACGGAGTGCCCATCGATCTGTATCCCTATCAGGAGCGAAAAGAGGATTATCTGCTGTTCGTGGGCCGAGCCCACCACGACAAGGGCCCGGAAGTGGCCATCGAGGTGGCCAGGAAGCTGGGCCGCAAGTTGATCCTGGCCATCAAGGTGAACGAGCAGGCCGAGCACGACTACTGGGACCAGGTGTTGGCCCCGTTGCTGGGGCAGAACGATGTCGAGGTGTACACCGATGTGCGCCACAAACAGAAAGTCGACCTGATGAGCCACGCCGCCGCGGTGCTGCTGCCCCTGCAGTGGTCGGAGCCCTTCGGGCTGGTGATGGCAGAGGCCAACGCGTGCGGCACCCCGGCCATCGCTTTCGCCCGAGGGGCGGCCCCCGAGATCATCGAAGACGGCGTTACCGGATACGTCGTGCCGCCAGATGATGTCGGGGCCTTGTGCGCCGCCGTGGAGCAGGTCGGCGACATCGATCCGGCTGCCTGCCGAAGCCGGGTCGAGCAGCACTTCTCGTCGGAGAGAATGGTGGTCGCTTACGAGCAGGCCTATCGGCGCGTGCTCGAAGACCACTCGTAATCGACTGCCCGAGGGTCGTTGAACGGGCGTTCCTCGCTCGTACCATGAGTGTCCCACACCGCCGGAGGAGCGTGCCGATGCCGTCAGATTGGGCCGCAATTGGCAGAGTCCCGCTGCCGTCGCCGAGTGGCATCGCCACGATCTCCGGACGCTCATTCACCGTGTCCGGCCGCAGTGGCAACATCGCCGAACCGGGTCCGCAGGGGTTCTTCCACGATGACACTCGCTTCCTCTCGGGACTACGTCTGCTGATCGATGGCATCGATCCCGAGGTGGTGGATGCCGCTTCCGTGGAACCCGGTGAGGCGATCTTCTACCTCCGCAGCCGGACCGAGGAACAGGGCGACCACACCGAGCCGGGCCTGTTGCTACGCCGGCACCGCTATCAGAGCTCGACCCTTCACGAGGACGTCATCTTGGAGAATCGCTCGGGATTCGAGACCACCGTTGCCATCGAGCTCGAGGTGCAGGCCGACTTTGCCGACCTGTTCGACGTCCGCTTTGCCGGCCCTGCGCCGGAACGGGACGTCCGGGCCCAGCGTGCCGACAACCGCCTGGTCTTCAGCTATCAGAAGAATGGGTTCGAGCGCTCGACAGAGTTGACGACCTCCCGAAAGGCCCGGATCGAAGGCAATCGAATCATCCTCACGGCCCACGTGCCGAACAACCGGCGCTGGAAATCGTGCATCGACGTCATACCGGTCATCGACGGCGAACGTCTGCCGGTCGAGGCGTCGTGCCGGACTCATCGCCACAAGCCGGAGCCCTTGCCCGGCATCGTCCCGAGCCCTCCTCGGCTGCGCTCGTCGGCCGACGCTCTCGAGCACCTGTGGGCTCACAGCCTCGAGGATCTCGCCGCGCTCGGCTTCCGCATGAACGGTCACCGCGCCTTCGCCGCCGGCATTCCCTGGTACGTAGCCCTGTTCGGGCGCGACAGCGTCATCACCGGGCTGGAGGCGATGATGCTCGACCGTGACTCCGCCCTGGGAACTGCAAAGCTGCTGGCCGAGATGCAGGGCACCCAGGACAACCCAAGCATCTCCGAGGAGCCGGGCAAGATCCTCCACGAGGTTCGGTTCGGGGAGCGCAGCCTGGCCGTCTTGAAGGGAAGCCGCTATTACGGCTCCGTCGACAGCACTCCCTTGTGGTGCATGCTCGTAGGACGGCTCCACCGCTGGGGCTGCGAGCCGAGGCGCCTGACGGAGCTGCTTCCTGCCTTGCGGGCCGCAACCGGCTGGATCGAGCGCAGACTCGAACTGCGCGACGGGCTCCTCACCTACGAAGGAGACCCGACCCGCCTGGTCAACCAGAGTTGGAAGGACTCTTTCGATTCGATGGTGGACGTCGACGGGCTCCCCCTCGACCCTCCGATTGCCGGGGTCGAAGTCCAGGGGTATGCGGTGGCCGCCCTGCGGGAGGCAGCCCGTATCGAGGCCGACCTGGGCGATGAATCCCGGGAGGCCGGACTCCTTGCCCGGGCCGACGAGCTGGTGCAGCGCATCGAAGATCGCTTCTGGCGTGAGGATCTGGGGACCTTTGCCATGGCGCTCGGCCGGGACGGGCAAACGGCCGACACCGCATCCTCCAATGCCGGGCACTTGCTGTGGGCAGGAGCGGTGCGGCCCGAGCTGGCCGATGCCGTAGCAGCTTCCCTGGTGAACGACGACCTGTGGTCGGGCTGGGGGGTGCGCACCCTGTCGAGGCGCAACCCGTCGTATCACCCGGTCTCTTACCACCGAGGCAGCGTATGGCCCCACGACACGATGTTGTGCATTGCCGGATTGCTGCGCTACGACCACAGCAAGGAAGCCATCAGGCTGGCCGGAGGGCTGCTGGCTGCCGCCGCCCACTTCTCCTACCAGCTTCCCGAGCTGTTCTCGGGCATCGGTCGAGACGAAGTGCCCTATCCGGTCCACTACCCGACGAGCTCGTCGCCGCAAGCTTGGGCGGCGGCGGTACCCGTGTACCTCACCGAGCAACTGCTGGGCATCGACCCCGACGTGCCTCAGGGCAAGGTGGTGGTAGCCCCCAAGCTCCCCGAGGGCATCGAGCTCACCATCGAGGGCGTACGAATCGGGGAGAAGAGCCTCTCCGTCCGAGCCGAGGGTCACCGGGCCCAATTCCTCGAGATCCCGAGCGGCCTCGACGTGGTGGTGCGCTGAGGAGGTTCGGCGTCACCGGAGTACCGCCGGCGAGGCCCTCTGCATTTCCTCTCCGGCTACTGCCGAAAGCCGACCGACCAAGAGTCCTTCGCCTCTGGAACCCGGCCCATCCGCCGTGATAGGAGGCTCCCAGAGGAGGAGGTCTCACGATGCGCAGGTTCTTTGCCTTGTTCTTTGGTGTCCTCGCCCTATTGGTGGGCGCAGCTCTCATCTCGGGGGCGGTTACGGTCTTTGCCGCCGACAAGGACGACGACGGGTTCTACGTCACTGAAGAGCATCGATTCGCGCAGGCGTCACACGCGATTACGGCCGACGACATCGAAGTCCTCTCCGATGCTCCGTCCTGGCTGACCGACTGGTTCACCGATCTCGTCGACTTTCGAATGGTCGGCGTCAGCAACACGGGGCAGGACGTGTTCTTGGGGATTGCCTCGTCCGCCGAAGTGGACGGCTACCTCACCGCCGTAGCGCACCATGAGGTCGACAACGTCAGCCTCGATCCGTTCGAGGTGGACTACACACTCCGAGAAGGGGCGACCATTCCGGACGCTCCGGCCCCCCTCGGCATCTGGGAGGCTTCGGTCACCGGTCCGGGAAACCAGACGCTCGACTGGGAAGTCGAGTCCGGCACATGGTCGGTGGTGGTGATGAACGCCGACGCCTCGGCCGGCGTCGACGCGACCCTGGTTGTGGGGGCCAAAGTGTCCTATGCCACGCCCCTCACGTGGAGTGCGCTGGGCGTCGGTGTGATCCTGGTCCTGGGCGGCGGATATCTGATGTACCGCGGACTCCGCAGGCCGATCGAGGAAGTCCCGCCCACGGCGCCGCCGGCCGAGCTCGAGGAGCCCGGCCCGGCTCGGCCAGAGCCGACTGGAGTGGAGGGCTCCAGGCACTGAGTGCCGGGGCGGACTACGGCATGGGCACGGGACCCCAGCCGGGTCCGAATACGTGCTACGTCGCCGTGATTCCTGGGAGGTGAAATGCTGAAGTTTCTGCTGTGGCTCATTCTGTTGGTCTTGGCATGGCCCCTGGCCCTTCTCGCCCTGATCCTCTACCCCCTCATTTGGCTGCTCGGCCTTCCATTTCGGCTGATCGGCATCTCGGTGAAAGGGGTGTTGGAGCTCATCGAGGCCGTGATCCGGCTCCCGGCTCGAGTGTTGCGCGGACCGCAGGGCGGCTAGCCCCAACCCGCAAGCCGGGCGGGGCCGGTACGCTCGGCCGCCATGGAAGACCGACCACGAGTCGTCGTCACCAGACGTCCGCCCGGAGAAGCCCTGGCCCGCCTGGGTGAATCGTGCGACGTCTGGCTGTGGGAAGAAGACCGGGCCATCCCCGCCGAGGTCCTGCATGAGGAAGCGGCCACTGCAGTGGGGCTCTACACGATGCTGACCGACCCGATCGGGAATGACCTGCTGGAAAACGCTCCTCAACTCGGGGTCATCTCGCAGATGGCCGTCGGCGTCGACAACATCGACCTGGAGGCCTGCACCAACCGTGGCATCCCGGTCGGCCACACTCCCGGGGTGCTCACCGAAACCACTGCCGACACCGCCATGGGGCTGTTGCTCGCGGCGGTCCGGCGTTTGGTCGAGGGCGTGGATTACGTGCGGGCCGGAAGCTGGCGGCGCTGGGAACCGGACCTACTCCTCGGTGCCGACCTCCACGACACGACGCTGGGCATCGTAGGACTGGGACGTATCGGGCAGGCGGTGGCCCGGCGAGCGGTCGGGTTCGGTATGCGCCTCCTCTACACCGGTCCCCACCGCAAGCCGGAAGCCGAGGTGGAGCTGGGAGCGGCCTACCGGAGCCTCGAAGATCTCCTGGCGGAATCCGACCACGTGATGATCACGGCAGCGCTCAGCGCCCACACCCACCACCTCATCGACGCCGGCGCTTTGAGGCGCATGAAGCCGTCGGCCACGTTGGTAAACGTGGCCCGCGGGCCGATCATCGATTCGGCCGCCCTCTACGAGGCACTCCGTGACGGTGTCATCGCTCGCGCCGCCCTCGATGTGACCGACCCCGAACCCATCGACACCTCCGACCCGCTGCTCACCCTGCCCAATTGCGTGATCACTCCCCACATCAGCAGCGCCAGCGAGCGGACCAGAGCCGCCATGGCCGATCTGGCCGCCACGAACCTCATAGAGGCCTTGGCGAGTCGGCCTATGCCCCATTGCGCCAACCCCGACGTCTACCGAGCTCTCTGACCGTCCGGACGGCACGGGGAGACACGTAGGGTGAAGTCGTGATCCGCTTCGGCATCTCCGGCCTGCCCCGCGAGGGGACCAGTGATGAGGAGTTCCTGGACCGGCTCGTTGCGCAGGGGCATCGGGCCTTCGAGCTGGCCTTCGTCACCGGATTCCCCTGGAAGGAACCGCGCTGCCGACGTTTCGGTGAGCTGGCCGCCGCCCGCGACATAGCGTTGTCGGTCCACGCTCCCTACTTCGCCGTCCTCACCGTCGAGGATCCCGAGCGCAGCACACAGACCAAGGCATCGCTGGAGCACTCGATGAAACTGGGCCGTGCTTTGGGAGCCCGCGTGGTGGTGGCCCACATCGGTCACACCAAGGGCCGGGCCCCCGACGAGCTGCACCGGCTGGTCCAAGAGGGTCTCGACGAGCTCGCCCCCAAGATCGCCCACCTGGGGGTGGCGCTCGGCCTCGAAACCAGCGGCACCCAGAGGGCGTTCGGCACGCTCGGCGACATCGCCCTCGTTGCCGCCAAGTTCCCTTTTGTCCGCCCCGTCGTCGATTGGGCTCACGTCCACGCAATGTCCCAGGGCGCCCTCACCTCCAAAGAGGCATTCGGGGGGGTGTTCGCCTTCCTGCGCGACCAGTTTCCCGGCTATGCCATCGATCCGCTCCAGTGCCAGTTCACCGACAACGAGTTCGGCCCGGGCGGGGAGATCCGCCACGTTGCCTACGGACAAGGAAGCCTGCGAGTCGGACCGCTCGTCGAGGCGGCGGCCGAAGCCGATATGCGGATGATCCTCATCTCCGAAGCCCGCGAGCGCCAGAGTCACGATGCCATCTACGCCGACCTGAGCGCCGCCCTGGGCGGAGCGAACCCAACCCGGCTTGACGACACCCGCCCGCTCGGCTCGGGGAAGATCGCCTTTCCTACTCCCATGAAGGTGGAGGAGGTGGGCGACGCCTACCTGCCCCGAGACACCCGCCGCCCCCTTCGGCTCACCAACATCGACAAGCCGTTCTTTGCGGACGGATACACCAAGGGGGACCTGCTGCAGTACTACGCGGCGGTAGCCCCTCTCCTCCTGCCCCATCTCGAGAACCGGGCCATCGTCATGGCCCGGTTTCCTGAAGGCGCCGAAGGCGACTTCTTCTACGAGAAGCAAGCCCCGGCCCACGCTCCCGACTGGCTGCCGACGGCACCGCTCTGGTCGGAGCAGCGCCAGGCCCCGATCGACTTCGTGACCGCCGGTGATAGCGAGTCCCTGCTGTGGATCGTCAACCTGGGGTGCATCGAGATCCACCCCTGGCTGAGCCGTGTCCACTCGCCCGATCGACCGGACTTCGCCATCTTCGATCTCGATCCCGCCGCGGGAGCTTCTTGGGAGCAAGTGGTCGACGCCGCCCTCCACGTCAACGTCGTCCTGGAACGGCTCGGCCTGGCCGCCTATCCCAAGACCTCGGGAGCGACCGGCCTCCACCTCTACCTGCCGATCGAGTCTGCCTACCCATATCGACGAGTGCGCCGCTTCGTCGAGACGGTGGGCCGGCTGGTGGCGGCCGCCGATCCGGACAACGTCACGATGGAGTGGGACATCCCCCGCCGGGCGGGGAAGGTGTTCATCGACCACAACCAGAACGTGGCCGGCAAGACCATCGCTTCGGTGTACTCGGTGCGGCCCCGCTCCGGAGCGCCGGTGTCAATGCCGGTCCGGTGGGACGAGCTCGACGCGGTGGAGCCCAACGATTTCACCATCGCATCGCTGTGGGACCGTCTCCAGCGTTTCGGGGACCTGTTCGCCCCCGTGCTCGAGGGAGGGCAACGCCTGGAAGCGGCCGAGGAGGCTCTGGGACTCGCCGGGGAGGCGAGCCGCTAAGGGGAGCCCGGCTCGGGACCGGTGGCCATCGGATATCCGGCCCCGCCCCAATCGCTCCACGATCCCGGATAGAGACGGGCCCCCTCGAAACCGGCCACCTCCAGGGCCAGCAAGGTGTGGCAGGCGGTGACCCCGCTACCGCAATAGACGACCACTTCGTCGCCGACCGCCACGTCCAGTCGCCGATAGTGCTCGGCCAGTTCCTCGGGTGAGCGAAACCGTCCGTCCCAACCAAGATTTTCCGCAAAGGGGGCGTTGCGGGCAGTGGGGATGTGGCCGGCCACGGGATCGAGCAACTCCTGCTCGCCCCGGTAGCGTTCGCCCGACCGGGCATCGACCAGCACCACTCGCCCGAGAAGATCACGGAGCCGATCGCGATCCACCGTATCGGCACGGCCTGGGCCCGGGGAAAACGAGGCGGACTGAAACTCGGGTTCGTCTCGTGTCAAGGGGAGCCCGGCCCTCAGCCAGGCGTGCAGGCCCCCGTCGAGCACAACGACCTCGGAGTGGCCCCAATGGCGCAGCATCCACCACAGCCGGGCCCCGGCCGCTCCGCCTTGATCGTCGTAGACGACCACCGTGTGCTCGTTGCCGATGCCCCTGTCACCCAGCATTGCGCCGAACTGCTCGCCGGTCGGCAGCGGATGGCGCCCCGGCCCCCGATCTGCCGACAGGTCGGACTCCATGTCGAAGAAGATCGCCCCGGCAATGTGGCCGGCGTCGTAGGCGAACCGATTGAGCACCGTGCCGCCCAAGGAACGGACGTCGGCGATCCGAAGGCGAGGTTCGTCGAGGTGCCCCTCCAGCCATCCGACGCCGACCAGGGGGCCGCCCACCTCAGGCCGGTTCGGGATGGGCCGCCTCCGGCGGGGCCTGCTCGCCACGCTCGGGGACCAAGACCACCGGGTAGGCAGCCGCCTCCCAGGGCCGGGCCAGTACCTGCCAGGCCAGCACCAACGCCGCCACTGGGACCCCGATCAGAGCATCGATGCTGAGCCGGTTGTAGGAGAGGGCCGACCCGGCCAGCTCGGCAATGGACTCACCGCCGATGGCCATTCTCCACCGCCGTGGCGCCGGGCGACTGAGGAGGTCGGTGGCAAAGCCAATCGTGCTGATCTCCCAGCGCCGACCCAGCCAGGAACGGCGCACGATGCGGGCGAACGGGACCCCCCCTTCGGCGGCCAGCACGGTACCCCAGCCCTGAGGAGCGATCGTCCACACCGTGCCGTCGGTCAGCCTCACACTCGACATGTGCTGGCGGGCAAAACGGCGCACGACGGCCAGCTCATCGTCGCCCTGGATCAGTCTCCATTCCGAAGAGAAGGCGAGACTCCGCATCTCGGCATGGCCGACGAGAGTGCGCACGAGCCGATTGGATCCGGCCATGGGCGAAACGGTACTAGGGGAATCACTCCTCAGAAGAAGGCCTAATCGGAGGGAGCGATGCTGAGGTCGATGAGGACCTGTAGGGCGCACACCGCGGCCAGGAACGCGGCCAGCAGATTGGCCGGCCAGCTCTCGCTCACCAGGCCCACGATCAGCACTACGGCGGCCGCCGCCAGACGTACTCGCGTCTGCAGGATGTCACGAGCGAGATCGGCCCGTTCGGTGGAGAAATGGATCATGCCCATGGCGATCAACGAAGCGGCGACGCCCCCGGTGACCAGCCACCGCTCGGCCGGGGTCACTTCCTGCGAAACCAGAAACTCCAGGCCGATCCCTGAGGCCGTGAGCGCAACGGCCAACGGGAGGTGGCTGTAGATCCACGCCGTGGGCTTCCAGGCGGTACGTTGGTCGGGCCGGCGTCTCACCACCGAGCCTTCCAGGTTGTCGAAGTAGAGCCACCACAGTCCGGCGGCGGTTAGGACCCCGAGAATGGCGCCCACGGTCGGACCTAGTTCCCAGTCGGCACTCCCGAGCCCGGGCACCTCGCTCAGTCCGGCGACCACGGCCGCGATCGACTCGCCCAATACGAGGATGGTGAACAGGCCGAACCGCTCGGGCAGGTGCGACACGTCGAGCGGGGCCTTGGCCTGTACCTGGCGGAGGACGTAAGGAGTGGCGAAGTCGATCGCGAGGCCGATTCCCCACAAGACGTATCGCCACGGCTCGGGCACCCATATCGAGATGAGCCAGAAGGCGCCGCCGGTGCCAAAACCCTTCAGATAGCCGGTGACCAGTTCCTGAGTAGCGGGCACGTGGCGGCGGGCCCGAGAGTACATCAGCAGCAGGACGGCCCGGGCCATGACGAACGCCGCAGCAAAAGCCGAGGTGGAATCGGCCTCGCCTCCGGTGATGCTGGCCGCCATCAGAGCGATCGCGATGATCTGGGCGACGGCCAGTAGCCGCTGGCCGAGGTCGTCGGTGTCGTACCGGTCGGCATAGAACGTGAACCCGGCCCAGGACCACCACAGCGGGATGAAGAGGCCGATGTAGGCGAGGACTCCCTCCCACGACGGGTCCAGCAGCAAACGATGGGCAAGTGCGGCCACTGCCACCACGAAGACGAGGTCATAGAAGAGTTCGAGCCATGTGGCCGAACGTCGCTCGGCCTCGGTCTCCTCGGTGCGCAATCTCGGCGGTCGCAGCGCCGCCAACTTCATGCCGCTCCCCTCCTAGGTCGGGCGAGAGCGGAGCCTACCCAGCGCACGCAGTTCCCATCTCGGGCACCGGCACCTTCCGAAAGCGCGGCACCGACCTCAGGATCCGCCTTTCTCTAGCGGGGCGCCGGCGGTTCGATGTCGGCCCGGGGCGCCGATTTCCGGCCCGACGGCAGGCCCACCGCCTGCTTCGACCCCGGCCGTACGGCGGATCATCGACCCGCCGTCGTTCGCGGCTGAAGCCGCCTGCGGGGAGCGGCGCGTTCTCTTTCACGATGCCCGCTTCGCCTCGATGTAACGAACGCTTCCGTGGGCATAGACACGGCGCGCAGAGGGACGCAGTCGCCGTGGATGGGGGCGGTAGGTGTGACGCGCCGTCCATCGCAAGATCCTCGACGGCAACCAGCACCCTCTGACCGTGCTCAAGGAGTGGACCGCCGGCGAGGGTGCCGAATCACTGGCCGGACGCTGACGAACCAGCGGCGCGGCTCGGCTTCGAGGCACTCCGATAGGGTGACCCCATACCATGAACGCCATCGAGGTCGCCGGCCTTCACAAGCACTACGGGTCGAATCGGGCCGTCGACGGTATCGACCTGTCGATCGACGAGGGAGAGGTGTTCGCCCTGCTGGGCCCCAACGGGGCCGGCAAGACCACCACCGTCGAGGTTTTGGAAGGGCATCGCACCCGCACCGCCGGTGAGGTCCGGGTCCTCGGCTACGACCCCGAGACGGGAGGCCGGGAATACCGGGAGCGCATCGGCATCGTTCTCCAGTCATCGGGGATCGAGCGGGAGTTCACCGTGCGCGAGCTGCTCGATGTGTACGGCTCGATGTTCCCACGCCGCCTTGCCCGCGACCGGGTCATCGAGGTCACCGGCCTGGGCGAGAAGGCCGACGCCCGCATCAAGACCCTGTCCGGCGGGCAAATGCGTCGGGTCGACCTGGCGTTGGGCCTCATCGGCGACCCGGACCTCATCTTCCTGGACGAGCCGACGACCGGCTTCGACCCTTCGGCCCGGCGCCGGGCTTGGGAGCTCGTGGACAATCTCCGGTCGCTCGGCAAGACGATCCTGCTCACCACCCATTACATGGACGAAGCCCAGCACCTGGCCGACCGGGTGGCCGTGATCAGCCGGGGCCGCATCGTGGCCGAGGGGACGCCCGAGACGCTGGGCGGGCGCGAGGAGGCCCACACGACCATCAGCTTCCAAGCTCCCCGCGGGACCGCGCTCGCCGATTTGCCCGAGCCGCTGCGAGGCCGGGCCCGCCTCAACGACACCACGATCACCGTGGACAGCACCGCCCCCACCGCCGACCTGCACACGCTCACCGGCTGGGCCATGGAGCGGAGTGCCGAGCTGGACGCTCTCAGCGTGGTCCGGCCCAGCCTGGAGGACATCTACCTCCAGCTCACCGAGGAGCGGGGGGACGGTGGCTGAGGGTCGCACCTCCGATGCCCGGCTGCTGGGTACGCAGATCCGTTACCAGAACCGCATTTTCTGGCGGACGCCGATAGCCGCTTTCTTCACCCTGGTCTTCCCGCTCATGTTTCTCTTCCTCTTCAACACTCTGTTCAACTTCGAGGCCGAACCGGGCGAGGTGTCGATCACCCAGTTCTTTGCACCTTCGCTGGCGGTGTTTGCCGCCGCGTCGGCCACCTACACCAACATCGGGGTCCGGACCTCCATCGCCCGGGACGAAGGCGTCCTCAAGCGGGTGCGGGGAACGCCGCTTCCTCCGTGGATCTACATGGCCGGGGTGGTGGGCTCGGCGATCTGGATCGCCTTCATCGCCACGGTCATCATGCTGGCGGCCGGGGTGGTCTTCTACGACCTCGAGATCTACCCGGAAACGCTGCCGGCGGCGGTGATCTCCTTCGGAGTGGGCGTGAGTTGCTTCGCCGCCCTTGGCCTCGCCCTGGCGGCGTTCTCGCCGACCGGCGACAGCGCTCCCGCCATCGCCAATGCCACCATCCTCCCCCTGGCGTTCGTCTCGAACGTGTTCCTCAACACCGACAACGCCCCGGAGTGGATCCAGACCATCGGCAACATCTTCCCTCTCAAGCACTGGGTCAACACCATGCAGGACGCCTTCAGCCCGTTCACCACCGACGCCGCCTGGCGTTGGGACGACATCGGCGTCATGGTGGCCTGGGGCATTTTGGGAGCCGCCCTGGCCCTGCGTCACTTCAAGTGGGAGCCGCGCGCCGAGAGCGCCGCCGGCACCAAGCGGACTCGGCGACGGCGATCAGAGGCCAAAGCCCCGGTGTGAGAACCGAAAGCCCCTAGCCGAACGCCGATCGACCGGCTAGCACTGACACCAAACGGGGGCTTCGAGTCGGTGCCATCCGGCACCCCTAGGATCAAGAAACTGGAAGATCGGGAGGGACCAATGGCTGAGCCAGCTGAGAACGAGCAGGACGTCGGCGTCTTCGAGGACATCGCGGTCAAGGGAGAGGACCTGGTGGCCAAGGTGAAGGAGTTGATCCACGAAGGCAACGTCCGCCGCATCATCATCAAGAACGACAAAGGGGAGGCCCTCATCGAGGTGCCCCTCACCATCGGAGTGGTCGGCGCTCTTCTCCTTCCGGTGTGGGCCGCTATCGGGGCCTTGGCTGCGCTGGTGGCGGACTTCACGATCACGATCGAGCGAGAACCGACAGAGGAGGAAGGGGACACCGAGTGACCACAGGGACCCATCGAGTCGATGCAATCGCGGCCCGGGCCGAAGACGCCGTCAAGATCTTCGGCCGTGGCCCGGCCGCAGTCCGGGCCCTCGACGGAGTCAACGCCTCCTTCGCCCGGGCCCAGTTCACCGCGATCATGGGCCCCTCCGGATCGGGCAAGTCGACGCTGCTGCATTGCATGGCCGGCCTCGACGAGCTGACCGAGGGCCGGGTGTTCATCGGCGACACCGATCTCTCCACGCTGTCCGAGAAAGAGCGCACGCTGCTGCGCCGGGACAAGGTGGGCTTCGTCTTCCAGGCG
>JABAOH010110629.1_pt1 | contig 13964 bp, 9 predicted proteins | sample 7062181 | NCBI WGS metagenome assembly JABAOH01 (sample SAMN14538630, study PRJNA623070) | marine sediment metagenome | biome: marine biome [ENVO:00000428]; feature: marine pelagic biome [ENVO:01000023]; material: deep marine sediment [ENVO:00002113]; isolation source: pool of 5 deep marine... | reverse complement strand
GCTGAGCGTGCGCCCGGGCCAGCGATCCCCTGAACCCCATCCCGACATCCATCACGGCGATGACGACGACCATCTTTCCGACGCGGCGACCCTTCCAGTTGTAACGCTGAGCCGAGACCCAGCCGTGAGCGCCGGCGTGCTCGACGATGTTCTGACACAACTCGGAGAGGATGACGCTGAAAGGCAGCACCGCGGTCGGCGGGTAATTCAGCTCCTTGACGAGGATGGTCGAGGCCCGCTCCTGCACTCGGTCGACGACCTCGAGCACATCCTGATGGGACCGAATCGCCGTGATCTCCAGCAACCGCGTGGACTCGGCCGCGGCACGCTTGCTGATGCGGCCGTCGAAGTCGAACATCTCCTTGGCGTTCTCGAAGAAGTCGATGCGGGAGAGATAGCTCAACACCTCGCGGTTTTCGGGTGGTTGCAGCAGCGGTCGAGCGCCCGACCGACGTTCCGAGGCCGAGCCGACCGCCAGGAGTCCGAGCACGCCGTAGGGGCTCACGAAGCGGAGTCGCCGCGCGTCGATCAGCAGCCGCTGGTTCTCGGCGGCCACCATACCAGCGACGAGCGCTTCGAATCCCCGCTCGTCCAGGGTCTCGGGCACGGAGATCACGTAGCTCACGTCAGCCGCGACCCTCTCAGCCACGCCGTGTCAACCGCTTGCAAGCTCACCCCGCAGAAAGCGATTGAGGCCGGTCGCGCCGCGGTGCGCCACGTTGCGGCGTGCGAACCCGTTGGCGAGAGCGATCGCGTCCTCGATCGGTCGGCCTGACAACAAAGCCCGGAACACTGTAATCCCCCACACGTCACCACAGCCCGTCGGGTCACCGCCGGCGACCGGTGCCACCGAGACCCGCCCCGTCCGCACCGGTCCGGCCCAGCCTGCCACCCGAGCCGAACCTTTCTCTAACGGGATCGCGTCGGGCGTCATCACGTAGGCGGCGCCGCCGGGCCCCAACGTCACCAACAGCAGGCGCGTTTCGGAGCCGACCACCGCGGCGGCGAACGCCCACGGGTCACCCCAGCGCGCGCTGAGAGCCCCCAGCTCGTCCTCGTTCACCTGAACGACGTCGAAGCAGCTCAGCCACTCGGACCAACGCTCGAGGGCGCGCCGGCGCCGCTCACCCCGCGGCCCCGTCGCCAGCAAGAGCGAGTGTACGTCAACGTAGATCGGCCCCTGGAACGCTCGGCGCAGCTGCTGCGCTACATCCAGCTCGAGCTCACTCCCCGTGATGAAGTTGACGTAGATGGCGTCACACCCTTCGACCCGCCGCGCGATCTCCGGCCACGTCCAGCCGGTCACCCCGCCACTCAGCCACTCGCTACGCCGCCCGGCACTCGTGTAGCGCAGCTCGACGCGCGGGTTGGGCGTGTCAACGACGCTGACCGTTTCGTCCGTCTCGAGGACTGAGAGTTCCCGGAGAAAGCTGAAGCCGCGCTCAGCGAGGTCGCGGCCGAGTTTGATCACCGGCCTCACCTTGAGGTCCTCGGCGATGAAAGCATCGGCGGCGGCAAGCGCGTAGCTGATCCCACCCCACTCCTCGACCGGCGACCCGGCTTCCCCATCCCGCCAGATCGTATCCCAGACCATGGTCCCGATGACGCCGATGACACCCATGCGCCGCCTGGCCTCAGCATCTCCGGCAAAGCGGGGCGCGGGCGAACTCGCGGCCGCCCGGTCTCGGATCTTTGACTGCTGGCGGATTGAGGTGGGTACCGCCGCTCAACCTAATCTCTCCCCCGCCGCGATGCGAGCCCCGTGAGACGGCCCGCCCCTCTTACACCCGACCGTAGGTCTCTCTCTTGAAACAAGCTACGGCCCCGATCACGCCGGCCTTGCCGCCCAACTCGGAGGGAACGATGCGGCAGGCCTGCTCGGCCACCCGAAACGCCCGGCGCCGAACCTCGGCTCGCAGTGGAACGAACAGGTGGTCCCCCGCACGCGCCACGCCGCCGAATATGACGAGCATCTCCGGGTTCAGAATATTGATCAGGTTGGCCAGGCCGACCCCGAGGAACTTCGCCGTGTCATTGATCACCTCGGTCGCGTAAGGGTCGCCCTGAACCACGGCTTCGAACACCGTCTCCGCCGTGATGTCCTGAAGGTCGCCGGCCAACTCGGGTAACATCGACCCGATCCCCGACTCGAGCCCCTCGACCGCGCGAGCGGCGATCGCCGGGCCGGAGGCGTACGCCTCGAGGCAGCCGTAATTCCCACACTTGCACTTGCGGCCCGTCGAGTCGATGGTCATGTGACCGATCTCCGCCGCCGCGTCCGCGGCACCGTGGTAAAGCTCGCCGTTGAGTACTATGCCGCCACCGATACCCGTGCCCAACGTCACGCCGACCAGCGTGTCCACGTTCCGCCCCGCACCCAGCCACCACTCGCCGTAGGTCGCCGCGTTGGCGTCGTTGTCCAGGATCGCCGGCAAACCCACCGCGTTCTGAATCAAGTCGCGCAGTGGAAAATTCCTCCACCCCAAGTTCGGAGTGCTGATCACGGTACCCGTCTCGCGATCGAGCGGCCCCGGAGATCCGATCCCGACCCCGGCGAACGACTGCAGCCCGCAATTCTGCTGCTCCATCACCTCCTGCATCGCGTCTTTGATCATACGGACGACGCGATCCACGACGAACTTGGCGCCCCGCTGAGGCTCCGTCGCTTCCGTGCGGAACGCCAGCGGGCCGCTGCCTTCGAACGGCACGACGCCGACGTTGAGGTTCGTTCCGCCGATATCGACGCCGACGACCCACGGCGCTTCTTGAGGGCTAGACATCGCTCGCTGTTCCCACTCGCTTCAGCGTTTCGAGGGCGGCCCGCGCCACCGCTTCGACTCCGATCAGCTGCAAACACTCGTCACGGGCTTCCGGCAGAATCGTTCCCCGACCCCGGCGCGGACACCGCTCACGCCCGCAGGGCGCGCAGGGCAAAGAAGAGCGCCAGAGAGCTCGACTCGAGCCCAAGAGCGGACCCACCTGCTCGGGGCGGCGGGGGCCGAAGATCCCCAACGTGGGCGTACCCACGGCCGCTGCCAGCTGCAACGCCCCGCCGTCGTTGGCGATGACCAGGTCGCAGGCGCTCAACCCTGCCGCCATCACCGTCAGGCTCGTCCGGCCGCCCAAGTCGATGCCACGCGCCCCGGCGCCCGCGGCGACCCGAGCCACCAGCACCCCATCGCGAGAGCTCCCGAACACTACGACCGACCCGACCTCCGCCGCCAGGATACCGGCCAGAGCCGTGTACCGCCCCTCCGGCCAGCGCCGTGCCGCGACGCCGGCTCCCGGCACGATCCCCAGAACCGGGCGCTGCAGACGTCCTCCCAACAGCAGTTCGAAGTGCCGTCGGGCCCGATCCGGAACCGCGAGTCGGGGCGCCGGCGGGTTCGCCTCGGACCAATCGGGGTCGGCGACCCGCATCAGGGTCGCCGCTCGATGCTCCGCACCCGGCCGGACTCGTGCGGCGGAGGCCCCGAGCCATCCGCTTGACCACCGGCCGACCACCGCCCGGCGAATCGGGATCCCCGCCAAGCGGGCCACCAGCACCGCTTCGACGCTGGGGCTGAAGAGATACGCCTCCTCGTAGCCGGCACGGCGCAGCCACAACGCCGACCGCCAAAGCGCCCGGCTCGGCTGAAACGGAATCACGGCGCCCGGCAGATCGGCCAGTTCCAGAGCCGAGGTCCAGGGGAGCGGGCACCAGACGTCCACGCCCACGTCGGCGTGGAGGTGGGCGAGCCGCTGCAAAGCCGCGGCGGCCAGCACCACATCCGACAGGCGATCGGGGGCCCGCGCGTAAACCCGGCGCCCCTGCGCGTCGCTCACTCGGCTCCCACTTCCAGGATCGCCAGGAAGGCTTCGCGCGGCACATCGACGCGGCCTACGCGCTTCATCCGCTTCTTCCCTTCCCTCTGCTTCTCGAGAAGCTTGCGCTTGCGGGTCACATCGCCGCCGTAGCACTTGGCTGTCACGTTCTTTCTCAGCGGCCGGATCGATTCCCGCGCGATGACGCGGCTGCCAACCGCCGCCTGGATGGCGACGGCGAATAGCTGCCGCGGGATCAACTCCCGCAGTTTCTCCACCAAGGCACGGCCGTAGTAATAAGCCTTGTCGCGGTGAACGATCATGCTCAGGGCGTCGACCGGCTCGCCGTTCAGCAAGATGTCCAGGCGTGAAAGCTCGCCGCGCCTCAGGTCCACCAGGTCGTAGTCGAGCGCTCCGGTGCCGCGCGTCAGTGACTTGAGCCTCTCGTAGAAGTCCAGAACCATCTCGGCCAGCGGCATGTCGTAGGTCAACTCGACCCGCTCACTATCGATGTAGTGTAGCCGCCCGAACTCGCTTCGCCGCTCGTGACACAGCTTTTGCACGGCGCCGATGTACTCCGCCGGACAGACGATCCGAACGCGAACATACGGCTCCTCGATCGATTCGATCGCCGACGACGCCGGCATGCGTGCCGGATTCTCAACCGCGACCGTCGAGCCGTCCTTCAGGTGAACGCGGTACTTCACGTTCGGCACCGTACTCACCAGATCCAGGTCGAACTCCCGCTCCAGCCGCTCGCGCACGATCTCCATGTGCAGAAGTCCCAGAAAACCGCAGCGAAAACCGAAGCCGAGCGCCTCGCTCGTCTCGAACTCGTACTGGATCGAGGCGTCGTTCAGCTTCAGCTTCTCGAGCGCCGATCGCAACCGCTCGTACTGATCCGAATCCGAAGGATAGATCCCGGCGAACACCATCGGCTTCACTTCGCGGTACCCCGCCAACAGCTCCGCGGCGCGGTTCTCGGCGTCCAGAATCGTATCGCCGACCTTCGTGTCGGCTACAGAACGGATCTGCGCCGTCAGATATCCGACCTCGCCCGCTGTGAGTTCCGCTGTGGGCACCGCACCCAGACGCAGAAACCCGACCTCTCGCACCTCGTACGTCGCCCCGTTCGAGCCGAAGGCGATGCGCGTGCCCGCTCGCACCCGCCCATCGACGACGCGGATCAGCGGCACCGCGCCCTGGTAGTTGTCGTGCTGCGAATCGAAGATCAGCGCCCTGAGCGGCGCAGCGGCATCGCCGCGTGGCGGCGGCACACGCCGCACCACCGCCTCGAGCAATTCGTCGACCCCGGTGCCCTGCTTCGCGCTGACCAGAAGCACTTCGCTCGGATCGCAGCCGATCAAATCGGCCAGCTCGTCCCGGCGGCGCTCGGGCTCGGCGGCCCGCAGGTCGATCTTGTTGATCACTGGGATCAGCGTCAGGCCGGCCTCCAGGGCGAGAAACAGATTGGACAGCGTCTGCGCCTCGACGCCCTGACTGGCGTCCACCACCAGGATCGCCCCTTCGCACGCGGCCAGGCTCCGACTCACCTCGTAGGTGAAATCGACGTGGCCGGGCGTGTCGATCAGGTTCAGCTCGTAGTCCCCACCGTCGACCGACCGGTAGTCGAGGCGGATGGCGTGCGCCTTGATCGTGATCCCACGCTCACGCTCCAGATCCATCGAATCGAGGACCTGTTCCTTCATCAGCCGCGGTTCGATCGCACCGGTCCGTTCGAGGAGTCGATCGGCCAGCGTCGACTTCCCGTGATCGATGTGAGCGATGATACAGAAATTCCGGATGTGTGCCGTCTCCAACCGAGTACGCTCCGGCCGGGTGTCTGCTCGTCGTCCTGCACGCCTAAACAGCGGCTAAATATAGAAGCGGGCCCGCCGACCTGGGAGGTGACCCGCTGCCGCGAAACCTTGTGGCGGCGGCGGGGTACCTGAGCTTTCCGGCCGGAAGTCCGCGCTCGAAGGCCACAGCGCCAGCACATTCCTGGCCCTCCGGCGCGCAATCGCTCTCCGCCGCCGGTCGTGCCGGCCGCCGAGCGGGACGCCCTTCTCCCCCGACCAACATCAAACGGAGGTCTCTCGTGCGTTCCTTCAATGGAATGGCCGGTGCCGGCGTGCGCCGTGTCGGGTCAGCCATCCTGGGCCTGGCGCTGTTGGCCGCCTGCGATGTTCCCGAGGCGCCCGAGTGGGAGGTGGGGCTGACGGTTCCGTTCAGCTCCGACCCGATCACGATCGTTGACTTCCTGCCCGCCGGGGTGGACACGGCGGTTATCGGCGGCCGGAGCTTTTTCACGGTCATCGAGCAGGGCGACAGCAGCACCTACTCGCTGGGGGAGATCTGCGGTCCCTGTGCTGCGCTGCAAAGTGCGACGACCGACGTGCCGGGCTTTGATTTCGTCGACTCACTCGACGTGCGCTTCGCGCCGGAGTTGGTGGCCATCGAGCTGTTCGACGGGCGGCTGGGCGCGCGATTCCACAATCAGATGAGCTTTGACCCGTTGCGGCCGCACCCGGACCCGGATTCGGCGGGTTACGTGGCGTTCGCGATCCGCGACCTGCTCAGCGGCGTCTTGCTGGACAGTCTTTTCATCAGCGGCACGACGGAAAGCTTACCACCCGGATCGACGCGCGAGTTCGCATTCGCCGTGACCAACGCGGTGATCACGCAGGGTGTCCGGGCCGTTTTCTACGTCCACTCTCCGGCCGACGGACAGACGGCACAGATCGACACCGCGGCCTCGGCGGGTATCGCCGCCTTTCTCGACCAACTCCTCGTTGACGCCGTCAGCGCCGTGGTGGACGCCGATACTCTGGAAGAGAACTTCCTGATCGAGTTTGAGGATGATGCGCGAAGCGAGATCGCCGAGCGGGTGCAGAGCGCTATCTACGAGCTCGAGCTCATTCACAGCGGTGAAGTCGATGGCACGCTGGAGATCTCCATCGCCGAATCGGCGGCGGCGCTCTTTTCCGGCGATCCGCTCTCAGAGGTCCGTCTCACGGGGCTGGCGTTCACGCCCAGTTTAGTCCAGAGCGGCGAGCTGACGCCGGATGAAGTGCAGCGCATCGCCGATTTCCTCGATGTGCACCTCGGGTACCGAGGCGTGGCTTCGGGCACTCGAACCGGGCCGGGCGGGATCGGCAACGTCAGTCGTTTCACCGCCGATGAATTGCTGCGGACCGAGTTCAGGGTGACGAGCCGCATCCGCGTCGGGGGCTAGGGAGATCGACCATGAGGACGTATCGAATACTCGCGATCACGTTCGCCTTGCCGATATGCTTGGGCGGGTCCGCCGACGCGCAGCTGGCACCGCCCAGCGCCCGAAGTTTCGGGCTGGCTGGTTCGTTCACAGCGCGGGCTCGCGGCTACGAGTCCGCCTTCTGGAATCCGGCTAACCTCGGCCTGCCGAACGGTCCGGCCTGGTCGGTAGGTCTACCGGGAGCCAGCGTCTTCTTGGGCAATAACTCGCTCGGCTACGGCCAGATCGCCGACCTGTACGGCGAGTTCATCGATGACGCGACCAAGTCGGAGCTCCTGGCCGACATCCGCCGCGACGACCCCGACCGCATGTTCGAGCTCAGCTTCGATCTCGGCGGCCACGTCCTCGGCTTCAGCCTCGGCCGCCTCGCCGTGACGCTGGGTGTGATCGGCGCCGGGAGCCTGGAGGTTTCACCCGACGCGATGGAACTCCTGCTGTTCGGCAACGTGGGCGAAGATGGCTCAGGACGAGATTTCACGCTGGACGGCTCGCAGGGACAGGCCTGGTCGCTCAGCGGCGCTTCGATCTCTTACGCCCAACCGTTCACCGTCCCGGCCCTCGATTGGCTGGGGATGAAGCTTTCGCTGGGCGCGACAGTGAAGTACGGCGTCGCTCACGGCCTGGCACGCCTGGCCGACCGTGGAAGCCTGCTCGCAGCCGACCCGCTGTCGCTCGACGTCGAGGCCGAGGTTCTGGCCAGCACGGACATGGATGCCGGCCGGATCTGGGCGGTGGACGTTGGGGCCGCGATGGATTGGAAGGCGCTCGTGGTCGGTGTGTCGTTCACGAACGCGCTGGCCGACATCGTCTGGCGCGAAGACGACTTCGAGCTCACGCAGTACTCCCTGCTCGCCGATTTCGACAGCACGACGCTGACCGACACCACCTTCGCCTTCGCCGAGTTGAGCCCCGTCGACCAGGAACGCCTCCAGCTCTTCCTCAACCGGGCGGATGTGCCCAAGCAGCTTCGCCTCGCCGGCCTCTATCGGGTGAGCCCGATCCTCTCGGTCTCGGCCGATATCAGTGAGCGGATTGGCGGCAGCCTCCGCTCCGGCTGGGAGCGCAGCATCGCCGTGGGAGCCGAGCTACGCCCCGTCAGCTCGCTGCCGCTGCGCGCTGGCGTGGCGACGGACTTCACGGGCGTGGCTTACACCGGCGGATTGGGCGTGTACTCGGGCCCGGTTCATGTGGACATCTCGGTGGGCCGTTGGGGCGTCTTGGGGGGCGATGGGATCGCCGCCGCCCTGTCGATCGGCATCTGGCCGGGCACGCGTTTCTGACGGCCGCCTCTTGGCGTAACGCAAATCAAAACAGCCGCCCCTGGGGGCTGCCGTTCGGTTCGGCCAGCCCGGCCAGGGCCTCCGGAAAGGCCGTCACCAGCGATTCCGGCGCCTTCTGGGGCCGGCCCTGGTACATTGCCGCCAGCATGATCGCGTTGGCCGCGGCCTGGCCCCGATAGTGGTTGTTGGTCACGACGTAGACGTCGTCGACTCGGGCACCCTCGGCCAACTCTCGGATGCGCTCGACCCAGGGCTCCAGCTCGCTGCGATCGTACAGGTAGTCGTAGCGAGCATCGCGTCCGGCGCCCTCCCGAAACCAGTCGTCGTAGTTGCGGCCGTGCAGCCGCACGTAGCCGACCCGACCACTCGCCCGAGCCGAAGGCCCGATGGAACGGTGGAAGAGCGGCTGATCGATGTTGACGAAGCCGATGCCGCGTTCGGCCAGCCAGCGGTGGAATTCGGGGCTGTTCCAGGAGGCGTGGCGCACCTCCACGACCAGTGGGTAGTCAGCGAAGGCCGAGGTCACGTCCTCGAGCCACTCGATCGACGGTTCGCTCGCCTTGAACGACCAGGGGAACTGGATGAGCACCGCCCCCAACCGCTCGCGCTCGGCCAGCGGATCGAGCCCCGCTTTGACGACCGCCACGTCGTCGGCTCCGAACGGCTCATCCCGCTCGTGCGTAAAACGCTTCCACAGCTTGGCCGTGAATTTGAATCTCGGGTTGTCGGCGACACGGCGGGCCCAACGAATCGGGACGTCCGGCCGGGGCGGACGATAGAAGGTTGAATTGACCTCGACCGTATCGAAGTAGCGCGCCAGGAACGCGAGTGGATCGAAGCCTCGGGGCGCCGACTCGGGATAGACGACGCCCTGCCAGTCGCTATAGCTCCAACCGGCAGGGCCGAAGCGGATCAGCGTCCGTTCTCGACGATCACTTCCCGCGCCCGCGGATCCCATCGCGGTGGCTCCGCATTGTTTGCCAGCGCGAGGGCCACCTCGAAGATGAGGCGGCTGACTCGCGCGGCCTTCTCGAACTTGATCTTGTCGACTTCGTCCGACGGCTGGTGGTAGTCTTCGTGCACGCCGTTGAAGAAGAACAGCGCCGGGATCCCCTTACGGGCAAAGTTGAAATGGTCCGAGCGAAAGAAGAAACCCTCGCGCGGCCAGAGATCGCCCACCGCTTTCAAGTTCAACTCCGGATGCGCCGCGGCCACGCTATCCACCAGCGCTCCGAGCGTCGAGTACGGTTTCCCAACCACCGCGATGGTATCCTCCCAGTTCCGGCCGATCATGTCGACGTTCAAGTTCGCGATCACCTTCTCGAGCGGGATCGGCGGATGGTCGACGAACCAGGAGGAACCGAGCAGCCCCTTCTCCTCTCCGCTCACCGTCAGGAAGGCCACCGAACGCTTCGGCGGCCGTGGCAGCGCGGCCATCGCTTCAGCGACTTCAAGAACCGCCGCCGTCCCGGAGGCGTTGTCGTCCGCGCCGTTGTAGATCGAGTCGCCGTCGACCGGCGGCCCGACACCGAGTCCATCCATGTGGGCGCTGATGATCACATACTCTTCCTTCAGCCGCCGATCGCTGCCGCGCAGGATGCCGAGCACGTTGGGAGCGGCCAGCGTCTCGACGCGTAGGTCGGCGGCGAGTTGAACCCGCGCTCCGCTCTCACCCAACGGCGCCGTCTCCACACCCACCCTCGCCAGCGCATCGGTCAGCCCCTGCTCCCCGACCAGGACGGCGGGCAGGCTCGGCTCCAGGTCGCCCAGGTCAAGTATGGTCTCCCCAGCCGCGCCCCATGCGGAAACGTGCGTCTCGAGGTCCGCGGGGACGACCAGCAGCATCCCCGACGCGCCGGCGCTCATCGCCGCGCGCAACCAGTCTCGCACCGGGACGCGCGGAGTGAGCCGAGCGACCCAGACGGTCTCGGCCCCGTCGGCCACCGGGGCGGGCGGCTGTTCTCCCACAAAACGCAGAGCACCCTCGACCTTGCCCGCCGCCCACGGCAAACCCCAAAAATCCTGACGGTGACGGAGAACCGCGCGGCGGCTGCCTCGACCGATCGACAGCGACCAGCCGTCGCCCATCTCGGTGCTCACCAGGCGGTAGCGCTGAACGTAGCCGCCAGCCGGCGCCTCCAGCCCGAAGCGCCGGAACTCCGCGGCGACGTAGCCAGCCGCGGTCTCGAGGCCCACGCTCGGCGTCTCGCGACCCCGTAGCATATCCGAGGCGATGAAGCTGATACGCGCACGCATATCGGCGGGCACGATGTCGTGATCGTTCCCGGGTTTGCCGGGTGCCGAACGACAGCCCAGCCACGACGCTGCCGCCAGCGCCGCCCAGAGCGCCAATCCGTGTCTCAATCGGTCTCCTTGCATCGTCTTATCGTTTGGATCGCCGACCTTCGCTTACCCCATTGGGCCACCCGCGGTTCGGCCAACGGCGCCGCGGTCGGTCACCCTCCGGCAGCGCATCGCTGGGGTTGCCGTTCCGGCCGCTCGGGGCACTCAGCGGGCCCGGCGGTCGCCCGAGGGCTTGCGCACCGATTCCCGCTGCCGGGGGTATACGACTCCAAAGCCAGCGACTCGAGCCGTGGCGGCCGCAAGCGGGCTCGCTCGAGATCTTACAGAGAAACTCGGGCGGCCGGCAACGCCCCGCGTCCGTAGGCCCTGCGACGCCGGCTCGTGTGTCTTAGCTTGTACCCGCGTCGCCGTCCCGCGGGGACGCTCGACCTGGCGGATGCAGCACGGTATTGGAAGGTAAGTCTCGGAGTGCCCGACGAGGAGGACTCGCTTGAGCGAGCGCCGGCCCGATAGACCCGATTTGCTCGATCCCGCCGAGCTCGATGCGCTCGGTGGCCTCGAGTTGGTCGCCCGTGCCGTCGTCGAGGGGTTCCTCTCCGGTTTGCACAGCTCGCCCAGCCGGGGATTCTCAGCCGAGTTCGCTGAACACCGTCTCTACCGGCCGGGTGACGACCTTCGCTTCGTGGACTGGAAGATCTATGGCCGCTCCGACCGCTTTTTCCTCAAGCAGTACGAGCAAGAGACGAATCTGGCCGCCCACGTCTGTCTCGATGTGAGCCGCTCGATGGATTGGCGAAGCCGGGGCAACGGGCTGCTGACCAAGCTGGACTACGCGAAACGTCTCGTGGCCAGCCTGACACTCCTGTTGATTCGGCAGGGCGATCTGGCCGGCCTGGCCTGTTTCGCCGAGCAAGTCGTTGGTCGGCTACCGCCACGTGGCACCCTGGCCCATTGGACGGAGATGGTGCGCCAGCTGGCGACCCAACCGTCAGGACAGCTGAGCGCGGCCTCGCTGGCGTTGGACGAGGTCGCCGCTTCCAAACCGCGTCGCGGGCTGGTCATGCTGGTGTCGGATCTCCTCGTGGACGATCGCGCGACTCGGCGATCCCTCAAGCGGCTTCGTCACCAGGGCCACGAGCTGCTGGTGTTCCACATCCTGGACCCTGGCGAGCTGGAGTTGCCGGCCGCCGGCGACGCGATCTATGTCGACCCCGAGAGCGGAGACGAGATCACCGTCCGTGCGGCCGAGCTGCGGGCCGAGTACCGCGAGGCGGTCGCCGCCGCGATTGATGGCTGGCGGCGCGCCTGTGGCGCCCAGGCGATCGATTATCACCCGATCACGACCGACCAGCCGCTGGCGCTCTGCCTTGGTCAGTACCTCTACACTCGCGCGCGGCTCGGGTGATCAGCTTCCTCTATCCGCTACTCGGGCTGGCGGCGCTGGCGGCGGTGATCCCGATCTTGCTGCACCTCATGCGCCGCCGGGATGTCCGACAGATCATTTTCCCCGCCATCCGCTACCTGCGGCAGGCCGAGCAGCGGCACGCGCGGCGTTTGCGCCTACGGCATCTGCTTCTGCTGGCGACGCGCGTGCTGATCGTCCTGCTGGCGGCGATCGCCGCCGCCGGACCGCTGATCGGGCGCGGCGGCCCCGGCGATCATCTCCCCACCGCCCTCGCCATCGTCATCGACGAATCTCAGAGCACGTCTCGACTCGTGGGTGGCCAGCGGATCCTCGACCGATTGATCGAGAGAGCCGCGCTCGCGTTCGACCTCGCCGGAAGCGACGATCGCGTGGCGCTGTTCAGCGGCGTGGGGGCCGCCGGGGAACCGATGGTCGGCCTGGCCGCCGGTGCTCGGGAGTACCTCGTTGACCTCCAGCCCGCCGCCGCCCGGGCCGATCTCCCCCGCGCGTTTCGGCACGCCGCTGCGTGGCTCGAGTCGATCGAGGGCCGCGCCCGAGAGCTTCACGTGCTCACCGACATGCAGTCCGTTTCACTCGCCAGCGCCTCGGAGCCAGACTCGCCCGCCGACGCTGGCAGCGGCATCACCGCAGTCGTCTACTCTCCCGCGGCGCCGCCACCGCCCAACGGCGCCATCGGCGACCCGCTCCCCGAGGCCACACCGCTCAGCGCCGGCCGTCACGCGATCGTCGCGGTGCCGCTCCGCTGGTTCGGCGCCGAGCCGCCAGGCGAGCCGACCGTCGTCCGATTGGCGCGCGGCGACGAGGTGCTCGCCGTGGCGGAGGCACGCTTTGGGACTTCCGCGATTCTCACGCTACCGCCTCAGGACAGCGGCTGGGTCCAGGGCTACGTCGAGATCGAGCGTCACGGCCTCGCCGCAGACGACCGCCGCTATTTCAGCTGGTTCGCCCGACCCCAGGTCCGCGTCGCCACCCTCGGCGACGCCGGGACCTTCGTCACCAACGCCCTCGAGGCCCTCGAGAGCGGCGCACGCCTCGCCCGTGTCGCGGCGGCACAGGCCGACGTCTGGATCTCTCCGGGCGGCGAAGGGTTGGCAGAAGGCCTGTCGCAGGGCAGATCCGTGCTCGTGATTCCCCCGGCCAGCCCCCTCGACTTGCCACGCCTCAATTTCCGCCTCGCCCGAGCCGGCCTCCCCTGGCGATACGAGGCGCGCCCGGATGCCATCGGCGCGACACGACTGGACGTCGGCGCGCCGATCGAAGGGATCGCCGGCCTCGAGGTGCGTCAAGCGTATCACCTGGCCGCGACCGGCCTGACCGCCGGCGACACCGCCCTGATCCGTCACGGCCTCGGACTCCCGTGGCTGATCCGGGGCTCCCTGGCCAACGGCGCGCCCTACCTGCTCCTCGCCGCGCCGCTCACCGGCGAAGCCTCCGACTTGCCGGTGAGCGCCGCCATGGTCCCCTTCCTCGACGTGCTGCTCGGCGACTGGGCGCGAACGGGCAGCTTCGGCAGGGCGGAGGTCGAAGGAGGGACTGCGGTGCGGCTGCCCCCGCGAGCCCGAGCGATCCGCCGGCCCGATGGCTCCCAGAGCGCCGTCGAGGGGGGCGGTTGGTGGCGGGCCTGGGGGGCCGGCAACTACGCTGTGCTCGACCCTGAGTCGGTGGCCCTGGCGCTTTCGGTGAACGCACCCGGCGAGGAAGCGGATCTCGCCGCAGGGGCCCCGAGCGACCTCGAGGCCGTCCTCCCGGCGGCCGACTGGGTGTTTGCCGGAGACGGAGAGGCGGCGGATTGGCCGGGTGCGATCTTTCACGCGCGCCGGGGCCGGCACGCCTGGCGGCCCCTTGTTGTGCTTCTGGTGCTCGTTTCTATTGTCGA
>JABAOH010014938.1_pt1 | contig 13964 bp, 8 predicted proteins | sample 7062181 | NCBI WGS metagenome assembly JABAOH01 (sample SAMN14538630, study PRJNA623070) | marine sediment metagenome | biome: marine biome [ENVO:00000428]; feature: marine pelagic biome [ENVO:01000023]; material: deep marine sediment [ENVO:00002113]; isolation source: pool of 5 deep marine... | reverse complement strand
CCTACTACTATTTTTTTCTCTTTTTTTGGCTTGTTTCCATCTTCCGACATTCGCTTATCAAGATTTTTTAGTGCTCACTTGCTCACTACTGATTATATAGTTTCCGTATAAGAATCCCTGGCCGTCTCAATGTCTGCATAAAAGTCCGTACGGACACCTCCTGCAATTCCTGTCAATAAATTCGTATATCGTCGTTCGTATGCCGTATATCCCTTCGGCTGCGCTCAGGGCAGGCTAAGGAAGTGTATCTCGCGTTATTTCGATGAAATTTTCCGCCCCGGGTGCGTTTATATTTCAAGTCATAGAATAGCCAAAACTTCNNTCAGTGTTTCTTCTCCCCATCACCGCACCCAACCCCGCAATTGTCGTCAAATAATTTGGACATTCGCTTGCCTCTGCCCCCGTGCTTTCTGCGAAAGCAGAAACGGGGGCAAGTCGGGGCAGCAGGTCGCACAGGCTACGGACACATGCGNNCAACCAGCCGCCAGTACAGTGCATCTCATTGTTGGATGCTGTGCTCACTTCCATTCTGCGCTTATCATTACCGCCGCCACAGCAACAAGGTAAAACATTTTATATCCTGTCTGCCCAACTACCGTTTATATTGTTTCCGTATAAGAACCCGTAGCCGTTTCAATGTCAGCATAAGGGTACGTTACGGACACATGCGCGCATCGGCCGGTTAACTAAAGAATGCATCTAATGATATCCGGCCTGCTCACAATCCCGACCACCTTGCCTTTTTTTGTCACCGGCACCCTTCTAAAAGTGACACCGTCCAGGTACTTACAAATCTCCTCGAGGCTCTTATCGGCCTCGAAGTGCACCGCCGGCTGTGTCATAAACTCTTCAACCTTCTTTCCCTTTGTGCCTTGCGGTCCGTGCAACAGTTTCAGCAAATCTTTCTCCGTAACAACCCCCACCAGCGTCATATCCTCTTCGACCACGGGCACACCTGAAATCTCGTTTATCAGCATAAGCTGTAAGGCCTCTCTTACCGGTGTATCCCGCCTTACACTGACCACCTTTTCGGTCATAATGTCTTCCGCTGTCAGCATCTCGACCTCCCTTCGTCTAAGCATATCTCGCTAATTAACTGCATAGGCTATCATTTGACAAGGCCATCATATAACAATCTTACCAGACTCCGGCACTCAAAAATAGTTGTGGAAACTACGTATTTTTTGGATTTCATGCCCATTTTTTAGCCCAAAAACTGCGGTTTTGAGAAAAAAAGTTCACCTTACTTGAAAAGTAAGCAAGGATAAACGGGGCAAATTCGGCGCTCGTCTCTCGTCAGTCGTATATCGTATCCCCCATTCAAAACTGTTGTTATTCAGCGGCGCATCAAAACACGCAGTTTTAATACGTCAATTACATTCTTACTATCGGACTTTTTTGGCCAGGTTGTCTATCGTGGAAACTACGTATTTTTCTTATTTCATAAACATTTTTCGACCAAAAAGGAAGGAGACCTAAAATTTTATCTTTCAAATTTGAGATTTAGCGTGGAAAAAGGATGGTCTCGTGCGTTAAAATAGGTAAAATCGCTATCATTTTTCGACCAGGAACGATGGTATTTACTTAAAAAGTAAGCAAGGATAAGCGTGTGGTGAGGGTGGTCTCGAGCGTTAAGATAGGCCAAGTTCTCGCGGAAAATCAATCATTTGCACATCCCCTAACAGCAAAAATTGGAATTTGTCAAAATTTTTTAACTACCTTGCAGACATTGAGTTACAAAAATCGCCAATCGAGAATCGAGGACTTTTTCGACTCAAACGCGCAGGCTCGCCCAATTATAGAAGGCAGGAGATAGGCTGCGTATAGCTTATGGCAGTTAGCAAATAGCAGATAGCGTATAGCGGATAGTCAATGGTTTCTGGATAGGCACATGTATAATTTGTGTTTGAAATTTCAAATTGAAATTACCAGACAACTCCTTATGAAACAAATACTTATAATCAATCGTCTGTATTCTGTCATCTGTCGTCTGTCAACTGTCCTCGGCACCTCTACAATTGTAGAGAATCCTCTACAAATCGGCCTTTTTATGCAAAACAAAGCCAAAGTTAAAATAGGAAAAATGAATATAAACTCTTTTATAACAAGTAATTATGAGGATTTGGACATCTTGTGGGTAGGGAAAAACAAACCCAATTCAAAGCCAAACAAAGCCAATTTGCGAGCCCGAATGACGTTGGTTGATTGGCGCTATCTACCACGCGCCCTTTTTTGCGCCTTGCGCAGCAGCGCTTTTGCTTGCTGGGCCTGGTCGGCGTTGGTGCTGACCTGTGCGACTTTCTCAAGCGGTTTGACCAGTTTCGGCGCCAGCCTTGAGCTGTCGCGTCTTCTCAGAAGGTTTTCAGCAATCGCGAGGGTGGCCGTGCAGGCCTCGGCCCGGGTGGCCCGGTCGTCCAGATACGGCATTATCAGGGCCAGCGCACCGGGAGAGTTGATACTGCCCAGCGCACCAAGCAGCAGCCGCTTTTCATCGTCCCGCTCAATGAGACTCCCGGCCTGTCGGCACATCGACAATCGCTCCCCTGGCGGCACATCACCACGGGCCGCAAAGCCAAGGTACCCGCGCAGGCACAGCGTCTTGTCATTCGGATTGTCAGTGGCTTCGGCCAGCGCAAGCAAGATTGGGGCGGCATCTGCCGTTTTCCACGTGCTAAGCGCACGGATGGCGGCGACATGGACTTCCGCACGCCGGTCATCGACCGCCTTGCGTACAGCCTCCAGAGCGTTCGGACCCCCAATGCCGCCGAGGACACGCAACAGTACAATCTTCTGCGCGGGCCCGGCTTTTGCCAGCGCACCGGTAAGCTCCCTGGTGCAAGACTCGGGGTCGCTGGCTTTCGTGCAGACATCACTCAAGGCCTGTCTGGCTGCGGCCAGGTCCTCCGAAGTCTCCAAATCCATGAGCAGGTCGAGCAGCGACGGCAGTTGGGCCGGACCGCCCAGCTCGCCCACCGCCTTGATTGCAGCCGGACGGATTTCAGCGTCCGCGCCGCTGGCGGCCTCCAGCAATTTACCAACCGTGGCGGTCATCCGCCGACGCCCCATCAACTCGATCGCGGCCAGCCGTCGGCTGGTCTGGCCGCTATTGAACATCGCCATCACGGCAGCGTCGGCGTCCCGGCCGGGCAGAGCGCCCAAGGCCTCCTGCGCGGCCTCGCTAATCTCGCGGTCGGCATCGGCCAGCAATTCGGTCAGCACCGGCACCGCGGATACATGGCCACTCTGCGGTAAAACCCGGATGGCCTCCAGGCGAACCGTCTTTTCGGCCTTTCTGGCCAGAGTGTACAGCGAGAGCAATGCGACTGGGTCGGCGCGCTTGCCGAGTGTCCAGACGACCAGGATTTGATTGTCGGCGGGCAGTTGGCTCAGCCCACTGGTCAACGCCCTGGAGACTCTGGTGCCGGGCAATTCCTGAGCGGCCTGGACGGCTGCGGAGAATAAAATATAGTCATCGCTGCGCAAATACTCCTGCAGCAAACCCAGGCCGTCCTCGCCGCGAGTGAGGATCGCACCGCGAAGGGCACCGCCTCGAACCTGGTGTGGGGCATCCTCCAACTCGCGCAGTTGGTCATATATCTCGATAGCCTGGTCGCGTTCGCCACGGCTCCCGAGCGTCTCGGCGCAACGGAACAAGCCCTCGCAAAGTGCGAGCTGATTAGCTGCTGGTGCATTTTTCAGGGCACGCTGCAGCGCTTTTGTTGCACGTTGGTTCCCGATGTTGCCAAGGGCTTTCGCTGCCGCCTGTGTTACCTGTGCATCAGGCTCCCGCAGCATTTTCGCCAACGCCCTGACCGCCCTGGTATCGCGCCGCACGCCGATACTGCCGATTACACCGACCAGCGGCCGGCCTTTGAGTTTGCCGAGCGCATCGCGCAGGGCCTCGTCCACGGCCGGGTCCGGGATCGGCTCCAGGGCGTAGCGGGCCATGTGCGAGAGTTCTTCGTCACCAAGCAGCGCTGCCAGCGGCGCGACGGCGTCTTTGGTGCCAATGATGGCCAGTTGACGGCAGGCATCGGCCTTTTCTTTGTGCCCCGCGTCCGACTTCAGCACGGCAATCAGTCTATCCTCGCTGCCGGCGGGTGGAATCGTTTGTCCCCCCGCTCTTGCTTTCGCAAGAAAGCACGGGGGTACGGCGCCGGCAAACAACAAACCGATAAGCAGAGCGAGGGACCCCGCTTTGCAGGAATCAAAGGTCGTTTTTGACTTTGACATAGCTTGATTTCCTTTCAGGTTAAAATTGGTCGTCAGATAATCCACGGCTCACGCATCGCGCGAGAACGCAGCCGATTGGCCTCCGGGTCGTTTATGAATTCCTCTTTGACAGGGTCGTAGCGCAAATCGCGCTTGAGCCACATGCAGATGTTGGCCGCGTGCACCGTGGACATGGACCGGTGCATCACTTCGGCATTGGCCACAGGCTGGCGGCGAGACTTCACACAGTCGAAGAGATCGCGCACGTGGCTCATCGGGCGCTGGTTGCGGGCCATGTAGTCACTGACCAGCTTCCTGAAGTCCCCCATCATCGCGGGCGAGGAAACATCCGGTTTCGAATAACCGTCGGCCGCCGCGACCCAACCCTCAGTGCCTTCGTAGCGGACGCCACAAGAGCCCCGCCAGTATTTCTTATCGAGGTCGCGCTCCAGGACCATCTTTATGCCGTTTGCGAAACGCGTGACCATGCCGTCGCCGCTCTCGTTCTCCACATACTGATACTCTATGGCGGCCGTGTCGGCGGCGCCGATTGCAAACTGGCACTGGGCGAACGTGTGTGCGCCCCATTCGCCGATGCAACTGGTGTGGAAATCGTAGTAGCCCCGCCAGCGGCCGCGAATGTAGGCCGAGTTGTAAGGCCGCCAGGGACATGGGCCCAGCCATTGGTCCCAGTCCACTTCATCTTTGGGCGGTTCGGGTTCGGCGGGCAGCCACTCGTGGCTTAATTCGGCCGAATCCCACGGGGCAATGTGTGCGCGGACGGTGTGCACCCTGCCGAGCCGGCCGGTGCGGAGCAGTTCGTTGGCGAAGGTGAAATTGCCCTCGCTGAGCCGCTGCGTGCCGGTTTGATAAATCCGCCGGTAGCGTTTCGCGGTTTCGGCCACCGCCCGGCCTTCCGCGATGGTCATCGACGACGGCTTTTCGGAATAAACGTCCTTGCCCGCCCGCATAGCCATGATGGCGGCCAGCGAATGCCAGCGGTCACCAGTGGCAATCAGCAGCACATCAATGTCCGTGCGCAGTGCCAGGAACTCCCGCATATCGCTGTACATGGCGCAATCCTTGTTGCCGTACCGGGTGTCTACGATTTGCTTGACGGCCTCTCGACTTTCTTTCCTGGCATCGCAGATCGCAACAAATTGCACATCCGGCTCCGGCAGCATCCAGCGCAGGTCATGCGAGCCTCGGCGACCGACGCCCATTCCGCCCAGCACAATCCGCTCGCTGGGGGCGACCTTTCCGCCTCGGCCCAATGCCGAGGCTGGAACGATGTACGGCACTGTCGCCAGAGCCGCCGCGCGCTTCAAAAATGCTCGCCGCGTAATGTTCAATTTTGTCTTTAACATAGCAGTCTCCTATATTCTGGCCAGTTGTCTTTACCTGGAACTTCCCATTATGCCGGCTCAGTTATCCCGAAACATCGGTACTGAACCTGATTTCCAAATGAATACTAAATGCGTCTTTGACCTTGAGATTAAAACACTACCAGAAACTTTTTAATCCGTCAAGAAATTTCGTCGCTCGTCATTTGAGTCACGGGCCACGAACCACGATTCAGCACTCACCAATTAACCCACTCGCCACTAACTAAGTCCTTCGGTTAACTTTTTGCGGTTTTTGCTCAGTCATACGGGCCTGCAGCTTCCATGATAGAATTACTGTAGGGGTTTTTTATGCATTAATGGTGTAAAAAACAAGTATATAGAAAAAAGTAAGAATTTTTCAAAAAATACGAATTTTTTCGTTGACAAATACGAAAGCCTTCGTATACTCAACCCTTAGAGAAAGAAAAACCAGAAACCAAACGCTAAAGGAGAATCAATATGGCAAGAAGCAAAAGTTCACAACCGACAATCAGAGAGCTGACAATCCTGAGGATATTATGGGATAACGGGCCGAGCACAGTTCGCCAGGTCAATGAAGCAATGAATAAAGACAGAGATACCGGCTACACCACCACCCTCAAACTTATGCAAATCATGACTGAAAAAGGGCTTCTAATCAGAAATGAATCTCAGTTCAAGCATGTCTATAAGCCCGCCTTTACAGAGGAAAAAACTCAAAAGCAATTAGTAAGCGATTTGCTCGAAAGAGCGTTTTCGGGCTCAGCAGAAAAAATGGTCATGCGGGCACTTTCAGCCAAAAAGGTCTCGGCGAAAGAGCTTGCAAGAATAAGAAAAATGCTTGATGAATTGGAAGGAGAATAATCATGGTAGTTTTGGAAAACATTCTCTCACAGGAAATTGTTCAAAGACTGGGCTGGACGCTGCTTCATTTCATCTGGCAGGCGGCGGCAGTAGCATTACTTTTAGCAATCCTGCTGCGAGTATTGCGAAAATCCACAGCTAACCTGCGTTACATATTTGCCTGTTTAGATTTGGCCCTGATCGTTCTATTGCCAGTGATAACCATTCAGTTGGTGCCGGTTTCAGTATCATACTCGCCAGCTCATATCGAACCAGTACCGGTACCTCACGTTTTGCCGGCAGAAGCAACGAAAGAGATATCGATAGCAGAAACGCCTGTGTTAGAAAAACCGTTTCAGCCTGAAAACATCCCTGCAGCGCCTGCTGTTTCCTGGAAAGAGTACACTGCCGAATTGCTCGAACCGACGTTACCTTACATAGTTTTAGGCTGGCTGGTTGGGGTATTGGGGCTATCTGTCTGGCACTTAGGCGGCTGGGCACAATTGCAGCGGTTAAGGCGGAAGATGGTGAAACCCGTAGACTCAACTATGAAGAGCAAGCTAAGAGAATTGACTGATTTGCTGGGTGTTAATCGGGTAGTGCAGCTTTTAGAGTCTGCATTGGTTCAGGTGCCGACGGTTATAGGCTGGCTAAGGCCGGTGATATTACTGCCGGCCAGTGCTTTAACCGGTCTAACCACTGAACAATTGGAAGCTATGCTGGCACATGAGTTAGCTCATATTAAAAGATTCGATTACCTGGTTAATATGCTGCAGACGGTGGTTGAGATACTCGGCTTTTATCATCCGGCCGTGTGGTGGGTTTCACACAAGATTCGGGCCGAAAGAGAGAATTGCTGCGACGATTTAGCGGTGAGCATATCCGGTGACCGAGTGCGTTATGCAAAAACCTTGACTTTGATGGAGGAGATGCGAGCCGGCCAGGCCGAATTAGCCGTAGCAGCAAGCGGAGGTAATTTATTAGTCCGCATTCGCCGATTAGTCGGCAAAGAACTAACCGAAAAAACCAGCACCAGTTGGGTACCTGCAGTAATTGGGATTCTGTTGATAATAGCATTGGTGATGCCAACAGGTATTGCTCTTACCGCTCACAATAAGACAGGGCATTCCGCCAAATNNAAAATCAATAAGGGAAAGAGGTGTGTCAGAAAGAATGGCGCAAAAGCTCACAGCAAGATTAAGTCGTGAACCTCAAGCCAGCTACTCGATTCTAAAGTGTACAATTGATAACCAGGGATGCGCAAAAATAGAACGGACCACCGGAACTTATGATTCATCAGGCAATAAAATGCCAAGAGGAGATAAGAATATTTCGGCCTGGAATGGTGTCTTAGGTACTGATTTCAACCAAATTAGAGGAGCTCCAGGAGGTGCAACAATCAAGGACACTCCACCTATAGGTGCTTCAAGGCAGGGACACCCATGGAAGACGTTTACAGGCGCTTTTTGCAGGGAATTAGCAGAAGCCATCAAGGCTGAAAGGCAGATAAGTATCGATGAAGTGAAAGATGGCACCTATCGTATAGTAATTCATTCTGATTCCTTAATACGAATCGCCGTTATTGAACCTTCGCAGGGCTACTCGTGCACTACGCAGGAGAGCCACAAGGAAGGGCAGCTTACTTACCTTAGTACGTCAAGATACAAAGAAGTAGCTAAAGGCATCTGGTTTCCTGTTAGCGGACAAACAAAAAGCTATGCTCCTGACGGCTCATTACGCTCAAAATACACCATTGAGACGCGACAAATCAAGATAAACGATCCAGCTTTCAATGAGAGTTACTTTGACGTAGACCTGCCCAAGGGAGCAACAGTAAGGGATTATGTGCAGGGTCAGCACTATGTTGTGGGCTCAAAGAGTGTGTATAAGCTTGTTGAGCCGGGGACGTTAGCTGAAGAAGAGGTGCCAGATGAGGTTGATCCAAACTCCTGGCAGGAAAAATTCTACTCAATCTATAGCCTTGAAGATGGAGAGGTGCTAAAGCGAATTGCTCCGCCATTTATCCCGGAGCGCAGGGGCTATTTCCTCTTCATTCAGCCGGGGCGATATTCACCTAATACTCCTCATCACGTTGCGAGACTATATTTCAATTGGGATGGCAAACTGAGTATAAGGGGCTCAAGCGTGGGAGGTGCTATTCCGCGTCTTAACTCGATCTTAGAATCTGTCATTGGGCTCGGCAACAGCGAATACGATATACCACCCGAAATTCTTGGTGCAGATATGTCCGGCGATTGGATAGTACGCAAGGACACACCTCAAGAAGAGCTGCTTCAAGCCCTGAAGCAGATAGTAAAAGATGAAACGGCGAGAGAAATTGAGTTTGTAAAGAAAAAGGTGGAAACCGAAGTAATAATCGCCAGAGGCAAATACGACTTTAAGCCTTTGCCTAATGTAAAGGAAGAAANNGGAAGCGGGACGGTTAGCAAATTCCTGCGATGGGTGGGAAATCGGGTCCAGATGCCCGTAATAGACGAAACAGAATCAGAAGATATTAAGATATACTGGCGTAATCATGACTCATCCGATTTGCGCAGACTGCGCCATAATGACGAACTGTATAATGAGAAATTGAAAATGCTCTTAAACAACCTGAGCCGGCAGACGGGACTAACATTTGAAAGGACAACTGCTCCGGTCGAGAAATGGTTTATCGCAGAACAAGAGTCCTCGACTGAGAGTATTCCCATCCCTGTGCCGGCAAAAAGTCCCGCCCCATCTGCTCAAGATAAAACAATAATCCTGGTTGACTGCCTCGTAGTCGAAGTTTTTACCGATTTGAAAATGGACTGGGAGACCACAATCCAGGCCGAGAATCTCCTGGGTAACAAAATAAGTCTCCGTGATACAAAGGTGGATGTCTTATTGAGAAAAGCTGCCGGGGCCACGGCTGCAACTAAAGACAAATCCGCCGAGAATAAATGGGTAACGCAAGACCAGTTCAAGGCCCTCACCGATATGTTGACTTCAAAGGGCTACCTGAAAATTCTGATGCACCCCACGCTTGAGGTCATCAACGGCAAAACAGCAAAAATCTCATCAAGTCAGCACGTACCACTGCAAAAAATAACTAAGACCATACCCGGTGCCGCCGGTCTGATCACTATTGTCTCAACAGAAACGGAATACATTGACGTGGTGGATTCGCTTGAAATCACTCCCCACGTTTTTGCGGATGGCCACATAAGCCTGCAGGTCGAAGCAACCATCAACTCAAAATCCATACCTAAAGGCGAAGTACAAATACCCATCGTCACCACACACGAAATTTCTACTCTGGCGCACATCAGCCCCGGCGAAATCCTGTTAATCGGCGGCGTAAAAAAGACAGAAAAAAGCACCGAGGCTGACAGTAATGTAAAGGACACCAAAGAACAGGCAACAGAGGTACTGTTCATTCTAACTCCAACTATAATAGCCCCCGCCACCGATTCACAAGAGAAAACCGATGTGCAAGTTGAGGTTGGAAGCAATGGCTGGGGTGAAGTGGTTGAAGGTTTGCGGGTCCGATGGGTTCATCCAAATGAACCGATTGTTCGTGGCACGGCTCCTGTCTTGACGATGGAAGTAGAAAATGTTTCTTCGAAACAGATTATTTGGGAGTGTTCCAGTGGTTTCACTTGGGGGTTAAATGTTCACGGAGTAAGTCCTGCAAATACCTTGACTATGCCAAAATTCCGCGTGCAGGTTGGTTCAGGTGCATCTCCAGAATACCCTGGTGGGAAAACTGGCCCTGAGCCACAACCAACGGATCATTACAAACTTGAACCTGAGGGACGTATTAGACTTTCGTGCGCCCTTCCCTGGGTGTTGCCAGATTCCGGTCAATATACTGTCAATGGAGTAGTGTGGCGCCGAAAATCAAAAACTGAAAGTTTAGAAATAGGGTGTTCATCACTTGTGCTCAATGTGGTTAATCCTACAAGTGCTTCAAATAAACTTGCTTATTGGGGCGCTGCTGACACCCTTACTGGATTGCAACTTGGGTTGAGTTTTGATTTGCAGGCTCGACCATATCGTCAGGGGGAAGTTATCAGCTTCAAAGTCTATGTTCACAATGTAGGCGACAAGAAAATCAAGCTTGTACATTTCGGACTGTTGGGATGGGGGCCAACTATATTTGACTCGAATGGAACATCTGTATTTGTGCTGACTCCGCGAATTAATATGCCGGTTCAGAAGCAAAATCTTTCCCTGAATCCGGGTGAAACACAACTAATTGGATCTGTATTTTTGAAAGTAGAATCAGGACCTGACATTAAATGGGATGGTAAAAGCTCTGATCCGCGCTGCTACCTAAAGCCGGGAACGTACCGAATCAGTCAGAAATATCGTTTCATCGATGATCCTCAGGCCGACTGGCATGGTGAATTAACTACCGGTGAATTGGAACTGACAATTTTACACAGGTAACCTGATGGAAGATCGAAGGTGATGCTGACAAGACATTTGGCAGGTTTGTTGATAACAGCGCCTTTTTTACGCCACCGATCATATGCCTTGTTAATGATACAGGCGAGCGAAAAGACTGTCTCATCTACTTCGATAATAATAAGCTTTACTCACCGCCAACCGACTATTACTCCTGGTCACGCACACAGCAGGAGGCCTGGGATAACGAAAATGGTATAGACGCGGGCTGTGAAACCACTAAGGGTGAAGAAGGTTTACGGGGCCAGGAAATGGTAATTATACCTATTCCCAGCGAGGAATTCAACCGAGTAACTCCTTCGTCTTTTCGCGAGTTGTTGATGCAGGCAAAACCGGCGACACCTGCCGTTATGACCGCAATAGGTGAACTGCCAAAAACGTATATTCAAAACCCGGGAAGGTGGCATGGGGCTATTGCAGATTTTGGAGTTTCAGCGTAAGCAGAAACCTAACTATGTCAAGATTCGCTACAAAATGGTTCCTCGCACAGCCGATGCTGAGGATAAGATAACATCAAATAAAAAACTTCAAGATTTGGGTAAAGCGATGGTCTTTTTTGCTAATGACCATCAGGGAAAGCTGCCGGACAGCTTGCAGGGCTTTGCTCCATATCTGCGAAATAAGCAGGATATCGAATGGCTCAGCCAAAAAGTAGAATACCTCGGCAAAGGAAAAACTGAAAAAGATCGGCCTGGTACCATAATAGCCTATGACAGACCATTACTCCAATCGCAGCAAGGTACAAATGTGCTTTTTCTGGATGCCCACGTGGAATATGTTCAGGCCGACCAACTCAAAAAGCTCGGCATCAGCAAATAGTTAAACTGCTGCGCAGGCACGAGGCTAAGGATTGATTATTGAGGATTTAGATTGTACACCCCGCAAAACGCAATACGATATACCCGATACGAGATCGGCAGCTCAGGCAGCTAAGAGAACAAGAGCAGGACAATAATCAAAAAGAATACCACCGCCACTGTACTTAAAATCAATATCGCCATCCGGTAATTGGCAAGGGTCTGGCTTTCGTAGACTCTTTCTTTGGCTTCAACAGCATCTCCCTTTCCTAATTGAGCAAACTGGGAAACATCAAATCTTTTGTGCGCTTGAAGCGGTGGCCGACCATTGCGAAGGGCCTCCAAATCTGTCAGCAACTCCTCAACGTTCTTGTAGCGCTTTTCTTTACGCTTGGCCATCATAATTTCAATGACTTCAGACACTCCCGCCGACAGTGAAGTATTTATATGGTCGGGCGGAATCAGTTTTTCCTTCAGGTGCTTTCTCATAACTTCGGAAGAATCGTCTGCCATAAACGGCACACGGCCGGTTACCATATGATAAAAAGTTGCACCGAGACCGTAAATATCGGCCCTGCCGTCGATGTCGATTTTGCCTCGAATCTGTTCAGGTGCAATGTAGTACGGCGTCCCGTAAGCTTTGCCTGCCTCGCTCTGGGCCGCTTCGATGTCCGTTGTTTCCCGCGCCAAACCCATATCAGCAAGTTTAACTGTGCCGTTTTTACTTATCATTATATTCTTGGGCTTGACATCACGGTGAATAAGGCCGCAGGCGTGAGCGTGGGCAAGTGCGCGAGCGACCTGAATGATTATCTCCAGCGCCTCACTTTCGGAAAAAACACCCCCCTCTGCTAAATCATCGGCTATAGTCTTGCCCTCGACATACTCCATTACGAAATAGTGGTACCCCCCTGCCTCACCCACGTCAATGGCCTGGACAATATTGGGGTGATTGAGCCTGCCGGCGGCCTGGCCTTCTCTGTAAAACCGTTCGACGTATTCCGGATTTTCATGAAAGCGTTTCGGCAAAACCTTTATCGCGACCATCCGGTTCAGGCTCAATTGCCTGGCGCTGTAAACGACCGCCATCGCACCGGCACCGAGCTTGCCAANNGACCGCCATCGCACCGGCACCGAGCTTACCAAGTATTTTATAGCCGGGAATCCGGTGTGCCGCGGCCTTGCTTTCCTTAACGCTTTTCTTTAATCTTTCGGCCTGGCTCTGGGTGATATAGCCCAGTTCGACCATAAGGTCCTTAAGTATTACAGGATTGGTCTCACGGCGGGATTCCTGCTCTTTAAGTGAGGCAGACAGCTCTTGGTCTGTACAGAGACCCTGCTGTATCGCCATTTTGCCGAATATCGTATCGTAACTTGTTTCGTTCGTCATTATATCCCCCCAGCTAACCGGGGGACCACACGCCCAAGAGCCAAATCCTTTTGGCTTTTAGCTTCCAACATCCGATAACAAAGCCTTTTGCGCTAATTATCGATTTACAAAAAGCATTGTCAAAGAAAATTTACTGTTTCTTTAAGAAAGATAACGCTCGTAAAAAATCGGCCTTTTTGCCCTGCGGGTTTAGCACTTTTTCCACTCTAACACGCCGGAATGGCCGTTTCAAGCCAGCCTACTTTTAGGGTTGACTTGGCGGCAAATCCCGCTAAAATGCGCAGCTCGTATCTCGCGAAGTCTGAAGCGTATCTCGGCTGAAGTATATCAAAAGATAAACATAAACACAGATAAGGAGATAATACGTGGGTTATAACTGCGTTGTTTTGATTAAACAGGTTCCTGATACCAAAAGGATTACAGGCCAGGTTATGAACGATGACGGCACCGTCAACCGTTCCGCCCTGCCGGCCATTTTCAATCCGGAAGACCTCAACGCCCTCGAATTGGCTTTGCAGATTAAGGACAAATTCGGCGGCCGGGTAACAGTTATCACGATGGGACTGCCGGCGGCGGCTGCAATTCTTCGCGACTCGCTTTTCCGCGGAGCTGACGATGCAATCCTGATAACCGACACCAGATGCGCCGCAAGTGATACCCTGGCAACCAGTTATATCCTGAGCTGTGCCGTCAAAAAAATCGATTACGACATCGTTCTTTGCGGCAGACAGGCCATCGACGGCGATACCGCACAGGTAGGCCCGCAGTTGGCAGAGAAACTGGGCATTACACAGATTACCTACGTCGAAGAGCTTACAGAACTTAACGGCAAAACCATAACGGCCCGCCGAAACATCGGAAACGGCTGGCAGCAGGTGCAGACCGCCCTGCCGGTCCTGATGACCG
>JABAOH010002098.1_pt1 | contig 13967 bp, 14 predicted proteins | sample 7062181 | NCBI WGS metagenome assembly JABAOH01 (sample SAMN14538630, study PRJNA623070) | marine sediment metagenome | biome: marine biome [ENVO:00000428]; feature: marine pelagic biome [ENVO:01000023]; material: deep marine sediment [ENVO:00002113]; isolation source: pool of 5 deep marine... | reverse complement strand
TCGAAAATAGAGGACTAGAAAATGGTTCAATTAAGTGAAGGTTCAAATCGGATTTATGGGGAAGCAGCATTTGAGGTTCTTGCAAAGGTCCAGGAATTAGAAAGACAAGGTAAAAGCATATTGCATTTTGAGATTGGAGAACCAGATATGGAAACTCCAAAAAATGTTATACGAGCTGGAATACGAGCAATCAGGAATAATAAAACGCATTATGAACCGTCGATAGGTATTATAGAACTTAGAAAAGCTGTTCAGGATGAGGTCGAAAAAACGAGGGGATATAGACCAAGCCTAGAACAAATAGTTATTACACCAGGTTTGAAACCTGGAATATTTTTTTCAATGTTAGCTATCATTAATCCAGGTGATGAGGTTATATACCAAGATCCTGGTTATCCCACGTATGGATCAGTCACATCCTTCCTTGGAGCAAAAGGTATTATGGTCCCTCTTTTGGAAGAGAACGAATTCCGTATGGATCCCGAGGATATAATGGATAAAATAACAAAAAAAACAAAGCTAATAATTGTCAATTCCCCTCAAAATCCAACAGGTTCAGTGATGACAAAATCTGAGTTAGAAGCTATTGCTGAGTTAGCAGAAGAACGCGAAATCTTCATTGTATCAGATGAGATATATTCAAAGATGACATACGAAACAGACCACTATACCCCAACATCAAGAGATGAAGCAAAAGAACGAACGATTCTTTTAGATGGTTTCTCAAAATACTATGCAATGACAGGTTGGCGATTGGGTTATATGGTGGTACCTGTTAATATGGCTGAAAGACTGAAAGATTTCCTTGTTAGCGCAGTATCGTGTACTGCATCATTTACACAATGGGCAGGTATTGAAGCACTCACAGGTAATCAAAAATTTATATCCGATATGATGAGAAGATTTAAGGAGAAGAGAGATAAAATAGTAAAGGGACTTAACTCCATATCAGGCTTTCGATGCCTTACACCAAAGGGGGCATTTTATTCATTTCCCAATATAAAAGGAACTGGTATGAGTTCTGAGGAATGTGCCAACCATCTTCTTTACAAAGCGGGGGTAGCAGCTCTCCCAGGCACTGCATTTGGTCCATATGGTGAAGGTTTTCTTAGATTTTCCTATGCAACAACTCTTACAAACATCGATATGGCAATAAATAGAATAAAAGAGTTATTCTAATAGATTTTAATTACTTGTTTGACATTTTTTATGTAATATTTTTGTTAATTTCTTAAGTCAAAAATTTAATCAATAATAACAGGTTAAGGTATGTGGTTATGGTATGATTATTGCACAACTTAGTATTGCCCCAGTGGGAAAAGGTACTAGCTTAAGTAAATATGTCAAAGTAGCAATTGAAGTATTTAAAAAAGGAAATGTAAAATATAAAACGAATGCAATGGCAACAGTTATCGAAACAGAAGATTTGGAAACGTTATTCAATGTAGTAAAAAAAGCACATAATGCAGTGTTAAATTTTGGAGCTGAGAGAATAATAACAGAATTAAAGATAGATGATAGAAGAGATAAAAATAATACAATAGAATCTAAATTAAACTCTATAAGATAGTATTACTATAAACTCATAATTTTATTATGAAAAATAAGATGTACCAAAAAAGTTTATTTCCTAATATTTACTAATTATGTCCTAAATTTTTTATTTTTAAAAATCGAAATTTAAATGTCTTAAAATTCATTCAAAACAGTTATATGTATAATGTTCATTTCGGGAACCGGGACGGTAATTTTGTGTCATCGAAATCCTTAGTAGAAATAGTGTTTCATGGAAGAGGCGGTCAGGGTGCCGTTACTGCAGCAAATATACTTGTTGAAGCTTCATTAATAGATGGAAATAAAGGAGTCCAAGCCTTCCCATTTTTTGGTGCAGAAAGACGAGGTGCTCCAGTACGAGCATTTGCCCGTGTATCGGAGGATGAAATACATCTTCGAAGTGAAATTTACTCTCCTGATATAGTGATTGTTCTTGACGAAAGTATCATGGGACTTGTTGATGTTATAAAAGGATTGAAAAAAAATGGAAAAATTTTAATTAATACAACTAAAAAACCAAATGAATTTGATTTTTCAAAGGAATATGACGTTGCATCAATTGATGCTACCGGCATAGCAATAAAATATGACATTTTAGTTGGAGGAATTCCAGTTGTTAACACACCTATACTTGGTTCCGTTCCAAAAGTGTTAGATAGGGTAACACTAAAATCCATTCAAAAAGCGATAAAAAATAGATGGAAAGGAGATCTTGGAGATAGAAATGTACAAGCTACGAACGATGCTTATAAATTGACTGAGGTGAACTTTTGAAGAAATATAAAGTAACAACAAGTATTTCTTATCCGACGCAAGGAGCTATGGGAAAGACTGGTAGTTGGAGGGTTTTTAAACCAGTATTTGACAAAAAAAAATGTGTAAAATGTCTAAGGTGTTGGATTTTTTGTCCAGAAAGCTCTATTAAAAGAAAAAAAGATGGAACAATAAATATAGATTACGAATACTGTAAAGGCTGTGGAATATGTGCCACTGAATGTAATGTAAAAGCGATTTCAATGGAACGGGAGGAAAAGAAAAAATGACAATTATGATTGATACTGGAAATCATATAGCTGCAAAAGCAGCTGTTATGGTAAAACCAGATGTTGTTGCAGCTTATCCAATTACACCTCAAACCACACTAGTTGAAGGAATTGCAAGTTTAAAAGCACAGGGAGAGTTTACCGGAGAATACATTTGTGTAGAAAGTGAACATTCAGCTATGAGTGCTTGTATAGGAGCTAGTGCTGCCGGTTCAAGAGTATTCACGGGAACCTCATCTCATGGTCTTTTACTCATGCATGAGATGCTCCACTGGGCAGCTCTTGCACGATTGCCTATTGTTATGTGTAATATTAATAGAGTTGTTGGCCCTGGATGGAATATTTGGGCTGATGAAAATGATTCTATCTCTCAAAGAGATACAGGGTGGATACAATTTTATTGTAGCAGTAATCAAGAAATTTTTGATACAGTAATTCAAGCCTTTAAATTAGGTGAATATACAGGAATTTCCTTACCTGTTATGATAAGCTATAACGCATTTATATTATCACATACTTCGATGCCGACTGATATTCCTGAGCAACAAATTGTAGACGATTTTCTAGGAAAATATCAACCTCAATGGAAATTAGATGTTAAGAATCCTATTACATTTGGGAATATCATCGGNNAAATTGCAAAAGAATGGAAGAAAAAATCTGGTTATTACCATGGTGAATTAATCGAAGAATATAAATGTGATAATGCAGAATATATACTATTGTCCATGGGCGCTATTGGTGCAGAAAGCAAGGTTGCCATCGATGAAATGCAGAAAAACGGAATAAAAATTGGACTTGCTCGAGTTCGAACCTTTCGACCATCTCCCTCAAAGGAATTTATTCAATTGGGAAAAAAAGCTGATTTAATTGTAATAGACAGAAATATATCTCCAGGATTGGGTGGTGCTTTATTTTCAGAAGTAAAATCTGCACTTTATGGACAATNNNNCATATAAAGATATTACCAAAATATGTAAGAGAGCAATAAATGGAAAAGTAGGAGAATCAGAATTATATGGAGTTGTGGAGGACTAACAAATGGCACTAAAAGATTTTCCTATTGATGAATGTCTCCTTCAAGGAAGTGCAGCTTGTCCTGGTTGTCCTGCAACTATGGCGTTTCGCACCGTGTTTAAGGCATTGGGAAAGAATGTTGTTATGTGTGTACCAGCTTGTTGCACATCCGTAATAGAAAGTCTATGGCCAAAAACATCCTTTAACATCCCTGTAATGAATATAGCTTTTGAAGCGGCTGCAGCAGGCGCTTCTGGTGTTGAAGCAGCATTAAGAACACAAGGAAAAAAAGATACTACTGTACTAGCGTGGGCTGGAGATGGGGGAACTTATGATATAGGAATCCAAGCTTTATCAGGTGCTATTGAACGAGGTACAAATTTTATTTATATTTGTTATAACAATCAAATTTATTCTAATACAGGTATTCAAAGAAGTGGTGCTACTCCTTATGGTGCTTGGACGACAACGACGGTTAGTGGGAAAACTGAATTTCGAAAAGAATTTGGCGATATTATTAGAGCTCACCACCTACCCTATGCTGCACAAGCTTGTGTAAGTTATCCAGAGGATTTGTATAAGAAAGTAAAAAAAGCCAAAAGTATCAAAGGTCCGAAATTTATCGAGATTTTAGCTCCCTGTCCTCCGGGTTGGCGCTTTAGTATGGAAAGAACCGTCGAAATGGGAAGACTAGCTGTAGAAACAGGGGCATGGGCGTTATATGAATTTGAAAACGAAGTGATGACTTTTAATGGAAAAAGTAAATTAATTTTAGAAAAAAAGATTAAACGGAAACCAATTGTAGAATGGATTCGATATCAGGGTCGTTTTAGGCATCTTTTTAAACCTGAAATGGATTTAAAAAGAATAAAGGCATTGGAAGACCATATCGACCAAATGTGGGAAAGATATAGGAAGTGTTACTAATTAAAGGAGTGTGAAAAAATTATGGAGGCCTTGAATCATGTTTGCCAAGGAAATGTTGAAACAGAGCCTCCCCCTCCTCGTCGTATGTGGTCTTGGAGGAATTCTTGCTGGTAATACTCTCGGAGCAATGGTAACTGTAATAAGAGATATACCAGGTCTTATAGTGGTAATTCCTGCAGTTATTGCAATGAGAGGGAATATAAGTACCGCATTAGGTTCTCGCTTAGGATCGGCTTATCATCTTGGTATTATAGATGCAGAAAATTTACTGAATGATGAACTGAAACAAAATCTCCTAGGTTCTATAATGCTAAGTTTGATTATGTCAATAATCATTGGAATTTTAGCATATGTTAGTTCATTAGCATTAAATGTTTATCCTAATCCATTTGAATTGATAATAATTGTAGTTTTAGCGGGAGTTATTTCAGGATTAATTCTTATGTTTCTTACTATTATTATTATTATTTATTTTGTGTTTAAGCGAGGTTATGATCCAGATAATATCACAGGTCCTGCTCTTACAACATTTGGTGATGTTATTACAATGCTTTGTATATTTGGTAGTGCTGTTTTTATAGGGGGAATTATTTGATCTATAGCTGGAAAAAAATTGTGAAAAATAGCATTCCTTTACTTACAATAGCTGTTTTTATTGAAATCTTTGCTGGTCAAATCCTCCAAGGCAATCAGAATAATTTATTACTATTTCCGATTTTTCTAATTTCAATTCCAGTTATAAATGGAGTGGGAGGAAACATCGGAAGTATTTTAGGAGCAAGAATTGCATCAGGTCTCCATGTTGGATATATTGAATTAACATTAAAAGATAAAAATATGCAAAATAACTTTATAACATCACTCTTTATGGGTTTATTGACTTATACAATATTGGGCATACTTATATATTGTATTGCTTATATTGGAAATATACCAATGGAGATCGACTTATTTGTGTTTGTATCTATTGTGTTAGTCACAGGGGGATTACTTATTTTAATAATTTCTATCATTAGTGTTTTAACTGCGTTTCTTGCTTTTAGAAGAGGATTAGATCCAGATGATATGGTTGCACCTGTGGTAACGACTTTTGGTGATACTTTAGGTATTGTCTTTTTATTTGTTTTAATTGGAGTAATAGGAATATGGTAGAAAAAAAGAAAAGAAGTATATTTGGAAGGTTACAAAGAACACCTAAATGGAAGCAAGAAGAATTTTCTGAAATAGAATATGAACCTACAACGGTTAAAGAACTACTAACCGAGATGAAGGACATATCTGAATTAATCATTGACCTTGCTTATTCTGCAGTTATACTTGATAGCGATGATATTGCAGAAGAAGTAAAATATCTAGATGTTCGAATGGACAAGCTAAATTATGATATCAGAATGATGGCAATGATGGCTGCTAGAACAAAAGAGGATGCTGAGCAACTGGCTGGTATACTTCAGGTTGCAGAAGCTGCAGAAAGTATTTCTAATGCTGCTGGAGATATAGTTAATCTTTTAACATTGAAAGTAGAAACTAGACCTATTTTACCTAAAATTTTAAGTAAAGCTGATGAAAAGATATTTCGAGTTAAGGTTTCATCTAAATCAAAAGCATGTAATAAGAAGATTGGAGATTTGAGAGTAGAATCAGAAACAGGGATGAGAATAATCGCAATTCGTCGTGAGGATTGTTGGATATATAATCCTCAATCAGATACGAGTCTCAAACCTGATGACTGGTTGATTACAAGAGGAACAGATGAAGGTCATGACGAACTTAGTAAGTTTCTAAAAGGAGAGTTGAAGGTATTAGAATGAAGGAAAAAGATATTGAAGAAATAGTGTTGGAAATTAAAGATAAATCTGAACTCATGGTCGATTTAGCATATTCATCGATTTTATATGATAATAAAACAATTTCTGAAGAAGTTTATGAATTAGAGAATGTAATCGATAATCTTTATCAAAAACTTCAAAGAAAATCTTTAGAAGATGTTAAAAAAGGAGCTCATAAAATTGAAGATGCACTTGTACTTTTAAGAATTGCACATGCTGGAGAGCAAATAGCTGACGCGGCACAGGAGATAGCAGATGTAGAACTGCGGGATGTTGAATTACATCCCATTCTTAAACTTAGCATTCGAGAATCAGATGTTGTTTTTACTAGGGTAGAAGTCGAACCTGAATCAATATTGTGTGGAAAAACATTGGGAGAACTTAAACTCGCAAGTGAAACAGGTATGATGATAATAGCAATGCGACATAAGGAAAAATGGTTATATGGACCTAATAAAAATACAAAAATCGATTCACACGATATTTTATATGCAAAGGGTCCACAGGATGGTGAAAAACATCTTTTCGATCTTTCAAAAGGAAAATCAAACAAGATATAATTTTATTTATTCTTTTAAAACCTGAGCTCCATATTTATCGACGGTGCAAATATATGTTTTACCGAAAGTTGAAAGTGTTTCATTTAGTTTATTTGTATCTCCGATAGCAAAAACAGAATTTCCCAACATACACATACTTGCCATACCATGATGATTCGCAGATTCGATGGCTTTTAGGATTTTTTTATCTGCAAGTTTTGTCTTTATTGTAAATATCTGTGATAATGAAAAGAGGTTTTCTACCGACGGATTCTCAATTATTTTTTTAGTACAAAATCGTCCAATGGAAGAAATCTCATTTATTTTTAATGGATCAGATAATATTTTTTTTGAATCAATTTTTTCCCCAATAACACACAGAACGACTTCATATTTTCCAGGGATATGTTCTATCATTCCCCATGGTGGTAAACCTGCTTCTCTTCTAATTTCAATACCTCCGAAGCTACTTGCGATCACATCTCCCAAGCCAGTCCGCAGGTGTACCTCTGCAAAATGAGAAGTTTTAATTGCCTGCTCCTTTGGTATTTTCAATGTCTTTGCAAGTGCTGTTGTTACACTCAAAGCACCAGCGCCACTCATACCAAATCCTTGTCCAATAGGAAGATCTAATTTAGTTTTAATAGTTATTTTTAATGGAGTATCTTCAACTAAGCGTTTAACAGCTAATTTTGTAACAGGGGCTGCAGATACCTTATTATTGATATAAATGTCAATACTTTGTTTTAAAGAACTTTCAACATTGATATCACTAAAAGCTCCTAATGAAACATTGATTCCAGAACCACGAGATCCTGACCTGTCGGCATCGTTTCCTCTATAAATCGGTTCAAAAAAACCTGATATATGCCCAGGAGCAAAGGATATAGCTTTCATATTAATCGCATTTTATTAGATAGGAAATATCATTTATTATATTTGATAATATCCTTTTATTGTTTTTCAACATGTTATTCAAAGTTATTTTCCATATTTTTCATTTAAGAATTTAAATAAGGTGATCTACGATCATTAATCTTCGGGCATATAATGCATTTTATGAACTTTCACCGCATAAATATACCTATAATTTTTTACAGCATCAGGAAATTTTACAATTATATTGTTCATAATTTCATGTAATTTTCCTAAATTCTCTAAATGAAATTCCAATTCTAAATCAGCCACTCCTGCAGATTCATCAATTATTATTAGATTAGGATTAGTTTTTATATAATTGATAATTTGTTCTCTTTGTTCATACTTTTTTAAATCAATATCTATTTTAAACCATTGAAAACCTAATTTTGAAAAATCATAATTAACTCTAAATCCTTGAATAACTCCCAGTCTTGTTAATTTTTTCATTCTATAATTTATTACCGTAACAGTTGAATTAAGATTTTTAGCAATCTTTGTTACTGGCATACGTGCATTCCTAGCAATTAATTTTAATATCTGAAAATCTAAATCGTCAGTTTCTACCTTTTTTCCTCCACCGGTAATTTCAAACTTTGTTCTATCAGATTTATCATAGTCATCTAGTAGATATGAATATCTATAAAGATATAACATAACATAAAGGGAAAAAACTTGTTCTTGAAAATAATGTCTAAATTTCTTAAGTGTTACCTTCCAGAATGAATAGAAATCATTTAGATCTTTAATCCACATAATCACTGCTAAATCAAATCGACCTTCAAATGTACCAAGCCACCACGTGTATTTGTTATTTTTAAAATAATTAACAATCTCCTTTTCTATTTCAGGAGTTGTATATTGATAACTCAAATAGAATCTTAAACTAGTATAACCTAATTTGAATGCGTCAATAACTGCGTAAAAATTTTTTATTATACCCATCTTTTTAAGTTTATTAATTCTATATGCAACTACTGTTTTTGGTAATCCAACTTTTTTTCCAATTTTTGATAAAGGTTGTCTTGAATCTATATCCAATTGATATAATATTTTTCTATCCTTCAAATCAATTTTTGCCATAATATTGTACACAACAATCATTAATTAAAAATATTTACTACATTGTCCAACTTTTTGATAAAAGTTCTTTTATATATTAAAAAATAAATATACCCTTAGTATGGGATTTATATGATTTAAAAGATACAATAATATACCTGATCCTAGGAATGTAGAAAATATGAAAAAAATTTTCTCAATACTAATAATAGGAACATTGATTATTGCCATTTATAATACTAATGCTTTCACCAAAAAAAATGAAAATTCATTTTTTGAAAAAACTGAACCAATAGTATCAACAATATCATCTGGAAAGACCGATGTAAATTATTTAACTTTCCATTATAAATTTGGTAAACCCGAAATTATTGAAAGAGAAGAATACATCGAATTAAAGGTCGAAGGAACAAAAGGTCTTTTATGTCATTTCGGCCATCCCATTTTACCTATATATACACAAAATATAAGTTTTGCTTTTGGGACAAAAATAATAGATATTGATTATGAAATACAAGAAGTCAAAGAAATGATCTTATCAAAAAAGATTGTACCTTCCCCACCACCAATTGTTAGAGGTTTTAATAAGAATTATATTAAAGAACAAATTAACGAGAGTGTTTATAATTCAAATGATTTTTACCCTGGAAAATGGTTTAACTATTATTTAGGGGGAGGAATTTATAAAAGCGATCTTAGTATTTTTTGTATCCCGAGAGTTTATCCCGTCCAATATAATCCAAGATCAGATACTTTACAATATGTTAAAAATCTTAATGTTACAATTTCGTATGTTGAACCAACAAAACAATTACCTTCAACTAGTTTATTTGATTTGGTGATTATTACACCATCTTTGTTCATAGACCATGCGCAAAAATTAGCTGAACACAAGAAAAATTATAAAATAAATACCACAATAAAAACAACAGAAAATATATATAAAGAATATAATGGAGTAGATAAACCCGAACAGATAAAATATTTTATCAAAGATACTATTGAAAATTGGAATAGTAAATATGTAATTTTGATAGGAGGTTTGAAATCAGCTTTAGTAGCAAATCCTAGGGATGATAGGAACCAGGGAACGAAGGATTGGTATATTCCAGTTAGATATACCAACTTAAAAGAAAATGGAATGATTTATGATCCAGGATATATAAGTGATCTATACTACGCGGACATTTTTGATGGATATGGTAATTTCTCAAGTTGGGATTCAAATAGAGATGGTACCTTTGCTAAGTGGTCAGGATCTGAAATTGATAGAGATATCATAGATTTATATCCGGATATTTATGTAGGAAGATTGGCTTGTAGAAATCAGTTTGAAATTAAAATTATGGTAAATAAAATTATTAAATACGAAAGTTCAACATCAAACCCATTATGGTATAATAAAATGGTAGTAGTTGGTGGTGATGCTTTTAATGATAGTGGAACTGATTTTATTGAGGGTGAATTAATTGGTGATAAAGTTCTATCATATATGCCTAGTTTTGAACCTATAAAGCTTTACGGATCAAATCGTTATAATAAACCTGATTACACACCTCTTACAAAATACATAATACGGGAGATAGATAATGGATGTGGCCATCTATTTTTTGATGGACATGCCCATCCCGGAAATTGGAATACTGGTTGGCCAGGTGAATTTGATCGTTTAATATCAGGTGGAGGAATTAGTATTTATGATTTTCCTTTATTAAAAAATAATAAAAAGTTACCTGTTTGTGTTGTTGGAGGATGTCATAATAGTCAATTCAATGTATCATTTTTTTCCACATTGTTAAAAAAACCGTTTATGTGGACATTTGGAATACCAGTTCCTGAATGCTGGAGTTGGCACCTTACACGTAAGGTTGGTGGTGGATCTATTGCAACCATAGGTAACACCGGTCTTGGTTATGAAGCGGGATGGGAATATGGTGATAGAGATGGGGATGGTGTAAATGAACCAGATTGTGTTGAAGCGTTTGGAGGATATCTTGAAAGGTGTTTTTACACAACATTTAATGAGAGTGTAAATATCCTTGGAGAGACTTGGGGTGGTGCAATAAACAAATATCTTAATGTTTATCCAGGTATGGATTTTCAGTGGGATGCAAAAGTTATAGAAGAATGGGTATTATTAGGAGATCCCAGTTTAAAAATAGGTGGATATAAATGAATAATATATCAGGATATTTCAGAAAAAATAAGTTTATTACCATATTTCTATCAATGCAATTTTTTTTAAAAAAATAGAAATTAAACTTTTAATGAGAATAATAATTATTATATTCTATAAAAGATAATTTAAATCCTTTTTTATTTAATAAATGTTAAAAAAATAACATTATTAAAAAACATAACTTAATATTGTTCATAATAACTATAATTTTATGATATTTACTATATAGTTAAAATTTTTGATGACAACATTTATATAATATAATATCCTATGGTATATTAATAAAAAGAATAGCAAAAAGAGGGGTAATTTATGAAGAAAATAATACCAATCTTAATTGTAGGAATATTTGTCCTTAGTGGACTTGGGGCTGTTGCTTTACCTGAAAAAAACCAAGAACTCATCCAGGAAGATACAATACTTCTTTCACAACCAATTTTTAAGGAAGTAGATGATTATATCACTGTAGATCTTAAGGAATCAACGTCACTTGAACTCATTACGGGAAAACCAATATTGCCCGTTGTAACAAAGGTATATACATTTCCCTTTGGAACAGATGTTAATGATGTAGATGTTACCTTTTCGGGAATAACCAAGCAGGTTATTTCAAAAAAGATAGAACCTGCACCACAACCAGTTCCTCTGTTATCAAGTGAAGTACTAACTGCACAAACTGCAGAGGTACAAATTGATGAACAGGTGTATGCAAGCAGTGAACTCTATCCAGAAGAGCAATTTACCTATCGAACTGGTGCTGGACTGAAGGACAAGGAACACGTCATCTATCTTGCCGTGCGATGTTATCCCGTTCAATATTCTCCAGCAGAAGATACCATCTATGTTGCATCAAGCATCGACATCGATGTTGATTATAAACTGCCAAAAAATCCTATTCTGTTTCCAGATGAATATGATATGGTCATCATAACACCAGCAAAGTGGGAATCAAAACTTCAAGAATTAGTAGATCATAAAAATGATATGGGAGTGATGACGACAATAAAGACGGTGGAAGATATCTACTCAGAATTTGAAGGTCGTGATGAACCTGAGGATATCAAATTGTTTATCAAAGATGCGATTGAGAACTGGGGTATTGATTATGTGTTACTTTTTGGTGGAAGAAAAGCACAGAAACGCGCTTGGGATTTACCCGATAGAGAAACAAACAACGATGACGGATGGGAAGGTGGTTATTCAAGTGATCTCTATTATTCGGACATATACAAAAACAATGGAACTGAATTTGAAGACTGGGATCCTGATGGAGATGGAAAATTTGCAGAATGGTCAAATACAGCTGGTGGAAGAGAATATTTAGATTATTATCCTGACGTAAGTGTTGGTAGAATTGACTGCCGATATGATTCGCAAGTAGGTAATGTAATAGACAAGATCATAACTTATGAAACAACGGCTGATGATTCATGGTTTAAGAAAGCTCTTGTGATTTCTGGAGATACGAGTCCTCCTGCCAGAGGACAGGTGAAACTAGGTATTTATGAAGGAGAATGGTCAACAGGTATAACAGCAGATTTACTTGAGAATATTGGATTTGATGTAACAAAACTTTGGACATCTACAGGAACCTTTACTGGGGTAAAAGATGTAACAGACGCTATGAACGCTGGAGCAGGTTTAATTCATTTTGCAGGCCATGCTAATCCAGCCTATTGGGGAAATTTCCTACCTGATGCTGAAACAGAAGCTGGAATGGTTGATGGACTTAGACTTAGAGATATGGCAACCAAATTAAAAAATGGTGAAGAACTTCCCTTTGTTGTTGTTGGTGGTTGTCACAACAATCAATTTAATACTACTATGGGAAATATACTTCATGGTATCAAAAAATATGGATTTCTAAGCTATTTTGGATTGGGTGATAAACCTTCATATCGATTCTTCTATATGGAATGGGTTCCAGCTACTTGGGGATCTTGGCTTCTATTGATGAAAAAAGGAGGATCGATTGGAACAATTGGAAATTCTGGACTCGGATACGGATGGATCAATGAATACTGTATTGAGGGACTTGGTGGATGGATTAATTCACGGTTCTTTGATGCCTATGCAAATCAAAGTAAGGACATCTCAGGAGAAGCACATTGTCAGGCAATAACAGATTATTTAAATATTATAATGAGAACAGGTTATCAACCACAAGACCCACAAATTGACAGAAAAACTATTGAAGAATGGGTGTTACTAGGAGATCCAAGTTTAAAACTCGGGGGATACACCTAATTCCTCCCCTCTTTATCTTTAATTTAATACAGTTTTATATTTTTTATATCACTTAATATAAGTAAGCTTTTGATGTTAAATAACTCAATTCTAATTCGAGCCAAATAATAATTTTTTATAGTGTTTAGAGCTCCCCGTATCAAGTATTTCCTTAATTATTATTTCTGTTGTTGCACCTACTCCCTTTATTTGTCTCAATTTTCCATTCATTTCTGATAAATTCTCTTTTAATTTTGAAATTGAATATGCAGCATATCCGTAGGGTGATTTTTTTCCCTCTAATCTCAAAAGATAATCAATATGTTCAAGAATGACAATAACTAAATCGTTTTCATTTAATATGCCTTTAAAAATATGAGGAGGAATACGTGTTGGAATCTTATATTTTTTTGCAATATTGTTAATAATAAAATTTATTTTTTTATAATATTCATCATTTGCATTTCCCCATTGATTTTTTTGATAAATATTGTAATACTCAGTAATCAAATCAGGGTAATATTTATCAAGTGTTTTATAAAAATAATTTCTCTGGCGCCCTTCTTTAAGAGTCATACCTCCAAAAACTACAAAATCAATACCAGCATCCTTACCGTTTTTAATTGTCTTATCGATGATATTAATTTTATCTGTTATAAAGGGAATTACAGGC
>JABAOH010002037.1_pt2 | contig 13971 bp, 12 predicted proteins | sample 7062181 | NCBI WGS metagenome assembly JABAOH01 (sample SAMN14538630, study PRJNA623070) | marine sediment metagenome | biome: marine biome [ENVO:00000428]; feature: marine pelagic biome [ENVO:01000023]; material: deep marine sediment [ENVO:00002113]; isolation source: pool of 5 deep marine... | reverse complement strand
GCGATCTTCACGATATCGAAGTGGAATAGCATTAGAAACCCTTAAGGAACGATACGCAAGGGACGAGATTACAAGAGAACAATTCTTGAAGATGAAAGAGGAGCTAGAATCGTGAACTATAAACGATTGGCTCTGGGCTGAGTACTGAAGGAGTGGAAGAGACAAACAACGGAAATCTATGGCATGCATGCATGCATGGTATTTGCCATAATTGAATTTATTTATATAAAGCAAATCGCACTTGCATTTCTATTTCTTATTGGTCTCATGTTCCCTCTCTCCATGATAGGTTATGAATATTTGACGAATCGAAAGAAAGACAGAACTTAGTCACTTGAAAAGATGCGCGCGCGTTTTCATTTCGCATTCTCCTTTTTTAGTCGTCCTGCACTTTTATCTGTCTCCAACTTTAAAGATGCGTGACTGAGGCGCCACAGTAACATAACTTTAAACATCTAACGGGTCTATGTACATCTGCAGTTAAGAGTTAACGAGGAATGTTTCGTGTCAGTGGAAGAAAAAAAGGCAGTCGTTCGCGCGCGCAACTTCTACATGACTAAGAAAGAGCAACCTGACGGAGCTTACTATGTTGTGGAGCCACCTCACATCCACTTGGGTATGACTAAGGATAAACTAATGATGCATACATTCATAGCTATGTCTCTACTAGCGGCGGTGGCTGTCCTAGCAATAGGTGTAGAAGTTCTCGTGCACGTTCTCGTCGCCCTAATTTCCGTCTTACTAGTTCACTATGCTATGTTATTCTACGAAAGGTCCAAGGGATTAGTGCCCACTTATCGTACTCCTTCCTCACCCCTTGTGGCAGCCATGATAGTCGCACTCAGCATGCCTGTGGCAGCTCCATACGAAGTGACAGTCGTAGTGGCCGTACTTACGATACTGATATTCAAATACGCTCAAGGGAAAATATTTGGAAGAAAATACGTCAACCCCGCTGCAGCAGCAAAAGCCCTGCTACTAGTACTGCTTTCTATCGTAGAACTTCGAACAGGGATGATATTTCATCCACACCACCTGAGATTGGATCTTCTCACGGCGAGTGGCTTCTCGAGTGCAGTTTCATTCTTTGAAAGTGAGCCTCTTACCGCATTTCAGAGCCTGATACTGTGGAAACGCCACGGTTGGATAGGAGGCGCTTCAGGTATCACCGTTCTGATTGTGGGGGCAATATCAGCGTTTTGGCTCAGATTGAAGTGGCGTATCCCTCTTAGCATGCTTGGAACCATGACCGTTCTGGCGGCGCTGACAGGGGTCCTGACTGGTGGAGACTCGCTCTTGAGAATCGCCTTTCACGTGTTCACGGGAAGTGTGATATTTATGGCGTTCTTCATGGCTACGGAACCCCAGACCACACCTATGCCAGAGAAATCTCAATACCTTTTCGGTGTTCTGTTGGCCGCGTTAACCTTCGCCCTCGAACTAGCTAATTTTCTGGGAGGCTCGATACTAGCTCTGGTAACTCTTAATCTTGTAACACCATATCTCGATAAAATAGGTTGGAAAAGGCCTTATGGGCATAAAGGTGAGTGATGTGACGCCGCAACACTTCAAGGAAAAGGGGCGGTTTAGTATTGACATCAGCATGAAACTTGATGCCATGAACAAACCGTTTCAAGAGGTACCGCCGCCGGATGAAGCCGTGGTATTTCTACGTCAGCATGTGGGATCGGCAAACCAGCCTTTGGTGAAGAAGGGAGAAAGTGTGGAAGCAGGTCAGAAAGTAGGAGACGCTAAGGGGGATTTCGCTGTGCCGGTTCACAGTCCTGTAACTGGAACTGTGAAAACGATGCGACAGGTGTTTAATCCGGTGTCTCGTGAGAAAGAGCCAGCATTAGTCATCACGACCGAAGATGTTGACTTACCATTAAAGGAGCATAGCGTTGGGCTCGATGAGTTGAGTAGAGCGACGATTATTGAGAAGGTGCGTGAATCCGGAATAGTTGGTTTAGGTGGAGCAGCATTTCCAACTCACATCAAACTCGCTGCGAAGAACATCGACCACCTAATTATCAACGCCAAAGAAAGCGATCCTAATCTGGCTTGTGACGTTAGACTAATGCTTGATAGACCTGAATCTATAGTGGACGGTATAAAGCTGATGGCTCGGGCACTTAATACGCGAGATATTGTCGTTGCCACACGGACTGAAAAGGGAGAACTTGGCAATTTTGAAGAATTGCTGCGAGAGAATAATATTAGAATGGTTTGGACACATCCTTCTTATTCAGTAGGAAGTGAGAGATTATTAGTGAAAGAAGTTTTGAACAGAGAAGTTCCCTCCGGCAGATATCCGCCAGACGTGGGCGCTGTCGTACATAACGTCGCGACCGCTTATGCAGTTGCACGAGCGGTACTTCATGGGGAGCCCCTGATCTCTCGAAGTCTCACATTTTATTCTGAAAAGACTGGTGGAAGAAATCTCTGGTTAAGAATGGGGACTCCTGCTGGTCACGTGATGAATTATCTCGAAATATCCCCCGAAAACGTTGAAAGAGTAATTTTTGGATCCATTATGATGGGTAATTCTATTCCTGACGGGTCCATTCCAACCTCAAAGTATACTTCAGCCATAACTGTTTTTACGCCCACCGAACCGGATCCCTATCGCAGAACCTTGCCCTGTATAAGGTGTGGATACTGTAATACCGTGTGCCCAGTAGACATTTATCCGCAACTTATTATGGAAGCCGACAAAAAAGGCGACCGCGAGAGACTCCGGAGGCTACACGTGGAAGATTGCATTAATTGCGGACTATGTTCTTACGTGTGCCCATCTATTATCCGGTTGACAGGATACCTTCAAAGCGGGAAAAGAAGAATAAAGTAGCTCCGGGAAATAAGAAGAGAAGGCATTCACCCCCGAGCCTTCCCTCTTTCAATTTGCACGCATTTATTAAATGGCATAAAGGTGTAATAATGGCGCCCGCGTATTCAACCAATATAGAACAGAGGGAATTGACAGATTATGTCTGAGAATAAGGAACTTGTAGAAAAGGCAAGACGGTTAGGCCGAGAATATTTGCGAAAATACGGAGGATGCGCCCCAGGTACGCTGCTAGCAGTAGCTGACACTCTTAACTTGGCAGTCAGTGACGACGTGTTCAAGGCTATGACGGGGTTCTCGAGCTTTGCGGGAGTCTGCGGGAATGTGTGTGGAGGGATAGCTGCGATGGGCTTAAGGTACGGAGTGGGCCGAGAGGATTTTGTGAAGAAGCCAGAAATCGGTTTCTTCTCTTTTACGAAGATAATGACAACCACGAAGGTGCTGAGAGAAAAGTTCGTTGAAGAGTACGGCAGCTACTTATGCGACGACATTCAAACGAAATTGTTCGGCAAGTGTGTTATGCCAACCTCGCCAGAGGAGCTTGAGACCTTCAGCAAGATGGATCCTAAGGAGCTTGAGACCTTCTATGAAAAATGTTCTTCCGTCACGGAAAACGCTGCTGGATGGACGGTAGCTGTAATACTCGAAATGGACAACAAATGATAGGTTTGCTTCAGCCTTGGCCGTGCTGCTTCTTCTTCCGCATCAGTTTCTCTACCTTTTTCGAACCTACGTTTCTTCTCCTGCATTCTGCTCTTTCGGGAGTGCCCATCAAACAAAGCATTGCGGTCACGGGTTCAGTAAACCAGAAGGGAGAAGTACAAGCTATTGGCGGGGTGAACGAGAAGATTGAAGGCTTCTTTGAAGTCTGTAAGGCCAAAGGCTTCACGGGAGACCAAGGGGTCCTGATCCCAGAGAGCAACGTGCAAAACCTCATGCTGAAGGAGAAAGTGGTGGAGGCCGTTCGAGCAGGCAAATTCCACATCTATCCTGTCAAAACGATCGATCAAGGTATAGAGATTCTGACGGGAGGAAAGGCAGGCGAGAGACTGCCTGACGGAACATTCGAGAAAGAAACGGTAAATTTCAGAGTGGACAAACGACTGAAAGAGATGGCAGAGAAGATAAGAGAGTTTCCCGAGTTTGTTGTGGGAAGCAGAAGGAAAGACTAGCTCAAGCATATATGGTTTCTGAATCAGAGAAGTTGCAGATAGGTAAGGAAATTAGGAACCTTCCTTTTGATATCTAGCTCTAACCTACTGCTTGCATGGTCCCTCATGAAGAGATCATCGGCTGTGTCCTAGTATTTTTTCCTCAAGCTTCTTTGCGAATTCCGACTCCGAAGACGCTTTCAATCGTTTGATCGTCGTATCATAGGCATCCATTGTTTCTTCTTCTAGTGTTTCAGAGTATCTCGCAGTTGGATCAATTTCAGCTAGTCTCTCTAGGAGAACGCTTCTTTCCTCTTTGGGCATGACTTTTGGATCCGTCATCGCAGCAGCCCTTGCATAGATTCCCTCGTCCAAAAGACGCTTGAGTGCCTTGAAGGGCAGTTCATAGTATTCTCCGATAGCTCCGGTTCTTTCGGTAAATCCTTCAGGAGTTGCCGCTTTAAAAGAAACTCGAACGTAGAGAAGCTTTGAGAACGCTGACAGTCTTTTCACGTAATCACTGTCTGCTCCGAATAGGATACCGTTGGTCTCTAAATAGAATGGATAGCCGGACGCCTTCACCTCATCTAACAGTTGAAGTAAGTGCTCCTTTCCCAGCGTGGGTTCGCATCCAGAAACTCTAAGCTTGTTGACCTTATGGTGCCTGAACCGCTTCCACCTAGGAGCAGTTATGCCGTTTTTAGCGGCTTTGAAAAGCCTCTGTGCAACTTTCCTTGGCGAGTAAAACTCTCCAAACCGTTCTGGATAGTCCCTCGACCAGTTGCTCCAACAATAGATGCAACGCAAGCAACAGCCCCCAGCGTAACCGGTAGCAATTCCCCCGTACACTGGAGCCGAATAGATCCCCACATATTTTCTTTCAAGACCCTCCGGACCTTCCTGAGTGACTATCTTTTCTGTTTCCATTGCAAGCTCCAGCGGATCAAAGGGAACAGATTTCGGCGTTAAGAAACGTTGGTATTCCTTCACTCAAACCCCTCAATCTGGGGACAACCTACACTAGAGAATAGTCCAATAAACAAAGGTTTCTCCAATTCTTCAATCGTAAGAGGGTTTTTCACTCTGAGGATTTTAGGAGAGAAATGACTTAGATTAGTTCTCTCCCTCACTCTTCTAGGAAAACTGACCTCCGCAAGGACAGAAAAGAAAGGAACATAAACAGACTTCTTGACTGACTCGCAACCTCAATTTGAAGTGAAGGGAATGGACACCAGTGTGCGCGCGTGTTCCAAAATCAGAGCTGTGTTACTGTGGCGTAACAGCCACACATTCTTATAAGAAGCTCTATATTCCAAAGATATTTGCGCGCGCAAATCTAACGGGTTTCACACGCCATAAGAGACGTACTTAAGTATAAGACGACACAGAAAATCAGAAATGAGGAATTACTGATGAAGGTTGTGATCCGTACCGATCATTTGTCCAAGTATTATGGTAAGGGCGGCGCGATAAAAGCTGTGGACGAACTTGACCTTGAGGTTTACGAAGGAGAAACTTTTGGTCTGCTCGGCCCAAACGGAGCGGGGAAAACGACGACCGTGCGCCTACTTAACTGCATCATAAAGCCGACCAGTGGCACCGCCACGGTGAACGGCTATGACATCCTCAAGAAGGAAACGGAGGTAAAACGTGTTACAGGGTTACTTGCCGAGTCACCGGGCTTGTACGAGAAACTCAGCGCCAAAGAGTTCCTAGAGTTCATGGCCGCCCTCTACGACGTCCCCAGTGACATTCTGCCGGACAGAATAAACGACCTACTGAAGCTATTCGGCCTTCATGAGAGACGTGACTATCTGCTTGAAGGTTACAGCCGAGGCATGAAGCAAAAGATTTTAATCGCATCCGCCCTGATTCACGACCCGCCCATTCTGTTCTTTGACGAGCCCACCTCCATGCTAGACCCGCGTGCTGCGCTCATGGTGAAGGATTTGATCAAGAAGTTAGCCGACACCGCAGGGAAAACCATCTTCATCTGCAGCCACATTCTGCCGATCGTTGAGGAGCTGTGTGACCGCATAGGCATCATCAACCAAGGCAGGCTCATCGCATTGGGCACGGTCGATGAAATCATCGCTCAAACAGGAACGAAGACCTTGGAAGAAGCGTTCATCGCCCTCACCGGAGGCGTAGAAGAGAAGGAGCTGTTGGCATGGAGGGAGCAGAAGAGTGCCGACACCTAAGTGGCTCGTGGTTGCTAGAAACGAATATCGTATTTTCACGAGTGGAATTCGGAAGATAAGACCTTACTTTCCCTATTTGGCTATTGGCCTGCTTGTGGTTTATGTAGCCTTCGTCGCACCAGCGCTCGTCAGCCCGTTGATCGACGATTTCGTCGTTTTCATAGTGTCCCGGGCCGCGGTACCTCTTGTGCAGATCATACTATTCATGTTCTTTTTCTACTTGATCTTGTTTCCAATCAGCGATACGTTGAGGGAAGTCAAAACCGAGCATCTCGAAGTTTTTCGTGCAGCTCCAGTAAAGCCAAGCGACGTTTTGCTTGGCGAGTTTCTTGGCAAACTGCCCTTCTATGCTATTGCCATCACAGTGATTACGGGCACTTTCACGGCTTTTCTGATTCCACTAGGATTGGACGTTGTTCAGAATGTCATGATCATCCTTGTATTCATCATAACGTTTCTCTCTGCCACTTGGATCGGTACTGTAATCGCCGCTATTCTGCGAACAAGGCTTGGAAAGACAGTCCGTGGAAAGGACGTCGGACGAGCGCTTGCAGTGCTGGTTGCTCTGCCCATGATCGGAGTAATGTACTCGATCATTGGTGGAGGTCTAACAGATGCCCTAGTTGATCCTACGACCGGCGGGACGGTCAGGGCAATCTTAGGAGTTTTGCCCAGTTCGTGGGGAGCGGAAATTTTCGTTGGCTTCGCCGCTAACCCCGGCGATATCGGTTCAGTTGGTCTTGAGACCTCGGCACGGTTTGTAGGTCTCCTTGCGTTCTTCGTTGCTACGCTATGGTTGGGAACAAAAGCGGCCAATCGCGCCTACAGCCTTGAAACAACGACGTTCATAGCTCCCACAGCTAAGCCTGACGGGCTCTTCTATAAGACGGTGAAATCTCTAGGCGGGGGCGGATCCTCTGGCACACTCCTAGCATCTGTCTTCAAGGATTATGGTCGGAGGCTTGAAAACCTGTCATGGATCGTCTACGTTGTCGTCTTGATTGCCATGATCAACATTTTCCTCTCAGATCCGTTTGCGAGTCCAAGAGATCCCTTAGTTGTCTTGAGCTTGATGGCAATTCCACTGCTTACCGGGTTCGTGATTGGCACGGTCAGCCGCGGGAAGGAAACCCTCTTCCTCTACAAAAAAGCACCACACGGTCTCAGACGATTCGTGACAGCAAGGTTGCTACAAGGTTGGCTGGTGGCAGTTCCGATTGCCGCAGTAATCATGGCAGTCTCTACAATTCTGGTTCCCGACGTCACGCCATTTCCCTTGCTGCTGAACGTAATCTGGGGGTCGCTAAGAACGATGGCTAGTGTAGTCTTTCTTCTTGGACTGGCACTCTTGATACCCGTCTTTGCAGAAGGATCGCGAGAGCGCGCATTTGGAGCACTGATAAATCTCCAAGTAGTTCTCTTCACCACGATAGGACTGGAGATCGGCTTCGCTCGGCTTGGTCTAAGTTTTAGAAAGATTCTTCCAAGCCTCGAGCCGTTTACAGGGCTACTGCTTGACCATCTGGTGCAGACGGCTATTATCTCTCTGATCGGGATTACACTTCTTTACCTCGGAAAACGAAAACTGAGCAGCATCGAATAACCAGAAGATTCTCTTCTATAAGTCCTGATATTTCAGTTCCATTGTATCTGTTTCGAAAGTCAAGAGATATCACTTACATGGCTTGTTGCTGTTTGGCCCTCCCCACTCCCTTTTCTTTCACTAGTCTGGCGAAGGACAATTCGGCAGTAGTTTGCGTGCGTAAACACCAACTACGCCACGCATGAACGGGACACGCACGGAGCGAGCCCACGGCGCCAGCTACAACCGTCAATGACGCTTCATGCGTGAACAACCCTTGAGCGGCGATTGCACTTGTCGTCGCCCTGTGGATTTTCGTTGTCCCGACGACAACTCCCATTCTCTCAAGTTTCCTTGATCACTCCTGTGCACGTTCAAGTTCTTTGGCCAGCTCGGGCGCATCATCATCCTTGCGTAGCATTTCCCATCATTTTCGCGTCTAGATTGCTTCGCGCGAAACAGACGTCATGACATTAGGGCTGAGACAGCACGCCAGCGACAGACTTCTTCACAACTCTCATGGCTGGATATAGACTGGACAAGCAGAGGAAGCCTAGAACCAAAAGTAGCCATCCGACAACAGAAATAAGAGTAGAATAAGAAATGATCGGCTCAGGAATCAGGAATACAAACGTAAAAAACAGCCCAATAAAAACCCCTACTGCCCCGCTAACCAATGTAATAATAAGAGCTTCTGTAAGAACAATCTTTAAAACGGCTTTTGGCTTGGCGCCCAAGGCTCTCATGACGCCAAACTCCTTCTGTTGACCCGTGATTGAAAGCATCATATAACTGAGAAGACAGAGGGTAGCGGTTGCCAATGAAAAGAGTGGTAGAAACATAGCAAACGACCAGATGTACCCAAGAAAGTCCAAGTCTTTCTCCAAGATCTCATTGAGTTCCAGAGACTCTGACATCGTCTCTGAGACCTGCATTTTTATCTCGGCGATAACTTGTAAGCGTTTAGACCGGTCAATCTTGAGAAAGAGAAGATTATAAATGGGCTCCTCCAAAGCGTCAAGAGGAACGTACACAACGTTTCCGTTATTGAGGGGATCCAAGCACACGCCAGCTATCTCAAAGTCTTCGTCAAAAACCCTAATAGCCTGCTTCTGAGGATCAGCAAACATTTTCAACGCCAACGAGTCGCCAATAATCGCGGAGTACATGTCGGTCTGGTTGAGAACCCTCCCTAAGACCAGCCACTCATTTATGACACGCTCAGGCCGAACTCCGAGGACAAGAGCATCGCCTGACCGATGGTCACCCACTGGGATGTATCTGTCTGGCCCTTCAGGGTCGATGATAATCCCTTGAACCTCATGAACGGTTGCTTCAAAAACCAGGCGTGGATCCGCCTTGAGAACTCCGTGGATAGCACTGAGCTTCGAGATGATAGACTCGGAAATGCTGTATCTTGGATCAAGATAGTTGATCGGCTCTGTTTCTTTTTTCTCAAAAAACCGTGAAAGAAGACTGACATATTGCCTAGTAAGGTCTGAGTGTCCCACGATAATGATGTCTCTGCCAACCGCTCCTTCCACATAGCCATGAGTAGTTTGGCCAGCAATTATTCCCCCTGCAATTGTTACGGTCGTCAAGGTCAAGACTGCGGCGAGACAAATTATTACGAGGTAGGTTGCAGATTTCCTGCGCATTAGAGCCCGATACGCCACCTTAAACGTAAGTCCGAGTCTAGAAGAAGCAGGCCTTCCAAGCCCTTCTGATGCTGTTCCAAGCGAATAGAGAGGCGACAGTGCGTCAGCCGGCTTCACCCTGATCGCTTTGATTATAGGCTGGGTTCCGAGAATGTGGGAGGCAACAACAAAGACCAGAAAGATGAACAGAATGGCCCATAAGTTGAGGGGCGTCAGCGGAATGGAAAAGCCCATGGCATTCAACGCATTGATACAAGCGAAGTGAGTTAACACCCCCATAATGGTTCCAGCAATGCAACCTATGAAGACAACAATAGACAGTTCTGTGAGGAAATAGCCAAATGCTAGGCTGGCTAAACATCCTGTTGCCTTCATTATTCCAACATCTCGCACCCTTTCAGACATGGATAAATAGACAAGGAAAGAGGTTACTAATGCTCCAACTAAGAGATTAAGGAGACCGACCATGAGAATATAACGCGAAAAGACATTCGAGAATCCCATTGAAAGTCTGCCCTCTGTGACAAGACTGATTTCAAAGCCGACATTTTGTCCAAAAAGAATCAGGAAAACTGTGGCTGCAGTGCAGATTGTTAAACCAACGATGATTAGGCCTGTTTGGAATTTTCTTCGTGTCAAATCCTTTATGGGAAACGCGATTTCACTCATCCGTGGCAACGATCCTGCCGTCTCTTAGATGCAGTCTTTGGTCTGCTAATTCCATTATTCTCTCATCATGCGTAGCAACTGCGATGGTTTTTCCCTTAGCCTTCAGTTTCTCAAGCATCTGAACGATTCCAAAACCTGTTTCCGTATCTAGATTTCCTGTAGGTTCGTCGACGAGGATGAGGGGAGGATCGTTGGCCAAGGCTCGAGCAAAAGCAACACGCTGCTGCTCGCCACCGCTGAGTTGAGCAGGAAGATGATTGGCTCTATCGGACAGATCAACCGATCTCAGCAGTTTTTCTGATCGCTTCCTAAGACGCTCTCCCGACCAACCTGCCAATTCCATTGGAAACGCAATATTTTCAAGAGCCGTGAGCGTGGAAACAAGGTTGTAGGATTGAAAAACGAATCCCACGTAAGCACAGCGGAAGGTTGCCAAAAAATCCTCATCATAGGTGCTCAAGTCATGATCAAAAACAACCATCTTTCCGCTGGTCGGTTGGTCAAGACCACCAACGAGGTTTAGAAGCGTTGTCTTTCCAGCGCCCGAAGGACCATAAAAGGAAACGAACTCGCCCTCCACAACTTCAAGGTTTACGCCTCTTAAAGCAGTGATTGTGAGACTCCCGATCTGATACTCCTTGCATAAAGAAGAAGCAGAAACCACTCTTTCTCTGGTATTCCCCATCGACGCGGCCTGCAATTTATAACTCTAGGGAATATGAGAGATAAATTTAACCTGGATTTGTTCGCGCGCGCATTTTGGTTTATATTCGAGAGCATTGAAATAAGACGACGAATCGTGTTCCCATGGTGGAGTAAAAGATGGCGCTGTCATTCATGATTCGAAAATACCAACCGGTCGACCGAGAAGAGTGTCGCAGTTTATGGAAAGAGTTAACTGAGTGGCATCGGGAGATCTATCAAGACCCAACCATCGGCGGACCGCATCCAGAGGACCACTTTGACAACCACCTGGCAAGGTTTGGACCTGATCGACTTCGAGTTGCTGTGCACGACTCCCAAGTGGTTGCTCTTGTTGGACTAATTGTGGAAGGCGAAGAGGCTGAAATAGAGCCACTCATAGTTAGCAGGGCATATCGCCGCCAGGGAATCGGGGAGCAATTGATAAGAACGGTTGTTTCAGAAGCGCGCAACCTAGGCGTAAGGTTTCTCAGTGTCAAGCCTGTGGCACGAAACGTCCAGACAATAAAGTTCCTATATGAACGAGGCTTCAAGAACCTCGGACACATCGAACTGTTCTTAGACTTCTCTGAATATGCATGGACGCCAGGCCCTCAACTCTTCGAGTGCAAATTTAACTATTGACGAATACGCGCGCGCAAGAATTTTGCCAGCGTATGCATTTAAGGTGGAACTAGTTTTCCAGAGGCTCTTTTCCAGTTATCTGCGTTTTCAAGAACTGCTGATATGCGCGCGCAACGTTTATTTGAGCAAAATCATCCCTACAAGCGATTAAGGTGTCTCTGCATGAGCATTGAAGGAAAAATCTGCATGGTTACAGGGGCAAACTCGGGAATAGGCAAGGCCACTGCTATGGGGCTTGCTAAGATAGGTGCGACAGTTGTTATGGCTTGCCGTAAGAAGGAAGAGAGTGAAGCTGTTCGAGTGGAGATTCAAGAAAAGAGTGGCAACGATGATATTGACTTACTCATAGCGGACTTATCATCACAAGAATCCGTTCGGAAACTAGCGAACGACTTTGAAAAGAAGTATCAGCAACTGCACGTTCTGGTTAATAACGCAGGGGTGTATTTCACCAAGCGTCATGTCACTGTTGATGGTCTTGAAATGACTTTTGCTGTCAATTATCTTTCTCGCTTTTTACTAACAAACTTGTTGCTCGATATTATCAAGAAGAGTGCACCTGCCAGAGTCATTGAAGTTGCTGGAGCATATCACACTAGAGGAGCAATTAATTTTGATGATTTGCAGATGGAGCAGAATTATGATGGAGCGAGGGCGAACAACCAATCCAAGTTGGCAAACGTCCTGTTCACATATGAACTTGCGAGGAGACTTACCGGAACTGGAGTCACTGTGAATTGTTTGCACCCTGGAGCAGTTGCTACAAACCTTCTTGCAAAGGATAAGGATCTGCCACTGGCGCGCAAGTTTATGTACAAGTTGGCTAAGCCTTTTTTCAAATCTCCGGAAAAAGGAGCCGCAACGACTCTTTACTTGGCTTCATCCCCCGAAGTGCGAGATATTACTGGCAAATACTTCGTCGATAAAAAGATAACACCTTCCTCATCGCAATCTTATGATGCAGAACTTGCAAAACGCCTTTGGAACGCGAGCCTTAAACTTGCAAAACTCGAATAGCGCGCCCGGCGCTAGACATACGTTCTATGCCCAATTATGCGGTTTTTCCGTAGTTTTTGCTCAGGTCGAACAGGTCTGAAGCATCAACCGTGCCGTCCCAGTTGAAGTCGCAGTTAGGGTTCCAGTCGTCATCCCCAAGTTTACAGCCGTAGGCTTTGCTTAAGTCAGACAAGTCGGAGTCATCAACTGTGCCATCACCATTCACATCACCCAGAATTAGGGTCCAAGGCGCGCGCGCGTTCAGGCGTGATCAGGGTGTGCCCAGACAGAAGCGCAAGACCGCAAGCATCTCCGTCTTCAAGGGAATAGAGGCTAAGCTCAACGCAGCGATCTTTCGCATTGCGCGCGCGCCCGCTAAACCATTACTTGCGCGCAGTTTCTCTTGGTATGGCAATTATTTCCTTTATCTTCATGTCGAACAGACGTTTTGAGTTGGCTGGTTTAATGATCAACGCTGTGTCGGCTCCTTTGCTCGTTCCTGCTATCACCACGACATCGCCATCAACTGCTATCAGTCCAGCGTCGGCTGCCATTGCGGTGATTTCAACCGCAACCTTCGTGCCTTCACTAAACAGCCTCAGTGTTTGAGCTATTACTTCACTTGGATAGGCAGTACCAAACCGGTCTCTAATCGCTCTCTCAACCCCAGCAAATACATGTGAACAGACGAGAATTTTCCCTCCGTTTTCCCTGATTCTTTTGCGATTGTTCTCATCCATCTCTTGTATTCCGGCTTCTTTCCAACCCGCCGCATGAGAAACCACGACAAGATTGAACCCCCTAAAGATTTCAGAGGCCTTAACGCCCGTATCCCCTCTCGTCGAGGCTACTATGACTTCCCTAATGCCAAGTCCATCCGCCCTCTCCCGAGCCAATTTCAGAGTGTCATCCGTGTTTTCCGGACCCGGTGCCTCAAAATACGCGGTTCTTTTTGGAATTGCGACCATATGCGAGACCTCAAAAGATTCGGTCATTAGAAACTTGATAAATTGGTTATTAGTGTTTGGGTTTGGGCTCAAAATGCGCGCGCGCAACCCATCAAAAAGAGTCAGAGTCACGTTTCCAGTGATTGTTTCGTTTGCTTGTCCGTCCAAGCTGTAACCAATCCATGAGGCTGTCTCATTCACAGTAAAGGTTAAGGGAACATCTTTTACGGTATATGACTTGTTTTCTGGAGATAGAATCGAAATAGAAGGTGGCGTTGTATCTGCAATTATCATTGCGCGCGCGAATTGGTGCGTGGCGCGCGCATGCAAACGTCATATTAAGGGCGAGGTTGTAAAAGCTGTGGGCAATAAAATGGAACTAGATGGCTTCAGAGCCTCTTTACAGGAGCGAAAACTTGATGATGAGCAGATTGAAGCGGCTGTCAATATTGTTGACGAGTTTGGTAAGTTTCTTGATCACCAAAAGAAGTCAGGTGAGACTGCATCCAAAGAGGATGTGTACGATTTTTCGGATTATTTGATCGAGAAAGGGAAAAACACGTTTGAAAATTATGTGTCTCTCCTTAGGTTTGGGC
>JABAOH010019726.1_pt2 | contig 13974 bp, 9 predicted proteins | sample 7062181 | NCBI WGS metagenome assembly JABAOH01 (sample SAMN14538630, study PRJNA623070) | marine sediment metagenome | biome: marine biome [ENVO:00000428]; feature: marine pelagic biome [ENVO:01000023]; material: deep marine sediment [ENVO:00002113]; isolation source: pool of 5 deep marine... | reverse complement strand
CCGAGGAATGGCGGAGAAGAATCAAGGCCGAGAAGAAAAAGCGCACCAAGAAAAATCCCGTTCCCAGAACGAAGGCCTCCCGGTTATATGACAAAGTCTTTCAGATCGTTACTGACGATTATGTGAAAGGACCCCAGAGATATACAGGATTGGAAAGTGAAGAAGACATAGCCGAATCGATCTTATATAGGGAGGGGAGGCGTGACTTGCCTTTGCGGGACTCCCCAGGTGTATACAATGCTCTCGATGTAGATGAAGCTAAAACCGCCGCTTTGGACGCGCGCTATCAAGTCTTCAAACGAGGCAAGGTTGCGAATCCAAAACGCGTATCCAATGCGTCAATGGCAAAAGACGTTCGCAAGCTGCTCAAACAAGCTGAAAGGGCGGGATGCGAAATCAAGCACGGCGCTAAACACTACAAGGTTTATTGCCCAGGCGACGTCCCGATGGTTACCGTCAGTAAAACGCCGAGCGATCCGGCGGCCCTCAGATACATACAAAGAGATCTAGAAAGGGCCGGTGTACCCTTTAGCAATCCGTGGATCGGTGGCGTTGAGGAAACGCCTGAATACATCATGCCTGGCCTTTGGCGCTATAAAGGTCATAGCATCGAAGTGGAAAGCAAGGGTGCCGGGAAAGTAGGACCGCCTTATGCCTATTACATAAAGCCTGATGTAGAATGGACCAGGGGTGCGGACTACGTTGCTCGAAATGAATACCCCGATGAACAAATGGCTTTGCGTGATGCCGTTTGGGCGATTGATTTGGATGTCGAATATGACAATGCAGGAGAAAATCGAGAAAACCACATAAAAATGTACAACATGTTGGATTGGGCCGGCAGCATGTCACATGCTAGGAATGAGCCAATTGACCGATCTTCGATAGCGAGGGCTATCGAACAGGTAAGGGAATATAATGACATCAGCCTCCAAATCGCAGTTGCCGACCCTAAAGACAGAGAAGAAATAGCGAAGCTTAAAAAATTGTTGCCAAAACCGCCTTGGGGGCAAAGTGGCATGGCAAAGGCATGGAGAACGACGGCAGATTATTATTACAGCCTGCCTTTAGAAGATCGGCTCGATGCTGCCGACAAAATCATCGAGCATTATCGAAACATAGGCAGAGTTTCGAATCCGGGCTCGCTCGCGCGCGACATCAAAACGGCACGGCAAAGGAAAGCAAGAAAAGGCGCAGGTAAGGCAACCGGGCAAGGTAAGGTAGCAAAGGAGCTTGGACAAAAGCGCGTATCAAAGGCGCTAAAAGCCCTTTCGAATCCCGCTACTTTTGGTGCCCCTGTAACCACGAATACGATTTCGAAGATCCGCAACGAATTCCCGAAGATCCTCAAAAATGCCCGCAAGCCAGGGTCGAAAAGGAAAAATCCTTCGAACCGCTCGGCAGCTTACAAAATCGGCAAGCAATGGTCTGAAGGCTTCCTGAAGAACAAGGGCAACCCAAAAGACTTGCTCAAAAAGCCGAAAGACTATGCGAAGGTGGCTTTGGCAGAAAGCTATGCCAACACTGGCAAGTGGCCTTCGGGGCGCCTTGAGGTGCAAGAAGCGGCCATGGGCATCAAGGAGGTGGCAAACCCACGGGCATTCTCCCTGGAGTCCCAAGTCAAGATGGGGCGCCAATCGAAGGCAAAGAAATCCGCCAAGCGCGCGACCAAAGCAAGGGGTGTCGCCAAAGGCGTGAAGAAAAAGAGGGTCAAAAAGGCCCTGAAAAAGCTATGAGCCATGGCTCGCAAGTTGCCGATATTCGATCGATGCTTTGATCGAAAAAAGATCGATGCCTTCCGACATCTGATCCCGGCAACCTATGAGGCGATGGAAGATATCGCCGGTCAGAAAATCGATTGGCCCCCGAACATCGAATGCATGACGTCGCAGGAGATCGTTGCAGGGAAAGTCCGCGGGAAAGGCCACGGCCTTTATTTCTTCGATGAAGAGCGAGTCAAAATCAATCCGCACATGAGCCCAAAGGGCATCTATCTCAATTTCATCCACGAGAATTTACATCACGCCGTACCCACAGCATCTGAGCGCGATATCAATGACGACATGCTGCCTCGCGTATACGAACAGGTGACGGGGTTTTCGATTGACGATCCACTGCCGAAAAAGAATGCTGTCAAAAAGAGGAAAAAGCGCCGAAAAAAGAACCCTTGGGTTCCCGAAGGCTTTTGGGATGTGACGGACAAACCGTGGCCCGATTATGCGGCCAAGGAATTCGGAGGGCGAACCGAAGGTGTTAGCCTTTATCAATATCACAGACACCTTCCTGATCATCCATATTATGTTGCAACGTGGGAAGACAAGGAATTTGAGAAGGGTTACGATCAACCCGTAGTGAGATATAGAGGAATGATTTTTTATGATCCATGGGCGGATCGCATGATCATATCGCATCGAGATGAAGCGGGTCGAAGACAAACATCATATGCCGGTTTCAAAGAGTCTGAAGATATCTTGCAGGCCTCTGTGGAAGCCATCGAAGAAGACGTTACCAAACGGGAGAAAAGACGGAAACGAGAAACGCCCGGATACACGCAGGAGCAATTAGAGGAGGCGTTTGATCGCAGCGTAGACGAGATGGAATTATCCGTTCGCACGAGCAATGTCTTGGCCAATAACGAACTTTGGACAATCGGACAAGTAATGCAGATCAGTGGGGATGAATTCCTCAAGAAACGAAATGCGGGAAGAAAAAGCCTCAAGGAAATAAGAGAAGGGCTGAATAAGTTCGGCGTTGCTTTAAGGGGTGAAATGCCCCTTCGTAAAGAAGATTTCTCTCCAGAAAATCAAGAAGTGATGTGGAATATCATTGTCGGCATGTATCAAGCGCCAGATAAGATATCGAAATTGGCGTCTGCCTATAACAGAGGCATGGGAATTTCGAGAGATACCTATTATGAAGCACTATCGGAATTAGAGCGTGAAAGAATTCCCGGCCTTTCGGCCAAAGCGGAAAGTGGAATTCCGCATTTAGTTCAGTCCCTTTGGGACAATGCAGAAAAGTATCAAGACTTTTTGCATTCAAAAGGATTGCCTCTTTACAATCCGACATCTCCGCATCTTGTCGCCTTGATGCGGCCAAGCGACTTGGACCAAGAGCAGTTGCTGATCGGCACACAGCACGAAATGGAACATACGGACGATCCAGTTGTGGCTCAAAAGATTGCCATGGACCACCTCATCCCTGATCCCGAGTATTACATCAAACTCGCAACTATAGAAAGGCACTGATATGCCACGCAAAAAGATATTGGAAAGCATCGCCGAAGACGTCAAAGAGGAACTCGAAAATGACGAGGATCTCGATGATGACGAGGAATGGGAGTATGTCGAAGAGGATGACGACGACGATGAGGATGAAGAGGAAGAGGAAGAGGAAGAGGAAGAGGAAGAGGAAGAGGAAGAGGAAGAGGAAGAGGAAGAGGAAGAGGAAGAAGGGCCCGAGCCTCTCGCTCGTCCCCGCCTGAGCCGTTTAGGAGAGCCGCCCAGGCACCCACAGACCCCTCACATGGACCCACGTCAGGCGGCGCTCTTTCGCCGTCGAGGTGGAATGCCATCCTCTTTTTTCCAGCGCCCCCGATCTCGCGGTGGCACTGCGGGTGATTTTGGCCGCGGCGAAGCCATCCGCCAAGAATATGAGGCGGAGGCCGATGGCACCCCATGGGAAGAGATGGAGCAGAAGATCCGCGCGGGTGAGTACAAACCGGGCCCGAGAGATTCGTGGGCCGCACAAATGCTCTACAAGCTTCTAAAGCAGGGCGGCGACCTATGAGCAAAGTGAAGCGAAAAAGGGCAATAAAGATAGCGACGGGAATTTATGAGCGGTACTCAAAATTGAATACGATTTTCATGATGATGTTTACTGGCGCTTTAGTGGGAAAGATGCTGCGTAAGAAATTGCGCGAAGAAGATCAATGATCGTCAAAAAGCCAGAAGCCGAAAAAAGGCTCGGCAAAAAGCTCAAAGGGCGGGCGAGGGATTGGTACGCTCTATCGCATACGGGTAAGAAAAAATTGGGTGGTCCCTATAGTCGAAAGAGGGATGCCAAAGAGCGACTTCGACAAGTCGAAGCGTTCAAGCACATGAAGAAGCGGAACCCTCCCGCCTATGTACCAAGAGAATTCGAATATGAATACAAGGGATATACGATAAGTGGGCATGAACAAGGCCCATTCCATCCCGGCGGCTCGCCCTTTGTTGGTTGGGCAGTCAGTGATCCAGACGGCAAAGTGATAGAAACCGGAAATTCTTTGTTCGAAAGGGATGCGAGGGATGATGCGGAAGAGGCAGTCAACAAGATCGTAGACCCAGATATCGTTGCGCAAAAATATGAATCGCAAATCAGAAAATTGGTAAGTCGTACCATCAAGCGAGGTAAGACAGATAGGAGTGAAATAGCAAGAGTCGTCGAAGAAGATGCGAAAAGAGGATGGCAAAAAGCAAGAGAATGGTTTCACTCAATACCGCTGCAGGATCGCCTCGATTTGATCGACGACCAGATGCGTCAAGAGGGTCTTTTACCAACGGAAGACCCCGGTTACATCATTCGAAATCCCTCGAAAGGAAAGAGCTTTCGCTATAAGGGATACGACATAGAAATGTGGTACATGGATGTGCCAATTGGTTTTCAAGATCCGATGTATGGAATGCCGGGATGGGAATTCACGATCAAAGACGCACAAGACGGCACCACCTTGATGGGACCGGGGAGTACCGATTATCCCGCGCTGCCCGATTTGCCAGGAGGGGTGCCTCAAAGATTCGGTGAACGAGAGGCCGAAAGACTGGCTAAAGAGGTAATCCACAACTGGCCCTCTGATTACGCCATGCGACATAGGGCGCAGCATTGGGCCAAGTATCACAACCTCATCGAAGAGCTAATCGATAAAGCGCTAGGAAAGGGGATGACGACGAGAGGTGATGTCGCCCGCCACATCGAAGAAGAGCGAAAGTATGCTAGATATCGCGATGCCGTGACGTGGTTCGATGCATTGAGTATAGATGAACGCCTCGATATGATCGATGCAAAGCTCCCAAAGGAGGGCGAGCTTGGCTATGCGAGAAATCCGGCCGCCCCGATTAACAAGGCGCTTTACGAGAGGGTCAAACGCGAAGCCAAAAAGAAATTCGACGTATGGCCCTCGGTCTATGCCTCGTCGTGGGTCGTGCGCGAATATAAAAAGCGAGGGGGTCGCTATCGAGAGGAAAACCCGCTAGAGGGTTTGGAAAAGTGGTACGCCGAAGAGTGGGTAGACCTTGGCCGATCCATCGACAGCAAAGGCCGAGTCAAAAAGTGGGTCAAGTGCGGACGCCCCACCGCCGCCGAAGGCAAGTATCCCAAATGCGTGCCCTTGGCAAAGGCCAAGAAGATGACGCCCAAGCAACGGCTTTCTGCAGTCAAGCGCAAGAGGGCCATGGAAAAGGTGTCGCCGAAGGGCAAGGGTCGCCCTCCGACCATGGTCAAGACGTTTACTAATCCCAAGCGCAAAGAGCTTTATATCAAGCCCAATCAGGCGGCAGTCAAAGCGGCCAAGCGCGGATTAGAGGCTCGCAAGAAGGCGCCGAAATCGAAAAAGGGTGGGCTGTCAGCGCTGCAAGCGAAGGAAGAGGGTGTGGGGTCGGGTGTCATGAGGGCCCGAGATATCATCGCGGGCAAAAAGGTCAATGCCTATCAAGTCAAGGCGTTTTTCGATCGCCATCGAGGCAACTACCTCAAAGCCAAGACCAAAGGCCTCAAGCCAGAAGAAAGCCGGGCAATTCAGGCATGGCTGATTTGGGGCGGAGAGCCGTTGCGCAAGCAAGCGGAAAAGGCGGTCGAGAAGGATCGAAAAAAGAATCCATTAGAACAATATGGCGGATATGATTTTAGAATCTTCAAGAACAAAAAGGGCTCCTGGACTTATGACATCTTGGATTCGAAGGGGGACATTTTAGTTGGACCGGATTACGGTTGGCGTACCGAGGAAGACGCTCGCTCTGAGGCGAAGTCAGCAATAAGACATCTTGAAACGGATGAGCCCAAAAGAGAAAGGTATCGCAGGACAATCAGGGGGCTAATAAACGATGCCATTGATGCAAGGGGCGCCAAAACCAGGGCGCAGGCTGCCCGATATATCGAAGAACAGAGGGGGACCGCCTACGGACCTGCGATCTCTTGGTTCAATGCGTTACCAGTGAAAGACCGCATCGAGTTCATCGATGAGCATTTGCAATCCAAAGGGCTCCTAAAAGAGAAGCCTGATCTATACGCGATCCGGGCCAATCCCAAAAAGAAATTCCTGGAGCGCGATCACGACTGGAACGAAGTCCTGATCCAAACGCGGAAGAAGAAGCTCACCCGCAAGCAGATCCGTGACTACTACAAGAAGAACCAACGCAAAATCTGGCCCTTCCTCAAAGGCCAAACGGTGCTGGTCTATCTGGCCCCACGCAAAAACAAGTTCGTTCTGCGCCGCAAAGACGACAAAGGCAAATACATCAAGCTGACCAAGCTCAAGGGTATCGACGATCCGCATTCATACGAGTATTGGATTCATCGCCGGGTGATTGAATTCCATCCCGTGCTCACGAAAAAGACCACGCCGATCATTTGGGTCGACATGGACATGCATACGACCAAAAACAAGGCGACGCGAAAAAAGCTCTTCCGAAAGATGAAGAGCATCGTCCCGAAGGTCAAAAAGATCTTCAAAAAGCTCGGGGTCGAGCGTAGCTACATCTATAGCTCAGGTGAGGATGGAGGCATCCACGTTGAAGGTCAGCTATCTCGGCCCAAAAACGTAGACAAGATGCGCAAGGGCCTGACGGCGATGCTCAAGGCCGAGTTCGAAGACGACGAGATGATCACGACGGGGATCGCAAAGAGTGGGCAGATCCGACTCGACACGACGACCCTGCACGAACTCGGCTCCTTGCGAGCGCCCTGGTCTTTCACCAAAACCGGCGACGTCAAAAAGAGAATCAAGGAATGAAGCGACCCTTGGCCAGAGTGGGGCAACCCAATTCTCGACTGTTCGACCGATACTCATTGGTCCATGCGGTCGTGGGCGCCTCGCTTGGCCTGGGAGGCGCAAAGCCTTCGACGGCCTTGGTCGTCTCGCTCGTATGGGAGCTTTCTGAGCCGACACTAAAGGCTACCAAGCCCAAAATCTTCCCTAAATCTACGAGAGATCGGGCCACCAATAAAATCGGGGACATGATCTCCTTGGTGGGCGCCTACTATTTGTTGAGGCAAAAATGAACGCCCTACGCCAACGCCTCCAAAAGATCTTCGCGAATGATCGTTCGCGTAAAAAGCTCGCGAGCAATCCGACTCTCATTCAAGATCCCGAAACAGGGAAGCTATGGGAACCCGTGGGCCGCCAAGCCATGAATCTCATGGCGATCGATCTCAAGATGGGGCTGCCTGCGTGGGGCGGCTTTCCATTGCCTGTGATTCCACAGCGATTCGCTGACCATCCCGAAGGTTATGAGGCATGGTTGCGAGAAAAGCAAGAACCCAAAAGAGATCCAATTGTCGATCCACTCTTGGAAATCATAAAGGAAGTTGAAGAAGAAAAAGAAGCCGAAAAACGGGATTTGTCATGGTATATCGGATTTATTTGGCGCGTAGCAGATCCGTATACACAACGGGCTACTGTTGGACAAGTCAATCCCATAGTCGTTGGCATTCCAAGAGGCGGAACCATTGAGGATGTCGAAGAGTGTATATCGTCAAAAAAAGCGCAAAAGGAATTGTGGCATGATGAAATAGTGACAGAGCCAATACAAGTAAGTCGAGTTCGCCGCGATCTTCCTGGAACGGGGATAGCCAAGAAAAGAAAAGCCATTCGGCTATCAGGTGACGATGGCTCTTATTCGACGATTTATTTAGAAGATGCCTCTTGGAATGATCGTTCAATCGCTCTAACAGAGGCTCAGAATTATACGGATGATTGGAATGCTAAACTCCACGCTCGTGGCGGGGCTCGCTATGTTCAAATTACGCAAGCACAGTGGAGTGACCTTGGTATCTCCATTTCATGTCCAGAACAACAAATTGGGATCACGGAAGAGCCCATCTCAGAAGAGCCTCCCCAAGAAATCAGGGATTTACAACCCGGCGCCACATGGCGCAAGCACCCCAACGGTGGCGGATGGGTATCGGATACGGCGACTGTAGAAGATTCTGTTTATGTGAGCGAAGATTCGGCAGTATACGAAAAGGCCGTGGTTCGCCATCAAGTAAAACTCATTGGAACAGTTAGAGTATATGGATTTGCCGCTGTTTTGGAGGATGTACAACTGTCGGACAGAGTGCAAGTATTTGGCAGCGCCAAAGTAAGTGACAGGGCGACAATCAGTGGCCGTGTCCAAATAAAAGATTCTGCCGAAGTTTATGACACGGCCGTCATTGGCAACTCGGTCGAGGTAGGACAAGAGGCAAAAATTTATGGCAACGCAAGCCTCAATGATAGCGTTAGGGTTTATGGTAACGCAGAGGTCTTCGATAAAGGTACGCTATGGGGAAATGTAGAGGTGTTGGGCTATGCCAAAGTTTATGGCAACGCCGTTTTAGAAGGCTCTGTAAAAATTCATGGAAACGGGCAAGTTTACGACCGAGTAAGGATGGCTGGTAAGGCGCAGGTGTATGGAAATGCACAGGTATTCCAAGAAGCGAGAGTGCGGAACAACGCTCTAATCTATGACGACGCAAAAGTATTCGAGCAGGCGAAAATTGATGGATGGGCGAAGATATTCGGTGAAGCCAGGGTGCAGGGCAACGCGATGGTATATGAACAGGCACAAATATTTGATACCGCAAGGGTAAGTGACGACGCCAGGGTAAGGCAAAATGCTAGGATATATGGAAATGCGCGGATACGAGACGGAGCAATCGTCAAGGGAGACGCCATAGTCTATGGAGATGCGCAAGTATTTGAATTCGCTAAAGTCGATTTCGGCGCCGTGGTAGCGGGCAACGCCCGCGTGCACGGAGACGCGAAAATTCAAGGCAGCGCGGTAATCGAAGGATCTGCCGACATCTCCACCGGGACTATTTCCAGCGGAGTCCATACGTGAACGCCCTACGCCAGCGCTTGCAAAAGATCTTCACGGCAGATCGTTTGCGTAAAAGCAATCCCACGATGTTCTTCGACCCGGAAACGGGCGGCACTTGGTTTCCGACAGATAAGCAGATCTGGAACCTGTTCACGACCACGGTGACCGAAACGGGGAAAGAGTGGGGCGGTGTGAAAGTCGTGCCACCTGGGCTTCACGCGATCCCAAAACGATTTGCTGATGATGTCGAGGGCTTCAAAACATGGCTAAAGGGCGAGCCCAAGCCAGCAGCAAAGGTCACGAGAGCCATCGAAATTGGAAAAGAAATTCCGATCATCCATCTCGATTACGCGAGATCATTTAGATACTACTATGGCATACCGTATGTCCTAACATTCAAAGGTGTGGCTGATGGTAAGGATGTGGAATACAGCATCGAAACGGGCGTCGTCATCATGTCGCATATCGGGCTGAACATAACGGAGATTGACGAATGCACACCAGTTTCATACGATCAATTTTGGGCTGCACAATTCACTCTCCCAATTGAAAAAGAAGACGTAATTCCACACGGAACCATGGGCTTGACTGTCGATAAGGATAAGCAGATGGTTGAAGCTATAGAGGCCGATGCGCTAGATGCGATCAAGAGATATCACCACTATGGAGAAATCGAAGAAGGTGCAAATTTCACGATTGATAGCGTATCTGTTCACTTTGCTCCCCGCACACAACAATCGTCCTTTGAGACAGCGGTTTATGACATTTGGGAAGCATTTGACCAAGAGCCAGGGGGTGACAAGGCCGCCTGGAGCGGAGACGGGCTTTTCATCTACGCGTATGATTGTGCGAAGGATAGGCTCTACCGGGCCCCTTGGCCGATATCGACGTCGACTTACTGGGCAGTCCCATACAAGATTCAACACATAAAAAATGACAACGTCATCAAGGAAATTGATGCCGCGGTCGTGATTGAATCAATAGAAAAGCCGATTTTCACGACCAAATACGGGCGGAAAGAGCTTGATGGCAAATGGATTCGCAAATGCATATTCGAAGCCTCGAAAGAGCCGGATTTTTGGCACGAGACACTTTTGTGGGATGAGGTTCCAAAGATATCTGGCGTAGATGGAATCCATCTAAATTGGGGAACGGCTCAACTCGATGCCATGTTCGTTTGGTGGCCCTCATTAGACGATATATTCTTTTACGATCGAGAAGGCGAGGCCTGGGAAGAGGCGTGGAGGCATTGGGATGAATCAGCCCCATGGAAAGTCTACAAATTTGATTGCAGATCGGAGGAAGCGCCACCATGAATGCCCTTCGCCAACGTCTGCAAAAGATCTTCGCGAATGATCGTTCGCGACGAAAGTTGGTGGGAAATCCCTATCCACAGGACTGGGCCAGCTTGCATGGCGTCAAGCTTCCGTTCGCATCGCCGCCCGATGAGCGAGATCGGCATCGCGTTTTTGCCTGGAAGATTTTCATGGGGCCAGAGGCGGGGAGGTACGCCGTCATCATCACCGATGACACCCACGATCCGCATACGAAAAATTTCCAATGGGCGGCCTACGAATGGTTCGATAGGCCCGACGAGAAGATCATCCTTCATGGAGATGAGGCTGATACCGAACACGAAATCTTCGAAGAGGCCGAGCGGATCTTCAAAGAGTATGTGAGAACGGGTGACTATCCGTACAAGGGCCGATTTGAAGAAGAAGAAGAGGAAGAGGAAGTAGAGGTCTTACCGGAAATAGATCCCAAAACACGGGAAAGCGAGGGAGCAGTTTGGGCCATTCCATTTCTTCGCACAACCGTGACGCCCGATCAAATAACCGAAGAATATTCTGGCGTAGTCATGATAACGGATGAGCCAGAAAGCGCTGAGGAGGTTTTGGGCCTTTTCCTAATGCGTGTGTTGAAAAATCCTAAATTGTATGGAGACGACGTCGTTTACGTTGATACCTCCAACATACAAGTAACGATACCAATCCATATCTACAATAACATGCAAAGCAAGGCTCAGACATTTGTTAGTCAAGTAACACTCAATTGGCAAACACCCAACGCTCCGCACATCATCGACATTGATTATAGGCTCAATGGAGTTTCATTTGATATCGTCATTGACACTCGCGGGATCATCGTCGATGAAGACACCTTATTCGACGTCAAAGGCCAGATCGAAAGGAAGGTCGAAAAAGCCGTCGAACACATCAGAAGAGAGGCTGGCCGAAATAAGCGGGCTGCCTTTCGAATTCCATTTATCGTCGATTTGACCAAAAAAGAAACGGATCTTTTGTACATGGCGGTCCCGATTCAATTGTCATCATATGATAAGGTCGGGAATTTCATGAACTACGACTACACTGGAATCGCGCTTCAACTCGAAGAAAATGAATGGAACAAGATGAGCTTTGTGGATCAAAAGGAATATATCAAAAGCTGTATTCGATTGGCCGCCATGACCGATCCAGAAAAATTCTTCCACGCAACGCTCGGCAGGCCACTCAAGATTGACACCCGCCCGGACATAGTCGCCCACAACGTCAAAGCGCCCATGGGTGTGAATAGAATTTATGCTGACTGGCAAGGGGAAAACGTATACGAGTTCATTGACGAAGGTTTTCGCTGGATCGAAGATTATTGGAATGCAAGAACGCGAGGCGTCAAATTGCGGCCAATGACCCTTTTCGACTGTAATGAAGCAGAATATTTGCCGCTACCATGAAACCCGTATCCTTCATGCGTCTCAAAAAGGTTGCTGATGAATCGGCAATCCTCAAAAAGTACGCGCCCAAAGATCTAGTCGTCCAACAAAAGATCGATGGCTGGAAGCTCTTTGCGAGCAAGCAAAAGGGCAAGGTCAAGCTGTATACGCGTCGCGGTGTGGACGTCACCGAATCCTTGCCCTCGGTAGCTGCGCGCATGGACAAGCTCTTGCCCGATGGCACGTCGGTGCTCGGGGAGTTGAGCTATTTGATCAAGGGCAAGCAGGTCATCACCGCTGCCCAGGCAATCATCTCCGCCAAGCCACAAAAGGCCATCGAGCGCACCGAGTCACAGGACGGCAAGCTCGCCTATTACGTCTACGACATTCTAGAAAATCGCGGAAAACGAGTCACCAGCGAGCCATTCAAAAAGCGCGACGAGATGGTGCGCGCCCTCATCCCTTCTCGTGGACTCGTCCAAACGCTCAAGAATTACCGCTGGTCACAGCGCGAACTTGCCTTCAAGGCGGCTGATAAAGCAGGCGGTGAGGGCATCGTCGTCAAACCGCTGGATTCCAAATACGTCTACAAAAAGAAGGGCGCTGGCGAACCCGCGGGAGAATCCTTCAAGCTCAAACGCGGCAAGAAAGCTCAGCTTGCCGCGGTGGTTTTGAAATCCTACAAGAAGGGCAAAGAGCGCCTCATTTTCCCGGCGTACCAACTCAAGAATGGAAAATACTTTGAGGTTGGAAAAGTTTCTGGCTTGCCCAAAAAGATCGAAAAGCAAGTCAAAAAAGACATTGATGCGGGCAAAAAGGTTGTCGCAGAAGTCTCTTTCCAAGAACGTATGCCAAGCGGTAAACTTCGGCACATGGGTTGGAAAAGGCTCCGACCCGATAAACCGCTCAAATCGACGACAATGAATCCCACTGAGTTTGGGATCATCAGGACTGAAACGAAAGATATAGAAGATGTTCGGGATGGGTTTAAGCCGTTGGCATACGTATGGCACCCAGAACATGATATTGAAAATTTCTATTATGAAAGCCCTGAAAATGCCAAGTATGCGATGAATATGATCGAAGACATCCGACGCGCTGGCGGAGGATGGGGTTGGTCGCTTAAAGGTAAGCGGGCGCGAGAGTTTGAAGAAAGAAGAAAAAGGGAGGGAAGGCCGATAGAGCTTCGACACATTATCATTTGGGCCCCGAACAAAAAAAGGTGGGCCGAAGCTTTCCAATACATGGGCAAACTTGCCGAAGACGATCTTTATCCGCCGGGCTTTGAAGGAAAAAGTGGATACGGCGCATTCATTGCAAATCGTTTATTGGGGTACTCAATGTCTCGTTGGGAACTCGATTTGCCGGAAAAACAAAAGGCATTGGAAGTCTTAAGTGAATGGGGTTTCCCAGACGTTGCACAAGAGCTTTCAACTATGATAAATCCGAAGGAGAGAAAAACGGGCCGAACCAAGGTGAAGAATTCAAAAAATAGAAAGCGCAATGCAGCGCCCAAGCAGTTCGGCCCAGAAGACTTCTATCGGTTCGATGGTGGGCAATTTTTCTTCACCGAAGACTTTGCAAAGTTATTAGGCACCATCTGTAGAGTTCCAGAATTTCAGAAATGGGTATCTGGATACCCCGAATCTAGATTTGTAACGGCCGATGTTCAGATGGTTTCGCATTTTGGAATGGAAAGATACGCCACTCCATTGGATCATTGCGAATCGATGATTGTCTCGGCACAATCCGGGCTTCCAATTGACGGCGAAGACATTGAACGGCTTAGAAGGCTTTTGACGAACTTTTTCTATCATTTTCAAGCTTCCCATGGATGGATGGGCCCAATCCAAAAGCGGTCGATAAAAAACACCGAAATCGCTTTAGATATTCTAGAATCTATGGCGCGGATGATGCCAATGCAAACGCCTCTACAAAACCCAAGACGCAGCAAGGTCAAAGACGCGCTCGCTGCCGAAGCGGTTCGCCACAAAGACTTTGACGACTTCGCCAAGCGCTACTGGCTCGATTGCGCCCGTGGCATCTATTGGTATGCCACCAATGACGAGGTTTTTCGGATCTCCAACCGGGAAATCGAACTCGCAGCGGCCAAGCGTTTTGTCGTGGCGTGCAATCCCGAATTTGCCCTGATGGGCCCGAACAAGGATAAGAAGTTCGTCGCCGAGCTAAACGTCAATGCGCTGACGG
>JABAOH010178514.1_pt1 | contig 13975 bp, 13 predicted proteins | sample 7062181 | NCBI WGS metagenome assembly JABAOH01 (sample SAMN14538630, study PRJNA623070) | marine sediment metagenome | biome: marine biome [ENVO:00000428]; feature: marine pelagic biome [ENVO:01000023]; material: deep marine sediment [ENVO:00002113]; isolation source: pool of 5 deep marine... | reverse complement strand
CCCGAGCACGGATTCTCGATGAAATACCAGGTCATCGAGAAGAACCAGAAACACGTAAACGCCATCATTAAGGCATTGAAGCAGGCCGACGCCCTGTATCTTGCGACTGACCCGGATCGCGAAGGCGAAGCTATTTCCTGGCACCTGACGGAATTGCTGAAAGAGAAAAAGGCCCTCAATAACAAGCCCGTACATCGCGTCATTTTTCACGAAATCACCAAGAACNNCGACGGGCACTCGACTACCTCGTCGGCTTCAATCTTTCGCCGTTGCTGTGGAAGAAAGTTCAGCGCGGTTTGTCCGCCGGACGAGTACAAAGCCCGGCGCTGCGCATGATCGTCGAGCGTGAACTCGAGATCGAGGCATTCGAACCCCGCGAATACTGGACGATCGAAGCCGATGTCAGCAAGGAAGAACAGCCCTTCCTCGCGCGTCTCGTTCGCTACAAAGGCGAGAAAGTCGAACAGTTCAGTTTCGAAAACGAGCAAACGGCGCGCGAGGTCGAACAAACGATCCTCGATGCCGCAGGGGGCAAGCTGACGACGGTCAGCGTCGAAAAGAAACAGCGGCGGCGTAATCCGGCCGCCCCGTTCACGACTTCGACCCTGCAGCAGGAGGCGTCGCGCAAACTCGGCTTCAACACCCAATGGACGATGCGTGTCGCGCAGAGGCTCTACGAAGGCATCGAATTACCGGGCGAAGGTAACGTCGGGCTTATCAGCTATATGCGGACCGATTCAGTAACGCTTGCTGATAGCGCGGTCGCGGAGATTCGCGACGTCATCAAGGAACGTTACGGCGCGGAAAACGTGCCGGATGACCCGCGCGTATTCAAGACCAAGGCGAAAAACGCGCAGGAAGCGCACGAGGCAATTCGACCGACCTCTGTTGCGCGAACGCCCGATTCACTCGAAGGCAAGCTGGATGACGAACAGCTCAGGCTTTACACCCTGATCTGGCAACGCACGATGGCGTGCCAGATGGTGCCTGCCGTGTTCGACACCGTTACCCTCGAGTTCGAGCCGGGCGATCTGGGGGCGGCTCCAGCCGCGAATGATCACCGGTTCCGTGCCAACGGCTCTGTGCTGGTCGAGCCCGGCTTCATGGCCGTTTACCAGGAAGGCAAGGACGAAGCGAACGACGACGACCGCGACCGGCTGCTGCCGGAGATTGCTGAAGGCGACGTCATCAATCTCGACGAGCTACGGCCGGAACAGCATTTCACCGAGCCGCCGCCAAGATACACGGAAGCCAGCCTCGTCAAGACACTCGAGGAGTACGGTATCGGCAGGCCATCGACGTATGCCAGCATCATCTCCACGCTAAAGAATCGCGAGTATGTTGAAATGGACGGCAAGCGATTCATCCCGACGGACATCGGTCGGATCGTCAACGGTTTCCTGACGGAACATTTCACGCAATACGTGGACTACGATTTCACTGCGCGGCTTGAAGACGACCTCGACGCGATTTCGCTCGGGGAAGAGGACCTGGTTCCGCTCCTTGACCGGTTCTGGAAACCGTTTTCTGATCTCGTCGTCGACAAGGAGCAGAGCGTAACTCGCGAGCAGGTGGCTCAGGCACGTGAACTCGGCACCGACCCGAAAAGCGGCAAGCCGGTCGCCGTGCGCATGGGCCGTTATGGCCCGTTCGTGCAGATCGGGACCAAGGATGACGAGGAAAAACCGAAATTTGCGGGCTTGCGGCCGGGACAGAAGATGAATGACATCACGCTCAACCAGGCACTCGAGCTGTTCAAACTGCCACGCGAACTCGGCGAGACGCCCGATGGTCTTCCCGTATCGGCGAGCATCGGTCGGTTCGGGCCATATGTCCGATATGGCGACAAGTATGTGTCCATACGCGGTGACGATGATCCGTATACGATCGAACTGCCGCGCGCACTCGAGCTGATCGAGGAAAAGAAGATCGCGGACGCCAATCGCATCATCCAGGACTTTGAGGACGAGGGTATCCAGGTGCTCAACGGACGTTACGGCCCGTACGTGACTGACAAGAGCAAGAACGCGCGAGTGCCAAAGGATCGCGATCCCAAGTCGCTGACGCTCGAGGAGTGCAAGGAGCTGCTGGCCAATGCACCGGCGCGTGGCAAGCGCGGCAAGAAGAAAGCAGCGAAAAAGTCCAAGGCGAAGAAAAAGACTGCGAAAAAGAAGACGAGCAAAAAGAAAAAAAAGACAAAGAAAAAAGCCACCAAGAAAGCGTCGGCCACCGAAAAGCAGGTCGAAGTCCGCGAAACCTGACACACAAGGCCTGAACCTGCGATGGCCTGTTCCCAAGTAATCAACAAAGCCGCGCGGATCCTGCGCAGCGGCGGCGTCATAGCCTATCCCACCGAGGGCGTATACGGGCTCGGTTGCCTGCCCGATGAATTTGAGGCAGTCAGCCGCATTCTGGCGATCAAGGAACGCGACCCCGCGATGGGCCTGGTGCTGATTGCCAGCGACATCGAGCAGCTCGAGGGCTGGATCGAGTTGCCCGAGAAAATACCCGATTTGAAATCCACGATCGACAAGCCCGTTACCTGGGTGATTCCGGCAACCGGCGACGTACCATACTGGATTCGCGGAGAACACACAGGAATCGCCGTCCGCATTACGTCGCACCCGGTTGCCGCTGCGCTCTGTGATGCAGCAGATTCCGCGCTGGTCTCGACCAGCGCCAATGTGCATGGCAGGCCGCCGGCACGCAGCCGCTTCGTGCTTCGCCGTCGCTTCGGTCGTCTTGTAGACTACATTGTCCCCGGAGACTGTGGTTCTGCATCCGGTCCGTCGGAAATCCGCGACCTGGTCAGTGGCAAGGTTTTGAGAAGCGCATGAGCGATATTGACGTTTCAGCCGTCGAGGAATATCTGCGTTCGCTGCAAGCGAGGATCGTCGCTTCGCTCGAAGATGTTGACGGCAAGGAAAAGTTCGGCCAGGACCTCTGGGACCGGCCCGGCGGCGGCGGTGGCGACAGCCGCGTCATGGTCGGCGGCGCGGTCTTCGAACAGGCGGGTGTCGGATTTTCCCTCGTATTCGGCAAGGAGATGCCGCCGTCTGCGACCAAATCCAGGCCGGAGCTTGCCGGCCAGGGCTTCCAGGCGATGGGGGTGTCGCTCGTGTTACACCCGTTGAATCCCTATGTGCCTACGACGCACGCGAATTTCAGATTCTTTTCGACGAAGACCGGCGACGGCGAGCCTGTCTGGTGGTTCGGCGGCGGATTCGACCTGACCCCTTACTATCCCTTTCACGACGACGTCCTGCACTGGCATCGCACGGCAAAGGAAGCTTGCGACCCTTTCGGCGAAGATATTTACGGAAAGTACAAGCAGTGGTGCGACGAGTATTTTTATTTGAAGCACAGGAACGAAACGCGCGGTGTTGGTGGATTGTTTTTCGACGACCTCAATGAATTCGGTTTTGAAAAATCGTTTGCGTTGACACAGTCCATTGGTGACCGGTTTCTGCCGGCTTACCTGCCGATCGTCAAGGCGCGCAAAGGACACAAGTACGGCGAGCGGCAACGCGAGTTCCAGCTATATCGCCGCGGCCGCTACGTCGAGTTCAATCTCATTTATGACCGCGGTACCTTGTTCGGCCTGCAGTCCGGTGGGCGTACCGAGTCGATCCTGATGTCCCTGCCGCCGCGTGTACGCTGGGAATACAACTGGCAACCCGAACCCGGATCTCCCGAGGCAGATCTCTACGAGAATTATCTGCGCCCGCGTGACTGGCTCGGTGAGAAGAAGTAATACGCCTGACCGACTATGAGCGACCAAAACAAGTACGAACAAGACCTGGATAAGAACCAGGCCAACCACGTGCCGCTGTCACCGCTGAGCTTTTGCAGGCGTACCGCGGAAGTGTTCCCCGATCACGTGGCCGTCATCCATGGCGAAGAACGCCGGACCTGGGCAGAGACTTACAAGAGATGCCGGCGGCTTGCGAGCGCGCTGGCGAAGCGAGGGATTGGCCGGGGCGACACGGTCGCCGTCATGGCGCCCAATGTGCCCGAGATGCTCGAGGCACATTTCGGTGTCCCGCTCTGTGGCGCTGTGTTGAATGCCCTCAACATTCGGCTCGATGCATCCACGATCGCGTTCATTCTCGATCATGGTGACGCCAAGGTGCTGATCACGGACCGGGAATTCTCTGCCGTCATCAGCGCGGTACTGGAAAAGGTCAAAAACAGGCCGCTGGTCGTGGACATCGACGATCCACTCGCGCCCTCGGGCGAACTGTTGGGCGAACTCACTTACGAGCAACTGCTCAGCGAAGGTGATCCGGAACATCTCTGGCGATTGCCCGGTGACGAGTGGGAGGCGATTTCGCTCAATTACACATCCGGTACCACCGGAAACCCCAAGGGGGTCGTCTGTCATCACCGCGGCGCCTACCTCAACGCCATCGGTAATATTCTCGCCTGGGCGATGCCACAGGAGCCCGTGTATTTGTGGACGTTACCGATGTTCCACTGCAATGGCTGGTGCTTCCCCTGGTCGGTAACCGCGATGGCGGGAACGCACGTGTGTCTGCGAAAAGTCGAGCCGGAACCCATTTACGATGCCATCCGGGATCATGGCGTGACGCATCTGTGCGGCGCACCGATCGTCATGAACATGTTATTGAACTCCCCGCGCGCCGAGACAGCCGATTTTTCCCGACGCGTGCAGATGATGACCGCCGCATCCGCTCCGCCGGCGGCCATCCTCGAAGGCATGGAGAAAATCGGTTTCGACATCACTCACGCCTACGGCTTGACCGAGGTCTATGGCCCGGCCAGCTTATGCGCCTGGCATCCGCAATGGGATGAGCGGCCCGATGCGGAGAGGGCCGCACTGAAGGCCCGTCAGGGCGTGAAATACCAGGTGCAGGAAGATTTCTTCATCGGCAATCCCGAAACGCTCGAACCTGTGCCCGCCGACGGTCAGACCATGGGCGAGCTGTTTTACCGGGGCAACGTCGTGATGAAGGGCTATCTAAAGAACCCGGACGCCACGCGAGCGGCATTCGAGGGCGGCTACTTTCACACCGGAGATCTCGGCGTGACTCACCCGGACGGTTACATCGAGATCCGTGACCGCTCGAAAGACATCATTATCTCGGGCGGCGAGAACATCTCATCGATCGAGGTGGAGGGCATACTTTACCGGCATCCCGCCGTACTCGAAGCAGCAGTAGTCGCGAGACCTGACAAAAAATGGGGGGAAACGCCTTGTGCATTCGTGACAATAAAACCGGGTGAGACCCTGAGTGAATCTGAATTGATCGAGTTTTGCCGGGACAACATGGCGCATTTCAAATGCCCCAAGACGGTCGTCTTCACCGAATTGCCAAAGACTTCGACCGGCAAAATTCAGAAATTCGTGTTGCGCGAAAAAGCCGGGTCCCTTTAGACCGCGTTTGCATCGACGCTATTTTCCGCTAGCGCAGCGATTGACTGCTGTGGTAATTTCTTTTTTAAAACCGGGGATTACGCCCGGTTTTTTATATAAAATCGACAGGACGTGCCGGGTTGGGGCGCGGTCCTGATGGGGCGATGGCATTTTCGTGAAACGGTTCAGTGTCACAATTTTGCTCGCACTGCTCGTGCCCGGCGTGGCGAGTGCCGACTATGAATCGCGTTTGCGTGAAGGCGGTCCGCCGGTCGGCATCCGGCTCGCGGGTAGCGAAGTCGCCCAGGCCGAATCCAAGGTATACATCGTTCAGCTGCGCACGCCGTCGGCCACCGAATATCACGTCTCATCGGGCCTTAGCGTTGCCGGCAAACCGTCGCCGGGAAGACTCCTGTCAATTCCGCAGTTCAACAAGAACAGCGCGCTCGTCGAATCGCATATTCAAGAGATCGCAGCGGAGCAGGCAAAAATCATCTTGAGTATCAGCCCGGACATCGAGCCGATTTACAGCTATCGCTATGCGTTGAACGGTTTTGCTGCGCGCATGACGCCCGCGCAAGCCGTCAAGGCTGAACACATGCAGGAGATCCTGCGTGTCTGGGAAGACGAGGTTCGCCCGCTGGCGACCAACTACAGTGCCGATTTCCTCGAGTTGTTCGATTCGGGCGATGGCCTGCGCGGCCCGCTCGCTCTGAGCGGCGACGGCATCATCATCGGCGTTATCGACAGCGGCATTGCGCCGCAGCACCCGGCCGTGCAGGACACGCGCGAGGCCGATCGTCCGGAACTTTGCGAGAGCACCTGGTCGGAAGTGACGCTCCTCGGCCGCTGGCTGTGCGGGCGTTACGACAGGATGGAAGACGTACTGATCTTCGACGAGCCACCGCAGGACTGGAACGGCATATGCCAAACCGGGCCGCAGTTTGTCGACACCGACTGTAACAACAAGCTGGTCGGTGCGCGTTTTTTCGTGGACGGCGCGCAGGCGACCGGTCCGATCGATCCCGGTGAAATATTTTCTCCGCGAGACGTCGACGGACACGGCACCCATACGGCGACGACTGCGGCGGGGAACAAAGTCAAGGCATCGATATTCGGCACGTTTCTCGGCAGGGTCGAAGGCATGGCGCCCGATGCACGGATCGCCGCTTACAAAGCGTGCTGGCTGCGTCCGGGTGCTACCCGAGCGAGTTGCAATACTTCCGACCTCGCCAACGCAATCGACATGGCCGTTGCCGATGGCGTGGATATCATCAGTTACTCGGTCGGCAGCTCCCTGTTCACGGTTACCGCTCCCGATGATGTTGCACTGATGGCTGCTGCCAAGGCAGGCATCCTGACAGCGGTCGCCGCAGGAAACGAGGGACCCAACTTCGACACGATTACCTCGCCCGCAGGCAATCCTGCCGTAATCACGACGGGTGCCTCGAGCCGCGAGGGACAACATTCTTTGGAGGCAATGCAGGTCGAATCGCCGCCGTCGATCGCCGGCAAATATGCGGTCAGGGAAGCCAGCTTCACGCCACCCCTTATCGATCGGGACCCGATAGAAGGCCAACTGGTGCTGGTCGATGACGACAGCACCGCGACGGTTGACGGCACGACCGGTGTGACCTTCGATGCTTGCCAGTCATTGGTCAACGCAAGCGAGGTTTCCGGAAACATCGCCTTCATCCAGCGCGGCGGTTGTGACTTCGATGTGAAGGTCGCGAACGCGGAGTCCGCTGGCGCGATTGCGGTCGTCGTTTTCAATTTGTCCGGCGGGCCGATCGTCATGATCGGCGACTCCGTCGGCATCGACATTCCGGCATTGATGGTCGGCGCTGCCGATGGCAACCTGTTCCTCGACGAGATCAACAACGATGCAATCATAAATGTCGTGCTCGACAAGAGCTTCTTCCTCACCGAGGAAGACACCGGTAACAATATGGGTTCATTCTCATCGCGCGGACCCGGCCCGGTCGCAGACATTCTCAAACCGGATGTTACGGCGCCCGGCATTAATATTCTCGCCGGCAGCACGCCGGACGCCGTTAACTCCGTGTCGGGCGAGTCCTTTGCATTCCTGACGGGCACGTCCATGTCAACGCCGCACGTCGCGGGCGTCGCCGCCCTGATCAAGGAGGCGCATCCCGACTGGAGCCCTGCGGCGATCAAGTCCGCGTTGATGACGACGGCATACCAGGAAGTGACCTTGGCAGACGGCGAGACGCAAGCAATACCGTTCGACTTCGGCAGCGGTCACATAGACCCGAACAAGGCAAACGATCCGGGCCTCGTGTACGACATTACCGTGGATGAATACGACGCATTTGCCTGCGGCGTAAATTCACCGGACGTTGCGCAGTCACGCTGCGATGAACTGGAGGCCAATGGCTTCTCGCTGGAGCCGGCCGATCTCAACCAGCCGTCGATATCCGTTTCCGGGCTCACGAGTACGCGCACCGTCAGGCGCAGGGTCACCAACGTCACCGACTCGAGCGAGACATACGACGCTGAAATCGTCCTGCCACCAGGGATAGACATTCAGGTCACGCCGCCCAGTTTGACCGTTGCCCCCGGGGAATCGGCGACGTACGACGTGACAATGACCTATGTCAGCGGGCCTCTCGATCTCTTTCGATTCGGCAGCCTTACCTGGGTCAGCAATGACCACTCGGTTCGCAGCGTACTGTCGGTGCGGCCGTTGTCCGTATCGGCGCCGGGCGACATCATTGCCTTCGGCGGCAGCGGCAGCGTCACTTTCCCGGTCGACTTCGGCTACACCGGCACCTACTCGCCTGGCGTCCATGGCCTCAACCTGCCGCTCGTCATCGACGGTTTCGTCGACGAGGACCCGAACAAGACATTCACGTTCCGCACCACCGACGGCGTCACCGCGCACCTGATCGATGTGCCGTCCGACCAGCTGTTCCTGCGTTTCGCGCTTTTCGATGCCCTGACAGACGGTAACGACGATCTCGACATGTATCTGTACTACTGTCCGGACGGCATCAACTGCTCGAAGATCGGCCAGAGCGGCGGCCCCACCTCGGAAGAACGGGTCGAAGTGCTGCTGCCCGGGCAGGGCACCTACGTCGTCTTCGTACACGGTTTCGAAACGGATAACGTCGCCGGCGGTCCGGGTGCGTTCTATACCTTGCTCGGCTGGTCGTTCGGCATCGTTGATGACCAGGGCAATATGACGGCGACCGGGCCGGCCTTCGTCAACGCCGGCACCACGGAAAACGTGACCGTCGACTGGAGCGGTCTCGCCCCGGATACGATCTACCTCGGCGGCATATCGCACAACACCCCGGACGGCCTGGTATCGCTGACCGTGATCAGCGTCGAGAACTAGAGAAAGATCATAGTTCCCGGATTTCCGGCTACGGGCTTATACTTCCCGCCTGTCTGGGCAAACGACAACAATGAATGGCGCCCTCGTGATTCCGGATTTCCTGCAAACGATCGCCGAGATCAGCATTGGCCTTGCCGGGTTCAGCAGCCTGATCGTCGCACTGCGAAGGACCCCGGGTCCGTTGACGGATGTGCAGAAATACCGCCTGAAGATTCTGTTCACGATGACTTTCGGCGCGATGTTCCTGGCACTGTTACCGAACCTGCTGCAGAGCTTCCAGGTACCGGAGGACCGAATCTGGTTCGATTCGTCTTCCGCGTTATTCGCTTACTCGCTGATCTTCATTTACTGGGTATGCACACGGGCAAGACGAGTCGCGAAGCTCGCACCCGAGATCTTCAACTGGTGGGTGTTCTATTCCCTGACGGCCGGTCATGTCGTCGTGTTGTTCGTGCAAGTCGCGGTCATGACCGGTTTTATCGAGGCCCGTGCACCGGGTGCATTCGGTCTCGGCCTGATCTGGTACCTGATACACGCGGCATACCAGTTCAGTCGCATGCTGTTCATTCTGCCGAGGAATCCCGAACATGTCTGAAGTAAAGGACGACCGACTGTCCGGCGTCTTGTGCCCGGTCGTCACCCCGTTCGCGGAAGACCTTGCTCCCGACGCCGACAGGTTGATCCGTCAGTGCCGGTGGTTGCTGTCACAAAACGTCGGGCTCGCCGTATTCGGCACCAACAGCGAAGCAAACTCGCTGTCCGTCGACGAGAAGATGATGCTGCTCGATCGCCTGGTCGAGGCGGGAGTCGATACGAAACGCATGATGCCGGGCACCGGTCTCAGTGCGCTGCCCGAGACAGTGGCGTTGACCAGGCACGCGGTCAAACTCGGTTGCGCGGGCACGCTGATGCTGCCTCCCTTCTACTACAAGGATGTCAGCGACGATGGCTTGTTCGCGAGTTTTGCCGAGGTCATCGAACGCGTGGGCAGTTCCGCGCTGCGCGTCTACCTCTATCACATTCCGCCGGTGTCCCAGGTCGGTATCTCGTGCGACCTGATCGAGCGACTGGTCAAGGCATACCCGGACACGGTCGTCGGGATCAAAGACAGCTCGGGTGACTGGAACAACACCAAAGCGATGCTCGAGCGTGGCTGGAATGACTTCAGGGTGTTTGCCGGCGCCGAGACTTTCCTGCTGCAGAACATGCGCAGCGGAGGTGCGGGATGCATCTCGGCCACGGCCAACATCAACCCGGCGTCTATCGATCAGCTCTACCGGGAATGGCAATCAGCACAAGCAGAGCGTCTGCAATCGAAACTCGATGACATACGCACCACGGCCGCAGCGTTTCCGATGATTCCCGCTTTAAAGGCAACGGTCGCGCATTTCGCCAACGACCCCGAATGGCGCAGGGTGCGTCCGCCGCTCGTCGCCCTCGACGACGATCAGTGCGATTCCCTGATCGAGTCGCTGCTGCAAAAAGGCTTCGATATGCCGGGGCTCAGCTAAGCCAGCCGTTGTCTTGTGCCCTGTGTGAGTACCACACGAGGTAGATCGCGATCACCGTAATAAAAGCGCTGACCGCTATTTGCACGCCACCATACACTTGCACGGCCATCGTCATGGTCAGCGAGTAACCCATTTCGACAACGACACATATGAGGGAAACGACCAGCACCGGAAACGCCCAGGCTTTTCTCAGGACCAACAGCAGGCATCCCAGCGCGCCGGCATGTACGGCCAGTGCGTGAACGCCGATGAGCCATGTCGGCGTCGCTTCCAGGAATGCGCGGTGTGCCGGCTCCATCGCTGCCATCGCTTCTTCGCTCATCGTCACCTGCACGACATAGAGCGCGACGCCCAGGATGTTCCACGCGAGCGCCAGCCCACTGATCACGTAAAACGAACGAGGTGGCCCGCTGTCTGCTCCGTCGTACATCTGATCCCCCTTTCGATGTTATTCGATAGGCCGGTAAATGGGACACCCATATTGTCCCCCGCAGGGCTTTAAATCAAGAAAACATACGTCAGAACAGACGCTTAGCGGCCGCTTATTGCTTGGCGAGCGCCCGGCATTCCTGGTAGCGAAAACAACTCACGACGTGATCGTTAACCAGACCGGTCGCCTGCATATGCGCATACATGATGGTGCTGCCGACGAATTTGAACCCACGCTTCTTCAAGTCCTTGCTCAGCACATCCGATTCAGCTGACGTTGCCGGAATCTCGGAATCCTTGCGCCACTTGTTCTGTATCGGTTTGCCCTCGACGAATTGCCAGATGTAATCGCAAAAGCTTCCGAACTCGTCCTGCACCTCGATGAATGCTTTTGCGTTTGTCACCGCCGCGTTGACTTTTTGCCGGTTTCTGACGATGCCGGGATCCTGCAGGATTTTGTCTATGCGCTTTTTCGTAAATCGCGCAACCTTTTCGACATCAAAATCCGCAAAATTCTTTCGATAGCCCTCGCGTTTGTTCAGGATCGTCGACCAGCTCAGGCCCGCCTGCGCCCCTTCGAGAATCAGGAACTCGAATTGCCTCCTGTCATCCCAAACCGGAACGCCCCATTCCTTGTCGTGGTACTCGATGTACGGAAGGCTCGTCTCACCGGCCCAGGCACAGCGAACTATTTTCTTGGCCATTGTTTATCCAACTACGGACAGCGCGAAAATATTAGCAATGAGCAAGGAATTGCACACCCACAAAATCTTGCCTATGAAACATGATATTCGATGTCCGCATTGCACCCCAAAGCGGACATTCAGCTAGACTTACTCCAGAGGACCGCTAACGACCCAAAGTAGACGTTCAACTCAACGGCAAGTCCAGGCCAAGGATTGCCACTGAGTTGGTTGCAATCCAGATACACTCTCGACTTTCGTCAAGGTTGCTGTACTAGCTCAACTGCACGATCCCTACCAGTAGATTAACCAGCAGAACAGGTCTAGCCAAATGGACGCTTTCGAGTACATATCAGTTCTCACGTCGATCATCATTGGACTCGGCATGGCGCAGCTCCTATTGGGGATAAGCCGCATTATTCAGCACCCGGAGAACGCAAAGCCTTATTGGGTGCATTTGAGCTGGGTCCTTACGATGTTCATTTACTCGGTGTTTTGGTGGTGGTGGGAATTTAACCTGAACGAGATTGAGGTCTGGACATTTGGCGCTTATCTGCTTGTCGTTCTTTATGCTTTTCTTGTTTTTCTAATGTGCGCTTTGCTGTCCCCGCTCAGTTTGTCGGGCTATACGGGATTCGAGGAGTACTACTACGAGAAACGTGCCTGGATCTTTGGGACATTCCTTGTAATACAATTCGTCGATAGCGGGGTAGCCTTGATTAAGGGAACTGACTATTTCTTGGGGCTGGGTGTCACCTACTACGTAGGGCAGTCACTCAGCGTTGTCTTTTCGGCGATAGCGATTTCTACTCGAAACAAGAAATTTCACGGAGCCTTTGTTCTTGCGCTGCTTACTTTCTTAGTTATCCAGGGATTCCTGTTTTACGGGTCCATTTAAACAGACTCGGAAACCGCGAGGCATGGTGGAACGGCGCCAGCGGCGAGTCGTTAAGTTTACAATCAAATACAGTTACTACCCCCGGAGGAGATCCCGATGATTGGCTATGTTGTTCTTGGTACCAATGACCTCGCTCGCGCAGCGTCTTTTTACGACGAACTGCTTGCGGAAATGGGCGTCACTCGCATGATGGAACTTGGCGAGCGAGGCTATGCATGGGCCGCAGCGATGGACAAACCAATGCTCTGCATAATGAAGCCCTTTGATGGTAAACCGGCAACAGTGGGTAATGGTGTGATGGCCGGCATCGCGGCCGATTCGCGCGACCAAGTCGATCGGATCCACAAGAAGGCAATTGAACTCGGCGGCTCCGACGAAGGTGCTCCTGGCTTGCGCGCCGAAGGTGGCGAGGGCTTCTACGCAGCCTACTTCCGTGACTTGGATGGCAACAAGCTCGACGTGTTCAGCTATGGCTGAGATATTGCACACCTCGACTTGCCGAGACACGTATTTCCTGGCGCTACCGTTGAAGAAATCGCTCCACTGATAGACGACTGAACGACCGCTTGTGGCCGAAAGCGGACATTCAGTTAGACTTGGTGCAAGGGGCCGCTAACGACGCAAAGCCGCCATTGTCTGATGCATCGCATGGCGATTCCGCCCGGGTGATGGCGCGACGGGAATCGATTCATATAGGTGCTTATATGAGACAAGGAAAGCGGAGCAGGAGAATTCGCGGCCGCAGATTTATCGCTGATGTGGTCGCACACACGCCGGTACTCAAGGTCGCTTTCTTGTTGTTGACCTGCTGGATGCTCTTTTCGGCCGGCTTGTATTTCGCCGAACTGGGTGCTGAGGGAACGTCGATTACGAGCTACGGCCGCGCGCTATATTGGGGCATAGCTGCTTTTTCCACTGCCGGCATTGCCGACACGCCTGTTAACGGGATCTCCCAGGTAATCGGCGGTGCGTGGATCGTCGTCGGTTCACTGTTGTTCTTCGGGGCTATCGTGGCAACTATTACCGCGTATTTCATGCGTCCCCTGCACCGCCCGTCAAAGCAGATTATCGACACGATCGAATACAACCTTGAACAGCTCGATGATTTGACTATCGAAGAGTTAGAGATGTTGAAGGACACGACGGATTCCCTGATCGAACACGTGGAACGGCTCAAACTTAGACAAGCAGAGAAACAGAGTTAGATCGGCAACGACGTCAAATTAGTTCAGAGCATAAAATAAAAAGGGCCCACAACCGTGGGCCCTCTTTATCTTCTGACAAAGACAGGCGCTTAGCTGGTCTTTTCACCGCCGCATTTGCCTTCGCCACACTTGCCTTCGGCTTCTTCCTTATCGCCGCCGCAAGAACCTTCTGCTTCCTTGTCGCCGCCGCAAGAACCTTCAGCTTCCTTGTCGCCGCCGCAGGAACCTTCTGCTTCCTTGTCGCCGCCGCAGGAGCCTTCGGCTTCCTTGTCGCCGCCACATTTGCCTTCGCCACAGCTACCTTCGGCTTCTTTAGCCTGCTTGTCGCCACCAGCAGCGCCGCCGAGCAGATAACCGGCGCTCAGCGTGGTCATCTGGAACGGGCTCACGCCCGTATCAGCATTAGCCGTGCCGGTGACGGCAAACGAGCCTGCCAAAGCTGCACCTACTGCCAACGCAACAGGTTTTGCTACTTGCTTTTCAGCCATTTCTATCTCCTACCTCTGGTCAC
>JABAOH010015879.1_pt1 | contig 13975 bp, 9 predicted proteins | sample 7062181 | NCBI WGS metagenome assembly JABAOH01 (sample SAMN14538630, study PRJNA623070) | marine sediment metagenome | biome: marine biome [ENVO:00000428]; feature: marine pelagic biome [ENVO:01000023]; material: deep marine sediment [ENVO:00002113]; isolation source: pool of 5 deep marine... | reverse complement strand
GAATACCCTTGTATAAGGCGAGGGTTTTGGCCCGCTCCACGATGTAGGTCTGCACCGGCTCGCTCCTGCCCTTGACCGTCAGCGGCTCCTGGGGCAGCACGTCGAAGACGCCGCGCACGTGGCGGTAGGTGTCGTGGGAGATCAGGATGCCGCCGGGTGGCGCGTTCTGCTCCATGCGCGCCGCCAGGTTCACGGCGTCGCCCATGGCCGTGTACTCCACCCGCAGGTCCGAGCCCACCTCGCCCACCACCACCAGGCCGGTGTTGATGCCCACCCGCACGTTGAAGCCGTGGATGCCCCGCTCCTCCTCCAGGCGGGCGGCGTATCTCTGCGCCCCCTCGATGATCTCCAGCGCGGCGCGGCAGGCGCGTTCGGGGTCGTCCTCGTGNNCGTTGAAGCCGCGGATGCCCCGCTCCTCCTCCAGGCGGGCCGCGTACTTCTGGGCTCCCTCGATGATCTCCAGGGCAGCGCGGCAGGCGCGCTCGGGGTCGTCCTCGTGGGCGATGGGGGCGCCGAAGAAGGCCAGGATGGCATCGCCCATCAGGCGGGCCACGGTGCCCTCATAGCGGTACACCGGCTCGATCAAGACGTCAAAGGCCCCTTCCATGATCTCCATGACCTCTTCGGGGTCCAGGTTCTCGGCCATTTGGGTGGAGCCCTTGACGTCGGAGAAGAGGATGGTCACCAAACGGCGTTCCTTGCCCACCTGGCCGCGGGTGGCCAGCAGCCGCTCGGCGAACTCCTTGGGCACCAGGCGTTGGAGGGCTTCAGTGAGCCTACCCAAACCGGGCTCGCGCATGGCTTCGGGTGGCGGAGTGAATAGTTGAGTGCCGCAGGCGATGCAGAATTCCGCGTGAGGCGGCAGTTCCGTCTCGCACTGGGGACAAACCAAGACGAGCTTCGCCCCGCATTTCAGGCAGAACTTGGCCCCTTCGGGGTTCTCTGTATTACATTTCGGACACTGCATCTCAGCCTCCCCACACCCCAAACCCTTTGGGTCTCTGAGACCCGAAGGGTTCTCGCCACACCCTAATGCGGCTCAATGACGACGTCCTTCCAGAACCACCCTGTGAGCGCCGATGTGGGGTACTTTCTAACCCACGGCTTCACCAACATGTTCAACCGCCCGTAGATGAGGGGCATGATGGGGGCCTCCTCTACCAGGATCCTGTCCGCTTGCCGGTACAGCTTCATCCTCTCTCCCTGGTCCGTGACTCGCCTGGCTTCCTCCACCAGCCTCTCGTAGGCTTCGTTCTGCCACCGGGTATGACGCCGGACGGAGCTCGCCCTCAGGAAGTTGTCGGGATCGGGGTAGTCGGCTAGCCATCCGCCGAGAGAAATGTGCGATGGCTCCCTGTCCAACCTATCCAACAACATCCCCGCCTCCATCGTCTCCCACGTGATCTCTACCCCCAGGTTCTCCTGCCATTGAACTCGTAGGTACTCGCACCAAGGCTCGAACTTCCTGGACGCCAGTGCGTCTACAACGGGGAAACCGTAGCCGTCAGGATAGCCGGCCTCAGCCAGGAGCTTTTGACCCTGCTCGGGATCGTACGGCAGGCCGATCCCGGCCGAGTGTCCCGGCATCCCCGGCGGCACGAACCCGCCGGTGGCCGGGAATGCGGAGCCTTTCATGACTACGTCCGCCAGCGCTTCCCTGTCTGTGGCCAGGACGAAGGCCCGACGCACCCGCGGGTCGCTGAAGGGCGGCCGGCTCACGTCGAATCCCACATAAAAGGTGGTCAACCATGGCGTCGAGACATATTCCCCAGCCTGCCGTTGCCGCGCACGGTCCATCTCCAGCGGTGAGAGACCGAAAAGGCGAAGGACGTCCAGGCCATCAGCCTCGTACAGCTCCAATTGGGCAGATGGATCCACGCAGAAGGACGGTTCCACCCGCTGCACGTTGCCCCTGAATCGGCCATGATAATCGGGGTTGCGCACTAGAGCCATGAACTCGCCCCGCTGCCAAGTCTCCAGTCTGAAAGGACCGTTGGTGACGATGTTCCCTGGTTCCGTCCACGCCTCACCGTGAGCCTCCACCACGTGCCGGGGCACAGGGCCAGTTGCAGGGTAGGCCAGCAACTGGAGGAAATAGCTCGTCGGCTCTTCCAGCTCCACGACCAGGGTCACCTCGTCCAGGGCCCACACCCCCACACTGTCCGGGTCGGAGGCATCGCCCTGATGGAAGCCCCTGGCACCCTTGACATCGTACAACACACTGGCATTGGGCGACTCGGTGGCCGGATCCAGCATCCGCTTCCAGGCATACTCAAAGTCCGCCGCCGTCACCGGGGTTCCATCGCTCCAGCGCGCATCATCTCGCAGGTGGAAGACATACTTCCGCCCACCTTCCAGCACCTCCCAGACTCGAGCCGCGTCGGGCACGACATCCATCTCCGGGATGAGTTCCACCAGCCTGCTGAAGAGATGGCTGATCACGGCGCCCGAAGCGGGGTCCCTGACCATGGGCGGATCCAGGGTCCGCGGCGCAAAACCCCATGCCACTCCGAGGGCGTGAGGCGCAGGCGGCGGCGGGACGGCCGGCTCCACCTCCCCCGCCCGCTGCCACAGGGCGAAACCTTCGTCATAAGCCTGCCGAGCAGCTCGGAAGTCAAAGGCGGTGTGATAGGTCAGCCCCAGCTTCATCAGCGTGCGCGCCGCCCGTTCGTGCTCCCCCTGCTCCTTCAGGAAGGCCAGCGCCCGCTGGTAGTAGTCAATGGCCTCCTGGTGGGCGTAGGCCAGGCGGGCCTGGTCGCCAGCGCGGGACAGGTACTCGGTCGCCTTCTCCGGCTCCTCGGCCCGCTCCCAGTGATGGGCCAGCAGCCCCACCTGCTCCTCGACGCGCTCGGGGAACAACCGCTCCAACGCCTCGGCCACCTGTCGGTGAAAGAGACGCCGTTCCCTCTTCAACAGACCATTGTAGGCCGCCTCCTGGGTCAGGTGGTGCTTGAAGATGTACTCCAGCTCCGGCACCCGCGCCCGCTCGCGGATCATCTCCTCCCGCTGCAAGGTCAGCAGGTGGTCATCGAGTTCACGCTCCTCCCGGGCGATGGCCGCCAGCACGCGGTAGAGGAAGATGCGCCCGATGACAGCCGCCAGTTGTAGAACCCGCTTGGTCTCCTCCTGCAAACGGTCAATGCGGGCCATCAGCACGCCGTGTAAGGTGTCTGGAATGGCGATGTCGGCCACGTCTCGAATGGCCTGCCAGCGGCCGGTGGCCTCGTCCTGCACAATGGCCCCGCTGTCCATCAGCGAGCGGATGATCTCCTCCACATAGAAGGGATTGCCCTCAGCGTGGCTCAAGATGCGCTCCTTGAGCTTTTGCGGCAATCCCTCAACCTGCAACAGGTTGCCCACCAGCGTCTCGCTCTCACTGGCGGAGAGGGGATCGAGCCACAGGTCGGTGTGGCGGTGGCGGTAGAGCCGGGCGGCGGTCTCCCTGAGCCGCCAGGAGCCGTGCTCCGTCTGCGGGCGGAAGACGCAGATGAGCAGCAGCGGAGCACGGTCGGTCAGGGCCAGCAGTTGCTCCAACAACTCCACCGAAGTAGGGTCAGCCCAGTGCAGGTCCTCACAGACCAGCACCAGTGGTCGGTCGCTGGCGGCACATTCAATCAGCGTCTCCACGGCGCGGAAGGTGCCGGCCTTGAGCTTCTCCCCCTCCAGATCACGGATTCTCGCCTCGTCTTCGGCTTCGAGTGGAAGGGACATCATCCGGGCCAGGTAGGCATAGACACTCTGGAAGGAGTCAGGGCACAGGGATTGCACCCTTTCCCATAGCTCGTCCCGGACAGCCACCGGCGAGTCTTCTGGGGTCACTCCCAGCAGCCCACGCAGCACGTCCAGCCAGAGGAGATAGGCGATGGAGGTGCCGTAGGACAGGCAGCGGCCCTCCACCCACTGTAGGGGCGGACAGCCGCCCGCTCCTACCACCCTTTGGGCTCTCACCTCTGCTACCAGCCGCGACTTCCCCAGTCCTGCCTCTCCCACCACCGTCACGATGCCTCCCACACCAACCTGCAGGCGCTCCACAGCCTCTTGTAGGGCGCCCAACTCGGCCTCGCGCCCCACCAGCGGCGATTCCAGCCCAGCGACGCCCCGCAGCTTGCTGGGTGCCCCTATGGGGGCCAGAACGCGGTAGACAGAGACAGGCTCCGCCTTGCCCTTGACCTGGATGGGCCCCAGGGCTTCGGTCTCGAACAAGGGGGCGATCAGCTTGTGGGTGTCCTCGGTGATCAGAATCGTGCCCGGCTCAGCCGCACTCTCCATCCGCGCCGCCAGGTTGATAGCGTCACCCATGGCCGTGTACTCCACCCTCAGATCAGACCCCACCTCGCCGACCACCACCAACCCCGTGTTGATGCCCACCCGCACGTTAAAGCCGCGGATGCCCCGTCCCTCTTCCAGGCGGGCGGCGTATCTCTGGGCGCCCTCGACGATTTCCAGCGCAGCGCGGCAGGCGCGCTCGGGGTCGTCCTCGTGGGCGATGGGCGCACCGAAGAAAGCCAGGATGGCATCGCCCATCAGGCGGGCCACCGTGCCCTCGTAGCGATAGATGGGCTCGATGAGGACGTCGAAGGCCCCTTCCATGATCTCCATCACGTCCTCGGGGTCCAGGTTCTCGGCCATTTGGGTGGAACCCTTGACGTCGGAGAAGAGGATGGTGACCAAACGGCGTTCCTTGCCCACCTGGCCGCGGGTGGCCAGCAGCCGCTGGGCGAACTCCCTGGGCACCAGGCGTTGGAGGGCTTCAGTGAGCCTACCCAAACCGGGCTCGCGCATGGCTTCGGGTGGCGGAGTGAATAGTTGAGTGCCGCAGGCGATGCAGAATTCCGCGTGAGGGGGCAGTTCNNAGACCCGAAGGGTTTTCGCCACACCCTAATGCGGCTCGATGATGACGTCCTTCCAGAACCACGGTTTGATCGTCGACATAGGGTGCTTGGTTACCCATGGCTTCACCAGCAAGTGTGACCGGTTATAGAAGCTGGGCATGATCGCCGCCTCTTCTATCAGGATTCTGTCCGCTTCCTGGTACAGCTTCATCCGCTTTCCCTGGTCCGTGACTCGCCGGGCTTCTTCCACCAGTCTATCGTAGGCTTCATTCCGCCACCCGGTGTAACGCCGGATGGGACTCGCCCTCAGGAAGCTGTCGGGGTCGGGGTAGTCGGCTAACCACCCAATGATAAACATGTCGGATGGCGCTTTGTCCAGCCTGTCGAGAAACATCGCCCATTCCATGATCTCCCAGATGATCTCTATCCCCAGGCTTTCCCGCCATTGCGCCTGCAGATACTCGGCAGCAGGTTCGGTGCCATGGAATGCCAGCGCGTCTACAATGGGGAAGCCACGGCCACCTGGATAGCCGGCCTCGGCCAGGAGCTGTCGCGCCTGGTCGGGATCGTACGGCAGGCCGATCCCCGCCGAGTGTCCCGGCATCCCCGGCGGCACGAACCCACCCGTCCCCGAGAGGTAGTAGCCCTTCAGGATCATCCCTACCATGGTTTCTCTGTCGGTGGCCAGGACGAAGGCCTGGCGCACGCGAAGGTCGTCGAAGGGCGGCCGGCTCACGTCGAATCCTACGTAGTAGGTGTCTAGCATTGGTACTGGGACATATTCCCCGGCGTGCCGCTGCCGTACGCGGTCCATCTCCGGCGGTGGGAAGTCCCTAAGGTTCAAGATATCCAGGCTATCGGCCTCATACATCTTCAATATGGCAGATGGATCCGCGAGCAAGGACAGCTCCAGCCGCTGTACGTTGCCCGTGAACCGGCCGTGGTACTCGGGGTTACGCACCAGGACCATGGACTCACCCCGCTGCCAGGACTCCAGTCTGAAAGGGCCGTTGGTGACAATGTTCTCCACCTCTGTCCAGGCCTGGCCGCGCGCCTCTACCACGTGCCGGGGCATGGGATACGTGGCATTGTAGTCCAGCATGTGGAGGAAATAGCCGGTTGGCCCCTCCAGTTCCACGACCAGGGTGGTCTCGTCGAGGGCGCGCACCCCCACGCTGTCTGGATCAGAGGCATCGCCCTGGTGGAAGGCCCTGGCGCCTTTGACGTCGTACAGCAGGCTGGCATTGGGCGACCCGGTAGCCGGATCCAGGGCACGTTTCCAGGCGTACTCAAAGTCCCCCGCCGTCACCGGTGCTCCATCGCTCCAGCGCACGTCGTCCCGCAGGTGAAAGACGTACTCACGCCCGCCTTCGGACACCTCCCAACTGCGGGCCACGTCGGGTACGACCTCCATCTCCGGGCCCAGCTCCACCAGTCCGCTGAAGAGTTGGTCTATCACAGCACTCGAAGATATGTCATAGGCTATGGTCGGATCCAGGGTCGGCGGATCGGACCAAGCCCAAGCCACTCTCAGGGCGTGGGGCACAGGCGGCAGTGTCCCCTCTTGAGTCTCCCCGGCCCGCTGCCACAGGGCGAAGCCCTCCTCGTAGGCCTGGCGCGCCTGCTGGAAGTCGAAGGCACTGTGATAGGTCAGCCCCAGCTTCATCAGTGTCCGCGCCGCCCGTTCGTAGTCCCCCTGCGCCTTCAGCAAGATCAGCGCCCGCTGGTAGCTGCCAATGGCCTCCTGGTGCGCGTACAACCCCCGCGCCCTGTCCCCGGCCTCAATCAGGTAATCGGTGGCCTCAGCCGTGCGCCCAGCCAGCTCCAGGTGGTCGGCGATCAGGCCGGTATACTCACCTACCCGCTCGCCACTCTGCTCCATCAGCCACTCGGCCACCAGGCCATGGTAGACCCGCCGCAGCCGCTTCAGCACGCCCTCGTAAGTGACCTCGCGCAGCATGCTATGTTTGAAGATGTACTCCTGAGCCTCGGCAAAGGCCGAGGTCTCCCGCTGGAAGATCATCTCCTTGCTCCGCAGGGCGGACAAAGTGTTCACAACCTCGGTCTCCTCGATGCCCTCGCTGGCCGACTGGCTGATGCGCAGCACGGCGCGGTCCCAGAACAGCCGCCCCACCACCGAGGCTTGCTGCAAGATGGTGCGCTCTCCCAGGGGAAGGTGATCCAGGCGGGCCTGCAGCACGCCGGTCAGGGTGGGTGGCACCCGCACCTGGGTCAGGCGAGACGGCTCCAGGCGCCATTGGTCCTCCCCCTTGACGATCACCCCGTCTTCGATCAGCATCTTGATCAGTTCCTCGATGAAAAAGGGGTTGCCCTCGGCGCCAGCGACCACCAGGTCGCGCAGGGCCTCGGGCACGTGGTCCACCTTCTGCAGGATCTCGGCCACCAAACGGCGGCTGTCCCGCCTGGAGAGGGGCTGGAGCTCCAGCCGGGTGTGAAAGGGCTGCCCCTCCCCCCAGTGGGGTCGGCGCTCGAAGAGGGTGGGGCGGGCTACGCAGACAAGGAGCAACCGCTGCTCCGGCATGGCCAGCGCCAGGTGGTTGAGCACATCCAGCGAGCTGTCGTCGGCCCAGTGCAGGTCTTCCAGCAAGATCAGGACAGGGAGCCGGGCCGCCAGCGCCTTGAAGTAGTCGCCGAGGTAGGTCAGGGCGCGGTCGCGGATTTGTTGGGCGTCGTCCAGAATACCTCTCAAGTGAGGGCTGTCCCCAAATTGAAAGCCGACCAGGTGCCCGATGAAGTGGGCCCGCATGTGGCTGCTTTCCCCCGGCCCCAATGCCGCGCCGACCCCTGCCTCCAGCTTCTCCCGCACCACCGCCGGCAGGTCGCTGTCCTGAATCTGAAAGCGGAAGGCAATTAGATCGCGGATCAGACCGTAGGGCAGGTTCCGCATCTCCTGAGCGGCGCGCCCTTTGAAGTAGTAGAATCGCTCCGGCAACGCTTCGGACCAGACGTCGAACTCGTACAGCAGGCGGGATTTGCCCACCCCTGCTTCGCCGACGATGGTCACCACCTGGCGCTCACTGTCTTCCATGGCCGTGTAGAAGGCGTCTTGCAAGCGTTTCAGTTCGGCCTGGCGGCCAATCATGCGGGTCTCGATGCCCTCCACGCCGCGAATACCCTTGTATAAGGCGAGGGTTTTGGCCCGCTGCACGATGTAGGTCTGCACCGGCTCGGCTTTGCCCTTGACCGTCAGCGGCTCCTGGGGCAGCACGTCGAAGACGCCGCGCACGTGGCGGTAGGTGTCGTGGGAGATCAGGATGCCGCCGGGTGGCGCGTTCTGCTCCATGCGCGCCGCCAGGTTGACCGCATCGCCCATGGCCGTGTACTCCACCCGCAGGTCGGAGCCCACCTCGCCCACCACCACCAGCCCGGTGTTGATGCCCACCCGCACGTTGAAGCCGTGGATGCCCCGTTCCTCCTCCAGGCGGGCGGCGTACCTCTGCGCCCCCTCGATGATCTCCAGCGCGGCGCGGCAGGCCCGTTCGGGGTCGTCCTCGTGGGCGATGGGGGCGCCGAAGAAGGCCAGGATGGCATCGCCCATCAGGCGGGCCAGGGTGCCCTCGTAGCGGGTGATGGGCTCGATCAGGACGTCGAAGGCCCCGTCCATGATCTCCATGACCTCTTCGGGGTCCAGGTTCTCGGCCATGGCCGTGGAGCCCTTGACGTCGGAGAAGAGGATGGTGACCATGCGGCGTTCCTTGCCCACCTGGCCCCGCGTGGCCAGCAGCCGCTCGGCGAACTCTTTGGGCACCAGGCGTTGGAGAGCATCTGTGAACGCCGCCTCGCGTTCCCGCCGAGCTTCCAGTGGGGGTGCGCCCACCTGAGCGCCGCACTCGAAGCAGAACTTGGCTTGCGGGGGCAGCGTGGCCCTACACTGGGGACAGACGGCCACGAGCTTGGCCCCACAGTTGAGGCAGAATTTGGCACCTTCAGGGTTTTCCGTGTTGCATTCTGGACACTGCATCTCAGCCTCCTGATCACTCCAACCGCTTTCTGAACCAGGCCAGGAAATCGCCAGGCGTCCCGATGCATAGACCCGACTTTCGGGCTACTTCAGGATCATCAAGGAAGTGCTTTCGGTTGAGGGTTACGAGATAATCCACCTCGAGAGACATAGCCGCAGCCAGAATGGGAGCATCTTTGGGGTGGATCAACTCCTTGGCGGCTGCGACCTCTGCCGCCGAGGGCATGACTGCCTTCTCCAAGGGACAGGCGGCCAGGAAACGCCGGTACTCAGGGAGTGCCCTGGGGAGTTTCTCCTGCAAATTGCGCTCAGCCTCAACGAGCACCTCCTCCGCAATGACCAGGGTGAAAAGTTCTCCCTCAGCGAGGGCCAGGACCACATGGCTGGCCCCTGTGGGCGAGGCCAGGCCAGCGATGAGGGCGCTGGTGTCCAGGAAGACTCTAGGCTTCAATGCCGTACTTCTCCCTGACATAGATCTCCCGCTGTTTCTCCAGCCCCTCCAAGAGGTCTTCCAGGGTTACCCCCTCCTCCTGCATGATCGCCTCTATGGCCTCGGCGATTTCCGAGACAACAAGCTTCTTGCGGATGGCGATTAGAGCATCCCCCAGCCGCACCAGGGAGAAAACATCGCCATCCTTGATCCCCATCTCGCGGCGGATCTCGGCAGGGATAGTGAACTGGCCACGTGCCCGCACCTGCACTACCGCTGGCCCACCGATTGCTACAGATGTTGTCTGCATGTTCTTTTACTCCATGTCAGAATTTCTGAGATCATTATACACCTGGCGAGAACACTTGTCAAGCCTGTCTTGCTTCTGCCACCGCGACGAACGGCAAAGACGAACGTTGGATTGGTCGTTGGCCATTTGGAGATAGCCCGTCTCCTGAGCCAATTCGATGGCTCGATCAAGGTGTGTGCGGACTGCTTCCGGCTCACCTCTCTCCCACGTCTTTATCGCTTCTTCGAGGACCGTTTTCAGTGGGTCAGGTAAGGCTTGTTGCGTCGGTTCCAGTAGACCACGGGCGTATTCCAGCGCCTCAGGGATGCGGTCGTGAGCAAGGGCGACGCTGGTCAATGGGTAGAGAGACAGCTATTGAAAGGGGTAAGAGGACGGTGGATGGTGCTCAGTCGGTGTTTGCCCGCTGGGCTGGAGACGTAGGTCGAAGAGGGTTGGAGCGTGGAGAACATGACAGGGGAGAGGTACAGGCTTGCCAAATACGACGTTCATCATGGCACCTATGATCGCAATGTAAATGGTCAGCTCGGCAAATCGGAGGGTATTCTAATGACGGAGGTTGTTGCTCACATCAAGGTATTCCACTTTTGGATCGCTATCAACCATTTCGTCTCCGATCAGATGTCTCCGATATAGTCTTTCTTCGTGCCGCCTAACGTGAGGCTGAGCCGCGCCCGCGCAACCTTTGCCAAGCGTAACCATGGATTTCCGTGAGATCTCCCAACTGAACTCCTTGAGCTTGGTGAATATCGACTCTCAACCAATTCCCAGGGTATTCAGTCAGTCAACAAGCGGAGTTGATAACGCGTCACCCAAAACAATGCCGCTATCACCAATAGCAATACTCCGCCACTCAAGTATAGCCCTCCTAATCCAACTATCCCACTCACGGGTTGGCCAACGATGGGCGAAAGGAATTGCCCAAGAAAGAGCGCGGTCATAAGTCCTCCCAACACGCGGCCGCGCAATTCAAGGGGCGTTTCATCCGCTAGCCACACACTCACGTTGGGGACCAAAAGCCCCATGCCTATACCTCCCAGCAATAACCCTAGCACAATGATCGCCCATCCGCCCGCCCACGAGATCAGCAGGTACCCAACACCGAGTAGCGCGAAAGCTATCGTGAGGACTTCAAAATGATCCAACCGGGAAGCTACCCGGCCGTATTGCAACGAGGCCAGCGCGTAAAAGAAGGCCATCACCGAGATTGCAAGACCACTTTGGGATGCGCTTGCCCCCGTCACGTCTTGCAGGTAGAAGGGAAGCTGCACAGGTATGAGGTAAAAGATTATTTGGCTCCCAATCATCACCAAGTANNCCACCGAATTGATGCTCCGAGTAGCGCGTATTGATTCAGCGACACATTCTCCCGGATCAGAAGCCGGATGCGGCTTCTCTGCGCACTGTTCACCGAGCAACGGTTCATACAGCGCCAACAGAATAAATGGCAGGATCACAAAAGCAAAGGAGTAGGCTAAGAATGGCACCCGCCAACCAATGTCTGCCAGTACGCCACCCAGCGCCAGATAAACTGTCCCCCCAAGCCCCATAAAGCCTGCCTGTAGGCCCATGAAGCGTCCTCGAGCTGCACCAGCGTAGTAATCAGCAATCAGCGTTGTCACACTGGTCATCAAGGCGCCCACCGCTATGCCGAGCGAGGCACGACTGATCAGAAGCAATGTCAGGGTCGGGGCCAGGTAGCCAGCGACGCCAGAGACGCCATAGAGAAGAGTCGAGATCACGAGTACCGTCTTGCGACCGATCCTATCAACGAGGTATCCTGCGATCGGCGCCGTTACAGCGATGAACAGTGGGGGAAGGGTCAACACCAGACGCACCCAGAACGCGACGTTCGCTTCATTGGCAAAATTCGCCTGTATCAGGGGAAGTGCGGGAGCGATCATCGTCCACGCCATCACAGTGAGCGTGCTGGTGAAAAGAAGGGTGACCTTAAGGACAGGGTTTTCAGGATTTCGTGTTCTCATTTTGACCTCCAATGATTACTCACCCGCAGAGCTTGGCACATGTGCTATCAGGGTTGGACTTGTGTCCGGTCTTCGGCACACTCTCGTGCCTGCCATAAGACTCAGACTCATCCTGCCCCCATGCCTTGTCGTGCGATTGTCTAGTCCAGCAGGAAAGGCTGCATCGGTGCCCATTTCTCCTTCCAGTCCACGGGCACCAGTTGCTGGGTCACTATCGGCGGCATCTTCTGGGCCAGGATGGCACGCTCCTCGGCCGGCAGGTTATACAGGACAAAGGGCATCCCCAGGTAGGGCGGCTGTAGGTGTTGCTGGCTGTGCTCGGCCAGCATCCGGCCCAGCCGGACGTTTTCGTCCACGTCCATCAGCGCCGCGATCGTCTCGACGTCGTAAATGCTGCGCTCCTCTTTCTGGATGTGCGGATGCCACAGGTCCGCCAGCCTGGTTACAGCACGGTTCAGATCGTTCAGCGAATCGCCTGCCTGCGCCTCGGCCGTCACCGCTTCGGCGCTCGCCTGGAGCTCCTCCAAGATCCCCTCCATCACCCGGTGGTCAGCCATCAGTTCGTCAAAGGGCGCGTCCGGCAGCTTGTCCCGAAGGTAGGGGAAGGCCACTTCATCCTCGGCCAGGTGATGGGCGCTCAGCACCGAAACCAGGGCCTGGACGTAGATGACGAACCCCTCCTGGGTCGCTGCATCAGGATATCCCTCCTGCGCAAAGCCCGCGCTGCGCTCGATGGACACATCCAGACCACGGGTGATCACGCTATGGATGCGGAGCATATCCGTGCCAACGTTAGGTTTTCCCACTTCGGACATTTTGTACCTCCCATTATTATGGATTTGCTACTCCACTCATCGCCTGCTTCTGCCCCCGGTAATTCCCTGTCTAGTTTTACAGTACCATAGAAATCGCGGAACACCCACTGCCATTGGTTCTGGCCGTCCACGTGTGCCCCCGTCTCATCCTAGCCGATCACGGCGCTCTGGACCACTTCCAGGCGGATGGCTTCCGCTTGCGGCTCCAAAGCCGTCCCGGTTCGCCGGACCAGGTTGACCAGGCTGCCTGCAGCGATGTCCAGGTGAAACACTTCGCCCAGCACCGTCTCCAGCCGCCCGTAGGGAAAGTGGTGCACCTCGTGGAAGTAGGTCACCAAGGCCTGGACACGCGGTCCAAAAGCTTGAGGGGCAGTAAAGGCTGCCGGAAACTCTGCCCTGTGGCTCTGGCTGCACTCCGCACAGATTTGCTCACAAGACCCCAACCCAATTGCTCTTAATGAAGAATCTATGAAATCTCAGGCCCTGGCCGCAATATCCGCGGCGATGTGAGCCGCGTCTTCGCCAACACCCCAGAGTAGACTGGACTTCATCGTATGCAGCCAAGGTAACCCCAGAAAGTACAGACCCCTAAAACCTGTGACACCGCGCTGTTGCACTGGATAGCCATCCTCATCAAGTACTGACAACTGAATCCATTTGAAGTCGAACGTGTAACCCGTGGCCCAAATGACGGTTTGGATGTCCGCAGACTTCAAGTCCAACTGCGTGATCACTTCGGCGTGATAGCCATCCTGCGGTTCGGGTTCCGTAGAACGGGGCTCCTCTGGAACATCCAGGCCAACCTTTTGAATGTATTCATCGGTTGCCTTTTTTATATCTGCCGCAAATTTATCTGCCTTCGCCAGATTCTCCATCAGGTCAGGCGCAAGAATNNATTCTCCATCAGGTCAGGCGCAAGAATGGCCTTGCCGCCACGCACGCCAGTCATTCGGCCGAGCAATACCACTCCGTCCCTAGCGAACTGGTGCAGATTGAGAGTACGCCCTCCGTCTTTTCCGGTGACGTGCGCGCTCGCCGCGAACTTGGCTTTGGGCGAAGGCAGGGTGTCAACGGTCTTGTCGGCAAACCCAGTTTTGTCTAACCACCATGTAATATCCCTGCCACGGTAACGCCGGGGCATCCTGCCTGCACTTCCAACGCACAGGTACACCTTGCGACCCGTTGTGTAGAGCTCCTCAGCAATCTGACACCCCGACTGTCCGCTGCCAACCACCAGCACCGCACCCGGTGGTAGTGCGCCGGGGTTGCGATATTCGCTAGAGTGGATTTGCAGAATTTGTCCCGGGAAACCTTTGCTGAATGCTGGAGTCTTAGGCTGCTGAAAGGATCCAGTCGCTACTACGACGTTCTTGGCTTCGAGTGAACCATCCGTCGTATCAACAAGATATTTGCCACCATCTCGGACTTGTTTAACCAAAGTCACCTGAACGCCAAGATGCAGTGGCGGATTGAAAAACTCGACGTACCTTTCCAGGTAATCCACCACTTCGTCTCGCGTCAAGAAACCGTCGGGGGCGTCGCCTTGATAATGAAAACCAGGAAGTTGTAGGGTCCAGTTGGGGGTCACTAAAGTGAAGGAATCCCATCGGCCACTTCGCCAACT
>JABAOH010122777.1_pt1 | contig 13976 bp, 9 predicted proteins | sample 7062181 | NCBI WGS metagenome assembly JABAOH01 (sample SAMN14538630, study PRJNA623070) | marine sediment metagenome | biome: marine biome [ENVO:00000428]; feature: marine pelagic biome [ENVO:01000023]; material: deep marine sediment [ENVO:00002113]; isolation source: pool of 5 deep marine... | reverse complement strand
CAGAAACAAAAAAAGAAACACAAACATTTACACTGAAAACAGCCGTGGCTTATGCCCTGTCACACAACCCCCTGATAGAACGAACCAAAATCGACCGGAAAAAAGCAGAACTGCTGCTGGATGAAGTCCGGGCCAAAACCATTGTACCGGAATTCTCCCTGTCCGGCGAAGCCGGAGTAGTTCCCGAAGCCAGGGGCGATATCTTCTATTCACCGGATGAACAAACCGACCTGGACGGCTGGGGCCCGTTCGTAAAATTAAATATAAAAATGGTGCAGCCGTTGTTTACCTTCGGCCGCATATCCTCGGCCAGGACCGCCGCCTGGAACGCTATCAACCTGGAACATATCAAAACCGATTCCGAAGTAGAAAAACTTACCCTGATAGTGATCAATGCCTATTGGGCACTCTCCGCAGCAAAACAGGCGGAAGAAGTAGCCGCTGATGTAAAAGAAAACTATGACAAATTACTGGAAGAAGTAAAAAAACGCCTCCAGGATGAAGAATCAGAAGTAGACGATACCGACCTCCTGGAAGTCAAAAGCAACCGCTACTATATCGAAGAAATCGTAATAAAAAGCAAATCCGAAAGAAACCTGGCAGAAAAAGCCTTTAATGCTGCCATCGGCCGCAACCTGATGGCCAGCGTCAACGTGTCGGAAGAGAAACTTCCCCAACTGGAAGTAAAAGAGAACCAGGTGGCCCGTGCCCTGCGCCAGGCACTGACATGGAACCGGGATATCAAAAGCTTAGAAACTGTTTCCCGCGCCCTTCATGCCAAAACCCGGCTGGCCTACAGTAAGAAAAAACCCGCGATTGTCCTGGTAGGCGGTTTCGGGTACGGTTACGCCCCCCACCGCGATGACCAGACCAATCCCTTTGCCGTGGACCATTTTAATTACATGGACCTGGGCGCCTTTATCGGGTTCCAATGGGACTTGAATTTTCTCCGCAAAAATACCGAAGCCGGCCGGTACAAACTGGAACAAAAAGCCATAGAACAGAATATTAAATTGCTCCAATCAAACGTGGAACTGCAAATTCTAAAGGCATTTGCCGAAGTTAATAAAAATATCCAACTCCTGGAACAAGCAGAAACGTCCCTCAAAGCCGCTAAAAACTGGCTCCGCTTGAGCCTGGATAACTGGGATATGGGCATCGGTGAAGTGGAACGACTCATTAAAGCCTACAATGCCTATTACCAATTAAAAGGCATCAAGATCAAACACACATTGGAATTAAATGTGTCCCTGGCAAATTTTGCTTATATTTTGGGAAACATTCGTTTATACCTGGAATGGGTGAACCATGGAAAAGTTAAAATTTTATAATTTTTTTGTACTCTGTGTCTTGTTTTTCTTGTTCATCGCAGCGCCGGCTGTGGGTAACGGTCAGGGGCAGCAGCATCAGCCCCTGGAAGTCATCCGACAGTCAAACCAAAAGGTACAGGATATCTTAAACATACACAAAACCGTGGATGAAAAAACCGAAGCCCAGTTGCTGACAGTCATCGATGAAGTAACTTCTTTTGAAACCATATCGCACCGGGTCATCGATCGTTTTTGTAAAAAACTCACCAAAGCACAGTGTGAGACTTTTGACCGCGTTTTCCAGCAACTGCTGCGGGTGTCATCGTTAAAGAAAATGGGACGGTACCGCGCCGACAAATTCGACTATATGGGCGAAGAATTAGATAAAAACATCGCCATTGTCAAAACCATTGCTTACTACAAGGAAGAAAAAGCCCAACTGGATTATTACCTGGAATTATTTGACGGCAAATGGAAAATTGTTAATTACGTGGTAGATGATATCGATACGATTCGCAATTATAAGAAACAATTTCTTCGCTTATTTGCCAAAAAAAGTTTTGACCAGGTGATGGAACGCCTGAAAAAGAAAATTGCCAACTATCAAAAGGAGAATCGAAATCAGGGCGTATAAACCGGAATAATCTACGTTTGTATTCAAGACTGCGCTTGAAACAACCGTCACCCTTGGTGGGACAATGCAATATGTAAAACATGTTGGCTTCTTTACCGCATTGTAAATGCAAAAAAAAATAAAATCGTTAATTTTTGTTGAAAAAAAGAGTAGATTGATATAATATAAAATAATGCAAAAAATAAATTACTATTTTAAGCGAGGTTGGAGATGGCCAGACAAAAAAATTACAAGCCGTTAAGGCAGAAAGCGTTGTTTCGCTTTGTTGCCGGGACTGTGGTGAACAACAGCCTTTTACGCAAAGGCTTAATCCGTTATATTCAAAGGAAAATGTGGAACAACCTGGTGAAGACAAATAAGGGTAAATTCCCCATGCAGGTCCAGATCGATAAAATAGATATGGGGAAAGCCTTATTTGACAGCATCCACCGAAACATGAAAAAGAAGCTGTTTTCAAAACAGTGGATCACCAAATTTACCGGCATCCATCTGGCGAATTTAGAGACTCGCGGCGAAAAGGTGAGAGCGGCTACAAAAAGACTTGGCTTTGAACCGCCGATGTTCATCACCATTTCACCCGCGAAAGAATGCAATTTGAGATGTCCCGGCTGCTATGCATCCAGCACCGCCAAAACCATCGATAAACTGGACTGGGATACATTTGATCGCATATTGACAGAAAAGAGAGACATGTGGGGGTCTTATCTCACCGTTATTTCCGGCGGCGAACCCTTCTTGTGGGAAGACAAAGGGAAAAACCTGCTCGATATGGTTGAAAAGCACGACAAACAATTCTTCATGGCTTATACCAACGGAACCCTGATCGACAAAACCATGGCCCGTCGGTTGGCAGAGCTGGGGAGCTTCACGCCGGCAATCTCTGTAGAGGGTTATGAGGAAGAAACAGACCGCCGCAGGGGTAAAGGAACTTATAAGAAAATATTGCAAGGAATGGACAACCTGCGGGAAGTGGGCGTTCCCTTCGGAGTATCCATTACAGCCTTGAGACATAATTGGGACCTGGTCTCCAGCGACGATTTCCTGGATTTCTGGTTTGAAAGGCAGGGTGCCACTTACGGTTGGATATTTCAATATATGCCTATTGGAGATCGTTCAACCTTTGATATGGTGGTGACACCTGAGCAGCGAATGGTAATGTTGAAACGATTGTGGAAAGCCGTCCGTGAGAAAAAATATTTCATGGCCGATTTCTGGAACAGCGGTACGGTCACCAGCGGATGTATCGCGGCCGGCAGACCGGGTGGTTATTTTTATATCACCTGGAGTGGAGACATTACCCCTTGCGTGTTTGTGCCCTATACCGAGACCACTATCATGGATATCTACAAAAAGGGTGGAACCCTGGAGGACGCGATTATGACCCCCTTGATGAAACGAGTGCGGGAGTGGCAGGCTTCTTACGGGTTTACCCTGATACATCATCAGCCACATCAAGGGAATTGGGAATGCCATGCCAAAAACTGGCTGGCTCCCTGTTTTATAAGGGACCATTACGAAAATGTCCTGGATGCAGCCAATGCAACCCCGATAAAACCCATTGACGCTGGTGCGGAGGTATCATTGGATTCCAAAGAGTACCACCAGTGGATGCTCAACTACGGTGACCAGTTCAATACCATCAGCTCTGACTATTGGAACAGTTTTTATTTAGCCAGCGATAAACGGGATAACATCCACGCCAATCCAAAGCAAAATCCGTCTGTGGCAAAAAATTAATTCAGTTCCACAAAAACGAAAAAACCGGCTTTGAGGGTCTCGAACACACGCCTGCTGACAAAACCCGGTGACCAACCGGGGGAGCTGGTCTCAAGCACAATATAATACCCTCTTTTTATATCAAAGAGAGAGGTCATACCCGGTAAAGGCTTTCGTTTAACCGCCAACAACGCATGAGCCAGCCCCTTACCCTTTATCAGCACCATGGCTGCCTTTTCTTTAGAGCCAGGGGCTGTGCAAAGAAATTCGGCCAGTAACAACGATTTGGAGTCGCAGTCTCCATACTGCTCATAAAGACACACCAGGGGAACAAAAAACGAGTTGATAAACTTTCTTTTATATCGGCGAGGAGGCAATTGGTAGCGAATATACTGGACAAAAGAAAGAAACGTAAATAATGGATCGGTTTCGGCAGCCAGCTCGGCAGATACGATCAGTTCGCCGGTTAACTTCTGAAAATAAACCAGGTTCCGCTCAAATATTTGCTTGTAGTCGATAATGGTGATAAGTTTTTCACGAATCTGGCGGTCCACCAGGTACGTTTTTCTTCCCACCACCCTGAACCCCCTTCTTTTCAAAAGCAGGGGATTCGTGGAGGGGAATAACGTGCCGAATTTTCGAATTTCCTTTTTAAGTGCGTCTTCAGGTATATGAAGTACACTTTTCCTTTCTTTCTTTTGGGGGTCTACCCAGTCGAATTCCCTGGCAATGATTCGCTTCTGCTTAGATTTAATGCGGGTGCCTGTGCTTGCCTCCGAAGAAAAAAGAGCCGGGATGTAAATGGGAAACTCCGAGTCATAGGTAAGAAAGGCTTTTCTTTCTTTCATGTCAAAGATACCGGATAGGTGAACAATGACCATACAGAGGATGAATAAAAGAGAGATATCCCTTATCGATGACCGCATCGTCCTGGTCTTCATTTTGATCTCAAAAACTAAATATAGTCCAGACAATGTAACCGATGATGGATTTAAAGAATATTCCCACCACGATCACGGTAACAGCAATGACAATGGCCACAGCTATATTTCCTTCTTTGATTTCTTCCCATTCATCAATATCTTTGTTTATAATCATCAGGACCTTCACGGACAGGTACACGGTAATCGCACCGATAAGCAAGGCATTCACCAGTGCACCCACGATACCGAAAGCAAAAGACAGTGCGGATTTAAAGGTAAACCCCGACGCAAACCTGCTGTACCAGGAATTCATAATGGGTTTCACCGATTCCAGGCACATCTGGGCCAGGGTCCAGATAAAGGAACCCAACACCAATGCAATCCCGATATTTCGGTTGTAAACGATCTCTTCTTTGACATCGATCTTTCTCCGGGTCAAAAAGGTAATAAAAACAATACTGCCTACCAATGATATAATCACCGAAGCAAAGATCAAAAAAATGTAAATAATCGTTGAAAATAATTCCAGACCAGGTGTTTCTAAGTCATGCATTGTCTACCTCGACATCCGGCATTTTAGACGTCATCGATATCTTTTGCCAGGCGAAAGCCCACGTTAACGTCTTTGTAATGGGGGTCGTAATAGCGCCGGGAAGAAACCCGCAGGAAGTAATCGGTGCGTGCCCAATCCCCACCGCGGACCACTTTATAGGCGCTGTGCTTTGGCCCTTTGGGGTGCTGTACCGGGGATTTGTTGTAGTAATTTCTTTTGTACCAATCCCAACACCATTCGTAAACATTTCCCATCATGTCGTAAAGCCCCCATTTGTTGGGTTTCAGGGTGCCCACCTCGTGGGCAGACATTTCATCTTTTTTAAACGCATTATCATAGTACCAGGCATATTGGGATAATTTCAATTTTAACGACCCATAAGAAAATCGTGACGTTGAACCGGCGCGGCAGGCATACTCCCACTCCGCTTCCGTGGGCAGCCGGAATTTCCTGCCGGAAACCCAGTTTAATTTTCTTATAAACCCTTTCACGTCATACCAACTCACATTTACCACAGGGATATTGTCTCCCTCTTTGACATATTCGCTGCCTTGCCACGGCCGTGTTTCCATCAACTCAACCCACTGCCGCTGGGTAACCTCATATTTATTCAAACAAAAACTATCCAAAAGCACATTATGGATGGGGCGTTCATCATCTTCGCCATCATTGGAGCCCATTAAAAATGACCCGGAAGGAATCAGCACCATGTCGTTGAGTATATCCCGGACTAACTCCTCGTACTGGGCTTGTTTCTTCTTTGATTTAAACAAAAATTCAAACATTTCATATCCCTCATAACCGTAAGCATTATAAAAAAAAAAGAAAATTTTTTCAACAAAAATTTTCGCTTGTGCAACTTTTTAGTGGTTTCGTGCATCTTATATTAATAAGCCAAAAAAAAAAGGAGGCCGCAGTACAATGAAAAAAAAATTAATCATTTGCTTTTTGGTTCTGGTTTTAAGCCCTTTTATATGTGCTGAAACCATTGAAAAAATCCTCCTGGAAGGAAATCAAAAAGTCTCCCGGGATACGGTTCTCTTTTATATGAAATCAAAAGAAAACGGTTTGTATTCCGAAGCTCTTCTGAGAGAGGATTTTAAAAACCTGTGGAAAACCGGTTTTTTTGAAAACATTGCCATTGAATCCGATAACGGAACCAGAGCCAAAATCGTTACAATCAAAGTAAAAGAAAATTTATTGATTTCTTCTGTCACCTATAAAACCGGAAAAAAAATAAAAGAAAATGACATCGTGGATAGACTCAAGGAACACAATATTATCCTGACGGCGTTTTCCTACTACAGCCCGTCAAAAATGAAGAAGGTGGAGAAAATCATCAAAGAAATGCTGCAGGATAAGGGGTTCAACCAGGGAAAGGTGAAGATCACGGCAAAAGAAGAGCCGGGGAAACAGCAAGTGGCATTAACGATTCGTGTGATCCGAGGTCCTAAAACCCGCATCGGAACCATTGTCTTCCCGGGCCTGGATACCCAAAAGGTTTCACCCGGTTTCTTGCGCAGGGGAATGAAACACAATAAGCCGCACGGCATATTGTCCCTCCTGGGGGGGAAAGATGTCTACAATAAAGAAAAAATCGCTGAAGACCTGGAAGAGATAAAACTGCGCCTCCAACAGAAGGGGTACCTGGAAGCAAAAGTGGGAAGACCAACGGTTTCCATGGTGCGAAAACATACGGTAATGGGTAAAGTTCAAAAGATGATGCGCATTGAAATCCCGGTGGATACCGGTCCCCAATACCGGCTGGGGAATTTGCGCATCGAAGGCAACAACGTGATCAAAAGCGAATTCTTAAAAAGACTGGTAGCGTTAAACAAAGGGGATATTTATAATATAAAGAAACGAAATAAAATCAGGGAAAATATCCGCGACATTTACGGTTCCCTGGGTTATATCTTTTGCCAGGTTGTTCCCACTGAAAATCTTGATCCGGTAAAAAAAGTGGCGGATTTGACCCTTAAAATTCACGAGGGGGATGTGGCGTATGTAGGGAACCTGGATTTTACAGGTAATACCTTTACCAAAGACTATGTGCTTCGCAGGGAATGGCTCTTAAAAGAAGGCAGCCGATTGAACATGAATGCATTAAAAGCTTGCATTACCCGAATGAGACAGTTGGGCCTGGTAGACATTGCCAAAATACCGGAATTTAAACAAGACCCCGATGATCCGCAGAAAATGGATATTGCCGTGGAGGTCAAAGAGCTCAACCGTCAAAGCATCAATTTTAATATGGGATACAGTGGTTATGAAGGCTTATTTGTGGGGTTGGGGTATTCCACCCGGAATTTCCTGGGAAGAGGAGAAACATTAGCGCTGACGTTACAAACCGGTACCCGCAGCAAACAGTACCGGCTGGCGTTTACAGAGCCTTACTTGTTTAACTTACCTGCCAGCCTGGGGTTCAGTGTGCATAAGACCGACGTGGAATACCCGGGTATATTCACCCGTAAAGGCGAAGGGTTTAGTTTATCCACCTCGGCCAGGATCGGCAGGTTTTACGGGGCCTCGCTCAGCTACAGTTTTGAAAATGTCAGGGTCAGCGATGTAGACGAAGAGTTTATCGCATCCAATCCCTATTACGCTTTATATTACAGGGACGGCACCATTTCTGCTATCTCTCCCACCATCTACTATTCCACTGTGGATTCTCCTTTATTTCCTAGTTCCGGCAGCAGATATCTTTTCAACTACAAGTATTCCGGCGGGTTCCTGGGAGGAAATGTGAACCTGCACAAAACCCGGTTCCAGTTTCTTAAATTTATACCCCTGTGGAAGCATCGCCGGCATGTTTTTGCCATCCAATTGGTTCACCAGGCGTTGATTTCCTTTGGCGGCCAGGAAGCTCCCATATATGAAAAATTCTTACTGGGCGGTGAGAATTCAATCCGTGGGTTTGATATCTACCGGATAAGTCCAAGGAATGCAAACGGAGATGTTATTGGTGGTAATAAGGCCTTCCATTTGAATCTCGAATATGCTATACCTCTTGACCGGCAGCGGCATTTATCAGCTGTTTTATTTTACGATGTAGGAAATGCTTACGATTATGGGGAGCCCATCAGTTTAAACAATGTCTACTCCTCCATGGGCCTGGAATTCAAAATTTTTGTTCCTATGCTTAATCTGCCTTTCCGGTTGATTTTTGCTTATAATCCCAGGAAATTAGAAAACGAGAATGACCATTTTTCCTTCCGCTTCGCCGTAGGACCCTCTTTTCAGTGAGGTACAATATTATTCTGAGCTTTCAGGCCAGGTGATGAGTTTTGAGCCTTGGGGCAATGNNACAAATTCGAATGACCGAAATTCAAATGACCAAAAGCCCGCGGCGCGGGCACCCTATTAAATCTAAAAATAACCCTGGTAACAATTGCATTGAGAATCAGTGTCATGTTGCTTTTGTTTTGGATTTTGAACATTTGAATTTTGGATTTGTTTGGTCTCTGCGCGATTTCGAATTTCGTGCTTCGGATTTTATTCTTTTTTTAACATATCCGTGTTTCAAACTTTGCCATACTATCATTTAATCTTTTTTTATTGTATAATATACGGACGTGCCAGAAAATGGAAACAATAAAAATAAAAAGAGGTAATCATGAGTGTTGACATAAGAGTGGTTGAAAGCAAAAAAGACCGAAAACGGTTTGTCAAAGTTCCTTTTGATATTTATAAAGGTGATGCCTATTGGATTCCCCCGTTGATCCGGGATGAGATGGAAACCTTTGATCCCCGCAAAAACCCGGCCTATGAGACTGCTGAGACCAAATTATTTGTAGCATACAAAGATGGTAAAGCAGTGGGTCGAATTGCCGGGATACTCAGCCATGCGGCCAACGAAAAGTACAATACCAAAAATTTACGATTCGGTTGGTTTGATACCATCGATGACTACAACGTGGCCCGTAAGCTTTTTGAAGCGGTTGAAAATTGGGGAAAAGAATTGGGAATGGAAACCATGACCGGTCCCCATGGGTTTACAGACTTGGACCCGGAAGGAATGTTGGTGGAAGGATTTGATCAACTGCCCACCATTTCGGTTTACTATAATTTTCCCTATTACTCGGAACTTGTCACTAAATATGGGTTCGAAAAAGAGATTGATTACGTGGAGTTTTTATCCACTGTGCCTCACGAGACCGGTATCCCGGAAAAACTGGTACGAATCGGTGAACGAATTAAACAAAGAAGCCAGGTAAAGGTGCTCAAATTCAAACGGAAACGAGAAGTCATGGAGATAGCCCCAAGGATATTTCATCTGCTGGATGAAGCCTTTGAAGAAATCTACGGTTCTGTTCCGTTGACAGAGAGGCAGATCATGTATTATGTCAAGAAATATTTTCCTTTCGTGGATAAAGACCTGGTAAAAGTAGCAGTAAATGAAAAAGACGAACCGGTGGGTTTTATGATTACACTGCCCAACCTGTCAAAAGCGTTTCAAAAAGCAAGGGGACGTCTTCTTCCCCTGGGCTGGCTTCATATCTTGCGCGCTTTAAAAGAATACGAAGTCCTTGATTTCTACCTGGCCGGGATAAAGCAAAAATATCGCGGCCAGGGGGTTGATCTGTTAATGGTACTGGATGTGGCTCAAACCGCACTGGATAAAGGATTTAAATATGCGGAATCCAATGTCGAACTGGAAACCAATAAAAAAGTCCAGGCCCAGTGGAAATACTTCAATCCCACCCAGCATAAACGCAGACGCATTTACACAAAGAAGATCGATTGAGTTTAAGAATACCAGGTTGAGGTTGAGGTTAAGGTTAAGTTTTAGAAAGCGAAATACCCAGGTTTCTCATGATAAATTCACCCAAATAAAATGAAACGTCTATCGTTAAAAGAGAAGATCGGTCAGCTTTTTATGATCGGTTTTTACGGCTATCAACTCCCCTCTCAGGTGCAAGCCTTTATTGAAGAGAATAATATCGGTTTTGTTATTCTTTTTTCCCGGAATATCGAATCCATCCCCCAGGTGATTGAATTGACAGACAATATTCATTCCCTGGGAAAAACACGCCCGTTTGTATATACGGACCAGGAAGGGGGAACTATTGTGCGTTTTAACGAGATGGCCGCGACGGTTGTCTCTGCCATGGGCATTGCAGCCACCGGTTCAGCAGAAAATGCTGAAACAGCAGGCCAACTTATCGGGGAAGACATGCGCATGTGTGGTATTGACGGTGTGTTTGCACCGGTGCTGGATGTTAACGTGGAAGAAGATAACCCGGTTATCGGTATTCGCGCTTTCTCAGACCAGCCGGAAATGGTAATAGAATATGCCTCACGCTTTTGCCGGGGCCTGGCAAAAAGCGGAGTCCTGGCTTGCGGCAAACATTTTCCCGGGCACGGGGCTGCCGCCGCAGATTCCCACCTGGGAATTCCCATCATTCATATTTCAAGGGAATACTTTATGCGCTGTTGCTTTCAACCCTTTGAAGCACTGGCAAAACAAAAAATCGACTCCCTGATGACCGGTCATGTTTTATTTCCTGGAATATCCCCTGATATTTCTACTTTTTCTTCTTACATGATTCAAGAACTACTGAGGAAACAAGCAGGGTACAACGGCGTGGTGTTTACCGACTGCCTGGAGATGAAGGCGGTAAAAGACAACTATTCCCCGGAAGATATCGTACGTAAAAGCATGGATGCCGACATCGATGTGATGATTCCCAGCCATACGCTGGATTTCCAAAATGAACTCCTGGAAATCATAATGTTTCACGTGAAAAAAAATCTTGTCCCGGAGAAACGTATCGATGAATCCGTGACTCGTATCTTAGCGTTGAAAAACAAATTGAGGGATCAAAGAACGCCGGAAGGCTCAAAAGAGCCGTTTCGATTGAGAAAGAGTATTGCCCTGGAGCAAAAAATAGCCGATCAATCTGTGACTCTTTTACGAAACAGGGCCGGTATCCTGCCAATAGAAAAAAATAAAAAAATCCTGGTATTGGAATGGTCGCGGCTGATTAATGGGCCATCTATAGCTGAACAGGAAAAGAAGTCCATGATTGGCGAGATTTCCGGCAAGTACCTGGCAAATAGAGACCTGAACGTGCTGAAACCGGATGAGCCGTTGCCTGAAAACCTGGAGCGCCGTTTAAATGACTACTCTTATATTATTGCCTGCATCTATTCCCGGACCGGAGAAATCGACCAATACCAGACCGAGGCCGTCAAAAAACTCCTTCAACTTAGAAAAGACGCGGTTATAGTTTCCCTGGAAGCGCCTTATGAGATTAAGAAATTCCCTTCCGTGGATACATTCCTTGTTACCTATGGGTTCCGAAAGGTCCAGGTCGAAGCACTATTTAAAGTCCTAACCGGCGCGATCAAACCCACCGGCCGATTGCCGGTGAAGATAAAAAGCCTATTCCCCCGTAGATTTGGGTTAGATTTTTAAAAAGCCTCCGGCGGCCCGCTTTTTTGTAAAAAAGCGGGGCAAAAAACTTTTCAAGAAGGTCCTTCGGACCATCTGGAAGAAAACATGGGGTCGCGTCTCAACAGGTTGTCCGAGAACTCATATTTATCCTTTTCTAAGGGTGAACACGAGGTTCACCCCTACAAAGGCTGATCAACGCTGCATTTGGTAGGGGCGAATCTTGTATTCGCCTGTCTTTCGATAAAATTTTCTATTCTCGGACAACCTGTCAACATTTGACAGGCTGACCCGACCCCCAGAAGTCAGAAGTCGAAGGCTTCCTCCCCACACGGGAAGGAAGCCTTCAGATGACGTGGTGTTACTCCTTAGTGGCTTTTACGCGGTCTTCTTGTGACATGGCAGCCAGGCGTTTAACTTCCTTCAAATCCAGTTTGAGGCCTTCAGCTACGCGGCTTCCGTACTGCTCGTCGGCCTTATAGAATAACGCCGTTTGACGCAGTTGGATTCGTTTCTGGGCGTTGCGCAGATGGGATACGATGTTCCCGATCAGATGATCGCGGTCCTGGTCGGACATCACGTTACGATAAAGGTTTCCGGCCTGGACAAAGTCGTCATCGGAAAGGGTGTAAGAATGTCGTGCCGCCATTCCTGAAACATCGATAGGCGGTTGACCCACACTGGGATCAGGTTCGGGGCCGCCAAAACTGTTGGGATAGTAATTGGGACCGCCGCCGCCATTGGCATCAACGCGCATGAAACCATCCCGCTGATTGCTGAACTCCGGGGCTGCTTTGGGGGCATTCACCGGCAGAAGATGGTAGTTGGGACCCAGACGATGGCGGTGGGTATCATGATAGCTGAAAAGCCGGCCCTGTAACATCTTGTCCGGTGAAGGACCGATACCGGGAACGAAATTCCCCGGGGAGAAAGCCGACTGCTCGACATCGGCAAAGTAATTTTCCGGGTTACGGTTGAGTACCATGCGGCCGAAAGGCTGAAGCGGCACATCGCCGTGAGGCCAGACCTTGGTAATGTCGAAAGAGTCGAACCGGTATTTCTCGACCTGCTCAGGAGTCATAACCTGGACGTAGACCTTCCAGGCCGGGTAATCACCCTTCTCGATGCTGTCATACAGGTCGCGGGTGGCTTGATCCGGGTCCTCGCCAGCCAAACGTACAGCTTCTTCCCGGGTCAGGTTTTGGCTTCCCTGCTCGGTTTTGAAATGAATCTTGACCCAAAAGTATTCACCTTTGTTGTTATACCACATAAAGGTATGTCCGCTGTACCCGTTCATGAAGCGATAACTTTTGGGCGTACCGCGATCGGAAAAGAGAATCGTGACCTGGTGGATGGACTCCGGTGTAAGGGAGAGAAAGTCCCAGAACATATTCGCATCCTTGGTATTCTTCGCCGGGTGACGCTTTTGGGTGTGGATGAAGTCGGGAAACTTCAACGGATCACGGATAAAGAAAACCGGCGTGTTGTTGCCCACCATATCATAGTTTCCTTCCTCCGTGTAAAACTTAACCGCGAAACCACGGGGGTCCCGCTCAGAATCGGCTGATCCCTTCTCGCCGCCCACTGTAGAAAAACGGACAAAGACTTCAGTACGTTTGCCTACTTTGGATAGAAAGTTGGCACGGGTGTACTTTGTCACGTCGTGGGTGACTTCGAAATAGCCATATGCACCGGCCCCTTTGGCGTGAACAACCCTCTCTGGAATCCGTTCGCGATCGAAATGGGCCAATTTTTCGATTAAATGTATATCCTGGATAAGAGCCGGACCCTTCTTTCCAGCAGTCATTGTATTCTGGTCGTCTGCCACAGGCATGCCGAAGCTTGTGGTAAGAGTCTTTTTTTTCATGGCTATCTAACACCTCCTATTTAAATTTTTTAAAGACACAATCATTTTCATAATGATTATGAATTGTGGCATATTATATACCCCCCCGGAGGAGTTGTCAAGCATTTAATATTTTTTTCTTGAAAAAGTGAAGTTCGGCTATTTCTTGCAGTCGGGGCAGGTTCCCTTCAATTCGATATTAATATGATTGATATGCCAATCTGACAAAGAATTACCGGTTTGATAGTCAACTGCAGATTGTTGTATTTGAGTCTTGTGGTTAATTCTCACGTCTATCATTTTCCCACACGTATCGCAGACAAGGTGGTGGTGGGGGTCAAGGTTTGCGTCGAAGCGCATGAGTCCATCGGGGCCTTTTATACGGATAAGAAGGCCCGCTTCTACCAGGTTATTCAGGTTCTGGTACAGGGTAGCGACGCTCATGGGATACCCTTTATTGCGAAGGGCTGCCATGATCCCCTCCGGGTTCAGGTGATCGTTTTTGTCACCAAGTAATGCCAGAACCAGCCGGCGGGCCTTGGTGGGCCGCAGCCCGTGTTCACGCAATCTCTCAGACACTTCAGGGTTATCAGGGTT
>JABAOH010113620.1_pt2 | contig 13980 bp, 10 predicted proteins | sample 7062181 | NCBI WGS metagenome assembly JABAOH01 (sample SAMN14538630, study PRJNA623070) | marine sediment metagenome | biome: marine biome [ENVO:00000428]; feature: marine pelagic biome [ENVO:01000023]; material: deep marine sediment [ENVO:00002113]; isolation source: pool of 5 deep marine... | reverse complement strand
GTGGATCCGGACCAGAAGATTGCGCGGCCGCGGCAGGTGTACACGGGGGCGGATAAGCGGGACTATGTGCGTCTGGAAAAGAGAGGTTAGGTGAGGCTATCGCGAACGTCTCGTCGCCCATAGCGGAGGTTGATGGAGGAAAGAGCCGAACCATGAAAAAGGCGTCGCCTGGGGCGTGTAAGGTCTACAGCACCGAAAAGGTGACCATTACGGTCCTAGAAGATTGGTGCAAGGGCTGCGAGATCTGCGTCGAGGTATGCAAGAAGAAGTGCCTGGTCATGAATCCCTTGGGGGTTGTGGAGGTCGTCAACCCAGAGGCCTGCAACAAGTGTCTCTTGTGCGACCTCCTCTGCCCGGATTTTGCCATCTCTATCGATTAACGCGGGGAGGAGGAGGTGCAAGGAAACGTTCGCTTGATGCAAGGCAATGAAGCGTGCGCCCACGCGGCTATTGTTGCCGGGTGTCGCTTCTTTGCCGGCTACCCGATTACTCCCTCCTCCGAGGTGGCCGAAGAATTGGCAAGGCTCCTCCCGCGGGTGGGGGGGAAATTCGTTCAGATGGAAGACGAAATTGGCGCCATGGCGGCCTGCATCGGGGGATCTATCGGCGGCTCCAAGGCGATGACGGCAACGAGCGGCCCGGGCTTCTCACTTAAGCAGGAGAATCTGGGCTTTGCGGTCTACACGGAAATTCCGTGCGTGATCGTAAATGTCATGCGGGGGGGGCCGAGCACCGGGCTCCCCACCTCCCCTGCCCAGGGGGATGTCATGCAGGCTCGATGGGGGACCCACGGTGACCACCCGATGATTGCCCTGGCCCCCGCCTCGGTGCGAGAGATTTATGACCTCACCATCCGGGCCTTCAATCTGTCGGAGCTCTGCCGCACTCCCGTAATTCTGCTCTTCGACGAGGTCATCGGACACATGCGGGAGAAGGTGGAAGTTCCCGATCGTTCGCAGTTCAACATTGTCGATCGCAAGAGGCCAACCGCCTCACCTGAAACATATCGCCCGTACAAGGCAGACGAGGACGACGTCCCGCCGTTCATTCGCTTCGGCGAGGGGTACCGCTACCATATCACCGGATTGGCCCATGACGAGCGTGGATTCCCAACCCAGAATCCTCGGATCGTCGAGGCAAAGCAACGACGGCTCCACCGGAAGATTGAGCAGCGTCGGGAGGAGATCGTGGCCCATGAGGCCTTCCTCCTCGACGACGCGGAGGTGGCCGTCTTTGCGTACGGCGTTACGGCCCGCTCTGCCAGGGCGGCCATTAAGACGGCCAGGAGCGAAGGCATCCGGGTCGGGCTCTTTAGGCCAATCTCTTTGTGGCCTTTCCCGGATCGAGAGCTCGAGAAGCTGGCCCGAGAGGTGAAGGCCATCGTTGTTGCCGAGATGAATCTCGGTCAAATGATCTACGAGGTGGACCGGGTGGTCCACGGCAAGACGCGGATTGTTGCGTATCAGAAGGCGAGTGGGGAGCCCATTCATCCCGAGGAGATCCTTGCCGCCGTACGGGGGGTAGTCTGATGTTCGATTACGAGCAGTATTTCCGAACGGAGATGATGCCCCACATTTGGTGCAAGGGGTGTGGGAACGGCATCATCCTGAAGGCGCTTCTCCGCGCGATCCATCGTTTGGAGCTTTCGAAGGATCGGATGGCGATGGTCTCGGGGATCGGCTGTTCCAGCCGACTGACGGGCTACGTGGATTGCAACACCCTCCATACTACCCATGGCCGGCCGTTAGCCTTTGCCACCGGCTTGAAGCTTGCCAGGCCGGATCTCACCGTTATCGTCATCACGGGAGATGGGGATGGCCTCGCCATCGGCGGGAATCATCTGATTCACGCGGCGCGGAGGAATATCGACGTCACGTGCCTCCTCTTTAACAACCAGACCTACGGGATGACCGGGGGACAAGTGGCGCCGACCACTCCCGAGGAGCTTTTCTCCACTACGACTCCGTACGGAAACGTCGAGCCCCACTTCGACGCCTGTCGTCTTGTGCAAGGCGCAGGTGGAACCTTTGTGGCGAGGGGATCGGCGTTCAGGACCATCCCCTTGGAGAAATTGATCGTCGAGGGAATCCAGCATAAGGGATTCTCCTTTATCGAGGTCCTGACTACCTGCCCGGAGATTCACGGGCGGCGGAACAGGCTGGGGACACCCGCGGAGATGCTCCAGGCCCTGAGCAAGACGACTCTGCCGACTGGTGTCCTCCACAAGACCGAGGCACCTGAGTATACGGAAGTCTGCGAGGCGATCATCGTCAAAGCCCAAGGGCGCACGCAGTGAATGGTGACTGGTGATTGGTGTTTGGTGAGTAAGATTAGCCAGTAACCACCAGCCACCAATAACTACCCGTAGGGGATCATCGATGCGGTATGAAATTCGACTGAGCGGGGAGGGGGGCCAGGGGATTATTTTGGCCGGGATCATCCTCGCGGAGGCGGCCATCCAAGATGGCAGGAATGCTATCCAGACTCAGGTTTACGGTCCGGAGTCCCGAGGAGGGGCCACGAAGGCAGAGGTCATCATCAGCGATGAGGAGATCGATTATCCCAAGGCCGGGCGGATCGACCTCCTTCTGGCTCTGACCCAGCAAGCGTGCGACAAGTACTGGGGAGATCTGAAGGAAACTGGCATCCTCATCTCGGACTCCACAGAGGTCGTTGCGCCTCCCTCTGGCGGTTTCGCGGCGTTTCGCCTTCCCATCCTCGAAACCGCCCGGGAAAAGGTGGGAAGAGTGGTCGTGGCCAACATCGTTGCCTTGGGGACGGTCACTGCTCTCTCGGGGGTCATCTCCAGGGAAGCCATAGAGAAGGCGGTCTTGGCCCGGGTCCCGAAAGGGACCGAAGAGCTAAATCTGAGGGCTCTCGCGTCGGGCTTCGAACTGGCCGCCGCTGTGAGAGGGATAGGGGTGTCGGGTGTTAGGTGATCCGCACGCCACGTTGGGTTTTGGGTTCTAGGTGGTGGGTGATGCGCTTTAACCGCTGACCGGAAACCTCCTAATTAAGGTCTCAGACCCAAGACCCAAAGCCTAACACCAAACACCTAACACGTTGGTCATCGGACGTCGCCTTATAAACTATGAATCCTGAACTACTGCGAACTGTGAACCGTGAACGCGGGTGAGGAGACCGACAATGAGCAGGCCAAAGATTAGCATCGTCGGCGCTGGGGCCGTTGGCGCGACCGCGGCCCACTGGGCAGCGGCGAAGGAGCTCGGAGACATCGTCCTCACGGATATCATCGAAGGCTTGCCCCAGGGGAAGGCGTTGGACCTGTGGGAGGCAGGGCCGGTGGAGGGCTTCGATAACCGGATCGTGGGGACGAACGGCTATGAGGAGACGGTCGATTCTGATGTGGTAGTGATCACGGCGGGCATTGCCAGGAAGCCGGGGATGAGCCGGGAGGATCTTCTGGCGACCAACAAACGCATCATGGAGCAAGTTGTCGGCGAGGTCGTAAAGCGATCACCAAACGCCTTCCTCATCGTGGTGAGCAATCCATTGGACACCATGGCCTATCTGGCAAAGCACCTGAGTGGCTTTCCAAAAAACCGCGTGATCGGGCAGGCCGGAGTCTTGGACTCGTCCCGCTTCCGCGCCTTCGTGGCGGAGGCACTGCAGGTCTCCGTAGAGGACACCCAAGCCCTCGTCCTGGGGGGACATGGGGATGAGATGGTGCCGCTCACGCAGTACTGTACTGTCTCTGGGATCCCCGTGACCCAGCTCCTGCCCAAGGAGAAGGTCGAAAAAATCGTGGAGCGGACCCGGAAGGCGGGGGGCGAGATCGTGGCCCTGCTCAAGACGGGAAGCGCCTTTTACTCTACGGGGGCGGCGGTGATCCAGATGGTGGAGGCGATCCTGAAAGATAAGAAACGGGTCCTCTCCTGTTCTGCCTACCTCGAAGGGGAATACGGTCTTCGCGATATCTATTTCGGCGTTCCCGTGAAGCTGGGTGGTGCAGGGATCGAGAAGATCGTCGAGGTCGAATTGAGCAAGGAGGAGCAGGCGGCCGTAAAGCGCTCGGCCGAGGCGGTAAAAAAAAGCATCGCCGGCTTAGGCCTTTAAGCAAGGGGATTGTAGAATGATAGAAGAGAAGCCACCAGCGGAGGGTCAACATTGGACTGCTCCACAGTTTATTGACTCGAAGATAACAGAACCCCCAGTGGGAGCTTGGATTGACAAGGACGCCGTTTGCCGAGACTGCATGAAGTCGACAGAAGAGATCACGATGAGGAGGGGTTTCATAGACCCTATATTCGCTAAGGAAGCTGAGGCAAAGGAATTCATCTGTGCTCGGTGTGGCAAGAAAATTCCCACCGGGTCCTAGCCCGGCGCACCCCATTACCATTTCCTCAAAGGCCGTGACTCGAGAAAAAAGCTGTGTAGAGCCCGATTGCCGAGTGATTTAGTAAGCAGATCATCGGGGCAAGCCCATCCTCGTGGGACATTGTCGCCCCACAATCATCTTTTTAAAATATCAACAATTACACAGGCCAAGCTTCATCGCAGGGGCGGGCCGGTCCCAGATCCGAGCGCCCTGTTTAGTGTCCGGAGACGAGGCGAGCCCACCTTCCTCTGCGAATTCAACTGGTTAACGTCTTCTGAAAAACGCTCCCGCCTGGCATCATCGTTGCTCCACGATATCCATGAATTAATGTGATTTCGATTATGATGGTTCCAGGTCCTCATAGGAGGGCCTGAGACAATCTTCTGCGATTGGGCCCCGCTTTTTGCCTCGGGCAACCGTCGGGACCGGCCGACCTATCCCCCTGATGCGAAGGAGGTGAGGAGGTTGCCAGCAAGATAGTGTTTCTGGCGGTGCTATCTCTGTCACCGTATTCCCTGATGTGGCTCATGGACGATGGCAGACCTCCGCGATCGGTTTTTCGATCATGCGGCAGAGTTTGCATGATGCAACGCTCTTCGTGAATCGTTCAGGGTTCATAGTTCGGTTGGCTAAAATTTCGAATTTCGAAATGGTACGATCATCGGTGGTCGGTCGCCGGTCTTCGGACAGAGTAGCGTGGAGGAAAACATGGCGAGGCCAAAAATCAGCATCATCGGCGCAGGGGCTGTGGGCGCAACCGCAGCTCACTGGGCCGCGGCCAAGGAGCTCGGCGATATCGTTCTCGTAGACATCATCGAAGGCTTACCTCAGGGGAAGGCCTTGGACCTGTGGGAGGCAGGACCAATTGAGGGTTTTGACAACCGGATTGTAGGGACAAACGACTACGAGGAGACCGTCGATTCCCATGTGGTGGTGATTGCCGCGGGTATTGCGAGAAAGCCGGGAATGAGTCGGGAGGACCTCCTGGCCACGAACAAAGCCATTGTGGGACAAGTGGTCGGCGAGGTGATGAAGCGTGCACCGCACGCTTTCCTCATCGTGGTGACCAATCCGTTGGACACCATGACCTATCTGGCAAAGCACGTGAGCGGCTTTCCAAAAGGCCGCGTGATCGGGCAGGCTGGGATTCTCGACTCCTCCCGCTTCCGCACCTTTGTGGCGGAGGCACTGCAGGTTTCCGTGGAGGACACCCAGGCAATCGTCCTGGGGGGACATGGGGATTCAATGGTGCCGTTACCGCATTATTGCACCGTTGCCGGTATCCCTGTGACACAGCTTTTGTCCAGGGAGCAGATAGACAAGATCGTAGAGCGGACGCGGAAGGCGGGCGGCGAGATCGTGGCTCTGCTCAAGACAGGAAGCGCGTATTACTCGCCGGGGGCGGCAGTGGTCGAAATGGTGGAGGCGATCCTGAAAGACAAAAAGCGGGTTCTCTCCTGTTCTGCCTACCTCGAAGGGGAATACGGCCTCCGCGACATGTATTTCGGCGTCCCCGTGAAGCTGGGAGGGGCAGGGATCGAGACAGTGATCGAGGTTGAGTTGACCGAGGAGGAAAAGGCGGCCGTAAAGCGCTCGGCCGAGGCCGTGAGAACAAGCATTGCCAGCCTTGGCCTTTAGGGAATGATGACGGACGGCGCCATCCGGTGGGGAGCGAAGGCGCCGTGGGGAGGTGCGTGATGCCGCGCAGGGTGTGGCTTTTGGAAGAGGCGCTCGAATATCGGAAGCGGAACCAAGGAGTCATCGGCATCGAGAGCCGGGTTCCCGTCAGGGACCGCTGGGCGTTGAGCCTGGTCTACACCCCGGGGGTAGCCGCCCCGTGCTTGGAGATCGCTAAGGATCCTTCGCTCTCGTACGTGTACACCGGGCGAGGGAGAACGGTGGGAATTGTCACCGACGGGTCTGCCGTGTACCAACATGGAAAGGTGGGGCCTTTTGCTGTCTTGCCTGTCATGGAGGGCAAGGCGGTCATCCTGAAGACCTTCGCTGGGATTGAGGGGATTCCCGTCTGCTTGAAAGATCAGGACCTGGAAGGGATGGTGAAGACCCTCACGTTGTTGACTCCGAGCTTCGGCGCCTTCTGCATTGAAGATATCACTTCCCCCCTCTGTTTTGCGCTGGAGGAGCGCCTCGAGAAAGCGACAGACCTTCCCGTACTTTTGAATCATGCCCACGGTGCGGGTGTTGTGGTCTTGGCCGCCCTTCGAAACGCATTGAAGGTCGTCGGAAAGCGCTTAGAGGAGTCCTCTATCGTCCTCGCGGGAGCGGGCGCGGCCGGGATCGGCGTGGCGCGGCTCTTGATCACAGCGGGGGCGAAGCGGCTCGTCGTTTGCGATCAGGCCGGGGCCCTCTACGAGGGGAGGGCTGAGCGGATGAACGAGGTCAAAGGCGAGATCGCCAGAAGGACGAACCCGGAAGGCAAGAAGGGCGGGCTCGCTGAGCTGGTGAAGGGGGCCGATGTCTTTATCGGCCTCGCTGGGGGGAGTCTTGCGACGGCTGACATGATCCGCGCTATGGCAAAAGACCCCATCGTCTTTGCGATGGCTGTGCCGGAGTCGGAGATTCTGCCCGAGGATGCCAAAGGCGCCGGGGCCAGGGTGGTGGCGACCTCGCTGACCGACGGCCCAACCCAGCTCGACATCGCCTTGGTCTTTCCGGGGATCTTGAAGGGGCTGCTGGAGGCCCAGGCGAAGACGGTGACGCAGGGGATGCTCCTGGAGGCGGCGGATGCGCTGGCCAGTCTAGTCCCCGAAGAAGACCTGCAACCTGATCTCATCCTCCCAGGGATCTTTGAGGTGCAGATTGCGCCGACCCTGGCGGCGGCGACCGTCAAGGCTGCAATACAGGAAGGGGTCGCCGGGCGGAGGGAGGATCCCAAGGAGGTGGCCGATCGGCTCTTCCGGTATCTCTACCTCGGGGATTCCGCGCTCGTGCCCCCTTGTGAGCAGAAACACCTTTCTCGTGATGAGGAAGCCCTGCACTTGCACGGACGGTACCAGGGCAAGCTTGAGGTGAAGCCGAAGGTCCCGATCCGGGACAAGAAGATCCTCGGGTTGCTCTATCTCCCACCCGGGGTGGCCAAACCGGTCGAAGAGATCCTGGCGAATCCCGAGCGGGTCTTCAATCTCACGGTGAAGAGGAATCTGGTCGCGGTGGTCTCGGACGGCACGGCCGTCTTAGGCTTAGGAGATATCGGACCCCTCGGGGCCATGCCGGTCATGGAGGGGAAGTCGGTCCTCTTTAAGACGTTCGGCGGGGTGGAGGCTTTCCCGATCTGTGTCGGGTCCAAGGACCCGGATGAAATCGTCGAGGTAGTCAAGGCGATCTCTCCGCTCTTCGGCGGGATCAATCTCGAGGATATCTCTGCTCCCCGCTGTTTCGAAATTGAAGAGCGGCTCATGAGAGAACTGGACATCCCGATCTTCCACGACGATCAACATGGGACCGCGGTAGTGACGTTGGGCGGTTTGATGAATGCCCTGAAGCTCACCGGTCGTCGTTCTGAGGACGCGGTGGTGGTCATCAACGGTGCCGGAGCCAGCGGGATCGCCGTGGCCAAGATATTGCTCGCGATGGGGGTCAAAGACCTGATCCTCTGCGATACGAGGGGGGTGATCTATGAGGGACGCGTTGAAGGGATGAACCCGGCCAAGGAAGAGATGGCCAAGATTACCAATCCTCGTAGGGTCAAAGGGGCCTTGGCCGAGGCAATGAAGGGAGCCGATGTTTTCATCGGCCTTTCAGTCGAAAAGGCGGTCAATCAAGAAATGGTCCGCTCCATGGCAAAGGATCCCATCGTCATTGCCATGGCCAACCCCATCCCCGAGATTTATCCGGATGAGGCCAGGGCCGCTGGTGCCGCCATTGTCGCGACCGGCCGCTCGGACTTTCCCAATCAGGTCAACAACTCCCTCGGCTTTCCCGGCATCTTCCGGGGTGCGCTGGATGTGAGCGCACGGGAGATCAACGAGGAGATGAAGATCGCAGCCGGCCGGGCCATTGCGGCCATCATCAGGGACAAGGAGCTCAATCGAGATTACATTATTCCCGACATGATGGACTTCCGCGTGCCGGTGGCGGTGGCGACGGCGGTGGGGAGGGCTGCCGTCGCGACAGGCGTGGCTCGACACCCCCTGAGTGCTGACGAGATTGAGGCACGGGCCCGCCGGATGATCTACGAGGGACGACCCTGCTGAAGAGGAAGCAACGAGAAGAGGAGGCGGCGGCGCCGGTTCCAGGAGCCATACAGATATGGTTCGAATCATCTAATTAGGTGACCGCCGTCATTGTTGCAAAGCACCCTTTTGGGTGAACAATACTTACAGTCTGCATCTTAGCACCAAACCGTATAGGTGCTAAAAGGGGGGATGTGCGGGTTCTGTATCGATAGCTTTAGAACTCTTCAGCACTCTCCTTTGGTGAATTTCTCTCTGGACAGGAGGTACCGAATGTCGACTAAACGTTTCGGATGGGTAATGGTCACACTGGTCCTTTGGGTGGGCCTGGTCGGGGTGGCCCACGGCGCCAAGCGCTTGAAGTGGGGCTCCACGAGCGTGCGTTCCGGACTCTACGCCAACACCGTGGCCATGGCGGGGGCGGTCAATCGCGCGTACCCCGGAGATATCCAGATTACAGTGGTGGAGACGGGGGGCTACGTCGAGAACCTGGTTCGGCTGCAAAGGGGGACCGTTCACATGGGGCCCGCAGACGCGGGGGCCGGCTACGCCAGTTACAAGGGCATTCTCGATTTCAAGGGAAGGCCCAACAAGGACCTGAGGGCCCTCTGGGGCGGGTACATCACACCCATTCATATCCTCACCACCAAGAAGAGCGGTGTGACAACCCTGAAAGGCCTCCATGGGCTCCCGTACGCGATGAACCCCGGGACGACCTCCGGGCGGTTGATCGAGTTCTTCTTCAAGGCCCTCGACATCCAGCCCAAGTACAAGTTGATGGGGCTAGGGGCGAGCCCGGACGCTATGAAGTCGGGCGTCGTCAGGGGATGGTTCAAAGCGGGCTTCAAAGACGCGGCCGTCCTCGACGTCGAGTCAGCCATGGACATCAACATCATTCCCGTCACCGAGGCCGACATCGCGAGGATGAACGAAAAATTCCCCGGCCAGGGGAAGAGCCTGACCATTCCGGCGGGGCTGTTCAGGGCGGTCAAGAAAGACCAGCTCAGCTTTGCCTACGTCATCACCGACTTCGTGCGGAAGGATGTCCCGGACGATGTGGTCTACAAGATCGTGGAGGCGGTCTGGAAAGACCGAAAGAAAATTGTGGGACCCCTCAAGACTCTGCAGGCCGGCAAGTTTGACGACTTGTTCGGCAACGCGGTGACGCACAAGCTTCAGGTTCCTTTCCATCGGGGTGCGGTGCGCTTTTATGAAGAGGTGCTCAAGGTAAAGGTCCCGGCCGAACTCCGCCCGCCGGAGATGTGAGGCGGCGCGGGTAGAGAGTGCTGCCCTGCGAAGGGAAAAAATCCCTCAGGGGTCTGGTTGTACAATGACCCTGAGGTGCGAGAAGGAGGGAATGTCTCATGCGCAATCGGGTAAGCAGCTATGGGATCTGTGTCCTGATGCTGGTGACCTTTGCCCTGGGCCTCATGGTGACGTCGGCGGTCGCCGGGAAAGGCGCCGCGTTGGTCGTGGATCCGAGCAAGGGGAAGCCAAAGACCGTCATCACCATCAGCGGCTCGGGCTTTAAACCCGGCGAGGTGGTGGACGTTACCCTTGAGACGGGACCCGGGATCATACACGGTCTCGGCACACGGAAAGTTGATGCGATTGTGGCCGATAAGTCCGGCGCTTTCAGCGTGAAGTCTGCCATTCCTGCGGTCGCGCCAGTCGGCGAGTTTACGATTGAGGCGGCAGGCGACAAGGGAACCGTGGCCACGCATCCGCTGGTCGTGACAAAGTAACAGTCGCTGAGAATCCACACCACCGGAGGGGGGGATCCGATCCGTCTCCGGCCGGCGAAGAGGGGAGCGGTGCGGGAGCTTACAGGATTCTGGAAAGCCGTCGCCGGGGTTCTCACGGCTGTATGGAGCATCTTCCTCCTCTACACGGCCCTCACCGTTGCCTGGCATCCCGTCCTCCAGGGGTCCATCTCGTTAGCCATCGGGTTGGTTCTCGTCTTTGTGGCCTATCCCGCTGACTCCAGAATTGCGACCAGTCCCCCTGCGTCGCGTGCCGTCCGTTTGCTGTTGGGCACCCGCCATGCACCCGGCCTGGTGGACCTCCTCCTGGCTGGGATCAGCCTTGTCCCTTGCGTGTATCTCATGTTTCAGTGGGAAGCCTTGGTCCGGATGCCAGGGTTTTATGAGACGTTCCACATCGTCCTGAGCATCCTCCTGGCCGTCTGTCTCCTCGAGGGGACGCGCCGGGCGCTCGGGTTGGTCATCCCCCTGCTGGTCCTCGCCTTCATAGTCTACGGCTATGTGGGTCCCTGGATTCCGGGCCGGTTCGGCCACGCCGGGTTTGGCGTCGAGGAAATCTTCTACCAGTTCTATCTGATGACCGAGGGGATCTGGGGCCTCCTGACCGACTTGACGAGCCGGCTGATTGCGCTGTTCGTCATCTTCGGGCCGGTCCTCTTTGCCACCGGGGTGGGAAAGACCTTCATGGACCTGGCCAAGGTGTCCGGAGGCCGCCTGCGGGGGGGAGCGGGGCACATTGCCGTCATCTCCAGCGCTTTCTTCGGCATGCTTTCGGGCTCCTCCGTGGCCAACGTGGCGACGACCGGGGCCTTCACCATCCCCACCATGAGGCGTCTTGGTTTCCCCAGAGAGATGGCAGGGGCGGTGGAAGCCTCAGCCTCTTCAGGCGGACAGATCATGCCGCCGATCATGGGGGCGGGGGCTTTCGTGATGGCCGAGATGCTGGGGATCCCTTACGTCAAGGTGATGATCGCGGGGATCATCCCGGCGCTGGTCTACTTCGTCGGGATCATGGCGGGGGTCTGGGTGGAAGCAGGCAGGCGGGGGATCGGGAAAATGGCGCCCGATCAGATCCCCCCGTTGCGGGAGGTCTTCGCTCCCCGCCAGATGCTCGTCTTCGTGATCCCGGTGGGTCTGCTGCTCTACTTCCTTTACCGGCTCTATCCTGCCCAGTACGCCGCCGGCTGGGCCATCGTCGCCGCCATGGCTGTTTTCCTCCTCCTCGGTCGCTGGAGCCCGAAAGAGATCTGGGAGCGGGCCAAGGTCATTGGCGACGGCTATTATACGGCGGTGCTCACGGCGCTGGCCTGGCTCATGGTCATGATGAGCTGTGTCCAGATGGCCGTGACCATGATCTCTCTGACGGGCTTCGGGGTGAAGGTGTCCGAGCTCATCATCGCGCTGGCCGGGACGAGCATCGCCCTGGCGCTGGTGGCCACGATGATCTGCGCCATCCTGCTAGGGATGGGGATGACCACGACGGCCGCCTACGTCATCGCGGCGGCGGTCCTGGCGCCGGCCCTCGCCGGGCTGGGTATGCCGGTGCTGGCTGGTCATCTCTTCATTTTCTACTTCGCGATCAAGTCGGGGCTCACGCCGCCCGTGTGCATCGCGGTGTTCACGGCATCGGCCATCTCCGGCGGTAGCTGGCTCCGCACGGCTTGGGAGGCCATCCGGCTGGGCATCGGCGGATATATCATTCCCTTTTATTTCCTTGCCAATCCGGCCCTCCTATTTCAGGGGAGCGCGACGGAAATCCTCTGGGTCGCCGCCAGCGCCGTGGTGGCGATGTTCGCCATTGAGGCGGGCATGATGGGCTTCCTCCGAAAGCCGGCAACCCCCTTGGAGCGAGTACTATACGTCGCGGGGGGCCTATTGTTACTCTATCCCGATCCCCTCACGGATGCCCTTGGCCTCGCCCTTGTGGGGCTCGGGTATCTGAGCGAGAGACTCGAGTTTCACCCTCCGATCTTCGGGAAGAGGCCGCTTCCGTTTACAGGCGCTGATTGACCCCCTCTCGGGCATTGAGCAGGCGCTGCCCAGACGCTCGAAGACGATCAAGACGCCCTCTCTTTGCTGAACTCTCATCTTTTTTAAAAAGAAAGATTATCTGCAGGCCGATATCTGGCTGGATTAGGTAGCGAAGCTCGCCGGGGCAAACCCATCCTCTTGGGACATGAACGCCCTACAAGTAATTCTTTGGGACACCGGTACTTACGAAATGCCAATGACTTCTCTAGGGCGCTCAGGTCCCAATGTTGTAAACATCTTCTGCCACTCTGTCAGGAGATGCGTAGTTTTCCCGCTGAAAATCCAACACCTTACGTGTCACGGAGGAATCCTTTTCGCGTGGCACTCTCCTTGCTCTTGCAAAGCAACGTAGATTTTTGTTTTTCACCCCCGCAGGGTTAACCGAAGTCCACCGAGGCCGTGAGATGAATGGGGTCGCGTGCGACACGACGACCTCCCCGTTTCTCACCTGCACCTCACTCTTTCCGACATGGCAGAAACTGAGAGGGCGATCGATCTTATCCCTTGGAAAAACCAGGAAGGAAGGAAGAATATTGGAAATCTTGTGAAGAAAATCACAAGTCGCAAGGCATCAGAAGGGAGAAGGGGGGGCTGATGGGTGCCGGCCCGTACGCCGGTATGTGCCTGGCAGAATTCAGCGCCGAGCTGTTGAAGGCGAGCCGGCTTCCGGTGGGGTCTGCGTCTCCACGTTGGTCGTGCAACCCGAGGATGTCGCGTTGAAGGATCCGGACTCGAGCGGGATCGAATTCCGCGTGGCGGAGACGTTCCTCGAGGACGTTGGCCGGGGCCTGGCCCGTCTTGATGCGGAGGATCTGAAACGTCTCGGCGCAGTCCCGGGGGACTGCCTCCTCATCGCAGGCCGGCGTGCCACGGTGGGGCGGGCCGCCCAGGTACCGCTCAGCCACTGCGGACAGCGACTGATCCTGGTGGACGGGACCGTGCGGGATAACGCACAGATCGGTGTGGACGAGTGGGTGACGGTTCGCAAGGTCCCCTTCATGGCGGCAGAGTCGATACTCTTGGCCCCGGTTCAGGCGCACTTGCCTATCCCCACCGAGGCAGAGATCCCACACCTCCGCCAGCTCCTCTCCGGGATCCCGGTCGTCCTCGGTGACCGTCTCCAGGTCACCTTCATGGGGGGGAGGCCCCGCTCCTTCACGGTCGAGGGCGCGGTGCCGCGGGGGGCGCTGCTGATCTCGGCAGACACCGCTATCGCCTTTAAGGTCCCTGAGGTTTCGGCGGAGAAGGCCTACCGTGTCTCGTACGACGACATCGGGGGCTTGATGATTTGGGGCCTCCAGCCCGGCCCCATGCTCTTCAAGGACAACCCTGACTTCGTCTGGGGGCTCATTGCCAGTACCTGGTACGGGAATATCCTCGGGTTGCTCATCGTCCTGGCATTTGCGCCTCTGTTCGCGGCGGTGCTCCGGACCCCCTTCCCCATCTTGATGCCGTTGCTCATCTTCATCTGCTCCATCGGCGCCTACGCCGTGAACAACCGCATGATCGATATCTGGTACATGATGATCTTCGGGGTGATCGGCTGGGCGTTCAAGAAGCTTGACTACAATATGGCTCCCATGCTGCTCGCCCTGGTGCTGGGCGACATGGCGGAATCGGCGATGCGTCAGAGCTTGATCATGTCCGAGGGATC
>JABAOH010142100.1_pt2 | contig 13981 bp, 18 predicted proteins | sample 7062181 | NCBI WGS metagenome assembly JABAOH01 (sample SAMN14538630, study PRJNA623070) | marine sediment metagenome | biome: marine biome [ENVO:00000428]; feature: marine pelagic biome [ENVO:01000023]; material: deep marine sediment [ENVO:00002113]; isolation source: pool of 5 deep marine... | reverse complement strand
ATGCTCGGCCCCGGCGAGTATTCGCTCGACCACGCCGTCGGCCTCGACGATATCCTGGATGGCTGGGTGGGCCTGGGCTTCGCCGCCGGGGGTCTCGCCGTCGCAGCCGGGCAGCTGCTGCTGTTCTGGCGGCCCTCCCCGAGGGGCTCCTGACCAGCCGCCCGGGGGATGAGGGCGCCGCCGGTACCATCGGCCGGTGGCCACCGCCGCCGAAGAGCTCATCGACGCCCTGCGCGCCGAAGGACTGCGGATCACCGCCGCCCGTCGCTCGATCTGCGACGTGCTGGCCGCCGCCGAAGGGGCCCATCTCAGCGCCGCCGACATCGTCGAACGGGCCCGGGCCGGCACCGGTCCCCGAATCGACCAGTCGACGGTCTACCGCACGCTCGACGTGCTCGAGGGCCTGGGATACCTGCACCACGTCCATCTGGGTCACGGCCCGGGCGTCTTCCATCTCACCCGGCGGGAGGGTCATCACCACCTCTACTGCGAGCGTTGCGGCCGAACCTGCGACGTCCCTCTTGACGAGATCACTCCGGTCCTCGATGCCATCGCCGCTCGCCATGGATTCACCGTCCGGGGGGTCCATTTCGCCCTCACCGGCCTGTGCCGGGACTGCGAGCCGTCCCAAAGCGCGCTGGGCTAGGCTGCTTATTGCGAACCGATCGCAATAAGAGACGAATGCACATCCCCGACGGTTTCATCAGCGGCGCCACCGCTTTGGGCGCCGGAGCAGCTGCCGCCGGCGGGCTGGGCGTCGGCCTGCACCGGGCCGGGGCCTACCTGCAGGATCGCCGCGTCCCGCTGGCGGGCTTGACCGCGGCCTTCATCTTCGTCCTCCAGCTGATCAACTTCCCGGTCGCCGCCGGAACCAGCGGACACCTCCTCGGCGGAGCATTGGCCGGCGTGCTGGTGGGACCGTGGTTGGGCATCGTTGCCGTGTCGGTGGTTGTGATCGTCCAGGCCCTGCTGTTCGCCGACGGGGGCCTGACCGCTCTGGGGCTGAACGTCCTCAACTTGGCGGTGATCACCACGCTGATCGGATGGGCAGCCTTTCGGCTGGTGACCGGTCTGCTCCCCCGCAACCGCTCGGCGACCGTGGCCGGATCGTTCGTAGCCGGGCTGCTGTCGGTGGTGGCCGCCTCGGCAGGTTTCGCCATCGAGTACGCCCTCGGAGGCTCGGGCGATGTCGCCGTCGGCGCGGTGGCCACCGCGGTCATCGGCGTACACGTTCTCATCGGCATCGGCGAGGGGTTGATCACCGCCTCGATCATCGGCGCCGTTGTGGCCATCCGTCCCGACCTGGTGGAGGGGGCCCGGCGCCTCGGAGCGGTCACCCCCAAGAAGCTGGCAGCTCGCTGGTTCGGGGCGGCGGCGGTGGTCCTCGGCCTGGTCCTGGCTCTTCTTGTAGCCCCCTTGGCCAGCCCCGAGCCGGACGGACTGGAAAGGGTGGCCCGCGACACCGGCCTGGCCCTGGAGGCCGAGCCGACCAGAGCCGCCGCCTCACCTTTGGCCGGCTACAAGGTAGACGCCGTCGACAGCGAAGCCGCCGGCACCGGTCTGTCCGGCGTGATCGGGGCGACGGTGACGTTCGGGGTCGGTATCGCCGTCTTCGCCCTCTGGCCGCGCCGGCGGCGCGGCCGGTGAGCGCCGGCCACGCCCACGCCCTCTATCTCCACGGCGACAGCCGACTGCATCGGCTCGCCCCCGAGGTGAAGCTGGCCGCTTTGGTGCTGTTCGTGGTGGCGGTCGTCATCACTCCCCGTCACCAGGTCTGGGCCTTCGGTGCCTACGCCCTCATCTGCTTGGTGATCGCGGCGATCGCCGGTGTTCCCGGGCCCTTCCTGCTGAAGAGGTTGGCGGTCACGATTCCGTTCCTTCTGTTTGCCGCGCTGCTCCCCTTCATTGGTGGCGGCGAGCAGGTGGAAGCCCTCGGCCTGTCCCGTTCGGGGCTGTGGGCGGCCTGGAACATCGCCGCCAAGGCTCTCCTGGGAGCCACCGCCTCGGTGGTGATGGCGGCCACCACGCCGGTCCCCGAGATCCTCGCCGGTCTCGATCGGCTGCACACCCCCGCCCCCATTACGGCCATCGCCGGATTCATGGTGCGCTACCTCGACGTGGTGGGCGGCGAGCTGCGCCGAATGCGTATGGCTCTCGCGGCGCGAGGCTACGACCCTCGCTGGTGGGGTCAGGCCCGGGTGCTGGCCGCCACCGCAGGGACGCTGTTCGTCCGCTCATACGAGCGGGGCGAACGGGTGTATCGGGCCATGGCCGCTCGGGGCTATTCGGGCCGCATGCCCCGGCTCGGTACGGGACGGCCCGGCCCCGCCGACTGGGCCCTGGGCGCCCTTCCGGTGATCGCCGCCTGGACCATCGCCGCCGCCGCACTGGTGATCCAATGAGCGTTCCCGCCCTCGAGGTCCGTGGACTCCGCTACCGCTATCCGGACGGCCATGAGGCATTGGCCGGGGCCGACCTGCACATTCACCCGGGCGAGAGGGTGGCCCTGCTGGGGCCCAACGGAGCCGGCAAGACCACGCTGATCCTCCATTTCAATGGGCTACTGGAGCCGGACGACGGCACTGTTCGGGTAGGGGGTGTACCCATCGATCAGGGCAACCTGATGGAGGTCCGGCGCCGGGTCGGCATCGTCTTCCAGGATCCCGACGACCAGCTGTTCATGCCCACGGTGCGCGAGGACGTGGCCTTCGGGCCGGCCAACCTCGGGCTCTCCGGCGCCGCCCTCGACGACCGGGTGGCCGCCGCCCTGGAAGCGGTGGCGATGGCCGAGGCCGCCGGCCGTCCCCCGCACCATCTCAGCTATGGAGAGCGCCGCCGAGTGGCCATCGGCGCGGTGCTGGCGATGGAACCCGAGATCCTCGTCCTCGACGAGCCCTCCTCCAACCTCGATCCGGCCGGCCGACGTGAGCTGGCCGACATCCTCGGCAAGCTCGACATCACGATGCTGATGGTGACTCACGACCTCCCCTACGCCCTCGATCTCTGCTCCCGAGCGATGGTCATGAACCACGGGCGGATCGTCGCCGACGGACCCACCGCTGCCATCCTCGGCGACGACGAGCTCATGCGGGCCAACCGGCTGGAGCTTCCCTATCGCTTCGATCTGCCCCGGCGGGGACCCGAGCTCTCCCGCTGAGTAGCGAGAGCAACGCCGCCACAGCCAGGGCCACGGTCACCACGATTATCGGTGTCCGATATCCGCCGGTGGCGTCGGCGAGGACGCCCACGATGATGGGCCCGGCCGCTCCGGCCAGTGCTGCGCCCGTCCACTGCGCCCCCATGATGCGGCCGTATCCGGGGCCCGAGAACCAGCCGGACATCACCAGGGCCCGCAGCGGCAGCAGGGCTCCGAACCCCAGACCGAAGACGACGAAGTGCCCGACCATGCGCCAGGTCGGAGCGACGCCGATCGCCAGAGCGGTGGCCGCGGCCACCGCCACCACGGCGGAGGCCTGGACGGCCACCGCGTCGATGCGGGCCGCCAGGAACGGGGCTCCGTAGCGGCCGGGAAAGCTGAGCGCGCTGGAAACGGCCGCCCACGCCGCCACCGTCGCCACGGCGAACCCTGCTTCTTCGAAGACGGCGATGCGATGGAAGAAGATGGCCTGGAGTGATCCGAACGTCAGCGCGGTGGATGCCGAGAACAGCACGAATCGCCGATCGCGGAGGACCGTTGCGGCCAGTCCGATTTGGCGAGCCGGACCCGACGACCTCCCTCGGCCGGGCGGGAGGAGCCACAGCCCGGCCACCGTGCCCACCACCAGCAGCGTGCCGCCCAGCAGTGCCGCCGTCCATCGCCAGCCCAGCCAGCCGACCAGGCCGCCGGTCACGGGAAGGAAGATCGGCCCGGCCAGTCCCCCGACGACTGTCAGCACCGCCAGCGCCTTGGCCCGTTGTCGTCCCTGGAACCACTGATCGACGGCCACGAAGGCAGGCTCGTAGAACGTCATCGCCCCGGCCGGGCCGAGCAGGAGCCAGGCGGCCGCCACTACCTGCCACGGCTGGCGGGAAACGGCGATGCCCCCCAGACCGAGGCCTCCGAGCACCGCCCCCAGCATCACGACCCCCCGGACGCCTCGCCTGTCGATCCGGCCGCCCACGGCCACGGCCAGCAAACCGCCGACGAGCACCGACCCGCCGTAGCCGAGCGACAGCGCGGTCACCGAGAAATCGGACCCGGCCGCCTCCTCGGTGATCAGAACCGACAGGGCGTAGAACAGGACCCCGAAGGCGACCGCCACCGTCGCCGACAGACCGACCAGCGATCGCCACGGGGATGGGCCGTGATCCATCGGCTCACCATACGCCGCAGTAGGGTCGGCCCATGCGGTACCTCGACGCCGAGGCCCTGCGCCGGGCTCTTCCCATGGCCGAGGCCATCTCGGCCATGGAGCTCGCTTTCGGCGACGACCGGGAGGTGCCCCAACGCCTGCTGCTGCGCCATTCCCTGTTCATGCCCGGGAGGGTCGGTGCCTACACCGGAGTCAAGGTGGTCTCCACCACCCCCGGCAGCCCCGAGGGCATCGTTGCCGTATTCGACGAGGAGGGACGGCCGATGGGGCTGGTGGACGGGCCCACCCTCACGGCAATACGAACCGGTGCCGGTGCCGGCTTGGCCACCCGCCTGCTGGCCCGACCCGAATCATCGGTGATGGCCATGTTGGGAGCCGGGGCCATGGCACCCGACCAGATTTCCGCCGTCGCGGCGGCCCGGCCGATAGAGAGGGTGCTGGTGTGGAGCCGGACACCCGCTCATGCCGGACGGCTGGCGGCCCGCGTGGGTGGCGAGGTGGTGACGGAGTCCGCCCAGGCTGTAGGCATGGCCGACGTGGTGACCACCGCCACGCCGGCGACGTCGCCCCTGTTTTCGCCCGATTCGGTCCGTCCTGGAACCCACCTCAACGCCATCGGTGCTTTCACCCCCGAAATGATCGAGATTCCACCGGAGGTGACCAACGACGCGTTCGTGGTGGTGGACGATCTGACCGCGGCGGCGGCCGAGGCGGGCGATCTGCTGCAGGCGGATCGCCGGCCGGACGGCACCCTGGGCGATCTGCTGGCGGGGCGTCTCGAGGTACCCGATCGCCCATTCACGTTCTTCAAATCGGTGGGCATCGCCAGCCAGGATGTGGCCGCGGCCGTGCGGGCCCTGGAGCGGGCCGCCGACCTCGACATCGGCATCTCGCTCTGACCGATTCGCTACAGCCCCGGCCCGCCTTCGCCGACAAATCGGCCATGGCCCGAGTCACCATCGACTTGCCCGATGACCTGTATCGCGCCGTGAAGACGGCCGGCCTGCCGGTATCCGGGATATGTCGCCGGGCCCTCACCGAGGCCCTCGGTGACCCTCTGGTGGGTGAGCCTCGGTACGACGCGTCCGCTCACGACGGAAACGACGATGCTCGCTACCAGGCCGGTTACGACCTCGGGGTGCGGTGGGCCCGTGAAGAGGCCGGCATCGAGGAACTGACCCGAGTCGCTGCGTGGGCCGGTCAATGGTGGCGCCAAATCGCATTCGACCCCGCCTCCCACTCCTTGCCTACCTTCTACTGCAAGGAAACGGGGCGGGAGCCGCCCCCTCCCGGCCAGGACTACTGGTTCGAGCGGGAGGCGTTCACGATGGGCGTCGTGGAGGGAGCAGCCGCGGCGCTACGGGAGGCGACCGGGTTCTGAGCTCGGCGGCGAGCGTCTCGCTCAGTCGGGCTCGAGGAACTGCTCGATCTTGCTCTGAGCCGCCTCCATCACCTGGTTGACGAGATCGGCCAGGGCCCGGGCCACGGCCAGCTCCTCGCCGATCACCGGCATGGGCCGGTCGGTCGGCTTGCGCCGAGCCTTGCCCATGGATTCGAAATGGTCGCCCCTCAGGTCCAAGATGGCGTGGACCGTGGTCTCGGTCTCGTCCTCGGCCAGGTGCAGGTTGAGCGTCAGGTCCTTTTCCTCCACCGCTACCTCCCGTTGTCTCCGCGGTGTCGGAGAGAGGACTCGAACCTCCACGGGCTATAAAGCCCACTAGGCCCTCAACCTAGCGCGTCTACCAATTCCGCCACTCCGACGGGGAGGCGGATTCTACCGCCCGCAACCTGCGGCCAGAGATCTGGTCGTGACCTAAGCTCCCATCGATGACCATCTACTCGACGTGGCGGGGCCTGATCAACGCCCTGGCCTCACCGGCCCTGCTGATGGCCGTCGGCGGGCTCGGGGTGGCCACCGCCGGGCCGACCTGGCCGCCGCTGGTGATCCTGACCATCGGGTTCGTTCTGGGACTGATCTCCCTCTTCGACTACCCGCGCCAGTCGCACTTCACCGCCCAGGGCATCGAGCGGATCTGCTACCTGCGCCGCCACCTCATCCCCTGGGATCGGGTCACCGCCCTGGAGCGAAGCCGGGTGCTCCCGCCCCGCCGCCGTCCGACGTGGCTGGGGGGCGACCCCGACTCCGAGCCCCGCCCAGGCACGTACGGGGGCCTGGTGGCCAACACCGGGGGTCGGGGCCGGCACCTCCTCGTCAACCACGTCGAAAGCCGCCGGGAATTCGACGAGCTGGTCGCCGCCCTCAGCGAGTGGTCTCCGGCGACCTTCGTCCGGGCCAAACCCCCGCCGGAGTCTGCGGTGCCCTCGGACCTCTACCGGCGCAAGAGCCGCTCGCCCTAGTCGCCCGACCCCGGGGCGTCCTCGAACGGCATGGTGTCGGGTTCGGCGTGTCCGGCCTGACCGAACTCCAGGATCTGCATCTCTCGGCCCAGCCCCCGGACCCGCTCCAGCAACGTCTCGCCGGGCCCGAGCGAGAAATGACACGCCGCCCAGTGATTCGGGCGCACCTCGACGAGTTCCGGCTCTCCCTCGGCGCAAATGGCCTGAGCGATCGGGCACCGGGTGTGGAAGCGGCATCCACTGGGCGGGCTGGCCGGGCTGGGCAAGTCACCTTCGAGCAGAATCCTCTTGCGGCGCCGCTCCAGGTCCGGGTCGGCGATCGGCACCGCCGACAGCAGGGAGTGGGTGTAGGGGTGGGCGGGGCTCTCGTACAGCTCGTTGCGGTCGGCGATCTCGGCCACCTTCCCCAGGTACATGACCATGACCCGGTCGGAGATGTGCCGGACCACCGAGAGGTCGTGGGCGATGAACATGTAGCTCAGCCCGAACTCGTCCTGGAGATCCTCCAGCAGGTTGAGGACCTGGGCCTGGATGCTGACGTCGAGGGCCGACACCGGCTCGTCGAGGATGATCAGCGTCGGGTTCAGGGCCAGGGCCCGGGCGACGCCGATGCGCTGGCGCTGGCCCCCCGAGAACTCGTGGGGATAGCGGTTCCCGTGCTCCGGGGACAAGCCGACCGCTTCGAGCAGCTCGCCGACCCGTTCCCGGGCCTCCTGCTTCCCGGTGCCGTGTATACGAAGCGGCTCGGCGACGATGTCGCGCACCGGCATCCGGGGGTTGAGCGAAGCAAACGGATCCTGGAACATGATCTGCATGTGCTGGCGGAGCATCCGCATCCGCTTGCGGTCGGCGTCGACGACGCTCTCCCCCCGGTAGCGGACCTGGCCCGACGTGGGCTCCAGGAGACGCAAGATGGTCCGACCCAGCGTGGTCTTGCCGCACCCGCTCTCCCCCACCACCCCCAGCGTTTCGTGGGGGTCGACGTAGAGGCTCACCCCGTCGACGGCATACACCGTGCCCACCTGGCGGCGCAACANNGACCTCGAGGACGCGGCCGTCGGCCTCTCCGGTCTCGGCGGCGAACACCTCGGAACGGGCGTCGCTCATCCGGCCACCGCCTCCCGGGGATCGAACTCGGGAAGCTCTTCGGCGAAGTGGCAGCGGGAGGCGTGCTCGATCCCGATCTCGCGCAGCTCGGGCTCTTCGACGAGGCAGCGGTCCCGGCGGTACTCGCACCGGGGCCGAAACGAGCATCCCAGCGGCAACCGAATGAGGCTGGGTGGGGCGCCGGAGATCGGGCTCAGTCGGTGGTCGGTGCGTTCGTCGAGCCGCGGGATCGACGACATCAGGCCCCGGGTATAGGGGTTCCTGCTGTGGTAGTAGACGTCCCGGGTCTCTCCCGTCTCGAAGACCTTGCCGGCGTACATCACCTGCACCCGGTCGGCCACGCCGGCGACGAGGCCGAGGTCGTGGGTGATCAGGATCATGGCCGCTCCGGTGGCCTCCTGGACGGTCGTCATCAGCTCGAGGACCTGCGCCTGGATCGTGACGTCCAGCGCGGTGGTGGGCTCGTCGGCGATCAGCAGCTTGGGGTCGTTGGCGATGGCCATGGCGATCATGGCCCGCTGGCGCATCCCTCCGGAGAACTCGTGCGGGTAGGCCTTCACCCGCTGGCTCGCTTCGGGAATGCCCACCAGGTCGAGAAGTTCGGCGGCCCGGTCGTAAGCGACCTTCTTGGGGACGTCGTTGTGGACCCGTATGGCCTCGGCGATCTGATTGCCCACCGTGAACACGGGATTGAGGGCCGTCATCGGATCCTGGAACACCATGGCGATGTCCCGCCCTCGCACCCGGCGCATCTCCTTCTCGGAGAGGGCCAGGAGGTCGGTGCCGTCGAGGTTGGCCGTGCCCGTGGTGACGGCGGTGTTGGGCAGCAGGCGCATGATCGAAAGCGCGGTCACCGACTTGCCCGAGCCCGACTCGCCGACGATGGCCAGCACCTCGCCCGGCATCACGTGCAACGAGACGTCGGTGACCGCTTTGACGAGGCCGTCCTCGGTATCGAAGGTTGTGGTCAGATTCTCGACGTTGAGAACGGGCCGTGGGCTCACCCGGAGCTACTCCCGGACCCGGCGCGAGGTGGGGTCGAGCGCATCCCGCAAGCCGTCGCCGAGGAAGTTGATGCACAGCGCGATCGCGACGACGAAGCCGCCCGGGATGAGGATGCGCAACGGGTCGTTGTCGATGGAGCCCTTGGCCTCCTCCACCAGGTTGCCCAGCGTCGGGGTGGGGGGACGCACCCCCAGTGCGAGGAAGGACAGCGTGCTCTCCAGGATGATGGCGACCGCAATGAGCAGGGTGGCATTGACGATGATGGGCCCGAACGTGTTGGGAAGGATGTGGCGGAACATGATGCGCATCGATCCCGCCCCGGCCGCTTTGGCCGCCATGACGAATTCCTGCTCCTTGTACTGGAGCACCAGGCCCCGCACCACACGGGCGATCGTCGGCCACAGCAACAGCGCCAGCAGGATGGCGATGCCGTTTGGCGACGATCCCCACTTCACCGCCACCACCAACAGGATGACGAACGCAGGCACGACCAGGAACAAGTTGATGACCTGTGAGACGAAGATGTCCATGGTCCGGCCGAAGTAGCCGGCCACCGCNNGCCACCGCCCCGATGAACGCCCCGATGGCGGTAGTCAGCAGGGCCACGGTGAGGGCGATCCGCAGCGAGAAGCGCCCTCCATGGAACGTGCGGACCATGAGGTCGCGACCGATGTCGTCGGTCCCGAAGGGGTGTTCCAGGCTGGGGCCGGCGGCGAAGTCCGGCGTCAGCTCGGTGAACTCCCACGGCGAGAAGATCGGGCCCAGCCAGAAGGCCAGGGTGAGCAGTACCAGCACCACCGCCGCCACCATGGCGATCTTGTGACGCCGGAACCGGTCCCAGGTCTGCCGGCCGAAGCTGCGGCCCTTGACGACGAGGCCTTCGGCCTCGTCGAGGGCGACCGCCTCGGCGACGGTCTCGGGGCGATCCTTGATCTCAGTCATAGCGTATTCGGGGGTCGAGGACGCCGTACAGCAGGTCGGCGAGCAGGTTGAACGCGATCACCAGCAATCCCAGGAAGATCGTGATCGCCATCACCAGGTCGAGGTCCTGGGCGAAGATGCTGCTGATGAGCAGCCGGCCCAGTCCCGGCCAGGCGAACACCGTCTCGGTGATCACCGCTCCGCCCAGCAGGGCGGCGAAGTCGAGGGCCCAGATGGTCACCAGCGGGATGAGAGCATTGCGCAGGGCGTGCTTGAAGATCACCCGGCGCTCGCTGAGCCCTTTGGCCCGCGACGTGCGGATGTAGTCGGAGTGGATCACCTCCAGCATGGCGGCCCGCATGAAGCGGCTCTCCGCGGCCACAAAGACCAGCATCAGCGTGATCACCGGCAGGGTCAGCGACTTCACCCAGTCGAGCAGGCCCTCGTTGTGGAGCCCGGTCGCGTAGAAGAACTTCGGTAATCCGAAAACGTCCTGCCACCACACGACGAACACCACCTGCAGGAGCAGGCCGAAGAAGAAGGTGGGCATCGAGATGCCCAGGAACGAGAAGCCGGTGATGGCGTAATCCCCGTAGGAGTACTGGCGGACCGCCGAATACACCCCCAGAACCACCGCCGTTATGGCGATGAGGAAGAAGGCGGGGATGGCCATCAGCGCCGTGTTCTTGGCCCGCTCCCAGACCACCTCCGACACCGGGAAGTCGTTGATCGAGATCGCCGTCCCGAAGTCGCCGGTCACGAAGTCGCCCAGCCAGCCTACGTAGCGCAGCGGGATGGGCTTGTCGAGCTCGTACAGCTCCGCGATCCGCTCGTAGGCCTCCGGATCGCAGGTCGTGCAGGCCGCCAGCTTGGCGCGCGGGTCGTTGGAAATGGAGACCAGCCAGAAGATGATGAACGTGGCGATCAGCAACAGAGGAATCGTGGCCAGAATCCGCCGCGTTGCATAGGCGAGCATACCGAACCCGACTTTCGCGTACTGGCGGCAGTTTACCCACCCCGGTCCTCACCCGTGTGGGTCGCCCAGAGAGAAGAGGGGCCCCGAGGGGCCCCTCTTCGATCGTGTCGGTGGCCGGTGCTAGCCGTTGATCTTGAAGTCGACGATGTTCGAGATCGGACCACCGTTGTTGGTATCCGGCGAAACGCCGGCGGCGCTCAGCGCCTCGGAATCGAAGAAGTACGTATCCGGCTTCTGGGTGATCGGCAGTATGAAGAGGCCGTCGTCACCCTGCTCCAGAGTCGTCGCGTACCTGTCCAACTCGTTGTAGCAGGCGTTGCGCTCCGCCTCGTCGACGGTCTGGTCGCACTCGTCGGCGAGCGTGTCGTAGGCGTCGTTGCAGAAGCCGTACGGGCCGAAGCCGTCACAGCGGTAGGCACCGACCTGACCGCCCGGCCACGGGCCGCCGACCCAGGCGAACTGGGTGATGTCCCAGATCGTCGGGTCGCCTTCGGCGCAGTCGCTGAACGCGGCCGCCATGGCCTCTTCGGAGAACGGCACTTCGCTGAAGTACGCCGAGCCGGGGACGTTGTCGATGACGATCTCGACCCCGCCGGCGGCGAACTGGGCCTGCAGGACCTGCTGCTGCAGCTCGCGCAGGGTGTTGCCACCGGTGGTGCCCACCCGCAACGACAGGCGGCCCCGCTCGGGGTGCTCGTAGATTCCGTCACCGCCGAGGGTGTAGCCGGCTTCCTCGAACTTGGCCGCGGCCGCGTCGACGTTGTTGCCGGCGTACTCGAAGCCGTGCTGCTCGTAGTACGGCTGCTGGTTGGGCATGAAGAACGTGTTCCACAGGCCGTCGGCATCCAGCGTGCCCTCTCCGAACACCCGGGCGTACAGGGTCTCGACCACCTGGGCCTTGTCGAACAGGTAGGCGAAGCCCTCACGCACCAGCGAATCGCTGAAGTGGGTGTTGCACAGGTTCAAGCCCCAGTGCTCGAAGACCGGGCCGGGGCGCACCGCGCTCACGAACTGGGGGTCTTCCACCAGCTCTTCGAACTCGAGCTGCGGCTGGGTGTGGATGATGTGGGCCTCACCGGCCCTGATCGCATTGATCTGGGCATCGGTATCGGGGACCACGTTCATCTGCATGCCCGAGACGCAGGCGATTCCGTCGTTCTCGACGTCGGGGCTGACGCTGCCGTGATAGCTGTCGTTGCGGTCCATGACGACCGAAACGCCCGGATTCCACTCGCTCAGGACCATCGGGCCGGTCGACGGGAGGGTGTTGCCGTCCTTGTCGACCCAGTTGCCCCAGGCCTCGTTGACCTCTTCGGGGGTCAGGCCCTCGAAGGAGTGGGCCGGAGGCACGATCTGGTACAGTCCCTTCCAGCCCGAGTAGAACGCCGAGAAATCGATCTCGAACTGGGTGTCCGAGAGGATCCGGAAGTCGGTGACCAGGTCGTAGCCGGTCCGGTCGGCGAACGGGAAGGGGAACGTCGGGTTGCCCTCTTCGTCGGGCTCGCCTTCGGCCATGATCAGTTCCTGGTAGAACTGCACGTCTTCGGGGGTGAACGGCTCGCCGTCCGACCACACCAGGCCGTCCCGCAGCGTGTAGGCGATGGTGACCGAGCCGTCGTCGTTGACCGTGACCTCGGCCTCACCAGCCACCATCTCCGGGTAGAACGTCACCGAAGAGGCGTCTCCGTAAAGACCGTCCCACATGGCCTGGGTCAGCCATGAGGTGACGGCCAGCTGGTGCTCGGGGTCGTTGTACTGCCAGCTCGACGGCTCCTGCTCGTGGGCCCACAGCAGAGGCTCCTCGACGCTGCCGGCGCAGTAGCCGGCCGGCTCGGCCGGGGCCTCGGTCTCGGCCGGAGCCTCGGTCTCTGCAGGCGCCTCGGTCTCGGCCGGTGCCTCCGTGGCGGGGGGTTCTTCCTCCGCTGCGGTGGTGGTCGTCTCGGCCGTGTCGCCGCAGGCAGCGGCCACGACGGCCAATGCGAACAGGGCCGCGAGGAGGCGCCATCGCAATCTGGTTGATCTCAAAAGCCTTCCTCCGTGTATCGCTTGTGTTGAGGGCTGCCCTAGTTCAGCAAGAGGGAAAGGACGATGGTGGTGATGGCGAACAGGATCGCCGTCGCCACGGTTATCCGGTCCAGGTTGCGCTCTACCACCGTGGCGCCTATGCCTCCGGCCGGCCCCATCCCTCCTCCGAACATGTCGGACAGGCCACCGCCCCGGCCGCTGTGGAGCAGCACGAGCACGATGAGCAGGATGGAGACGAGGCCGTGGATGACGGCAACGACGGCTGTGAGCAGGGCGAGCCCCTTTCGTTGACGACCCTTCCTGCCGACGATGCAGGCTCGGCCGCAACTTCCGTAGATGTTGTGTAGATCCTCGAGATCCTGCCTACAACGCAGGATGTAAGAAGAAGTATGGACTTCGCGGCCTGACCGGTCAAGTCACGGGCGGGTCGGGCTCCTATCAGCCCTTGGCCTGTTCCGCCACGGCTCGGGCGGCGGCGGCTACCGCCTCGGGGTCCCCCAGATAGCGGTGATCGACCGGCTGCAGATCATCGTCGAGCCGATACACCAGCGGGACCCCGGTAGGGATGTTCAGGGCGGGGATGTCGGCATCGGAGATGCCGTCGAGGTGCTTGACCAGGGCCCGCAGGCTGTTGCCGTGGGCGGCGATGAGCACCCGGTCGCCTCGGCGCAGGTCGGGGACGATGGCATCGTGCCAGTAGGGCAGCATCCGCTCGACCACGTCGGCCAGGCACTCGGTGGCCGGCAACAGGTCGGGGGGCATCCACCGGTAGCGGGGATCGTGGCGGGGATGGCGATCGTCGTCTACATCGAGGGGCGGGGGCGAGACGTCGTACGAGCGACGCCACACGTGGACCTGCTCCTCGCCGTGCTCGCGAGCCGTCTCGGCCTTGTTGAGGCCCTGCAGCGCCCCGTAGTGGCGCTCGTTGAGGCGCCAGTGCTTGCGGACCGGGATCCACGACAGATCCATGTCGGCCAGCACGATGTCGAGGGTGTGAATCGCCCGCTTCAGCACCGAAGTGTGGGCCACGTCGAAGCTCATCCCCTCGGCGGTGAGCAGCCGGGCCGCCTCGTGGGCCTCGGCGATGCCGGCCTCGTTGAGGGGAACATCGGTCCAACCCGTGAACCGGTTTTCCCGGTTCCAGGTGGACTCGCCGTGGCGGATCATCACCAGATCCATCACACCCAGTACCTGATCACCGAGGCAAACGTGTCCGGGTCCAGCGAGGCTCCGCCGACCAGGCCGCCGTCGATGTCCTTCTTGGCCATGAAGCCGG
>JABAOH010037138.1_pt2 | contig 13984 bp, 10 predicted proteins | sample 7062181 | NCBI WGS metagenome assembly JABAOH01 (sample SAMN14538630, study PRJNA623070) | marine sediment metagenome | biome: marine biome [ENVO:00000428]; feature: marine pelagic biome [ENVO:01000023]; material: deep marine sediment [ENVO:00002113]; isolation source: pool of 5 deep marine... | reverse complement strand
ATGAAAAAGAATGTTACCGATGTCTGTTTACTTTACAAAATAGAAACATTTAAATAGTATATATTATTATATCTAAATGTAACATGTATGTTACTTGGGTGTAATGATGAGTAGAGTCCAGTGGAAGAGAAGGGTTCAAAAGCGCGGTGGTTCATTACAGGTTACGTTACCTAATGAAATATGTAAGGCCTTGAGTTTGAACGATAAAGATGAGGTGCTGATTTACTGTGAAGAGGATTCGTTGATAATAAGAAAAGAATCGGATCGTTGTCCGCATTGTTATGGTACTGGAACATGTAGATGCAGCGCGTGTGCAAAAAAGTTCAGGCTCTTGGATAGACCAGTGCTAATTCCTGTTACATGTAGTGTTTGTAACGGAAGTGGCATGATGCGTGTAAAAAAAGATGAGGGTGAATAATAGGTACCGCGAGAAGATTAAAGAGAGATGAATAGTTATGAAATATCAGGACCAAATACCGTCAAAAACCTTTACCACAATATATTTACCTCTTGGATTCATTACTATAAACCAGCATAGTTAAGGCGGTGTGGATGCAGGAAAAGAGATGCCCAAAATGTGGAAAAACTTTCGATGAGAGTTGGAAGCTCTGCGACGAATGTGGAGTAGAGTTGGTAGCTCCAGTTGTAAAGAAAGGCATAATGGCAGTTCCAATATTTGGATCAATTAGGGAAAAACTTCGAGGTCTAGATCGTGCTTTAGATTCCAAGATGGGGAAGGCTGTTGAAACAGCGGATAAAGCTGAGAAGGGTATAAAGGGTATGGGTAAACAGGCCACGGTTGTTGCCACAGAAATTTCTGAAAAAGCTGAAAAAAAAGCTCAAATAATAGAGAAAAAAAGCTGGGATATCACGAAGAGAATGCGGCGTGTAAGTTCCCCTAATACCATAATGGATACGGTTCTCGATTATCCCAGGGTTGTTCTTTTACTGATTCTATTTATAACTTTGATCATAGGCTTAGCTGGAATACCATCAATGCTCAACAACATCAGCGGGAACATGACCATCTATCTTCCCCAAGATGATGAATCAGCAAAGATCTTGAACGAGGTCAACGAGGATTTTTCCACGGAGATAGCCGTGATTTTTGTTGAAACCCCGAATAAATTTGATAAAGCATATGGTACCAATATTACCGATAAAATTGTTTTAGATGAAATTAGCGAAATCGAAGAGTTGATGGACCCTGAGAAAGATGATTTTGGAGAAATTGACGATATTTTCTCCGTGCTGAGCATCTCTACCCTAATAAAGGAAATTAACGCAGCGCCGAAGCACATAGACGAAGCGATCTCAGATGAGCTTGGGATTCCTGGAGGTCCTATTGAAGTAGAAGGAGAGTACGTAATCCCAGAAGATCAAGATGAAATTGACCGCATAGTTGGGCAAATACAAGATGAACAGAAAAAATTGTTGGTGAAAGACACGAACGGTGATGGGATATGGGATAGTGCCGGCATCATCATGGGTGTGCACCAAGAAGCTGACCAGGAAAAGGTGATGGATAGGCTGTATGACATGATAGACAGGTTTTACATAGATAGTAGGGCAGAGAAGGGGGAGTATAACAGTAAGGATAAATGGTGGGGAAGGATCATGACAGGTGAGATTCACTGCGCAATGACTCCCACAGGTCCAGTGCCTATGACAGAGGCCTTAACAGCCAGGACGTATCAGGAGTTTTCAATCGTGTTACCTGCAGCTCTGGCCCTTATATGTGGGATGCTTTTCTTCTTCCACAGGACTCCAAAAATCATTCTGATATCAGGGGTACCGATTCTCTGTTCCTTGGTGATCACCCTCGGTATTATGGGCCTCACTGGATGGGTGCTCTCACCCCAGGTGATTCTTGTTGCACCTATACTCCTCGCCTTAGGCGTAGCCTACGGTTTGTACATAGCGAATCGATATTCCGACGAGAAAACGAATATAAGGGATAGAAAGGAGAGAATGAGGGTAGCCATAAGAACCACAGGGAAAGCGATCTTCCTATCGGCAGTCACAACAGCAGTTGGTTTTTCCTCGCTGATGTTCGTGAACATGGTTCCAATGAGGGTTTTGGGTTTTGGTTTGACTGTGGGTATAATGATCTGCTATGTTGTGACCATGCTCACAGTGCCAAGCCTGGTTATGTTCTTGAATTATGAGAAGAAAGCAAAGATCCGCTCCATTGAGAAAATTGGAATGGTGCCCATCAGGCATAGAAAGAAGATAGTGATAGCTGCTATAACTATTACGATAGTTTCAATTTCACTGGCATTGAGCGGTTCCATACAAGCCAACATGAACCTTACAGAGATGGCACCGCAGGACGAGCCCACTATAATTAAATTGAACGAGTATACCGAGGAATTTGGCGGGGGACAGTTGGGCATGGTTTTGGTTTATGGTAATACTGCACCTCATGATAAAGCCAAGCCCACGGAGGGTGGCGGCTCGATGAAGGACATCGAGGTTTTGAAGGCTATAGAGAAATTGGAAGAAGAGCTTAAAACCATCGAAGATCCAGAAAATAAGGATGAACCCCTCATAAATCCTCCCATAAGTGTAGTAGATGTAATGAAGATGATCAAGATTCCTGAGACCTGGTCTCAATATATAGATTTGCTCCCCGACGAGGTGCCTGACGAAGTTGTGGATAGATTGGAAGGTTTCATTAACACCAGCTTCTGGGATGTCATACTCCAGGCAGGCGAGTGGGATCCTTTTGCGTGGCATATCTTATATGGAAAAAGCTTGCAGGACTCCATCATAAACATTTTCTATAACAGTATAAGTCCTGAGATGAGGGGTTTCCTGGTAAGTATCAGAGATCCTCATTTTTATTCTAGAGCCTTGGTTTATATCGACATGCCCTCCATGGATGCCCAGAGAACTGAAATTGCAGTGGACAAGGTCAACGGTGTTGTTGGACGTCACCAAACAGATTTATCAACTTCCATGTTGACTGGATTCGCAGCGTTGCTCGTGGCAGTGAACAATCTTTTGATGTTAAACAGCCTGGTCAGTCTGGGTGTTGCTTTAATTATAGTGTTCGTCGTACTCATCATTATCTTCCGTTCACCGAGATACGCTGCGTTAACAATGATACCTGTATCCCTGATAGTTCTTTTGATACCTCTCACGCTATGGACCACGGGCATCGATCTAAATTTGGTAACTGCCATGATAGGCTCCATCATAGTGGGTATTGGCATCGATTACGGCATACATATGACTGAGCGAGTTAGAGAAACAGGTGAAGATTTCCCAGGCATTAAAAAGGCTGTGCAAACATCAGGCTTTACATTTCTTGAAGCTACCGCTACAATCGTTGCTGGCTTGCTTTCGATTTTCTTGATCAACATCCGCTCGATACAGGAATTCATTACTATGATCATCCTTCTATTGATATTCAGTATGGTGGGAGCCATGCTGATATTGCCTTCCATCTACGCCATGTTGAGCGCGGAAAAGACGAAGAACCTGAATTTTAGAGGTGGGGTGATAGAGGTAGAACCCGAATATGGTTATGAAAGAGATCTTTCATAATTTTATTGCCATATTATTATCAAAATCGATAATTACGCGAGTAAATGAGGAATTTTTATACTTTCGAGTGATACGGACTGAAATTTATTTTCGACGAAAGGTATTTATACGCCTATTTGCTTTTGTAAATCCCCACATGGGAACCTAGGGGTGAGAATATGGCAGAAGACAACACAGTATTCATTGGTAAGAAAGCAACAATGAACTATGTATTGGCAGTGGTGACGCAGTTCAACAGCGGTGTCAACGAGGTCATCATCAAGGCCAGAGGAAGAGCCATCAGCAGGGCAGTTGATGTCGCTGAGATAGTGAGGCATAGGTTTGTGCAAGATACAGTCATAAAGGATATTAAGATAGACACCGAAACGTTGCAAAGAGGGGAAGAAGGAACCACAGCTAATGTATCATCAATAGAAATATTTCTCAAAAAACAATAGGATTTTTAGGCACCAAATTTCCCTTTTTTGGACATGCCTTTAAATTCAGAATCCATTACAGCAGAGCACTTGCTCTTTCGTCATTTTTATAAACCAGAAAGGCCTTGCGNNTTATGAGGAGGCCATAGAATATCTTTACGATTTAAAGATATACGGAATGAGTTTGGGGCTGGAGAGGATAGAATATCTTTTAAAAGTTTTGGGCTCACCGCATAAAGATTTAAAAGCGATACATGTTGCAGGCACGAACGGTAAAGGTTCTGTATGCGCGTTTCTCTCTTCGATCCTATATTCAGCAGGTTATAAAATCGGTTTATTCACATCTCCCCACCTTGTATCATTTGAAGAGCGGATACAGGTAAATGGGGAAAAGATTTCTAAGGATAAAGTGGGTTCATTGGTGGAAAGGATCAAACCCATTGCTGAGTCGATGTCAAAGAGTGGAGAGTTCGAGCATCCAACTTTTTTTGAGATAGTTACGGCCATGGCATTTTCCCATTTTTCAGAGGAAGAGGTTGATTACGCTGTAATGGAAGTTGGTTTGGGCGGTAGGCTGGATGCAACCAATGTGTTGACGCCTTTGATCTCCGTTATAACGACGATAGCCTTAGACCATACACATGTTTTGGGCAAAGAGCTGGATGAAGTGGCAAGAGAAAAGGTGGGAATAGTAAAATCGGGGATCCCTGTAGTAACTGGAGTTGAAGACGACAAAATCTTTGCCTTAATAAAAAAGACATGCGAAGAAAAAGAATGTGATGTTTATTCGTCAAAGGAACATGGAGCTTATAATTTAAAAGAGGCGAATCTTGAATATCAGACCTTTGATATAGAGGTGAACGGAAAGCGATATAACAATTTGAAGATACCTCTGCTCGGTGATCATCAGATAAAAAATGCTTTAATCACAGCTATGACCTTATATGTGCTTAACAATAAAGGTATCATTATTAATGAAACGAACTTGAGGAAGGGTTTCGAAACCACAAAATGGCCAGGTAGATTGGAAATTTTTCGAGAAAAACCCACGATAATTTTGGACTGTGCTCATAACCCTGCAGGAATGAGGGCCTTAAGATCCGCTCTACAAGGACTTTTTAAAGGTAAGAATGTAACCTTAATTATCGGAATTATGAGGGACAAAGACATACCAGGAATCATCAAGGAAATCGCAATTGCCGTGGATAATATCATCATCACCAAACCAAAATTTGAAAGGGCTTCGGAACCTGATATTATAGAAGGTGAGGCCAAGAAATACTGCAAGAACGTAATGATAAAGCCCAAGGTTGAAGATGCCGTTAAATACGCTATAAAAAATGCCTCTATGAATGATGTCATTTGCATTACTGGCTCGATTTTCAACGTTGGTGAGGCGATGACGGCTCTTGACAGAATAAAGCCTAAGCCCGTCTAACCAGCGCTGCAACTCTGATCTGAATTGGATAATATGGCCTCCTCATCATTAAACTTAGCCAGTTAAATTCTTGATAAAAATGTCGATAAAATTTAATAGTCTATAACTATTAATAGGAATACTTATATGTAAAAAGATCAACAGATGTTGGAGATCAACAGATGTTGGGCACAATATCTGTGGAGGAGAAATCGTGGAAAACCATGGCATAGATCGCGAAGCCAAGGTTAATCCTAAAGAGATTGAGGATGCCGAGGTTCTCACGAAAAGTGCTGAGATCGATATCAACGAGGCGGAGAAGACTGGCGCCGATCTATCTGAGGCAAAACGCTACTTGGAAGAGGCCAAGACACATCTGAGGAATTTAGACATCAAACAGGTCAGAATTTCAGTTAAGAAGGCTCAAACCGCTGCTGCAGATGCAAAGCGCTATCACAGAGCTGAGCTACTGATCAAACATGCTCTGCCTGTGGTGGAGGACGCCAGGAGGGCAGGGGCAGAAGCCTCAACGGCAGAGAGCTACATTGAAAAGGCCAGGGGTGCCCTTAATAATAGGATGTACGGCGATTTAAGTGAATACGTTAGGACAGCAAAGAGAGAGGCCAAAGAGGCGAAGCGTTATCACAGGGCATACATGATGATAGAAAACTGCAGATCTGAAGTGGTAAACGCAAGAATGGCAGGAGCCGATGTAACAGAGGCTGAGGCATATCTGGACGAAGCAGTGGTTGCCTTAGAAAATAAGGATTACGGTGTAGTTAGTCAATTCGTAAAAAATGCGAAGAATGCGGCCGTTAAACTTCAAAAACATGTGAAGGTTGGAGAGCTTATTGCAGAGGTTAAACCTGAGGTTGAGGATATTAAAAGGTATGGATTGAGAACTGAGGAAATAGAGGAAGTTATTAGAGAGGCTGAGGAGGCCTTGCAAAAGAGGGAATATGCCGAAGTCAGAAGTCTTGTAAGGAAAATTAAAAGAAAGGTCAAGAGGGCCATGGAGCGTAAAGGTGCAAATGTCTTACTGGCCACCATCGAGCATGTGGTACATCGGGCCAAGGCAAGAGGCCTAGATACAACCGAACTACTGTTGCTTCTTGAAAAAGCCAAGAAGGCTATAGAAGTGATGAATTACGCGGAGTTGGAGCACATTCTCTCGGAAACGAACCTACTTGCGAGGGAAATGAACATACCTGTGGGCAGCTTAGCGGGCGATCTTTTCTCGAAAGCAAAATTGGTGGACTTGGATAAAATTGACTTGGTATTCAGCGAGGCGGAGAAAAAGATTAGCGCTGAGATGGCCAAGGCAAGAATTACAGCGATGAGGGACTTGATGACCTCAGCTAAGGAGTTAAGAATATACGATCCAGAATTTCAATTATTGCTGGACAAAGCGGAAAGGGCCTTTGAATCTAAGGAATATGATGTCATTGAGGAGTACAAAGAGGAATTTGAGGAGAGGCTGGAAGAGGCAAAAATAAAGCATAAAACTGAAAAAGTTGGGATGAAGATCAAGAACGCAATGAACAAGATATCGCAATTCAAAGAACAGGGAATAAATATGGATAAGGCCGAGGAAATCATAATGCTGGCTGAGAAGGAGTTCAACGACCAGAATTTTGAAAAAGCGGAGGAGCTAGCGGATGAAGCGCAAAAGATGGCGGATGTTCTATCTCAAAGACATAAGGCAGAACAGGAACTCGGCTCAGTGTTGGAGGTGCTATCCGAGGCAAAAGCTTCAGGTGTGGACGTGGAAGAGGCAAATGACCTGATAAGTCAAGCCGAAAATGAGGTGAGAGCCAACAACCTTACTACGGCAAAAGAACTGATAGATAGGGCAAGACAAGTTACCTCAGGCAATGTGCAGCAATTCATTCAAAATAAATTTCCAAAATTGACAGTTAAACTACCAGAAGGGAGTATGGAGGCCGATGTTTGGAACAAATGTTCCGTCGAGGTAGCAAATATCGGGAATCTCATCGCCAAAAATGTGGATATAAAATTCCGAGGAGATGTTGAAGTCAAAGGAATTGAGAGGATAGAAAAACTAGAAGTTGGTGAAAACAAGAGAATGGAAATCGGTGTTAAACCGAAAAAAAGCGGAGACCTCGATATGGATGTTCTATTAGCATATCAAAGGGCATTCGATGATACGATTTATCAACTCAATCTGGCAAAAAAAATCATTGCTGATGTGAGCGGGACTTACGCCATAGAAGAGGTGTTGCTTATACATAACAGCGGGGTACTTATTTCCCAAGCCACCAGGAGAATGAAGATGGATGTCGATAGGGACATATTCAGTTCTATGTTCACGGCGGTCCAACAATTTATTAAAGACTCGTTTAGAGAAATGGAAAGCGGTGGATTGAACAGAATGGACTTTGGGGAGAGGAAAATCCTGATAGAACACGGGCATAACTGTTTTCTAACGGCCATACTTGTTGGGGGCGAACCGAGATACCTTCCGTTGTACATGGTGGAGATTTTGAGAGAGGTGGAGCAGAAGTACGGCTCGGTTTTAGACGGATGGCGGGGAATGCTTGCGGAACTTGAAGGTGTGGATGAAATCATAAGTAAACTTTTACAAGTTACCGACGAAAAAGGTGCTGATGTTGAGGGATTTGAATCTGGCGTGGTGGCTTCTACTATCAAGCTCATTGAAGCTGCGGAAAAGGCAGGCGTAAAAACTGGCGGAGAGGAAGCATTTGTGGAGGAGTTCCTTAACACCATGGAAAATGATGGGTTCGAGCACGCCTGGGGCTACCTGGAAAAATTTGGAAAAGATGTAAATATCGAGATTAATGCTGAGACAGCTAGAGAAACCGTTTCCACCATGAAAGAACTGATGACGTTTGCAAGGGACTGGGGAGTGAATGAGGAGGAATTTCTCTCCTTGCTTGATATAGCCGAGAAAGCCTGCGATTCTGGGGAATTCGATAAAATCGATGGGTACAAGAATGAATTCGAGAAAAAGCTGGAAGATGCTAAATTAAAGCAGAAAACCGACATCATTTGGAGGAGGATTAAGAACGCGATGGTGATATTGTCCCAGTTTAAAGAATTGGGGATAAATGTGGAAAAACTCGAGGAATTACTCTCACATGCAGACAATGAGTTTAAGTTAAAGGATTTTTTGAGTGCTGAGAAGAAGGTAGATCAAGCTGAAAACCTTGCGGAGGAATTGCGAAAAGGTCATGATATTAAAATTGAAATAGAATCCATTAAGGAGACTTTATCAGAAATCAAGGAAATGGAGTTTGAGATTGGAGGAGTGAACGAACTATTGGACCAAGCGGTAAATGAAGTGGAGGCCAGCAACTTCAGCAAGGCAAGGGATCTGATGGAAGAGGCAAGAAAAGTTATTTCAAGTAATGTTGAGCAGTTGATTCAAGATAAATTTCCTAAACTATCTTTGAAGTTTCCTGAAAGAGGTATCGAAGCTGATACTTGGAACAAATGTATCATGGAGATTGCAAATGACGGAGATCTCTTGGCCAAAAATATCGACATAATATTTCGGGGCGAGACGGAGGTCAAAGGGATTGAGAGAGTAGAAAAATTGGTCCCAGGAGAGGTGAAGCAATCTGAAATCGGCTTGAGGCCCATGAGGGGCGGAGATATGGATTTAGAAATCATATTCAAATACCAGAGGGCTTTCGACGATACGATTTACCAGCTGGATTTAGTAAAAAATATATTTGTTGATGCAACTGGAACCTATCTCATAGAAGATGTCTTCCTGATACACAACAGCGGGATTCTGATCACTCAGATAAATAAAAAATTGGGAGTGGATGTGGATAAGGAAGTATTCAGTGGAATGCTAACAGCCATTCAAGATTTTGTCCAAGATTCATTTAAGAAGAAGAGGGATATCGGGCTTAGAAGAATGGATTTTGGTCCAAATAAAATCTTGATCGAACATGGCCGTCATACCTTTTTGGCCACGGTTCTTATCGGAGGTGAACCCCAATTACTGCCCTTATATATGCTGGAAGTGATAAAAGAGGTGGAGGAAAAATATGGTGCTGTTTTAGAAAAGTGGGACGGCACCTACTCAAAACTGGAAGGTATAAACGATGTAATAGCAAAGCTGATGCTCGTCACTGATGAGAAGGGAGCAGAGGTAGAGGGATTTGAGTCGGGCGCTATCGCCTCAACGATCAAGCTCATTGAATCTGCGAAACAAGAGGGTGTGCAGATATTCGCCCCTGAAGCCTTTGCAGAAGAGATCAGTGAGATAATTGAAAAAGATGGATTTGAGAATGCTTGGAATTATCTTGAAAAAATCGGGACGGAAGTGAAAAGATCCAGTGAAGAGTATAGGATTAAAAGGGCGGATATAGACGCACTGAAGCATGCTTTCTTGGGAGATATGGACGAGCATCTTATAAGGGATATTGGCGATAGCCTGGAGAATTACCTTTCGATGGCGGATAACGTAATCAAGATAGTTTTGGATGTGCGGGAGGAAGAGGGAATAAAGTCCACGATCCCAGTAAAGGTTGTTGCAATAAAATCTCCCGACGCAACATTGAGAGAAGCGATACACAAGCTTAAAACTCCATTCCTTGCCAAGGTGAATGCAAAGAATGTTGAGATCCTCGGAACAGATAAGGAATGGGAGGGTTTAAAGTTGGAATTAATTCCAAATAGAGAGGNNCAGCAAGCCAGTAAGGTGGAAACCTTATTGAAATATCAATCACCCTGGAAAATCAAGAATGCTATTGAAAATGCGGGGGAGTACACGCTTGGTGTGGAGGGTTATCCAGTTAAAATAACATCAAAAATGTTGGCTTTCAAACTGAGCATTCCTGAAAATATTGTTGTTAAGGAATTTGATGGAGGCACAATTTATTTGGACAAAGAATTGACCGAGGAGATGAAAGCAGAGGGTATCGTTGAGGAACTCATAAAGCATATAAACGAGATGAGGAAGGAGTTGAACATCAAAGAGGAGGACTACATAGAAACTCAGGTTTTGATCGGGGATAAAACAGCAGAACTTCTTGAAAGTAGGAAGGATCAAATAGCATCCAAAACGAACTCATATGTTGTGGAGTTCCCTTTCGACAACATATTCGAAAGCGAGGAATCCGGTTATTACGTGGCAGAAAGGGAAATCGGTGGTGAAAAGGCCACGATTGGTATCGTTATCGTGGAGTGGGAAGAAGGCGGAGGATCGTAAAAAGCGATTTTCATTCTAGATTACTCATGTGGTTTATTGAAAACACAAACCTTCATGCATACAGAGCACCCATCGTACTCACCGAAGTACGGTGCGCATTTGTATGGATCAACAGCATACTTTTGTACCCCACGCACTAGAGTTCTATTTTGTGGAATTGCATGACCTTCGCATTCTTTTATACAAACATCGCATTTTTCGCAGAACTCCTTTACACCAAAAGAAATTGGAGCATCAGCCCTCAATGGCAAATTCGTTGTTACGGCGCCGATTCGAACTCTAGGCCCGAATTTTGGTGTGATGAGAAGGCCATGTCTTCCAAGCTCCCCAAAGCCGGCTTCTATCGCCGTGGGTATATGAAGAATGCGTGTAGGAAACTTTCTACTGGATCTCGGGTGATGAGCATAAGCTGGGTAGCCCATATCTCTGATTTTAGATGCGAGTTTCATGGTGATGTCACCTAAAACACAATAGACTCTTATGACCTCCGTAGCGGATGGGGGACCGGGTGACTCTTGAATTCTGTCATAATCCATTTCAAGTGCAAGAGAGATCGCATACTCATGCTCAAGGTCACGTCCCTTGAAAAAATATTCTTTTTTGACCCTCGAAACTCCAACCATATCTGCTCCTAACTCTCTCGCCATGTACTTGATATAAGCGGTATTCTCTTCTACATTGGTCAATTCTTTTTTTCTCTCAGCTACTGGACCGTCCTCAAAACCGTACTGCTCATTGTATATTTTCTGTTTGTATTTCTTTGCATCTTCCTCAATAGTTATTTTTACTTCATAATGTGAAAATATGTAATCGAAGATATTCTGATCTACAGGCTGGTCAATCAAAGATTTTCACTTTCCTGGCTGATTTTGGGGAAATATATATGGATAGCCATATTATTGCTTTTCTGTGTCTTCACTCTTCAACTGATCTCCAACGATTTCGTCCAGAAGATTCAAGAAGGATTCTTCTTTTCCTTTTGGTATGGTAGCTCCCGATGCTATGGGATGCCCCCCTCCTCTTCCACCCACTTCCTTTGCTGCTTCCCTGCATGCAATAGCCAAATCAAGTCCCTTTGATACGAGATACCTGGTTCCTCTACTCGAGACCTTTGTCTCCTTATCTAAAACCGAAAGGGCGAAGGTGGGTTTCTCCTGATGGAACAGATACATCATTCCCAAACCTGCTTTTGCTCCGGCGAGAGATGGATTCTCGTTGTAGAAAAATTGAATATTCTTCATCTCATGCGCACCTTCAACCTCAAGAATAAGCAGACCTTTTCTAATCTCGTCCTTATAGGCTTTTCTCAGCTCCTTAGCCTTTTCCAAAGATCTCTCGTCCCCAAGGCATAGTGCCAACCCGGTTCCCATTTGCTCCATACGACCGCATGAATTAACATAGTTTGAGAGATCACTTGCATACAGATTCCATTGAGGAAGCCAGTACTTTGTTGTCACCACACCCTCTGCGATCTCAGGCCTTACATCCTGAGCTAGAAGTCTTACCATGATTGCTGAGGCTAATAACCGACATTGCTCCTGATTCAAATCCTCGATATTAGTATCTGGATCAAGGTTCATTTTCCTTATAAATTCTATGACATTTTCCTCCCTTCCAGACATATTTCTGATAAAGGGATCCAGCCCTTCAACAAGTGCTTTTCTAAGTTTACTACCACCCAATTTCAGCATCTTTTTTTCCTGAATTATGCCCTTTTCTTTAGCGATATCCAACATCTCAGCGTTGAACCCTCTTGTACCATCCATATGCTGTTTATCGCCCATTAAACCTGCAAGAGCCAATGCAGACAAATCCCAATTATCCTCACCGATCATAATAGCAAATAAGAAGGCAAGACTCGAGGCACATATATCGTAGGTGCCGTCCATACCAAAAAAATTGGAGTTGATGAGAAGCGGTTCATCGGNNATATCACAAAATATGAAGGTGGAGTAATCCTCCTTCTTTAAAAACTCCAAGAATTCATCCTTCATACTTCTAGTCAGAGTGACATGAAATTTCTTTTTCTTGCGAATTAAGGCATGACAAAGAATCCCAGCAGCACAGATTCCATCTGCATCGTAATGGGATACTATCTTGATGGTACCTTTTTCTTTGAGCACCTTTTCTTTTGCCACTTCAAGCTTATTTTTCAGAGCTCCAGACACACTTTTTAATTTCTCCAACTACCTTTTCCCCCAATTATATGAATAGTCTTAATTTTAGGAATATTGCAATATGTATAAGAACTGAAGGGGTGAATCACTCAACAAGAAGCTTCGCTGTCTTGAGGTCATAATGCCAATCTTCGGGCAAGGTACCTTTACCCTTATAGTAGCGCATGAGTCTTCGAATCTTAACCTCTGTTAGCTCAAGGGCTCTGCGGTTATGCAGATCCTTTGGATTCTCCGCAAGATGCTCACCTAGATTTACAGCCTTCTTCATGAGGTTTCTTAAATCTTCAGGCAGCTTCGGGGTTCTTTTATTCTCCGCAAGTATCTTCATGATGCTCTTCCCTGTACTATGTTTGACACTGGGCACGCCGTATTGATCGCGAAGTTTCATACCAATTAGGCTGGTGGAATATCCTTCGTCCGAGAGCCTGAGCACAGTTCTTTCGATCTCTTTGGGTTTCATTGCAACCCACTCAGGGGGCGTTGGTCTATAAGGTTTAGTGGATGAGGATTTTCCTTTTTTTCTTGCGTGAATTCTCGCCATTCATAGCCTCCAAGGCATTATAAGGGAGAGGAAGGCATATTCTTTTTACTACTTAATAATTGTTGTGAAAAAAATGGACTTATTAAGGAACTGGGGTATTATTAAAAGATTTTTTATTGAGTATCATGAAAAGTAAGACTCAGATTAGGTTGTAACTCTCTTAACCCTCTTTCTTNNTTAACCCTCTTTCTTTTTGGTCTTTTTCCTCCCCTGCCAGGACCTTTGAGCCTGCGAAGCCCTTTCTTGCAGTCTATATTCATCAAGAAGTCATCTCGTGGAATGGTATCCATGATCTCCTCCCAACATTTCCCCTGGCGGTCACAAATCATGCAAGATCTAACCAGTAAAGTTCTGAGATTCAGTTTCGTTCTTGTGTCAACCCTTACTATGGTATCACCGTAAACACCACCAGGGACTTTCTTTGGATATTCGATAAGTCTTGGTTTTTTTGTCTTCAAATCTTTAGGTGGCTCAACCTCTTCCTCCTCTAAAGGCTCGACTTCCACGACTTCAGCTTCAACAATGAGGGGCTCAGCCTCAACGACCATGGGTTCGCTTACTGCTTGAAGGGGTTGACCTGAGGTAACGATCACTCCTCCAGAGGCAGGAACAGCGGTTTGCGGGATAGGTGTCATCCCAGCTGAGGTAAAGGTAGGTTGAGAGACTGGTGCCCTT
>JABAOH010002937.1_pt5 | contig 13994 bp, 7 predicted proteins | sample 7062181 | NCBI WGS metagenome assembly JABAOH01 (sample SAMN14538630, study PRJNA623070) | marine sediment metagenome | biome: marine biome [ENVO:00000428]; feature: marine pelagic biome [ENVO:01000023]; material: deep marine sediment [ENVO:00002113]; isolation source: pool of 5 deep marine... | reverse complement strand
ACCCGGCCTCCCGGCCGGGATTTCCAAAAACTCCAAAGAGGCCCTATCGGAAGAGCGCCTTGACGCGCCCCAACGACGTCGGCGCTACCGCGACGCCGGCGTAGTCTTTTACCTCCACTTCGAAGACGTTGTGGTCGCCGGATTTTATGCCGATGAAGATGGACTCGTTCGCGCCGACGGCGTCCACCCGGCCCAGGCTAAGGCCGGCGATATAGTTCGCGGGGGCTTTCTTCACGTGGATCGTGTCCTCGTGCTTACCTCCCACATCGAAGACGTAGATGTCGTAATAGGGGTACATCCTCAAGAGGAAGACGTGCCCCCAGCCTACGGCCAGGCCCTCGTTCGCCTCACCGACGGTGGCGAACACGTTCCACGCTTTGCCGTCGTAGCGCGCGACCCTCGGGTCGTCCGTACCGCCACCGAGCACGCGCATGTTGCTCGAAATATAAACGTCGTTGGTATTCGCGTCCACGGCGCAGCCGGCGGTGTAGCTCGGCTTGCTGAAATAATTCGGGAGGCCGCCTTTATACGAGCCGTCGCGGGGGTCGATTATTTTCGTATACGGGGAATAATAGACGTCGTCGTTGACGACGAGGCATTTAACGCCGCCGTACTCGTAGCCGTAGCCGATATCGAAACAGCTGCCGACGGTCGACGCCATAGGCGCCCAGGGCTTGACGAGCTGGTGAGTTTCGGCGTCGAATTTGCAGTACCGACAACGGCCGGTAGTACCCGAAACCGGGCCTGCGGCCCAGATCTTGCCGTCGGCCGGGTCGGAAGCGAGGCCGCCGATGACTATGTTCTCCGTCGCCGGTATCTGGCCCCACCAAATCGTATCGCCGGGCTCGGCGAAGGCCGAGGAGGCCAAAGCGACGGCCGCGGCGTATATATAAATATTTACCCTCATAAACGTACCTCCTTCTCTTCCTTTATAATAATCTAAATAAACGCCCGCGTCAACGAGCTCTAGCGGCCGCGGCGCGCGGCAACCGCAGCGTAGTAACCAACCGGACCCCACGCCGTTTACGGCCATACTTTATATCGATTTCCTAAAATTTTTGACATATTATAAATGCGCAACCTTGCGCCGCCGGCCATTTTATGTTAAAAATATAGAAGACTTCAGGGGGTGAAAAAGACCTCGTGTCCCGCCTGTTAACCGTTTCCAACCGCCTTCCTTTAAGCGTAACCAAAAAGGGGGGCCAACTATCGTACGTGCCGAGCGTCGGCGGCCTGGCGACCGGCTTAGGCTCATTTTACAAATCCCGCCCCAGCGCCTGGGTCGGGTGGCCCGGGATACCGTCGGGCCGGATAGGCGATGCCGAAAGCAAAGACATCGGGAAAAGATTAGCGTGCGAGAACTGCCACCCGGTCTTCCTTTCCCGATACGAACTCGAGAACTACTACCACGGCTTCGCCAATAGGACGATCTGGCCGCTCTTCCATTACTTCCCACTATACGCGAAATACGAAACGTCCTATTGGAACGTATACCAGCGCGTGAACGAGAAATTCCGCGACGCGGTCCTGGATATCGCCGAGGTGGGCGACGAAATTTGGGTCCACGACTACCATCTAATGCTTCTGCCGCGCCTTATTCGGGAGGTACGTCCCGAAGCCGCGGTCGGTTTTTTCCTCCACGTTCCGTTTCCTTCGTCCGAGATATTCCGTTTGCTCCCGTGGCGAGAGGAGATTTTGCAAGGTCTGATGGGCGCGGACCTGATAGGGTTCCACACGCACGGCTACGTGCACCACTTCGTCAGCGCCGCCCGAAATATCTTAGGTCACGAATACGCAGACGGTGAGATCGCCGCCGGGAATCGAGTAGTCAAAGTAGACGCCTTCCCGATGGGCATCGACTTCGAACGCTGGGCGACGGCGGGCGAAGACGAAGCGGTACAAAAAGAGGCTGCGAAAGCCGCCAAACAGTTACGAGGGCGGAAGATAATTCTATCCGTCGACAGGCTGGATTACACGAAGGGAATCCCGGAGCGCCTCGAGGCTTTCGAGCTCTTCCTCCAAAACAACCCCCAATACTGGGGGACCGTTACGTTGATCATGGTGGCGGTCCCGTCGCGCACGGTTGTGGAAACGTACGCGCGATTAAAAAAGCACGTCGACGAACTCGTCGGGAGGATAAACGGCGAATTCGGGACAGTGGGTTGGGTACCGATTTGGTACCTTTACCGCTCGCTGCCTTTTCATACCCTTGCCGCTTTTTACCAACTGGCGGATGTGGCGCTGGTAACGCCGCTGAGGGATGGCATGAACCTCATCGCGAAAGAGTTTTGCGCGACGAAAGGCGGCGGCCGGGGCGTACTGATACTTAGCGAATTGACCGGGGCCGCGCAAGAGCTCGGCGAGGCACTGCTCGTAAACCCCAATAACAAAGAGGAGATCGCGGCCGCCCTCGCCGACGCGTTGGCCATGCCCGAGGAAGACCAGGGCCGGCGCGCCGAAGCGATATGCCGCCGCCTGCGGCGCTACGACGTTACGAGATGGGCGGAGGAATTCGTCCGCGAGCTTAAACAAACGAAGAAGGAGCAAAGCGAATTGGCCACGCGCCGGCTGCCGGCGCGGGCGCGCGAAAAAATCGTCCGGGATTACCGAGCCGCCGCGAAGCGCCTCCTCCTCCTCGACTACGACGGCACGTTGGTACTTTTCACGCGGAGGCCCGAACACGCAAAGCCCGACGGGGAGCTGCTAAGGCTCCTGGCCGCGCTCGCACGCGACGAAAAGAACGAAGTAGTCGTCATGAGCGGCCGCGAACGCGAAACGCTTCAGGAATGGCTGGGGGCGCTCGCGCTCTCGTTCATAGCCGACCACGGCGCTTGGGTCAAGGAAGGCGGTAAAGACTGGTTGCTCATCGAACCGTTGCGCGACGACTGGAAAATTCGCATCGGCCATATAATTGAACGCTACGCGGACCGGACCCCGGGTGCGCACGTCGAAGAGAAAAACTTTTCCCTCGCGCTCCATTACCGCGCCGCGGCCCCGGAGCTCGCGGCGATGAGGATCGCCGAATTGAAAGAAGACCTATACCACGAAACCGCCAACTTAAATTTAGAAATCCTGGAAGGCAATAGGGTAATAGAGGTCCGCAACGCGGGCGTAAACAAAGGCCGGGCTAGCCTGCGGTTCCTCGATAACGAGCCGTGGGATTTCATCCTAGCGATCGGCGACGGCCGCACCGACGAAGACGTATTCGCGGTCCTACCCGACGACGCGTACTCGATTAAGGTACGGCTCGAGCCGTCCCACGCCCGGTTCAACCTGGCTTCCGTGGCCGACGTCCGGGCCTTACTCAAAGAACTAGCGAGGTAACCCCATGCGAAGCTTAGCCGACTACCGACAAATCGTAGGCGACGACGTCATTCATTCCATATGCCTAAAGGCGAGAAACCTGTACGGTAAACACGTCTTGCACCTCAACTCGACTTATCAAGGGGGAGGCGTCGCCGAAATGCTCGTCTCCCTTCTCCCGTTGATGAACGATACGGGCCTGGACGCCGGCTGGCGCATTCTACACGGCCACCCCGACTTCTTCACCATCACCAAAAAATTCCACAACGCGCTACAGGGCGACGCCGTAAACTTAACGCCGATCAAAAAGCGCTTATACGTGCAGGCCAACGAAGATTTTTCCGTATATACTCACGTAGACCACGACTGCGTCATCATCCACGACCCACAGCCGTTGCCGCTGATAATGTTCTACAAGAAACGGCAGCCGTGGGTATGGCGCTGCCATATCGACCTTTCGAGCCCCAACGCCGAACTCTGGGAATATCTCAAACACTTTATAATAAGGTACGACGCCGTCGTAATCTCCAACCAAGCCTACCGCAAAGACGACCTACCGGTCGAACAACGCGTCGTCTATCCGGCGATCGACCCGCTCGCACCCAAGAACATAAAGCTCTCGGAAAAAGACGTAACGAAGTACCTTAAGAAATTCGACGTCCCCACGGATAAACCCTTCATAACGCAAGTCTCGCGATTCGACAAACACAAGGACCCCTCCGGCGCTATCCGCATATTTAAAAAGGTCCGCGACAACGTCGATTGCCGGCTGGTGTTGTGCGGCAGCATGGCCACCGACGACCCGGAAGCCCTCCAGATATACGAAACGCTCGCGCGGAAAGCCCGCCACGAAATCGAGGCCGGCGACGTCGTTCTCACGACGTTAGAGAACGACATCCTAGTAAACGTCCTCCAGGAGACGGCCGCCGTAATCCTCCAAAAGTCGAAGAAAGAAGGGTTTGGCCTCGCGGTCACCGAGGCGCTTTGGAAGGGAAAGGCCGTCGTGGCCTCCCGCGTGGGTGGCATCCCGCTCCAGCTCGAGGACGGCGTAAACGGCTTTTTGCTCGAGCCGGACGACGAGGACGGCTTCGCCGACCGGCTCGTGAAGGTCCTGGAAGACCCGTCGCTCGCCGGGGAGCTCGGCGCCCACGGCCGCGAGACGGTCCGCGAGAAGTTCCTCATAACGCGCCTCGTGGCGGACCACCTGGACCTGCTGAACGACCTCCTCACGTAGGGCCCGCGCGAGGCGAGAGCTTAATGATGAACCCGGCCGCGAGGCCGGGCCTTTTATATGCTTACTAAAAACTATTTTGCGCCTAATTCTCGGTCCTTAACACCGCCAAAAACGCCTCCTGCGGGACGGCGACGTTGCCCACCTGCTTCATCCGCTTCTTGCCCGCCTTTTGCTTCTCCAACAACTTGCGCTTCCGCGTGACGTCGCCGCCGTAGCACTTGGCCGTGACGTTTTTGCGCGCAGGCTTCAGCGTCTCGCGCGCTATTACGCGCGAGCCGACCGCGGCCTGAATGACCACCTCGTATAGCTGCCGCGGGATCTCGCGGCGCAGCTTCGTCACGAGCTCGCGACCGCGGCGGTACGCCCGCTCCTCGTGGACAATAACGCTAAGCGCATCCACCGCCTTGCCGTTGAGCAACACGTCGAGCTTCACCATTTTGGAAGGGCGGTAGCCGACGTGGCCGTAGTCGAGCGACGCGTAACCCTGCGAGAGAGCCTTCAGCTTGTCGAAGAAGTCGACGATTATTTCGACGAGCGGCAGCCGGTACTTGACGGCGACGCGGTCGCCGGCGAAGAACTCCATGCTCACGTGTTCGCCGCGGCGCCCCTTCAAGAGCTCGACCACCGGGCCGATGTAGCGCGCCGGCGTGTACACCGTCGCCTCGACGAACGGCTCGCCGATAATTTCTATCCCGGCCGGGTCCGGCAGCTTAGCCGGGTTCTCCACGGATTGCGTCCGGCCGTCGCGCGTCGTCACCTCGTACGCGACGTGGGGCGTCGTCGTGATGACCTCGAGCTCGTACTCGCGCTCGAGCCGCTCGCGCACGATCTCCATGTGAAGCACGCCCAGGAAGCCGCACCGGAAGCCGAAGCCGAGCGCCGCGGACTCCTCCGCCTGCCAGCTGAGCGACGCGTCGTTCAACGCCAGCTTCTCGAGGCCCCGCTTGAGCGGGTCGTAGTCGTCGGCCTCTACCGGGAAAAGCGAGGCGAAGACCATCGGCTTGACCTCCCGGTACCCGGGGAGAGCCTTGGCAACACCGCCCTCGGCGTAGGTAACGGTGTCGCCGACGCGCGCCTCGGCGATCTCCTTGACGTTAGCCGCGACGTAGCCGACGTCACCCGCGGCCAGCTCGTCCGTCGCCGCCATCGCCGGCTTGAAGATGCCGACCTCGTTGACCTCGTAAACCCGGTCCGATGCCATCAGCCTTATGCGGGTACCGCGACGGAGCGCGCCGTCGACGACGCGGACGTACGCCAAGACGCCGCGGTGGGGGTCGTATTGAGCGTCGAAGATAAGGGCGCGCAACGGCGCCCCGGCGTCGCCCGTCGGCGGCGGCACCCGCGCGACTACCGCCTCCAAAAGCTCGACGACGTTGGTCCCGTCCTTCGCCGAGACGAGGACGGCCTCCGCGGCGTCGATGCCCACCACTTCTTCGAGTTCGTCGCGCGTCACGTCGACGTCCGCCGCGGCCAGGTCGATCTTATTTATCGCAGGGACCAACGCTAGGCCGTTCCCGACCGCCAGGAGGGCGTTGGCGACCGTTTGCGCCTCAACGCCCTGGCTCGCGTCGACGAGCAAGACCGCGCCGTCGCAAGCCGCGAGCGACCGCGAAACCTCGTACGTAAAGTCCACGTGCCCCGGCGTGTCGATAATGTTGAGCTTATATTCTTCGCCGTCCCTCGCCGTGTACCCGAGCGTAACCGGGTGCATTTTAATTGTAATGCCGCGCTCGCGCTCGAGCGCCATAGCGTCGAGGAACTGCTCGCGCATTTGCCGCGGGTCGACCGTACGCGTGATCTCGAGCATACGGTCCATCAGCGTCGTCTTACCGTGGTCGATATGCGCGATTATCGAGAAGTTACGGACGAATTCTTGGGGGCTATCTCTCACGCTTCCGTCTGGCTTAATTATACGGAAATGCTCCGTTTCTCCTATATGGAACGCCGCCCGCGCGGCTTGGGCGGCGCCTGCCTATATGAATAGTGCCTATTATTGTTGGGCACTACATCACAATAACGACGAATCACCTAGGCCAGTAATACTAAACATATTTTTATAAGAGTAATTAATAAAACAAAAATGGGCACTACAAACCCCGCCCTTTTATTGGCCTTTCCCGCTTATTACCTGGGCAAGCGTTCGGAGAATTACCTTGAGGTCGAAAAGGAGGGACCAATTTTCTATATAATACAAATCGTACTCGACGCGCTGGGCGATGGACGTGTTGCCGCGGAGGCCGTTAACCTGGGCCCAGCCGGTCATGCCGGACTTGACCTTGTGCCGTTCGACGTAACGCGGGACGTCGGATGCGAACTTTTCAACGAAATAAGGCCTCTCGGGCCTCGGGCCTACTACCGACATGTCTCCTTTAAGTACGTTGAAGAGCTGGGGTATTTCGTCGAGCGACGTCCGCCTAAGGAACCTCCCGAAAAGCGTAACGCGCTCGTCGTTAGCTTGGGCGAATACCGGCCCCGTCTCCGCTTCGGCGTCTTGTCGCATAGAGCGGAACTTCAAGAGCTCAAAAGGCCGACCGTCCTGACCCACGCGGTCTTGCCGGTATAGGACCGGCCCGGGCGACGTAAGTTTGATAATCAGCGCCATTACCGCCCATAGGGGCGAAAACGCCACCAACAAGAAACCGGCGAATACTACGTCCACAGCGCGTTTCAGGAACCGGTTGAACCCCGTAAGTCGGAATTGCCTGAGCGCGAAGACGGGGACGCCCAGCGCCTCATCCGCGTGAATCTTCGAGGCCATAAGTTCGAGCGCAGAGGGCAGAATTCGGACCTCGACGCCTTTGAGGTCGCATTCCAACACCAAATCCAATAAAACCTGGTCCGGGACGTCGCCGCCGAAGAACACGACGGCGACCTTCTCGCGCGAGACGACGTCGAAGAAATCCTCGAGGCCGCCCAGCACCTTACAACCCTCCTCCGGTTCGCCCTCGCCGGTGGGTATCACGCCCACCAGGTAATAGTCGCTCGCGGGGCCGGCCAAAAGACGCCGGCAGAGCTCGTTAGCCGCGACCGACGTACCCACAACAAGCGTCCGCTTCGCACCCACGCCCTTCCTCAAAAGGCGCGCGCGCACCTGGACCGCGGCCGCGCGCGCCACGCAAAATCCCAAAAAAGCGAAGGTCCCCGCTATGGCCAAAACCAATCGCGAATACGAGAACCCCCGGTATACGAAGCCGACCGCCCCCAAAAACACTAACCCCAGCAGAACCGCGCCCAATAACGCGAATATGGTATCCCAGCCGAAATTCCTCCTCCGACGACCGTACAGGCCCAACGCCTTTAATATTATCAGCCAGAGTACGATAACCACGGGTACGGGATATAAATAAGGCTCAAAGGGCGGCTGGCCTATCCCCGGCGGCATCGGCAGCAAGCCGAACCGGAAGAAGTACGCGCCTATCAAAGCCACGGCTATGACAAGGGCATCCAACGATACCAGTATAATCGTAAACGGCAAGACCTCACCTCTGGGCCCCGCGTAGGGGCTTAGACGCCAAGATTATTTCCTTTTTTTCCACTCGGTCCACTTCTCGACAAAATTTGACGAATTTTTTATACTCGCGGGGCGATATGTCGCCCTGGCCTATGAAAAGATGGCGTTTTATCGTCAACGCGTCGTCTTCGACGCCCAGCTCGAGTACGTATTCGGATTTAGGCCCCCGTATATGCGCGCCGCCCGGCATCCAATCGACTTCGCAACCGTTCGGGATTCGTACGCGGACGTCGTCAATCCACGCCTCGGGCCTCTCGATGCGCAGGGGATAACGCCTCTTCTCCGCGCTGATGAACACCTGGCCTAACGTAAATTCGTAAGGCACGACGCGCACGGCCAAATTGTCGCCCCTGACCCGAGCGAAGTTCGGCACCCGGCCCTCGAAATTCAACGCGAACTCGCCGCCGAGTTCGTGCAAATTATCGAAGCTATAGTCATCGATGGTTGCCGCGGCGAATATCTGGGATAAACTTATCTCGACGTTGGCCTGTTGTTCTTCCGGGTTCGAAAAGCTCTCCCGGTAAGCGCCGCGTAGGCCGCGGTACGCGCGCCGGCCCGAAAACTTCGCCGCGCCGCTCCAATCGAGCTCGAGGTCCAACTCGAGCGCGATGCTGTCTTTTTCGAAAGGCACCGTCGGCACGCGGCGGACCTCGAAGCCGGCGTCGTCAACGATAAGCGCCGGCTTCCCATAGGCCACGGTCCATACGTCGCCGAACGCAAACGTATCCAACAACGGGTCCGCGTACAACCCCTCCGGCCCAAGCGTGGGGAAATAGACCAAAACGGTGTCGAAAATTTCCGGGGTAATTACCTCCCACTCGGCTTTCGAGCCGCCGGTCCCCACCAACGCCAGCTTGGCCTCGATGCCGAGCTCCCGGCACAGCGCCACGATCAACACGGCCCGTTCCACCGTACGGCCGCGGCCGCGGAAAGCGGTAAGGCGCGCGGGCGCCGGGTAGTAGACGCTCCCGCCCGAGCTCTCGACGTTGCTTACAACGTAATAATATACGGCCCCGGCGCGGGCCGTGTCGTCGCCGTCGGGAATCTCTATCGCCTCGAGACGCGCCCTCAAGAAATCGTCCACGCGGAATTTTCCAAATAACTCACCCCGATACCACTCGCCCAGCGTCGCGATATCCGAAAAAGTAGTGACGCGCACGTAAGGCGCAAACGCGTCTTGGGAGGGCATCATCGGTTCCTCGATTATCGCAGGGATGTCGCGACGTTCGAACACGTACGCCGTCCGGCCGTCGCCACGAACGCGCCTCGTTCTCAAACGCTGGTTGCCCACCTCGAACTGCAAACGCCCCTTAGCCGGAAAATCGTCGTCGACGACGACCGCGAATCGCGTCCGGAGAAGCGCCTCCTCCACCTCTGCCATATAGAACGGTTGAGAGTAGTACTGCAGGAGATTGAATATCATACGCCGGTTAATGTTGAGATCGTAAAACACCTCGAGCACGGCGCCGGGAACGACGCGCTCCATCGATATAACCTTATAACCGTTCGAATCCTTTATCGAGACCGCGTCCACGACCTCGGCCCCGGGCAAGTGGGTTCGCGCTTCGGCGATCTCGGTCCCCGCGCCCGACATGACGGTGACCTCGGCCCACCGTTCGCGCCCGGCTTCGTTCATAATCTTTATCAGGTTGTGGTTCGATTCCCGAAAAGTAAAATCCTCGTTGACGTAAACTACCGTCTGGTCTAAGAGCATCGTCGTGTCGGCGTGAGGGTAGTCTCGGGCGTCAACCTCCCTCGCCAGTACGGCCTCGACGTCGACGGCAACCGCCTCCGTCACGGCGTCGGGCTCGAGGGCGCCTTCCCGCTCGAGATACTGGCGGGTACGGTAGTCGCTCACGTCCAGCCCGACGGCCCGGCGCAGCGCGGCATAGCCTTCCTCGCGCGCGCCGAGGGCGCACAAATAGTGACCCCATTGGCGCCAGATCTCCGCCGAGCGGGGGTGGGCGGCCGCGCCTTTCCCGAACCACTCCCGCGCCGCGGCCGCGTCGCCGCGCCGCGCCGCCAAGTCCGCCATCCCCAAGTACGCGTCTTCATTATACGGGTCGAACTCTAAAATCGCCCGGTACTGCGCCGCCGCCTCGTCAAGCCGGCCCTGGAAAATATAAGCCTCGGCCAGGTTGGCCCGCACGTCGGCATCGTCGGCCTCGACCGAAATATACTCTTCGTAATATTTGACCGCCTGCGCCGAGTTGTCGTTATCGTAATAATAATCCGCGAGCTGCAATAACGCCCGGTGGGCCGCGGGGTTAAGCGTCAACGCCGCCCGGGTCTGACGCAGAAGTTCCCCCTCCCAGCCTTCGTGAGCCGCAACATCCGCCAGGCCGCAAACGGACGATACGTACGAGGGCTCGGCCTTCAGCGACTCCCGGTAGTAATCCACCGCCTCGTCGCGCTTCCCCTCGTACGAAGCGAAGACGGCAAGCTCTTCGGTAGCAACCACGCAGGCCGGGTCCTCGGCGCGGGCGCGGCGCAACTGCGACTTAGCGTCCGCCAAGTTGAACTCGCCGCCGGCAAGTATTCGGCCGTACGCGCCGGCGACGTAGAACAGGGCGCACGAAGGCGCCCGCGCGGTAACCTCGTCCATTACGTCGACGCCGTCCACGTACGCGCCAACGGCGAAATCGCTCAGCGCCCCATAGAATCGGGCCAGCGTTCCTCCGGGCGGCGGCCGCTCAGCTTCCGGCTTAGCGACCGCCGGCGCCCCGCCTTCGTAAAAATTGTCACGCTGCGCCGTGACCGGAACGGGCCGGTAATCGCCGCGTCGCAAGAACCGCGCGCTAAATGCCCATCGGCCGTCGGTAGCGAAAACCGAATCGTTGTTCCTGAGCGTCTTGATCAATAACCGCTGGCGTCCCCCGGCGTTTGCGAAACGGCCGCGGTGAAGGGTCCGGCTCGGGCCGGCCGCGGGATGGTTCGATAAAACCTCGACGCCGCCGAGGAACGCCCGGAACCAATCGTCCGTCTGGACCTCGAGCCAGTATTCCCCGGCCGGCAAATCGAAAACTGCGGTAGCGTAAGCAACGCCCACGTTAAACCCCAGCGCGCCGCCGACGTCCACTCGGCCGAACCGGCCTTCGACAGGGCGCCACGCCGCCTCCCCCAACGTCACGGGCGGAGCCGCGGCCAGCTCCGCCTCGGGTTCGAACGCGTAGTCGATATCCGCTAAGCCGTACTTATTGAATATACCGCACAGCGCGAACTGGGATACGTAACCTTGCTCGCGCGCCAATGCGGCGGCATCTGCCCACCGCCCGGATTGCAGGAGAAGCGGTTCCGCGGCGCGCCGGGCGGCATCGCACGCGGGCGCCGGGCACTCCGGCCGCGCCGCGAGCTCGAGCAAGAAGTCGGGCGCCTCCCGGTACGTCGGCACGACGCCGTCGAAAAACTTCAACGTCGAAATCAGCGCGACCGCCGCGTCGCCGTCGGGGTAGAGCTCGAGGTAGCGCCGCCACCGCTCGAAAGCGGAAACCATCCGCCCCTGCGTAAAGTCGAGCCATGCGGCTCCCTCGAGCGCCGCCGCGTCGTCGGCGTCGGCGGCCAAAGCCTGGGCGAAGAATCCGCGGGCCCGGGCCTCGTCGCCCGTGTAAACCATGGCCAACCATCCGGCACGAGCCCACTCGGCCCCGGTACGGGCCCCGGCCAAAGCCGCGGCCGCACCCTCCTCGCCGGCCACGCCGATAAATTCGTCCGAAACGCCGTACGCCGGGCCTACGGCCCCACCGACCGTAAACGCCAGGACGATTAACGCAATACTCCTTACCGCCGACCTAGACGCCATAGGCTAACTTTAAAGTAAATAACTTTGCATTCTACGATACCCCTCACCGCTTAGCAAGGGAAACCAAATATCGGCCGCGCAGTACTTAATGCCTTTTATGCGGCGCCTCGAACACCGACTGCTCTTTTGCGATATCCAAAATAGCGTCCCGGTCCTCGCCGAAGGCGACGTGCCGCGCCGCCAACACCCCCATCTTAATCGAGTGGTCCATATTATTGTAGCGGAAAAGGCCCCCTCTCCCTATCGTAAGCAGATTTTCTATGGGCCAAATGAAATCCAAAACCGTTTTCAGTTTGTCTCTGTAGGCGAGGTCGTAAACGGGATAGGAATATTCTTCGAACGAGCTGCGGTAAGCTTCGACGTCGTCCGCCATATCCAAACCGAAGGCGGCCAAATCGGACATACACACGGCCTTTACTTCCTCGTCGGACATCCGCCACTTCTCGTCCCCGGCGTCGCAGGCGATCTCGAGTTCCAGCGCCGACTTGCCGGGCGGGCACAACGACGGCGACCAATTGCGGAGGTCTTGGACGCGGAAGAAGAAATACTTCGGCTCCGGGACGTACACCCACGTGTTGTCCGTGATCGCGGGACGGTCGATTACCAGGTTTAAGAACCTGAGAGAGCGAAACCCCATCCGGGCGGCAGCTTCTACAACTTTGCCGTCGCCGGCCGGCTTGATCATCTCGGCGAGGCGCGGCAGCGGCGCCGTCGAGATCACGAAATCGGCGCTCTCGAGCTCTTCGCGGCCGTTCCGGCGAAACACGACGCGCGCCACGCGGCCCCCCTTACGGCGGACCTCGAGCACCTCCGCGTTCACCCGGATTTCGGCGCCCGCGGCCCGCGCGCGCTCGGCCAACGTCTCGTAGATGCGCCCTATCCCGCCCCGCGGGTAATGAAATTGCGCGGCGTACGTCTTCGGCTGTTCCTTCTTTATCTTCAACAAGAGGAGCAAAACGTCCCAAAGGTTCAAGAGCGATATGCGCTGGGCCGCCCAGTCCGCGGATATCTCGGCAGGGGGCCGCCCCCAAAGTTTGGCCGTATACGGGCCGAAATATATTCGGTAAAGGGTCCTCCCGAAACGGTTGACCACCCAGTCCTCAAACGACACGTCGGCTCGAGGCGCGAAGCTTTGCCGCGCGGCGGCCACCAAGTAATCGATACCCGCTCGAGCCGTGGTCAGCGGGTTCATACCCAACAGTAAATTTTTGAAATCTAAGGGGTACGCGAAATCCTTGCCCCAAAGGCGGATGGTGCTCTTACGGCGCCTGAGCTCGAGGCCTTCGCCCATTAACTCGAAGACGTAGTTCCTCACCTCGTCGTCTTTGGTAATGAAACGATGGCCGCCGAGGTCGAACGTCGCCCCGGAAAAAGAAACGGTCCGGCACAAGCCGCCGACGCGGTCCCTGCCTTCCAGAACGAGGACGTCGAGGCCTGCGGCCGCGAGGCGGTCCGCGGCCGCGAGGCCCGCGGGCCCCGCGCCAATCACGATTACGCTCTTAACTTTGGCCAAGGTTCAACCTTCCCTCCCTCGTTCGCGCCGCGGGTCACGGCTTTAAAAACATGACCCACAAGAACCGGACGCACGAGCGCCCAGCCTCGCGCCGAAAAGCCGCGTTCGTATGATTTTTTTCCTAATCCTTAACGAGTTCCGCCTTCCAACGGTTCCTCGTAGTCCGCTACGTGGACCTCGGCCTTTACGAGCGATATCTCGCCGTTCATTCGCGTCGGCGCGTATTGGGAGGTGAACGTCAAGCCCGTGGTCCTGCCGCCGGGCGGTACCATATCGCGTATTTCGAAATCGTGGCTCTCGACTATTTCGTTGTCGACGTTCACCAACTTGACGTAGAACGTTCCCTTCCACGAGTAATCGGAGTGGTTGACGGCGGTCACGGTCCACTCGTAGCCGCCGTCGACTTGCCTCACGTCGTCGACGTCGACCCTGTAGTGTGCCGCCACCGCGGTCGCAACCAGGTCCGCGCCCGTGACCGGGGGCTCCGGCCTGGGCCCGCAGGCCAACAATATGCCGCAAAACATGATACACGCCACAACCGCGCTGAGCCTATGCATAAGAGCACCTCCATTTGTCCATTTACGCGAAAACGTCAATCCACGCCCAGAAGCGTCGCCGCGGCACTCGGCATACG